>Ga0315280_10000239_pt1 | contig 106592 bp, 76 predicted proteins | sample YL17G06_40_MG_FD_203697 | JGI IMG/M metagenome (GOLD analysis project Ga0315280, IMG submission 203697) | Sediment microbial communities from Yellowstone Lake, YNP, Wyoming, USA - YL17G06_40 | ecosystem: Environmental > Aquatic > Freshwater > Lake > Sediment | place: USA: Wyoming | collected... | reverse complement strand
AGGCAAACCCCGTGGGCGGACCATGGGCCGTGTATCAGTTCGGCGGCCTGCCGGCCGGAGCATACGTCGTTACCGCGTCCTGCCCCGGATACCGCGATCAGTCGCGATGGAAGACCCTGAGCTCGGGTGAGGCGGGCCACCTCAACTTCTTCTTGCAGCCACAGTAGAGCCGGTTGCACCGCAGAAGCCGCGCAAAGCGCAGAGAGAAGCGGGCGCGCGGCGCATAGCCGCGCGAGGCGGGCCAACCGCGGAGCGCGCCGAGAGTGCGGAAGGAAGCGAGGCAGATTCGGGCGCGCACGCCAGTGACAGCGCCCTTTCCATCCCGTGGCACGCTTCATGCTGCCTGCCCTGAGCATGCGCTTGGTCGCCAGGTCGCATAAAGGGTAGCAGGCATCATGAGACTCTCACGCCCACAAACATGGCTGCTCGTGCTTGCAGCCGTTGCCGCATGTGTCTCGACCAACGCTATCGCGGCTCCGTCCGCGGTCGCGTATTCCGCCCCCGCGTGGACACCGATAGCACTCCCTACCGGCGCCTCACCGGCGCCGCCGGTCATCGTTCGCCGTTGGGTTGACTGCATGATGTTGGGCCCAAAGCTTGCGGCTCACTTCGCAGGCGGCGCACCGCTCGGCGCGGCGTATGAGTCAGAGATGAGCGCCGAGGTGTCCGATCCCAACGGATTGTCCGACATCATACTGGTTAGCGCCACTTCACCCGCCGGGCCTCTCTATAAGCTCTACGACGACGGCACCTATGGCGACATGACGCCCGGCGATGGCATCTTTCACCAGCGACTGCTCGCGCCGGCGCCGGCGGCTCCTGGCGACTGGTTCTTCTTCGCCGATGACAGCAGGACGCTGACCGACGCCTCCTGGGACATATTCTACCCGGCGTCGCAGCTTCCGTTCCCCTCGCTGCCGATGCCCCTAGCCCCGCTCGACGCCGCGACCATTCAGACAACTACGCCCCTGCTCGCATGGCAGGGCAGCGTCAATGCTACCGCCGGCTATGCCGTATGGATATGGGACGAGCTGCCGACTGGCATCGGCTGGAGCTGGAGCCACGTCGTATGGCTCGCGCAAGGTCTCGCTGACACGACGGTGGCGGTGCCCGCGGGCATCCTCCAGCCCGGGCGCACATATTACTGGTGGGTGGTGGCGCGCGACGTCGATCCGGTCGAGGGCAATTCGCGGGCGGCAGCCGAGGGCGCGTCGTTCAGCGTTGACAGCTCGGGCGCGATCGCCGGCCAGGTGCGCGTTAGCGGCACGACCGCCACTATAGCGGATGCGATAGTGCGGGCCTATTCAGGCGACCAGCTCTGGGGATCTGCAACGACGGGAGCGGATGGCATGTACGCCATCGCGGGCCTGGCCGAGGGTCAGTACCGGATCGTGGCGCAGAAGCAAGGCTATGTGAGTCAGAGCAAGGATGGTATCGCGGTCGCCTCGGGTCAGACAACCTACGTCAACTTCGGTCTCCCAATCTCGGGCCGACTGAAGGGACAGGTGACCGAACTGGCGACCGGCGCGCCGATCATCGGGGCCACCGTGACCGCGCGCAGCAGCGGGGTCGTGCGCGCTACGGCGACGACGACGGCGCCATGGGGCATCTATGAGGTCGCCACCGACCTGGCGGCTGGAACGTATAGCCTCAACGCGAGCAAGGCCGGGTACGTCGATCAAGGCAAGACGGGCATTGCCGTTAGCGAGGGCGCGACGACGTACGTCAATTTTCGCCTGACGCCGCCGCCGATACTGAAGGGCCAAGTCCGGGACCGCAGCACCGGCGCGCCGGTCATTGGCGCGACGGTCGCGGCGTTCCTCGGTGGCGTGCTGCGTGGGACGGCGACTACATCCTCGCCCTGGGGCATCTACGAGATCTACGGCGAAATGCCGGCGGGCGCCTACAGCATCAATGCGAGCAAGGCGGGTTACACTGACCAGCGCAAGGCCGGCATCGTCGTCGCCTCGGGCGCGACGACGTATGTGAACTTCAACCTGCAACCCTATTGACGCTCGCGTAATAGAATGCGGCGCCCGGCGCCGCATTCCGGAGCTCGCGCTTGCGCGAGCCAATTGACGTCTCAAACCCCTGACGCGGCTTAGCCGCGTTCCGGAGCGACTGGGCGAGGCTCCGCCTCGCCTCCGGAGCGACGCGCGGCGTCGCCCGGCGCGCGGGACGCGCGCTCCGGAAGTGCGGCGCAGCCGCACTCAGGCGCCGCCAGCAATAGCGAGCGTCAAGTCCCCTCGTCCGGCGTAAACCAGATATGCGAGCTTGAACAGTAGCGGCCGAACCGCAGCCCGCTTTGCTTCATTGGAGAGAGACGTCCTCGGCTCCTGTCCCCGTGAATCGCGTCCCCATGCATCCCCGCCTCGCGCCTAAAGAGGGAGACTCAGCAACGGCGCGGTATAGTAGATACATCCGGTCGCGGGCCGTAGATATCGCGGAACGTAGCTCCGCCTCATGCGTCTAAGCTTAGGAGTAGTTGGCCCCCTCGGGTAGTCCACTGCGTTTACCGGAGAACAGGCGGTGCGCCGCCTGCGGGGCGGTGCGCCGCCTGCGGGTAGGAGAGCCGCCTGCGGGTAGGAGAGCCATGCGAATTCATGTTGCCGCTGCAATACTGGTGCTTGCCGCTACGCCGGTGATGGCCGCCGACACCGCCGGCCTGGCGCCCAAGATGTGGGATCGGGTGCGCGCAGTTGAGGCGGCGGGCGTCAGCCTCAGACCGACCCCTTCGCCCCAGGCCCCAGCGAAGCTGAGCCTGCGCGAGTGCATTGCCCTCGCCTCCGCTCACAACGCCGGCTTCCGCCAGAGCCAGCAGCAGTTGGTTAACGCGCAGCGAGGGCTCTGGGTCGCCGACCAGCGCCTGTTCTACACCGCCAGCGGCAACGCCGAGCGCGAGCAGAACCCCGGCGAGACGGCAGACACGGCGCTGTCGAGCTCTCTGGCGACGCGCTGGGAAGGCACCGACGGCGGCGCCGTTCAGGCAACCGTGGGCACCGGCACCCAGGAAACGTTCGGCAGTCTGGTGACCCAGCGGCCGGCGTTGAGCGTGAACTACGATCGGCCGTTGCTGCGCGGCGTGGGGCTGGCCTCTTCCACCGCCGAGCGCATCCGCAGCGCGCGCACCACGCTGTCAAGCCAGCAGTTGTCGTACTACGACGCGCATCAGCAGTTGGCGCAGAGCGTGATCGAGGACTACTTCGCGGCGCTGCTGGCGCGGGGCGAGGTGGACATCGCGCAGCGCGCGGTCGATCGCGGGAAGCAGTTGTATGATATCAACTATGTGAAGTTCACCGGCGAGGGGCTGAAGAAGCCGGGCGAGGTCTGGGTGAGCCAGGTGGCCGAGATCGACGTCGATCAGGCGCGGCTGAGCTGGGAGCGCTCGAAGCAATCGCTCATCAGCCAGCAGCAGTCCTACCGCGATGCGACGGACCAGCTGCTGCTGGACATGGGCCTTGTGCCGGGCGCGACGCCGGAGCTGACGACCGCAATCTCGTACTCGCCGAAGGAGTATGATGAAAAGGCGCTGATTGAGGTCGCGCTGGCCAATAGCACCCAGCTCGGGCGGCTGGCGCTCGGCCGCGACGATGCCGACGCCGCGCGGCGCATCGCCCGCAGTCAGGACCTGCCCGATGTCATCGCCAGCGTTGGCGTCAACGACCTCGGCGACACCATCGGCGGGACGCCGGTCAGCACTGGCTGGTTCGGCGGGGTGCGGGTGGAGGCGCCGCTGTGGGATCGCAGCCGCCGCGAGAACGTCGGTCGGGCGGAGCGCGCGCTGAGCGTGCTGGAGCAACAGATGGTGGCAACGCGCGACCAGGTGCGGCAGGAGGTGCAGCGCCAGGTGAGGGCGGCGACCAGCTCGCGGGCGCGAATCGACATCGGCGAGCAGACAGTGGCGCTGGCGGGTAAGAATAGGGGGGCCGCACAGGGTATGTATGATGAGGGGCTAAGTGATTACCTGCGCGTCCTGGACGCGGAGGATCGGCTGGTGGAGGCGGAGAGCTCGCTGCTCCAGGAGCGCGTTCGTTACTTCCTGACGACGGTGGCCGTGCGCCGGGCCCTGGGCGAGGATGTGACCCAGGAACTGCCCGAGTAGCGCGCCAAGCCTCGAGACCCACGCGGCCTATTCAAGCTCGCATATCTGGTTCACGGCGGACGAGGGGACTTGACGCTCGCTATTGCTGGCGGCGCGCGAGTGCGGCTGCGCCGCACTTTCGGAGCGCGCGTCCCGCGCGCCGGGCGACGCCGCGCGTCGCTCCGCAGGCGAGGCGGAGCCTCGCCCAGTCGCTCCGGAGACGAGGCCGGGCCTCGTCCAGCCGCTCCGGAACGCGGCTAGGCCGCGTCAGCGGTTTGAGACGTGAATTGGCTCGCGCAAGCGCGAGCTCCGGAATGCGGCGCCCGGCGCCGCATCTTATTACGCGAGCGTCAATAAGCGCGTCGCGGACCGGCCGTACAAGAGGTAGGCATGCATCGACGATATGCCATAGGCGTGGTCATGGTAGCGCTCGCAGCGGGCGCCGCGTGGGCCTGGCACGCCACCGTATCGCGCGCATCTAAACCGCGAGTTGCGGTCGCGCAAGCAGGGCGCGGCCAGTTCGTCGTCAGCCTGATGGCTGATGGCACCCTGCAAAGCGACGACTCGGTCGTGGTGCGCACCGGCAAGGCGCCGGGCGAGATCACGATGATCGTTCCCGACGGCACCGTCATTCGCGCTGGCGCCGCGTTCTGCCACATCGAGGCGCGCGAGCTTCAGCGCCGACAGACCGATGCCGAGCTGGCCTCAAGGCAAGCCAAAGAAGAGATCGATAAGACGCGCCAGAGCGCAGAGGAGATGTCCGACCAGGCGCAGCGCGCGCTGGAGCAGGCGAGCAAGGACATGGAGGCGTGGGAGCAGTCGGTCGGCATGCGCACCAAGCAGGCTGAGGATCAGCTCGAGTACGACCGCTCCGAGGCGGAACGCCTGCGCCTCGAGTATGAGCGCGCCCAGCGCATCGCGGCCAAAGGCTACCAGGCGGCCGCCGAGGCGGACATCGCCAAGGCGACCTACGAGGCGCAGCAGTTCAAGGTCGAGCAAAGCGCCAAGGATCTCGAGCTCAACCGCCGCCAGATCGCCTCGGAGCGCCGTCAGAAGCAGAGCCTGGTGTCTGCCGCGGAGCAGCGCGCAAAGATCCAGCGCGCTCACATCGAGGAGCACGTGCGCCACGCCAAGGAGCGCGCCGAGGTCTCGGCCAAGGAGCTGGTGCGGGTCACGGAGGCCCTCGCCGAAAGCACCATCCTTGCGCCCGCCTCGGGCACCGTGGCGCTGTTCTCAACCTGGAGCGGCGGCGAGCGCCGCTCGTGGCGCGAGGGCGACCAGGTCGCCTCGGGCACGCCGCTGGGCACCATCTCGGGCAGCGCGAACATGTCGGTGCGCTGCCGCGTCAAGGAGAGCAATATCGGGGCGCTGCACACGGGCCAGGAGGCGGAGATCGAATTCGATGCGCTGGCAGGGCGCAGCTACGCCGGGGTCGTCTCGTCGGTCGGCTCGGTGGCGCGCGAAGTGTGGGTGTGGGAGGATCCCACCGCCGAGGCCAACCAGCGCGTCTTCGACGTGCTGGTCAAGGTGAAGCAGACGCAGCCGGGGGGCTTGAAGCCAGGCCTGAACGCGCGCGCCAGGATTGTCGTGAAGCGCTTGTCGGAGGCGCTTTTCGTGCCTTTGGACGCGGTTTTCCAGCGCGGAGGCAAGAGCTTTGTTTACGTCAAGCGGGGCGACGGCTTCGCGCGGCGCGAAGTGCAGACCGGCGACCGCAATGATACCGCGGTGGTGGTGCGCTCCGGCCTCTCCGAAGGCGAAGCGGTGGCATTGTCCGATCCGACGCGCCGCGCGTCACCGGCGGGGAAGGCCTGATGAGCCTGGTCGAGGTTCGAGGCCTGACGAAGATATACCACGCCGGCACGGTCGAGGTTGCCGCCCTGCGCGGTCTCGACTTCGGCATCGAAGAGGGCGAGATGGTGGCGATCATGGGCCGATCGGGCTCGGGAAAGACGACCCTGCTCAACATCCTGGGCTGCGTCGAGCAGCCGACCGAGGGGCGCTACGTGCTGGCAGGCGAGAACGTTGCGCGGCTCAACGACACTCAGCGCTCTGCGCTGCGGCTGGGGCGAATCGGCTTCGTATTCCAGGCCTATAACCTGCTGCCAAGCCTGTCGGCGCTCGACAACGTGCTGCTGCCCACGGTGTACAGCGGCCTGCGCGACGCCCGCCAGCGCGCTCGCGAAGCGCTGGCGCGGGTGGGACTGGCGGGCCGCGAGCACCATCGGCCAAGCCAGCTTTCCGGCGGCGAGCAGCAGCGCGTCGCCATCGCGCGGGCGCTCATCAACCGCCCCTCGATCATCCTCGCGGACGAGCCCACCGGCAATCTCGACAGTCACCGCGGGCAGGATGTGCTGGCGCTGTTCCAGGCGCTGAACCGCGATGGCATAACCATTGTGCTGGTCACGCACGAGGAGCAGGTCGCCGAGCATGCGCGGCGCATCATGCGGCTGATGGACGGCCGGCTGGCGAGCGACCGGCAGATCGCCCAGCCCCTGGAGGCGAACGCCGTGCTGGCGCAGATGCAGGCCGAGAGCGAGGACCAGGCATGAGACGCGCCGCATACTCGATGGTGGTGGTCGTCGTGCTCGCCGGCGCGGCTGGCATCATCTGGCGGGTGCGGACGGTTGACGCCAGGGCCGCGGCCGCCAGGGTCACCGTGCCCACGGCGCCAGTCGCCCAGGGGGCGCTGGTCGTCACTCTGCCGGCGAACGGGGTGCTGGAATCGGCGCAGGAGATTCCGGTGCGCAGCGAGATCGCGGGCAACCTGATCGAGATCTGCGCGGACAACACGCCGGTCACACCCGGCGACATCGTCTTCCGGCTCGACACCAAGGAGCTCGTCGATCAGCGCGACGAGCTGGCGCGCGGGCTGACCGATGCCCAGGAAGCGCTGATAACCGAGAAGTCCGATGGCGACGTGCGGGTAACGCAGGCGACGGGCGACGCCGATGCCGCCCGCGAATCGCTCAAGCTGGCGCAGGAGAAAGCGCAGGCCGAGCGCGAGAAGATAGCGGCCCAGGTCAAGTTTGCCGAGGGGGAGACGGCGCGGTCGGAGCGCGAGCTGGCGCGCGCCCAGCGGCTGGCGAAGCTCAACTATATCCCGGGCACGAAACTGCGCGACGCGGAGAAGGCATATCGCGCGCAGCAGTTCGCCCTCGACCAGCAGCGGGCGCTGCAAGCCGACACCGACAAGCGCACCGCCGAGCAAGTGCAAGACCAGCAGAGCGCGCTTGATCTCGCCCTTCACGCCCTGGAGACCGCGAAGGCCGATGTGCAGGAGAACCTCGGGGATGCACGCATCAAGGTGGCGGAGGCGAAGCGCAAGCTGGTCGAGGTCGAGAAGAAGATCTCACAATGCACGGTGGTCGCCCCCGCGGCGGGCCTGGCGGTGATCGAGACCAACACCGAGAACTGGCCCGAGCGGCGGCCGTATCGCCTGGGCGATCAGGTCGGATCGGGGGCAGCGCCGGTGAAGGTGTACGATTTCAAGCGGATGCAGGTGCGTTGCCAGATCGGGGAGATGGATGTCACCCGCCTGCATGCCGGGCAGGAGGTGTTCGTATTCTCGCCCAGCCAGGCGACGCGGCGCTACCGGGGAAAGGTCGCGATCGTCGAGGAGCTGGCGCACGAGTCGAACGTGTGGCAAGGCGGCACGCCCGGCAAGAAGGTCTTCGGGGTGCTGGTCACGCTTGCCGACGCCGACCCCGCGCACTTGCGACCAGGCATGACGGTTGACATGGAGATCGTCCTGGGCGAGGTGCGACAGGCGACCATGGTGCCGATCCGCGCGGTGTTCAAGCAGAAGGGCGCCTCGGTGGTGTATCGCGCGCGAGGAGACGCTTTCGAGCGCGTGCCGGTAACCGCGGGCACGCGTAACGATCTGCGCGTCGAGGTGCACGGCAACGTGCGGGCTGGCGACCGTGTGGCGCTAGAGCGGCCGCCAGTCGCCGCGCTGCGGGCGGTGCGCCGCCTGCGGGCGGTGCGCCGCCTGCGCTCAAGGGAGGGCTAGTAATGCGCGCCCGGACGATCGCTGGGGGGTTGGGGGTGGTCGTGGTCATGGGCGCGGTCGGCGCGGCCGGCTGGCAGGCGCGGGTGCGCCGGGCGCGGCCGGCGGCGAAGGCCGACGAGATGGTCGTGACCACGACCGCGAAGCGACAGGACCTGCTCATCACCATCACCCAGACCGGGGCGGTGGCGGCGAAGAAATCGACGCCGGTGGTGCCCGAGCTGTCGGGCCGCATCCAGTGGGTATGCGAGAACGGCGTCGTGGTCGCGGCCGGCGAGGCCATCCTGCGGCTGGACCCGACGAAGGCGCAGGAGGACGCGACCGACCTCACGGTGCGCTGCGACGAAGCGAAGCGCCGCAAAGAGCAGGCCGACGTGGTCGGCAAGGCGCGGATGAAGGAGATGAGGCTCCGGCTTCAGCGCGCCGAAGATGATGTCGCAGCATTTGAGCGGCAGCAAGCGGTTGATCTGCGACAGGCGAGCGACTCCATCACGTTCCACGCGGCGGAGCTCGAGCGCCTGCGCCAGGAGCTGGAGGTTAAGCAGCGGCTGGCTGCCAAAGGGTTGATCGCGGGCACCGAGGTGGAGCGCGAGCAGGCGACGGTCAAAGCGGCGGAGTTTGCGCTCAAGCGCGAGCGCAGCGATTACGAGCTGAAGAAGTCGCAGGCGGCGGCCGACGCGTCAACCAAGCGGCGCACGGTCAACGAGACCTCGCGCGACATGATGCGCGCGCGCACCTGGTCGGAGCGCGACGTGCGCATGACCGGAAACGAGGTGGATAACCTGAAGCTCCAGCTCGAGCGCGCAAACGCGGACCTGGGCAAGACGACGCTGACCGCGCCGATTGGCGGGCTGGTTATGCTAGCGCCGCAAGGGGGGTGGATGGGAGAGGGTCGGGCGCTGCGCATGGGCGATTGGGTGTCGCAGGGGCGAGAGGTTGCGGAGATCATCAGCCTTGGGCAGATGCAGGTCAAGCTCGAGCTCGACCAATCCCAGATCACTGGCGTGCGGATGGGACAGGCGGTGCAGGTCAGCGTCGAGGCCCTGCCCGGGCAGGTGCTGCAAGGCAGGGTGACGGCCATCGGCCAGACCGCCCGCCGCCCGCCGGTGCAGGGCTGGATGGGCGTGTCCAGGACGGCCACGTTTCCGGTCACCATCGATCTGCCGCCAAGCAGCAAGTCGCTCATCCGCCCCGGCATGCGGGGCAGCGTGCGCATCGTGGCGCGGCGCGTCGCCGGGGCGATCGTGGCGCCCAGCGGGTGCGTCTTCCGGCGCGACGGGCGCTCGGTGGTGTTCGTTCAGCGCAATGGCGCATTCGTGCGCACCGAGGTCCAGGCCGGCGAGTCCAATGGCGAATACACCGCGATCACGAAGGGCCTGAAGGCGGGGGACCGGATCGCGCTCAATGACCTGGGGGCGGCCGCTGCGAGCGGTGCGCCGCTGCGAGCGGTGCGCCGCCTGCGGGCGGTGCGCCGCCTGCGGGGCGGTGCGCCGGGTGCGCCGGGTGCGCCGGGTGCGCCGCCTGCGGGCCAGACGGGGGCGAAGGGACGGCCCTTGACGCGGCCTGGCCGCGTTCCGGAGCGGCTGGACGAGGCCTCGCCTCGTCTCCGGAGCGACTGGGCGAGGCTGGGCCTCGCCTCCGGAGCGACGCGCAGCGTCGCCCGGCGTCGCCCAGCGCCGCCGGGCAGGGCGGCTAGGCAGGCTTCGCCTGCCGCCGTGGCGGCCTTCGGCCTAGCCACTCAGGGCAGGCTGCGATGAGGTTAAACCTGGCGCCGCTCACCGCGCCCATCAAGACCGGTTTTCGCGAGCTGTGGAGCCACAAGCTGCGGTCGCTGCTGACCATGCTCGGCATGATCTTCGGGGTCGCGGCGGTGATCGCGATGGTGTCCATCGGCGAGGGCGCGCGCCAGGAGACGCTGCAGCAGATCCGCCTGCTGGGGATTGATGTCCTGCAAGTGCGGCGGGTGGCGCTGGCGGGCGAGATGCAGGACGAGGCGTCGAAGAAATCGCCCTTTGGCCTAACCTACGGCGATGCGCTGACGCTGCGGGAGCTGTGCGATTTCGCCAAGCTGGTGGTGCCGTCATGCCGCGTCTTCGGCCAGGTGCTGGCCGGCGGCAAGGCGATTGATGCGCGCGTCTTCGGCACCTCGCCCGGCTATGTGCAGACCTCTCACCTCAACGTCGCTGATGGCCGCTTCATCGACGACACCGACGTCGCGCGCCGCGCGCACGTGTGTGTTCTCGGGGCCGAGGTCAAGCGCGACGCCTTCGCCTTCGAGAACCCGGTGGGGCGCTTTGTCAAGATCGGGCTGAGCAACTTCCGCGTCATCGGCGTGATGCAGGCGCGGGTGCTCGAGACCTCTCAGCAAACGTTCGCCCTGCGCGACCTCAACCAGGATGTCTATATCCCCATCACGGTCGCCATGGAAGACTTCCAGCTCTACATGGAGAAGGCGATCCCGATGAACCCCGAGGCGGTGATGGGGCTGGTGAGCGCGATGTTCGAGCGGCCGCCGCTTCTCCAACGCCCGATCAGCGAGATCGCGCTGCAAGTCAGGGACCCCGATCGCACGGTGCCCGCGGCGCAGGTCGTCAAGCAGATCATCAGCCGGCGTCACGGCGGCGTGCCGGACTTCGAGATCATCATCCCCATCGAGCTCCTGCGCCAGCGCCAGCAGACGCAGAACATCTTCAACGTCGTCATGGGCGCCATCGCCAGCATCTCGCTGCTCGTGGGCGGCATCGGCATCATGAACATCATGCTCGCCACCGTGACCCAGCGCGCGAGAGAGATCGGCATCCGCCGCTGCATCGGCGCCACGCGCGGCGACATCGTGCGTCAGTTCCTGGTCGAGTGCCTGGTGATCACCGTCATCGGCGGCCTGTTGGGCGTCGGCGGCGGGGTGGGCGCGGCGCAGGCGATCGCGCGCTACGCGGGCTGGAAGACGGTGGTCGCCGGCGCGGCGGTGGTGCTCTCGCTGGGGGTGTCGGTGTCGGTGGGTCTCATCTTCGGCCTCTACCCGGCGGTGCGGGCGGCCTCCATCGAGCCGATGGAGGCCCTGCGCGGCGAGTAGGCGCGGCGCGAGGAGTTAGGCGGCCTCACGCCGAAACAACTCTCTCCGCGGCTTGTGACACCGCCCGGCGTGCACCTAACCGGGATTATGCATATCGAGCGTGACACGCTCACCCAACGGGTGATGTCACCCCGAGCTGTGCGGCGCAGCGCGCCGCTCCGGAGCGCGGCCATGCCGCGCCGGCGAGGGGTCCCCTACCGGGGTTGCTGAAGGGGCGATAGGGGATTCCTCGCGGAGTCTACCCTGAGCGAAGCCGAAGGGCTCGGAATGACATTTCCCTTGCCCTACGCATAATCCGGGCCTAACGACGGGCCGTGGAGTGGTGTCGCTGCCAAGACAAGGAGGCCACCATGAGCATCAGACAGTGTCCTCGGTGCGGGTATCAGCTTCTGCCCGACGAGACTCAGTGCCCGCGGTGTAGAGACGTCGGCGTGTCCCCACGATCCGCACCCTTGCCCCGGCCGCGAACCAGCGGCCTGGTGGTAGCCGCTTTCGTCGTCGCTGTCCTCGCGCTATTTGGCGGCTGCCTCGCCATCCCAGCTCTCATCCTCGGTATCGCGTCCCTCATCAAGATCAACCGCAGCCACGGCCAACTCGGTGGGCGCGGCATGGCATGGTCAGCCATTGGCCTGTCGCTAGTGGGGTTTCTTGTCTTCCCCATCGCCATGGCAGTGCTGTTTCCCGTCTTCGCGAGAGCGCGCGAGGCGGCGCGCAAGGCCACATGCGTGGCTGATGTGAACGGGTTGACCCTCGGCGCGCTGGCCTACGCTCGCGATCACAACGACAGGCTGCCGCCGGCGGACACCTGGTCGGACGACATTCTGCCGTACGTCAAGGACCGGAGGGTCTTCGTGTGCCCGAATGCGCGCGGCGCGTCGTCGGCCTACGCCTATAACCGCGCCGTCGCCGGCCTGGCGCTCAATGAAATCGCCGATCCACAACGCACCGTGCTCATCTACGAGAGCAACCTTGGCTGGAACGGCGCCGGCGGGCCCGAGACAATGGCGCCCCGGCATGTCACCGCGCGAGGAAGGGCCTGCGTGGTCGGCTTCGTAGACGGCCAGGTCATCGCGATCAGCAGCGAGCAACTGCCCAACCTTGTATGGCAGCCCGGCGAGGTGCCCGCTCAGTAGTGCGCTGCCTGGCGACGCTAGTGTAGTGTCCCGGAAAAAGCTTTACGGTCGCTCAGACTGCTGCCAAGGCGCCCCGACTGTAAACGTATTTTAGTGCCGCCACACTAGACGCGGCTTCGCCGCGTTCCGGAGCGGCGCACCGCGCCGCCGGCGTCGCTCCGGAGACGAGGCCAAGCCTCGTCCAGCAGAGGCGGCTCACGGTATATCTGGCCATGCCTTCTCGTCGAAGCCGATGCGCCGCAGCACCCACTCGAACTCGCGCCGCTCGACCTCGCTCATCGGCGCGCCGGGCGCGGGCGGGATGACATTGGGGCAATCAATCACCCCGCGCCGGTGCAGCATGCCCTTGAGCAGCTCGCGGTTGTAGTCCTGGTAGAACATGAAGTATGGCAGCAGCTGCTCGTAGTAGATGCGGGCCGCTTTGTCTTCGTCCCCGGCGAGGTAGGCGCTCACCACCGCGGCGTGGATATCGAGCGCCTCGGTGCCGGTCATGAACGCGGTCACCCCCAGCCGCAGCATGTGGATCAGGTGCTTCCCGCCGGCGCCGCCGATCACGCGCAGGCCGCGTGGGGACAGTCCCCTATGAGGATCACCGTTAGACGCTGCGCGGCGCTCAATGGGGACTGTCCCCGCCGAGCCTTGAGAGCGGCGGGTTCCGCCTTCGCGGGCGACGAAGTTCCGCTTCCGCCTTCGCGGGCGACGAAGTTCCGCTCCGGCGGACGAAGGCGTCGGCGGACGAAGGCGTCGCCGCCGCACTCCAAGCACCGCCGCGATCTTGGTGAGGAACCGTCTGCCTTCGACCTTCGCGTAATAGACATTCTCGAGCTCGTCGTACAGCCGCCACAGGAAATCCGGGCTCAGCACCGCATCGCTCGTCGCCGTGTCCTGGACGATGATCGGAATCGAGACGGCGTCGGAGAGCGCGCGGTAATAGTCGAACATGCCGGCGGCATCGGGCACATCCATGTAGGGGCTGGCGGCCATGATCATATCGGCGCCCAGCCGCTCGGCTTCCCTGGCGTAGTTCACCGCGATGCGCGTGGTGGTCGCGGTCACGCCGATGAAGACCGGCACGCGGCCTGCGGCGGCTAGGCCCGAAGGGCCGCCGTGGCCGTGGCGGCGCCTGAGTGCGGCTGCGCCGCACTTCCGGAGCGCGCGTCCCGCGCGCGCAGCCACTTCATCAACCACGATCTCGATCAGGCGGCGGCGGTCGCCGTCGCCCACCTTGTAGAACTCCGATGCGCCGCCGAGGTGGCCGATCGCGACCGCGCCGCACTTCAGGCAGTACTGCACGAGCCGCCGCTGGCTCGCTTCATCCACCTCGCCTGATTCGGTGATCGCCGTCGGCAGGATCGGCATCATGCCGCGAAAGGGCGGTGCGCCGCCTGCGGGCGGTGCGCCGCCTGCGAGCGGTGCGCCGCCTGCGAGCGGCTTGGCGAGCTTTCCATTGGTGCTCATAGTCGCAACCTCCACACACTGGACGAGGCTCCGCCTCGTCTTTGGAGCGACGCGCAGCGTCGGCACGTTGACCAGCGGCCACGAATGGCTAGGCCGCAGGCCGCCACGGCGGCCCCGAGGTGTCGGGGCCTAGCCGTTGCCGGCGACGACCCAGAGGCTATTGGCGTAGACGTAGCACGTGGGCTCGTGTCTCGGCGAGAACGACTCGCCGGCGGCGCACCGCCCGCAGGCGGCGCACCGCCGCGGCGACCACGGCGCGTGCGGCTAGACCCATCGGGCCGCCGTGGCGGTCGGGAGACCTAGCCACTCCAGGACGCGTGGGGACAGTCCCCTATGAGGATGACCGTTAGACCCGGATTATGCGTAATGGAAGGAAAATGTCATTCCGAGCCCTTCGGCTTCGCTCAGGGTAGACTCCGCGAGGAATCCCCTATCGCCCTTCAGCAACCCCGGTAGGGGATCCCTCGCGTTGCTCGGGGTGACATCACCCGTTGGGTGAGCGTGTCGCGCTCGATATGCATAATCTCGGTTAGACGCTGCGCGGCGCTCAATGGGGACTGTCCCCGCCGAGCACCAGACGTCGTTATGCGTCGTGTACTGCGGGTAGTGCTTCTCGGGCGGGGTGTTTTCCCCGTCGCTCCGGCCGCCCATCACCCATAGCTTGCCACGAAAGGCGGCGACCGCGCACGCCGAGTGGCTAGGCCCAAAGGGCCGCCATGGCGGTTTCGCCTAGCCACGCGACCCATACGGCGCCCGCCGCGCATTTCCAGTCGATGCCATCGGTCGAGCACCACACATCGGCGCCGCTGCCCAGTTGCCACATCTTGCCGTCGTGCACCAGCACCTCGCCGTAACTTCTCACGCCGAATGGAGTCTGCGCGCAGACGCGCGTCCACGTTATGCCGTTGGTCGAGCACCAGACGCTGCCCTTGATAGCCCACATCTTGCCATCATACGCCGCCATCTCACCGCAGCCGTCGTAGGGCGTCGCGTCGAGGACCAGGCTCCGCGTCTTCCCATCGGTTGAACACCACAGGTCCCTGGTCAGAACACTGTTGTAGTAGTAGCCATTGCTGAGCTTCACCCGCCGTAGGCGGGCAAGCATCTTGCCGCCGAAGACTACGGCCTCCGCGGTGTCGCGGGGGCTGAAGGCAGCGTGCGCGGTCACGCAGACCCAGGAGTGTGCATTGGGCGACGCTATCGCGCCCAGCGTCAAGGCAGCGGTCACCAGGAATGACATTCTATGCTCCCATGCGCGGAAACTCGCCCTCGGGGTTGCCCGTGACCTCGTGCAGCAAAGTCATGAAGCGGCACAGGTTGTCGAAGGTGACGAGCGGTTGGATGCCATGATCGCCATTGGGGAAGTAGCGGCCGTGGGCGAGCAGCCGCGGCACCTTGGACATGATCTCGCCCTCGATCAGATTTCCATTACCCTCGTTGACCACTTCCTTCTCTAGCCAGCCCATGAGGATGAAGTTGCGGTGACGCGCACGCAGCCTGAGAAGATCGTTGCCCGCCTTGACCTCGAAGGGATGGATCGCATTGACGCCGCAAGCCTCGACGAGGGGCACCAACCCCATCGCATTGCCGTCGGTGTCGATGGCCACCATATCTACGCCGCAGTCACGCGCGACCTCTGCCACTCTGCGGTAGAAAGGCGCGCAGAACTCCATGAAGTGGCGCGGGCTGATGAGCATGCCGTGGTTGTAGCAATTGTCCTCGCTAGCGCTGAGGATCTCCGGCCGCAGCCGCTCGATCAGCGGCGCGACATACGTTTCGAAGTCCTGGAGGCCGGCGTCGATGATCTCGTGCGCAGGGCCCGGGTCGTCGTAAAGAACGGTGCAAGCGCGCTCCGGCCCCATCAGGCCTCGCAGCCCGCCCCAGGTCGAGCCGACGCCGATGGCCAGCGAGCGGTGCGCCGCCTGCGAGCGATCGCCGCGATCGAACGCCGCAATATCCGCCTCGATGTCCGCCGACGGGCGCCGGCCGGCCGCGGCAGCGCGCTCGCGATAGAACTCCCAGCTCTTGCGGTCACGCACATGAAACGCCTGAAAGTCGGGCATGATGTAGATGTTGTCATTATCCACCACCTGGCGGGTGCGCGCGCCGGTCTCCCACTCGTAGGTCTCCCACCCATTCTCCTGCTGCACCTGGCAGGCGATGCCCGTCCCGGGCAATGCCAGGCCAAAGTCGGGGTACACGGGCGATGTGGTACCCCAGTAGCGCTGCCACGACCGCAGCGGTCCCGACTGATAGGGCACGTATTCCGCGCCCACCCATTCCGGCATGCCCTGCTCGACAAGGCGCTCGCGCGTGTGGCTCATGCAGCCGTTCGCCATCCCGGGCGATCCGGGAAAGCCGAGAATAGGGACATAGTCGAGCGGTGCGCCGCCTGCGGGCTGCTCGCCGCGACAGATGGCCTTGAAGCGCTCTCGGTCGGTCATCCGCCGCACCTCGATTGCTCGTTGCGGCTAACCATCAAGCGCGATGTTCGGCGCGGATGCCGGTGCGACCTTTCAACGCGCGGGCTCGCCTACAGGAAACGGAGACAGTCCCCTATGAGGCCAGCGTACCGGCCAGCGCGGTCGCGAAATGGGGACTGTCCCCTCCCGCGCCAGCGGGCGCGGCTTCCCGCCTGTAGAGGCAAGGCGGCTAAGCCTTCGGCCGCCGTGGCGGCAGGCCGGGCCTGCCTAGCCACATGCCTTGCCCCTACCCGCAAGCGAGCCGCCGGATCGCCGGGTCAGCCCCTCGACTGCGACCGGCAAGCGCTTGGCGTCCGGTCGCCGCGCGGCGCGATGCGCGACATTGCGAACAAGGAAGACGCAAGGAGGCGCCGAATTCTGCCTCGCCATAGTAGCTTGGCTGGGCAAGGAGAGCGGCAATGGCAGAGCGACTGGACGAGGCCCCGCCTCGTCTCCGGAGCGACGCGAAGCGTCGCGCAGCGACCATTCTGCTGGTAGACGACGATCTGCTTTTCCAGCGCACGTATCGAGCCCATTTGACCGACGAGGGTTATGATGTGCGGCTGGCGAGCGACGGGGAGCAGGCGCTCGAGCAAATGCAGGCATCTCCGCCCGACCTCGTGCTGCTAGACCTGCTGCTGCCCCGCACCAGCGGTTACGACGTTCTCGAGCGGATGCGCGCGAATCCCGCGTTGGCGAAAATCCCGGTCATCGTGCTTAGCAACCGCGGGGAGCCCGAGGATCTAAAGCGCGGCGCCGAGCTGGGCGCCACCGACTACTTTGTGAAGTTCAACGCCCGCCCCAAAGAGGTGCTGTGGAAGATACGGCAAGTGCTGGCCAAGCAGGCGGGCGAGCTTGCGCCGCTGCGCGTGGCGATCAGGGAGAAGGAGCTCGATGCCGAGCTTCTCGCCCAGGCCTGCGGGAAACCTCTCGACCTGCGATGTGCAGCCTGCGGGGGACGCCTGGTACTGGAATTGCTGCCGCGCCCCGAGGCGCCAGGCGCATTTGAGGCCCGGCTGGTCTGCCCCAGGTGCGGCTAGTGACCGCGATCGAGTGTGGCTGCGCCGCACTTGCGCGGGCTACGCCCGCTCCGGAAGCGCGGCCCGGCCGCGCTCGGGAGCGCGCCTCCCGCGCGCCCAGCGCCGACGATCGTGATCCGAAACTGAAATGAGCGAGCCTGGTTCGACTCGATTGGCGTCATCAGACAGCGCGGCGAGACAGGCCGGCGCGCGTCCTCGCCTGTGGGTCGTCGTTGCCAGCATAGCTCTGCTCGAAGCGGCGAGCGCCGTGCTCGATTTCTATTTCGGCGACACGATCATCCCCGTGACTTACCTGTACGTCCTTCCGGTGCTTCTGGCGGCGCTCTACCTTGGTTACGCCGGGGGCATTGGCGTGCCGGTGATCTCGGCGGTGATCTTTCATATCGAACAGAGGCTGCTGCGTCAGCGTGGTCCGTACGAGGAGGCGGACATCCTATTTCTGCTCATGCTGGGCATTGTCGGGGTCATGACCGCTCGCATCCAGGCCGGCCGTCGTCGCGCCCGCGAGTACAGCCGCCAACTGGAGCGACTGGCGCAGGCGCGGGAGGAGCTGTCGGCGCTGATCGTTCACGACCTGCGCACGCCGCTGGCGGGATTGCTGATGGTGCTGCGACTGCTGAGCACCCAAGACCGATCGCTGCTGCCTGACGAGCACCGGCAATTGGTTGACGTCGCGGTCACCACGGGCGAGGACATGTCCGGCATAATCGGCGATCTGCTCAATCTGCACGCCATGGAGAGCGGCGCCTTACACTCGCACAAGGCGACCGCGGATGTCCGCGACCTGGTGCAATCCGCAGTGCGTCACGTCGAGCCGCTGGCGCGTCAACGCGGGATCGAGATTCGCACCGAGATCGCTGACGCGATGCCCCCGCTTGTGGTTGACGAAGCGATGATCAAACGCGTGGTGGTGAACTTGCTGGCCAACGCCTTGCGCTTCAGCCCGGACCGCGCCGCGGTCACACTCCGCGCCGAGCGCCAGGGAGCGGAGGTGATCGTCAGTGTCGCGGACCAGGGTCCAGGGATCCCTCGTCAGTTGCAGGATAAGGTCTTCGAGAAGTTCGCGCGCGCCGATGAACATGCGAGCCGCTACATCTCGACCGGCCTCGGCCTGACCTTTGCCAAGATGGCGGTGAGCGCGCATGGCGGGCGCATCTGGGTCGAGAGCCCCTGGGATTTCTCGGGCAGCGCGGCCAGCCCCGGCAGCCGCTTTTCGTTCGCCCTGTCCGTAAGTGCGAACGGCGCCCCGTGATCGGTCGAAGATGATTGACCGGCAGCGTGAACGCTCAACGGGCGTGCGGTGGCGGCTCCACGGGTATGATAGAGATTGGCGGCGTCGCCGGAAAGGAGTCAACGCATGCTGGCGTTTATCGGCAGCCCTCAGGACATCGGGATTATCCTGCTTGCGGCACTGGTGCTGTTTGGCGCAAAGCGACTGCCCGAGCTCGCGCGTTCTTTGGGACAGGGGGTGCGCGAGTTTCGGAAGTCAGTCCACGAGGTCAGCGAACCGCTGCAAGCTGACCACCCGGATCCGACGACATCCGACACGAAGTCGCACTGAGCGCGGGCAGGTCATGCCCGGGAGGGCCGATGCCGTCTCTATGCGGCCGCGCGGGCTCTATGCGACAACGCCGATGCCCAGTGACGCCGGTGCGCCTCAGGGCAGACTGCGCGCCTTGCGGCGCGTGTCGCTGGCTGGCGGCGGCGTCACTCGGACGCCTTTGCTTTGCTCTTCCTCGTATGCTTCGCGTTGGAGGTGCTCGAAGTCGTTGCCTTCGATTTGCCCGAGGTGCTTGCCTTCGACTTAGCCGAGGCGGTTGCCTTGGGCTTCGCCGACGTGGCTGCCTTGGACTTGCCTGCCTTGGCCGCTACACCCGGGTCCCGCCTGCCGAAGCGCGGTGCTCCGCCACCGCCCCCGCCGAAGCCCGGCCCACCGCCGCCAGATGGCGGCGCCCCACCGCCTCCGCCGAAGCGCGGCCCACCGCCACCGGATGGGGGCGCCCCACCGCCCCCGCCGAAGCCCGGCCCACCGCCGCCAGATGGGGGCGCCCCACCGCCCCCGCCGAAGCGCGGCCCACCGCCGCCAGATGGCGGACCCGGCGCACCCTTGCCTGCTGGCCCTTGAGGAAATTCGACCGGCGGGCCCTTGGGGGCCGGCATTTGCTTCTGGAACGAGCTCGGTCCGCTCGGCTTGCCCGGAGGACTGGGCTGCCCGAACTTGGGTGCCTGCTTACCAGGCTGCGGAGCAGGCTGGCCAAACCTGGGCGTTGGTCGCACCCCTTGCGCCGGTGGCGCGGCCGGGGGGCCGAATCGCGGTGTCGGCCTGCCCTTTGGCGCGGCAGAGGGCGGAGCTGGAATCGCCGGCTGCGGCGTGGGCCGGCCTCTCACGGTGGGCGGCGTCACAGCCAGGCGCGGCCTCGGCCTTACAGACTCGGGTACCGGGGTCGTGATGCCTCGCACGGTTGGCGGGCGAAACGCGACGCCAAGCCGCTGCGGCTGGCGCGGCAGACTCGTGGAGATCGCCGCCGGCGGGCGCGGATCGACGCGAAACTGCTCGAAGCCGGTGACGCCCCTCAACCTGATGTTTTGGCCCACGCGCTCTATGCGGGCCCCGATCGGCGTATCGACGAAGAAAGCCTGGGGCACGCACACCCGGTTGCCGACGATGATCGGAGCCGCCGGCAGCAGGATCGCGCGCGGGCCGAAGAAGCACCTGCGCTCGCCGACGAAGAGCACGATCTGCGTGCCGCCGTAGATGCATGTGAAGTCGTCGAAGTCGGGCTCGAAGAATAGGGGGATGCCCAGGAAGTCGCACCAATCGAGCAGCGGCACGTAGGTGATTCCGCTATAGACGAAAACCGGCCCTGGGGACGGCGGCGGTGGCGCATAGCCCTGCAGCGCCGCGAGGGCATCGGCAGGTGTGTTCGGCAGAACATTGAAGTAGCCCCAGCCGGGAGGGCCGAGAAGGTACAGCCGGTTCTCCTCCGGCGCCCAATGAATGTCGACGTCAAGATACTCGTCCAATATGAGGGCCGGCGTCATAGCTACGCCATCGACGTCGACCGGAGGCACCGGCAGACGCACGGGGCTACCCGCGAACTGGGCGCTGACGCTGCCCATGACCAGGATGAGATTGCTGCCGCGATAGTCAACGGTTGCGTTTCCCTGGTACCAGGTTAACGTCGCCCCAAGGAAATCAACTGCGCTCCTGAGCGGCACGTAGGCATATCCGCGGTACATGAAACAGGTGGCGCCATAGGTGTCGATGATCTGCGACTGGGCGTAGTCCTGGGGCATGGCTGGCGACGCCATACCGAGGAGCACCGCCACCAGAATCGGGAGCATCAGGTGTCTGCGCATAGTTTGACTCCTTGTGCGATAGATGCGCTGCGCATGAAGTCATTCTAGCGCATGCAGCGAATGCCAATGACGCGCCGATGTCACAAGTGTTGTGTTGAGCGCACATGACCCGCGCCCAGGATGAATGCCTGGCGGCCGGGGGCGGGCCGTGGGCGGACTGACGCAGGACCGGCAGCCCCGCTGAAGAGCGAGCTTATTGGACCCTGCGCTGCTAGTGCTCTGTCAACCATGTTCTGATGCATCCCTCGGGCGCACGCTCCATGAGCGCGCGGGGCCTCGCGACCTCACGGAGGTCGCGCCCGGTCCAGTAGCGACAGAGACTGCACCCGTCATTTTAACCCTGACAGAGCACTAGCCGCGGCGCCTGGGATACTCTGGGCGCGACTTCAGCAGCTTCACGCGCCCGTCGTCCAGCTCGACGACAACCTCCCCCACCCCATCGCCGTCAACATCGGCGAGGAATGCGCCGTTGACGCCCGCGTCGAACGGCAGCGTCCACAGCACGAAGCCCTTTCCGTCCTTCTCGTCAAGCGCCACCAGGTCGCCATTGGGGAGACCCACCAAGAAGTTGTCGCGCCCGTCGCCGTCGAGATCGCCGCTCGTGACGCTGACCGGCGAGGTCGCTTTGACCCCCAGGTCGAGGGTCCAGCGATACTGGCACGTGTTGACGTCGGCGCAGTAGAATAGCCCTTCTTTGTCAACCATGCCGACGTCCCAATGAGCAGCATCGCGAATCCTCGCCACCGCCGCCGCGGTGCAATCGAACTCGTACGTGCTCGCGAAGTCCTTCTTGGCGAGTCGAGCGCCCGCGGCATCCAGCACCTCAAGTGCATCGAGGCCAGGCGAGTTGATGATGCGTGTTTCGCCATTGGGGCCAAATGGCCCAATAATCGGCAGGACGTACTTGGCGCCATTTCCTCTGCCGGGGATCGTGTCGTACCATCCCTGGGCGATCATTCGCCCCTGCCCGCGCGAATCGTAGATGATCTGCTTGCCGTGGTTGTCGAGGAACACCTCGTCATTGCCGTCGCCGTCGAGATCCGCAGCCGCCGCCGCGCGGGGATGAGGGCCGTTCTCCGGGTCGGCCCAGACGACGCGACCCGAAATGTCGTAAACAGCGCTCGCGGTCGGATGTATGCCGCGGTGCATCGCGACGAACAGGCGCAGCTCTTTGTCGCCGAACGGCAGAAGCTCCGCAGTGCCCTGCGCGGTGTAGGGACGAGTGATGCGATACGGTGTGCCAAATCGCGCCAGGGGCGGTGACAGCCTCTCCCCAACCGCCGGGGCGTACAGGGCAACCGCGTCGGCCGATGGATCGGCGGCGCAGAGGATGCGCTTGCCCCCGGCGCCGATCCGCACCGACGGCATGGACCCGCGCACGGACCATGAATGCGCAAACTCGCCCGGGTGCGCGAGATCGGGGGCGCCGCCGATGATACGGCCGTTGGAGAGCGCGAGAATCAGCTCACGCTTTCCGTTTGCAAAGCTGACCAGCGGCCATGACGCGCCAGGCCCCCTCGGTTGCAGCACTGCGCCCGTGGCGAGGCGGGCGCGAGTCAGCGATCCCACGCCCTCGGAGAACAGAACCAGGCGCGAGACCGGCGTCAGCGCGAAGGGCGCGAACGACGACTTGCCGCCGGCGATGCGCCAAATGACCTCACCTCCATTACGGCTTATCACGAGCCCCTGGGCGCCGCGAGGCGTTGTGACGTAGAGGGGGGTGCTTCGCGCTGCGCTGAACTCGGTGTCGAGCGCAAGCTTGCTGTGCATGAAGGTAAAGCTCGCCCGGTCCACCGCGGCGATATCGTGGAATGTCCTGCCATCCACCGCTTCGAGCGGCGCCGGCAATGCGAAATCATGTCCCTTGGCAGCGCTGGCGATAACCTCTGGAATCCCATCGCCGTTGAGGTCGTAGCATCCCCAGAAGTAGCGATCGGGCAGGTCGGCGAGGCGCGCCACGAAGCCTTTCATCGTGTCGAAGACGATGGTGTGCCAGCGCTTGTCGCCGTGCGGGTTGTAGAAGCCAAGCGCCAGCTCCGGGCGGCCGTCGCCGTTGACATCGGCAAGCGAAGTGACGTTGGGCTCGAGCTCCTTTTCAGCAGTGGGCAGGTCGTAGGCGACGTATTGCGACCATGCCAGGCCGAGGCTCTTGCCCGCGTTGTTCTTCAGCACCGCGATATAGTGCTCCACTTGGGAGCCGACCACGACGACGTCGGGGTAGCCGTCGCCGTCCACATCTCGCGCACATATCAGGCCGTAGGGCCGCCCGATGTGATCTCCGCCGGCGACCTCGTACTTGAGATCGAACTTGACATCGCCGGTATCGAGGTTGATAACCCCCACGTAGCCGGGTTTGCTCGCGAGCACGATCTCGAGCTTGCGGTCATGGTCCATATCGGCAAGCACGAAGTAGGGGCCGAAGTTCTGGTAATACCTGCCGGTGAAGTCTTTTTCCCACAACAGCCGCGGCACGGGCCGTGATGCCGATAGCTCGAAGCAGAAACCAAGCATCGAGTTCTGGGGAAAGACCACCACGTGCGCAAGGCGCCCTTCTTGCACCAGGCGGTAGCCAGCCAAGTGGCTGCCCGCCGGCGCGTACCACGTCCACATCGTCTTGCCGGTGGCGACATCGAGCAGCGCAAAGCCGGCATCGCCCAGGGTCACCAGCGCTGCCGGCCTGGCCGATCCCCCGAAGGTGATCAAGCCAACCGTCGTGCCGACTCCCATCCTTGGGCGGTCCCAGACGATGGCGCCGTCGGCGCGAATGAGGCGCACGCCCGCCCGCACCTGGGCAAAGAAGGCATCCTTGCCGCTGAGCGCGACCGGCAGCAGATAGGCATAAGCCGGTCGAACGCTGCCGTAGGACCAGACCTCCTTGGGTGCGGTTCTCATATCGCCCGCGATGTCGGCGCGGGCGGTGTTGCAGGCGTCCTTGCGCTGGAGCAGCCAGAGGCCTCGGGGCGCCGCACGTGCCGGGGAGCCGATGCTCATGCTTGCTACAAGCGCGATCAGCGCAGTGACATGCGCGTTCCCGCCAGATGAAGCCATGATACCCTCGCCACGCTCACTCATATGAAATGCGCCGACGATGACGACCGCACCTGCTCTCTGCGATGCCCAGGGAGCTGCGCAGGTCACCGCGCGTGCCGCGAGCAGGACGACCCCCTGGGGCAACAGAAGTCGGCTCTATGTCCCGTCGCAGATGGTGCGGGTTCCCGGCGGCGGCCGCTATTCAAGCTCGCATATCCGGTTCGCGGCGGACGACGGGACTTGACGCTCGCTATTGCTGGCGGCGCAGTGCGCCGCTCCGGAACGCGGCTTCGCCGCGTCAGGGATGACTCACGGGTTCGGGTGCGGACATAAGAGAACTGGGTGACGCTCCGGCGTCGCTCCGGAGTCGCGCGACGCGCGACGAGTGTATGGAAGAGTTGGTCAAGGAGAGCTGTCATGACCGCCGGAACGGTGCGGTTGCCTGAAACAGCGCACGACGTTGACGTTTGCATTGTCGGAGGCGGGATGGCCGGGTTATGCGCGGCGGTCGCCGCGGCGCGGCACGGTGCGCGCGTGGCGTTGATGCACGACCGCCCGGTGCTCGGCGGCAACGCGTCAAGCGAAATGCGCGTGCACATCTGCGGCGCCGACCGGCACGGCTCGATCCCGAACATGCGCGAGACGGGCATCCTCGAGGAGCTGCGCCTGGAGAATCTCCACCGCAACCCCAACCGCAACTTTTCGGTCTGGGACACCATCCTCTACGAGAAGGCTCGCTACGAGCCACGTATCACGCTGCTGCTCAACTGCTCGTGCCTGGGCGCCGAGATGGAGGGGAATCAAATCGCGAGCGTCGTCGGGTGGCAGCTCACGACGCAGACCTGTCACCGGGTGCGCGCCCGAATCTTTGCCGACTGCTCGGGGGATGCAATCCTGGCGCCGCTGACGGGAGCCCAGTTCCGCATGGGCCGGGAAGCGCGTGACGAATACGGCGAATCCATCGCGCCCGAGCAAGCAGACGCGCGCACCATGGGCATGACGTGCCTATTCCAGGCCAGCCGCTACGACGCGCCGCAGCCGTTCGAGGCGCCGAGCTGGGCTTATGCGTTCGACAACGATGATGACCTGCCTTATGGCGCCGGCGGTCACCGCTGGTGGGAGATGGGGTATTGGTGGATCGAGCTCGGCGGCGAGCACGACAGCATTCACGACACCGAGGCGCTGCGCGACGAGCTGCTAAGGATTGCACTTGGCGTGTGGGATCACATCAAGAACCGCGGTGACCACGGCGCCGACAATTGGGCGCTGGAGTGGCTTCAGTTCCTGCCCGCCAAGCGCGAGAGCCGCCGCTACGTCGGCGAGCACGTCTTGACGCAGCTCGATATCGAGGCCCACGGACGTTTCGATGACGTAGTCGCTTATGGCGGATGGCCGATGGATGACCACCATCCGTCGGGGTTCTGGTCGGCAAGGTTAGGGCATCCCGCGACGATTTTTCACCCCGCGCCCTCGCCCTATGGCATTCCTTACCGGTCTCTCTACTCCAGGAACGTTGACAACCTAATGTTCGCCGGCCGCTGCGCGAGCTGCACCCATGCCGCGATGAGCTCGACTCGCGTCATGGGCACTGCGTGCAGCATGGGCCAGGCGGTGGGCGTCGCGGCGGCGATGGCGGCTAAGCTTGGCCTGCTCCCGCGCGCCCTGAATGCGCACATCGGCGAATTGCAGCAGGCGCTTATGCGCGATGATTGCTACCTGCCCGAAGTCGCGCAGGATATGCCGCCGCTGACCAAGCGCGCGCGCCTGGTCGCATCGCAGGGCGACCCGGAGCCGCTGCGCGATGGCATCGGTCGCCCGGTGGGAGATGACGTGCACGCGTGGCTGGCCAGACCCGGCGCGAGCGCGGCGTACCTGTTTGGGGAACCGGTCCCGGTCGAAGAGGTCACGCTTCAGCTCGACAGCGCCCTGGAGGCGCTCATTGCGATGAGCCACCATCAGCGCGACAATCAGCTCACGGCGACCCCCGCGGTAATGCCGAGGTCATTTCGCATCGAGGGCCTTCACGGCGATGACTGGCGGGCGCTGGTCGCGGTCGAGGATAATCACCAGCGGCTGGTCCGCCTGCCCGTGCACAGTCGAGTCGAGGGAATCCGCTTTGTCCTCGATAGTACGTGGGGCAGCCACGAGACGAGAGTCTATGGATTCTACGTTGAGTAATCGCCCATCCGAAAAATCCACGGGGCGCACCAGAATGTCATTCCCTGGACGAGGCTCCGCCTCGTCTCCGGAGCGACGCCGGCGGCGCTGCGCGCGCGGGACGCGCGCTCCCGAGCGCGGCCGAGCCGCGCTTCCGGAGCGGGCGTAGCCCGCGCAAGTGCGGCGCAGCCGCACTCAGGCGCCGCTCCGCAACGCGGCGAAGCCGCGTGTGGCGTCGCGCGGCGAAGCGGCTAGGTTGCTCCGCGACCGCTGGCTAGGTCCCGAAGGGACCGCCATCCCGGCCCTTCGGGCCTAGGGACGTGGCGGTCGAAGACCTAGGCACCGAAGAGTCTTTGGCAGCGTGGTGCGATCCCCCACCAAGATCCTTCGCTTGCGCGGCTAGGTCGCTTCGCGACCGCCGTGGCGGCGAGAGGCCTAGCCACTCAGGATGACACTGGCCGTTTTTTTGGAATAGGCCCTAATACTACAACGAGACTTCAGCCTCAGATTGCGCGATTGCGCCAATTCTGCGGTCAATATGGGCAAGCGAGCTGGTTTCAAACGTATGTATGAATGTATGAATCTGAACTCGATTCTGACTGTCTCTGCGGGGTCACGACGACGGTTCTGCGTCGGACGGTCCGGAAAGTCACGTTGTAGTACTAACTGCCGCGCCGATTGCTGCTTGGCCTCGCACCGACGAAACGGCGCGGCAAGCTCGCGCATCGTCACTCGAACTTGGCGACGACTTCCTTCATCAGTTGAGGTATAGGCAGGCCCGCGGGGCACTTGGCGACGCATTCCTCGCATTCGACGCACACCGACGCTTTGACCGCCAGCGATTCGTAGAGCTCGCGTCCGAGGTACTTGAGCTCGTCGGGGTACTGGCGCGCGGCGTGCAGGGCTCGGAATGCCTGCGGAATCTCGATCCCCTGCGGGCACGGCAGGCAATACCCGCAGCGCAGGCAGGTCTGGCCGTAGCGATGGTGAGCACGCAGCCCCGACATCGCGGTGACGAGCTCGCGGCGCTCCGCCTCGGAGAGCGTTGCCGATTCCTCGATCGTGGCGACGTTCTCCTCGACTTGCCCCGCGGTCTCGATGCCCGGAATGACGACGCTCACCGCCGGGTGCGAGAGGATGTAACGCAGGCATCCGGCGACCACGGGATCGCGCTCGCCAGCCCGCCGGGTGCCGCCGAGCGGCGCGGGAGGCAGACGAAGGGTGCCGCCGCCGAGCGGTTTCATGACGATGACGCCCATGCCGTGCTCGCGCGCCAGGGGCAGCACGCGCGGCTCGACGCCCTCGCCATCAAGCGGGTTGTAGCAGACCATGATCGTCTCGAACTCGCCCGAGCGGATCGCCAGTTCCATCTCGCGCACGGCGCGGTGCATGGTGATGCCGACGTGGCGCACCAGGCCCTGGCGCTGCGCCTTGCGCGCTTCCTCCACGGCGCCGCGCGGGGCCATGACCCGCTGCCACACGTCCGCGTCTGACACGCTGTGAAGCTGATATAGATCAACGTGATCCGTCTGCAATTCGCGCAGGCTGGTTTCGAGATCAGCGCGCAGCCCGGCGGCGTCGCGGGCGACGGTCTTGGTGGCGAGAACGTAGTCGCTGCGGCGATGCTTCAGGGCGCTCCCGATCTTGCGCTCGCTATCGCCGTAGTTGCGCGCGGTATCCACGAAATCAACGCCCAGGTCAAGCGCCCGGTTAAGGGCGCGCGTAGCCTCGGCGGCTTCGACATGAGGCAGCTTGATCGCGCCGAAGCCGAGCGCCGCGACCTCGAGGCCGGTCTTGCCAAGCTTGCGTCGTTCCATAATGGGGCGGCTCCAGTGTATGCGATGCATTGATTTTCGCCGCGTCGAGGTCGCGTCCCTGCGCGTGAGCGGCCGCACCGACCATGAAGCGGCCGGCTCGCGGCACGGCAGGGGCGCACATCGACAACGCAGAAGCTCTCACTTGACGATGGAGGTGCGGCTTGATGTCACTCAGGCGCTGGACACGGCGGATCGTCATCGGGGCGTTCGTGCTGGCCACGGCGGGGGGGCGCCCTTTGGGCCCGGGCGCCCGCGCAGCGGGCCCGGGCGGCTAGAATGGACCTTACCGTACCGACGATGAACGGGCTGACCCTGGCTCGCGCCTGCGCGAGCTCCGGAATGCGGCGAAGCCGCATCGATATTGCGTCAGACGACAGGCGGGGGCGCAACGCCTTGCGCCCGTATGGCGAACGGCCCGTTCGCCCACACGGCTCAACAGGCGGGAGGAGACCCCGCCTGCCCGCTTAGCGCGCAGCGGCTCATGCGCCCCGGCGAGGTCAGCCAAACAAGCTTATCGTCTTTGACGCGCCCTTCGCATCGATGTGCTCGATGACGATGGGCAGGCCCTTCTTCTCACCCACGCTGACCGCACGGTGGGCCAGGCCAAGCAGATCCATGGGCTTGACGCAGCTCTCCGGCGGCAGCACGCCTTCGTCCGTTATCTTGCCGGTCGCCATGAGTATCGCCCCAAGCGCGGCCGGAATGCCGGTGCCGTCGCCCATGCCCTGGGTCTTCGAGGAAAGCGAGAAGACGTAGGTGCTGGGCTCGCCCTTCCTATGGCCTTTGACCACGATCTTCAGGCAACCCATGGGGCCGCGCAGCCCGGCTTCGTCGAGCAGCCTTTGCCGCCGGGAGAGTACATAGGCCACCCCGAACTCCAGCGGAACGACCCCGCAGCCTTGCACCTCGAGCGGCTCCTCGCCGGTAATGCCAAGCCTGACCACGCTCTTTATCAGCTCGGCGTACGCCGGCGGCAAGACGAGGCCGAGATTGGTCACCCGCTTGAGGTCTTTGAAACAGCGCGGCAGGGTGATCGTCTCCGGATGCGGGTACGCGTACACGCGGTACGTGCCCACATCGCGGAACTCGACCTCCTCCTCCAGCGCGCGACCGCTGTCCTCGAACAGCCTGACGGTCGTGTACTTGCCGTCGAGGAACATCGGCACGTCAATCATCATGGAGTGGATGCGGTGCTTGATGACCGCCGCGCCCTCGACCTTCTCCCCGCCGTGGGCGTGATATATATCAACCACTTCCAGCTGATCCAGCAGCTGCTCAGCGCAGAACCGGACCAGGACATTCGCCACCCCGGGCGAGGTGCCCATGCCCAGCAGCGCCGCGATGCCGGCCTGGCGCGCCTCGCCGTCCATTGCCAACGAGGCCTCCGTGGCATCGAGGTCGTCACAGACGTCAACGTAGTTGACCTTCGACTCGATCGCGGCCCGCAAGATCACGGGCCCGAACTGGTAGAATGGACCGACGCAGTTCAGAGCCACGGTCGAGTCAGCGATCGCCTTCTTTACGCTGTCGGCATTGCCGGCGTTGAACTCGATGGCGGTGACGTTGCCCCCGCCTAGTCGCTGGGCCGTCGCCCGCGCGTGGTCGATCGCCATGTCCGCGATCACCACCTCCGAGAACACGCCGCTGGCTGCCAGGGTTGCCGCGGCCACGCTGCCCACCGCCCCAGCGCCTCCCAGAATCGTCACCCGAGACATCCCGTCCTCGCTTTGCTTATGGTGAACCCGCCGACAGATCTCGCTTCGACGCGCGCGCGAGGTCAACGTGATACTTGACCTTGCACGCGTGCTCGATAGAGCAAATGTAGATGTAAACCTCCTCCATGATCTTGCCGGCGGCGATGGGGCCATGGCCGCGAATGATGGCGCCCTTGTGGTCCGCCAGAGCCTTCGCCGCGGCGTCCGCGAGCTGCTTCGAACCCGCGCCCCCGGTGATCAGGGGAATCTCGTGCAGCACGTAAAGGCTCTCGCTGTCAGCAGGGACGATCAGATGTTCTTCAGCGATCATTGACATCGCCACCGCGAAGGGCGAATGGCAGTGGATGATCGCCAGCGCCGAGGTGTTCTGGTAAACGGCGCGATGGACGTTGGTCTCGGTGGAGGCGATGATGTCGAAGCTCGTGGGCTGCTTGAGGTCAACCGCGACGATGGCGTTTTCATCCAATTCGTCGAGCATGCTGCCGCTGCGGGTGACCAGGATGCGGTCGCCGACGCGCATGCTGATGTTGCCGAAATGAGAATCGGCGAGACCGGCGTCGATCAGCTTCTTACCGAATTTCGCCATCTCGCGCCACATGGTAGTCTGCGCGCCTCCCCTGCCGCGATTCCCGCCGGCGACGGGCAAGCCTCGTTGGGCTCACAATGAAACGCAGAATGTGGGTGTGCATCTGCGCTGCCATGAGCGCTATCACGGTGGCGCAGGCGTCTCGGCTGCAACGTCGCAGGCGAGACGCCTGCCCCACCAAGACTGTCACACCCGAATGACGTTCTTTCGACCCTTAACGCAACGCCTCCAGGCCCAGCGCCCGCAGCTTCGCCGCGCTCGGTCGGCCCTGGGCATCCCAGCCGCGGAAGTCATAGTACTCCGCACGCACGCGCTGGAACTCGGCGCGATCAATATGCCGCGTCCGCTCGTCGCTGTCCTCGGTGAAGAAGCGCAGCGGCAGCGTATCATCGCCGGCGCCGAAACCCTCGCGCAGGTTGAACAGGCGCTCCAGGTTCCAGATGCGCTCGCCCACGCGCAGCAGCGACTCGGACGGATAATCCACGCCGGTGACGGCTGACAGCAGGTTGGCCAACTCCTCCTCGCCGACGCTAAAGAGCGCGAACTTGCACACCACCAGCGCGTCCACCGCGGTGAAGATGTTCTGCGCCAGCGCGACAAGCCACGACTTGGCATGCCACGACGTGCGATCGATCAGCTTCGGCTTGCCAAGGATCTCGGGGCCAACCATGTATGCCCGCAGGTGACAGGCGCCGCGGTTCGAGGTGGCGTAGCCCAGCGCCATACCGAGCGCGCCGCGCGGATCGTAACCGGGCAGCTCCAGACCCTTGACCTGCATCGCGGCATCAGGGTTGTCCCGCGCCGCGGCATAGCGCGCTGTGCCCTGCGCCAGCTCGACGCCAACGCCCTCCCCCTCCCCCATCTGCCGCACCAGGTCAAGCATCTCCTGCCCGCCCAGCCGCTTGCCTTCCAACTCGGCATGGCAGGCGAGCGCGGCGCCGGCGGAGATGGTATCGAGGCCATACTCGTTGCACAGGCGGTTGGCCTCGAATATCGTCTCCAGGTCGGCGTTGTCATTGTCGGGCCCGAACATGGCCAGGGTCTCGTACTCGGGCGCCTGGCGGCCGCCGCTCTCGCGCTTGCAGCCGATAGGGCAGGCGGCGCAGGGCGTGCGACGCGGGTTGTAAGTCTGCGCGATGGTCTCGCCGGAGATCGCGTCGGCCGGCTCGAAATAGGCGCGGCGGAAATTTGACGTCGGCATCACCCGCATGTAGTTGATGAGATTGACCAGCGCCGCGGTGCCGTACTGCGCCAGGCCTTTGGATGATACTGGGCTCGCGATGAGCAGCCGGGAGAGGTCGGCAAGCCGGCGCGCGAAGGCCGCTTCGTCGGCCACCGTCGGCTTGCGCTCGCCGCGAACGACGATGGCCTTCAGGAGCTTGCTGCCCATTACGGCGCCGAGCCCTCCCCGCCCGGCGGCGGAGCCGCGGCCGTGCATGATGGCGGCGATAAGGGCGGTCGGCCGCCCGCCAGGCGGTGCGCCGCCCGCGAGAGGCGGCTCGCCCGCTTTGCCGATGCAGGCTACACTGCCGCGCCCGGACAGCGCCTCCAAGACCTGCGAGCGGTTGGCGCCCCACAGATCGTTAGCCGGCTCGAGCGAAGCCTGCTCGCCATCAATGGCTAGCACCACTGGCGAGGGCGCGCGGCCGGTAATTGCGATGTAATCCAGGCCCGCCGATTTCATGGCGACGCCGAAGTCGCCGCCGGCGTTGCAGTCGAAGATGGTGCCCGTGAGCGGCGACTTGCTGACCACCGCGTGACGCCCCGAGGTGGGCGTGCGAGTGCCGGTCAGCGGCCCAGGCGCGAAGACTAGCAGGTTGCCCGGCGACAGCGGGTCAGCGCCCGCCGCCACCCGGTCGGCGACGATCCTGACGCCAAAGCCGCGCCCACCGACGTAGAGCAGACGCAGGCTCTCGGATGTCTCCACGAGTTCGCAAGCGGCGGAGGTAAGATCGACCTCGAGCGCGCGTCCCATCCATCCATTCATGCCGCGCCTCCGGCGACGCGGGGGAAGAACGCGACCTCATCGCCGTCGCCGATCTGCGCGTCGGCCAAAGCGGTCTTGCCGTTGACGACCATTAGAGGGCTCGCCCCATCGGGTATGCCCGCAGCGCGCGCCACGTCGGCGACGCAAGCCGGTGAGGGCAGCTCCAGCTCCCGTTCACCGACGCCGCAAGCTCGCCTCAAATCGCCGAACAATCTGACTTTGACTCTCATCGCAGGCCGCCTGGGGACAGTCCCCTGTCGCGGAGGGGACTGTCCTCCGCGCCACCGCGGACGCGGCCACAAAGGGCCGCTCTGCATCGCGGTGGGCTCCTACCGCCCAATGCCCTTAGAGAACGGGTCCGCCCACTCCTTCAGCGCCGCTTCCAGCTCCGGGTGCTCCTTCGCATACTCCTTCAGGGCAATGCCCTGCATGGTCGCATCAATCGCCTGGCGGAACGCCTTGCCCCCGGCGACTGGCCCTTGCGGATGCGCATGGATGCCGCCGCCGGAGCCGATGACGATATCGGGCCCCAAATCCGACATCAGCTTGGGCACCATTGACGGCGTGATGCCGCCGGAGGCCATGGGCCAGGTCGGCTTGAGATGATAGAGGGGGAAGCTCAGGTTCTTGGCGGCGTTCTTGAACTTGTCGGGGATCACCGGCGCCTTGCCGTAGGGCGCCGGGATGACCACAATATCGGCGCCGGCGAGCCGCGGCAGCTTGCCCAGCACCAGGTGCGAGCTAATGCCGTGCAGGGGCGACATGTACATCGCGCCGGCGACATCCATGTGCCCCAGGATGGGAACGTTGATCTGCGGGTCTTCTGCCAGCGCCTGCATCACGGGCAGGCCGACGGCGAGGTAGTTGATCATCATTGCATTGGCGCCCAGCTCCACCGCGCGCTTGGCATTCTCGAAAACCTTGGGCACGCTGTCGCTGACGTTCACGGTGTACAGGGTGTGCTCGCCGGTCTCCTCGTACACTTGTCGCTCGATCTCCATGTAGCGCTTGACGCGACCCAGCGCCGAGTTGAAAGAGGCGTCGGCGATCAACTCGTCGTCCTTGATGATGTCGCACCCGCCCAACGCCGCGACCCGGAACAGCTCGGCGCCGACCTCCAGCGGATAGCCGGTGCAGGGCTTGATCATGTTGTTGAGCAGCGGGCGCTTGGGAACTCCCAGGAGCTCTCTCACCCCGGCGATGCCGAACTGCGGCCCTTTAAACCCGGCGACGTACCTCTCGGGAAATCGAACGTCCAGCACCTTGATGTTGCCGGCCATGGAAATGTTGCCGACGACCGTCGTCAGCAGCATTGGTATCTGCGACCCGATGTTCACCAGCGGGTAGGCGACCTGGATGAACCAGTTCCTGGTCTGCACGCCAGGCGGCACCGTGTCCTCGAAATCCGGTGCTTCGTACACGCCCAGCACCTTAGCCACATGCTGGCAGCGCACCGCCGCCGTCTCGCCTGGCACCGGCACCCATGTGCCCGTGCTCTGCTCGACCGCGAATGCAGAAGCGAGCATCGGGATCGGCACTTGCGCCGGAAAGCAGCACAGGTACGTGCCGATGATGTACTCGTCGTAGTCCACCCCATCGGGCAATGCCAGGGGCAGGCCGAAGATCTCCTCCGATGTCATCTACATATCTCCTTGCCCACCTGGGCGTGACGCGCGCGGCTGACCTGCTTGTAGAAGCCACGCAGGCTGCGGTAGGACCTTCGGTACAGATCGTAAAGCGAATCGTAGACCTCGCGGTTTTCGGCCTGGGGCTGGAAAACCCTCTCGACTTGCACGACCTGTTTGAGGGCCCCGAAGTCGGGGTAAATGCCGAGACCCACCGCGGCCACGAGCGCCGCTCCAACCGCGCCGCCCTCCTGAGGCCAGCGCACGGTCTCGACGCGGCGACCGGCGACATCGGCCATGATCTGCATCCAGATGTCGCTCTTCGCGCCCCCGCCAATGGCCCTGAGCTGCGGCAGCGGAAACCCAAACTGCTGGTCCACGATCTCCACGATCCACCTCATGTTGTAGGCCACGCCCTCGTAGACCGCCCGCAGCATGTGCTCGCGCGTGTGGCCGGCGCTCAGGTTGAGAAAGCTCGAGCGCACATTGGTGTCGGCGATCGGCGCCCGCTCGCCAAACATCCACGGGGTGAAGATCAGGCCGTCAGAGCCGGGCGCGACCTCGGCGACCCGTGCGTCCAGCAAGGCATAGATGTTGCGGCCCTGCGGGTGCGCCCGCTCGGCGCGGTAGAGCTGGTTACATATCCACTCCAGGCACGCGCCGGCGGTCTCGCTTTCGGCGTAGAAGAAAACCTTGCCCGGGTCGGCGGAATGGATGGTCGCCGCGCCGCACCTGCCTCGCGGCGTCCGGCTCGTGACCACGCCCACCCACCCGGAGGTGCCCAGATAGACATGCCCGTCGCCGTCGGCGACCGCCCCGGAGCCGACCGCCGCGCACGGGGCATCGCCTGCGCCGGCGATTATCGGCGTGCCCTCCAGCAGCCCGCATTCCGCAGCGGCCTCTCGCGTCAGCGCGCCTACCCGATCGGTGGACCGCACCAGCGGCGCGAATTTCGCGGGATCCAGCCCCACATAGCGCATGACCCCCGTCAGCCACTTCTTCCGCTTGAGATCGAGGCCAATGACCGAGGCGCCGCTCAATTCCATCACCAGGTTGCCGGTGCTGCAATAGATGAGGTAACCCGCGACATCGACGAAGCAGTGCATGTTGCGATATGTCTGGGGCTCTTCTTCTTTCAGCCACAGCAGCTTGGGGATGCCGTCCTTGCCGCAGAGCGGCGCGCCGGCGATAAGCGCGAACACGCGAGCGTTGATGAACTTGCGCATCACCCGGCTTGCCTGCCGCCCGGCGCGGTTATCGAGCCAGATTATGGCTGGCCGCAGCGCGCCTCGGCGCGCATCCATCGGCACGATGCCGAGCATCTGCGTGGCGTAGGTCATGCACAGCACGTCGCGCGGTGCGACGCCGGTCCGCTCGAGCAGCGCCCTGGTGCTGCGTGTCACCGCGCCCCACCAGTCCGTCGGCTCCTGCTCGGCCCAGTCGGGCTGCGGATGCCGGATCGGGTAGGATTCGGAACAAGCGCCGTGGATCTGTCCCGCACCATCCACCAACACCGCCTTATTCCGGCTCGTGCCTACGTCGTGGGCGATGATGTAATCGGGCACAGTGCGCTCCGACTGGAGAAAAGCATCGCACAACCTTGCGCGCTGGTGAGGTGTGCAGCGGTGGTTTTCGCCGCGTGGCGCGCGCCCACCTGCGGCCGCGTCAGCCCGGGCCGGAGCACGGCCGGAGGTTCGCGCCGTAAGAGGTGCATCGCCGAAACTGGCGCGCGCGGCGCGAGGTGCGCTTGCGCAGAGCGAGGATCGAGGGGCACGGACCCGAGGCTATCCAGATGTGTACGGCTTCCTGCCTGCGCGCACCGCGTCGCGCCACGAGCCAGAAGACCAGACCAGCTCGTGCCCGCGTCGGTCAACTCGTCGCAGGTAGATACGGCCATTTGCCATCAATTTGCCGACCACCCACCATGCTGACATGACGGGATCATCGCTCAGCGAGACCTCGAAGGCGACCTCGCGCCTTTCGCCCGGCGCGAGCGAGAGCCCGATGGTCCGCGGCGTGATCTGCGCCAGGGAGAGCGCTCCCACCACCGCCGCTGGCCAGGTCTCGACCGGCGAGGCGAGCACCAGCTCGCACTCCAGGCTTTCCGCGCCTGGGTTCTCTATCACCGCGACCAATGTTCGTTCCTCCAGGCGCATGGTGAAGTTGGGCTCGGCCGCCTTGCCGACCTCCAGCACATCCTGGAACTCCTGGCCGTCCTGCTCGTAGCGGAGCTTAACCTGGCCCACGGCATCGCCTGACGGACGTGCGATGACGACCGGAAACACCATGTGGCCAAGTGGCTCGAGGTCATACTTCAAGGTTGTGGCGTCAGCGGCCCAACCCGCGGGCAGCAGCAGGCGCAGCTCGCCGCTGGCCGTGCTGTCTACGAAATCGTTGACGACATTCACGTTGACCCGCAGCTTGCCGTCCGGAAGATCAACGGCGTCGCGCCCAAGCGATGCGACCACCGCCTCGTAGCCCATCGGCATCGTCCCCGCGTCGTGCTCCCAGGAGCGCACGAACACGGGCTGCGCCGCCTCCGCCTGCGGGCCAAGGGTCGCCGCCATGCGCTTGCCGGCCAGCCCCTTGGCCGCCACACCGAAGGTCTCGATGGCAAATGGGCCGCAGGCGAATGGCAGATCATGGCCAGAGGCGCGCACATCGTTCGCGCCGCGCTCGAGCAGGTTAGTGCTGAAGGCGCGCTCGATCCCCGTCAAGCACCGGAAGGTCCCGTGGGCCAGCCGCCCGTCGGCTTCGTGGAACCGCAGCGCCAGACCGCGCTCGGGCAGCTCCTCCACGCGCCCCTGCATTCCGGCAAGCGGATTCCCCAATGCCTTCACCGCCGTGACAACCACTCCCGGCGCGTCAACGCTCAGGAAGCTCGCCGCCTCGGGCAGAGCCGCCCGCGAGCCCGCAGGCGGCGCACCGCCCTCAACCGGCAGCGCCATGATGGGATCGTTCACCTCCAGCGCCTGCCGGTAAGCCTGCGACTGGCGCCACGATCCAGCATGGGGGAAGAGCGAATAGGTGTAGGCATGGGTGCGCTGCTCGGGCACGAATCGCGTGCCCTCGATGTTGCCGCTGGCGCCGTACCAGCGCGCGGTGTGGAAAAGCAGCAGCGCCAGCACGCCGCCGCGCTCGACGCTGCACGCGATATTGCCGGTGTTGATCAGGCACAGGCCGTAGTCATCAACCGCGCCCGCGGGGCGCCCGCGTAGCGGGCCCGCCGCGACCGCTGCCAGTTGAACTATTTCGCCAGACTCGAGCTGGCCAACGACGTCGTCCACCAGCCGCGTCAATTCAGCCGCACTCGGCGCGCCGAGAATCACCGTCTTGATCGGCTTGTCCTCGCGGTTATCGCGGTCCATCATGAAGAGCGAGGCCGCTCCCGAGGCCATCTGCGAGCGAAACTTCGCGGTCACCTCATCCGAGATCGCGCTCAGAAGCTTCTCCGCCCAATGATTCGGCGTGTCGGCGGTGGTGAGCACGAAGCGGAAGTCATTGTAGAGCAGGTCGTCGTTGGGGTTAGGCAGCAGCGTACCGAGAGCGGCCTGATCGGCGTCTGGCCACGGCGTGACGGGGATGCCCTTCGTGGTCAGCGCCAGCAGCAAGCGGTCGGCGGCCGCGGCGAGCGCTCCCTCGGTTGGGCTGATGATGGCGGTCATGCCGAGCGAGCACCGGCCGGTTTTCCCCAGGTCCAGCGTCACCGTCGGCCCGTAGTCCATCCAGCGATCGGCGGGATAGACCGCGCAGCCGCTGAACATGAACATCTGGTGGGTGCGGAAATCGAGCAAGCCCTTGCTCTCGCGTCGAGCGATCGCGCAGTAGCGGTCATCGAACGTCGGCACCGCGCCCGCGAGAGCGGTCGGATAGGTGACGACGAACAGGTCGTCCTCGTACTGGTAGTCAGCCAGTAGTATGCGGCAGTCAATGCGCGGAACGCCCTCGATAAGGCTGATCTCGTGTCGCGTCTTCGGCAGCGTATCGCTGAGCTGCTGCTCAATCACCAGCGTCTGCATCACCGCGCCGCGCAAGACATGCACCTGCGCTGGCCGCTGGTGGCCGAGCAGTGACTCGCCGGTGGTGTACATTTCGTGCTGCGTCTCGCGGCGATTCGGCACTTCGCGGAGAACGCTCATCTCCGCGCCGACGAGCTCGGCGGCAGTATCAAGCAGCTCGCGCTTCGCCCGCTTGTCGTACAGCGACGTAAGGCCGCCGCGGGCAGGATCGGCAACAACGCGGAAGGCGGAGTTCTCGATGCTCATGGCGTCGGCGCACTCGGTTTCGCCGGCCGGCAGGGTGGGCCGAGAGGTCAGATAGCAGGTGGTGTAACCGAGCGACGGCACGGTGGCGACGAATGCGATCTCGACCTTATCGCCATCGCGGCGCAAGACCTGACAGGGAACCGCCTCGCCTCTTTCGTCGCGCACGCCAAACGCGGCGCATTGCGCGGGCAGAGTGATGCTCGCGCGGCATACGTCGGTGCGGTCCCAGCAGTGCGGGTTGAACAACCGCAGCGGCGTCTCATGCGCGGCCGGCGAGGCTTTGGCGGCGCGGCTGAGGTAGCTCAGAGCGTCCCAGAGGACGCCGTGCGCCAACTCGCACGCCTCGCGATAGCCGATCATCAGGTCAACGTATGAGATTTCGTTGTGCGTGCCGGTGATGGAGTCGTGGTGTTGGCCGCAGAGCAACTGGCGCCATGCTTTGTCGAGCGGCTTCTCGGGGTAGCTGGCGCCCAGCAGGCCGGCAAATGCGGAGAACTTCTCGGCGCTGATGAGTAGATTCTCGGCGATGCGGTTGCCGATCTTCAGCTCAATGCGGCTCAGGGCGGTGCCGGCGTGATAGAGGGACATGTCGCGCGAGGTGAGCGGGAGCTCTTTCGCCGTAGCCCTGCATTCTTTCTCAATTGCGGAATGGAAATCCGAGGGCACCGCCATCTGCACCTCGGGCGCCAGCGTCGCCAGCCAGTCGGTCGGGGGCGTCTTGTCGCAGCCGGTGAGAAATGATGTCAGGCCCATGGTCAAGGCGCTGTTGCGGTCAACGCCGCCGCGGCGATGCACGAGATAGGTGCCGTCCGGCGACACGTGGCGGAAGAGCGGCGGGAAACCAAAGATGTGTTTATCCCACCCGACGCCGTCGCAGCCGCCCTTGGCCGCGATCTGCGACATCTGGGCGGGGTGGCCAAAGACATCGCCCGGCGAATAAACATAGCAGCGGCGGCCCAGGACATCCTCATGGAAGAGCTGGCCGTAGAGCATGTTGCGCACGAAGGTTTCACCGCAGCAGTTGAGCGCCTGGGGCTGGTTGTAGAAGACATCCGATTCCGCGCGGCCTTCACGATGCGCGCGGCGTAGAATCCCGCGGTGCGCGGGGAACATGTCGAAATATGGCTTCAGGTAATCAAGCTCCGACAGCGTGCCCTTGAAGTTGGGGTCTTTTTCAAACTCCTCGCAGTAGCGGCGCACGATGTCGAACGCGCCCATCGCATACACGCGCTGCTCTTCGTGATAGGTGGTGTCGAAATGAAAGTCGCTGTAGGCGAAGCCCGTGCCGCGCGTATCGGGCACAGGAGCGGCTGCGTAGGTGAAGGGCGCCGTGGCGCGCTTGCGGTTGACCTCCAGCGCCAGCTCGGCGGAGGTCGGCACTCCAGTGACCTCGGCTCGCGGCGCTTGCAGGCGGCGCACCGCCCGCAGGCGCAGCAACTCGGATTGGCCGGGTTCGAGCACGACCTCGGCGAACGAATCTGCGATGATGGCCTTGACCGCGGCCCGCGCCGAGCCGAGGTTGGCGCAGCGCAGCTCCAGCACCTGGCGCGGGTCGGAATCGGGGCCGAAGAACAACCCCGTCGCCGCCGGCGCCGCCGCGACCACTCCGCCGTTCGATATGATCGCGGGCCGCACTGTGAAGTTTATGAGACAGAACTCGACCCCGTCGGCGATGTAGCCCGGGCGGATCTTCGCCAGGAACAAGTTGCGCCCGGCCTTGAGCCGCACCGGCAGCAGCATCTGCCGCACCCCCATGCCCTTTGCCTGGCCGTAGGGCTGATCCCATACCTGCTCGCCGTTGAGCAACAGGCGCATGCCGGAATGATATGCCTCGACGAACGCCACCTCATCTTTCTCGCAGTCAACATAGGTCGCCATGTAGAACACGGCGTTGCGCTGCACGGTGCGATAGAGCAGATCGCCGGCGCGGCCGGTGAAGCCGAGGCGCGACTCGCGCACCCGCTGCCACAGCAAGCGGGGTTGCCCGAGGTAGGCATTGGGCGCCCACTGATCCTGCGCCGGACGCACGGCGCGCTCGCCGGTCCTGAGCGAAGTCGAAGGGCCGCCGACGGGAGCCAGGTAGTCAATGTCCAGGATCTTGTGGCGCTCGAACATGTACTCGCGCTCGAACGACGCGCCGGTCTCGACGACAAACGGGCCCAACATCAGCCAGTCGCTGACGACCGGCTGCTCCATCAGCGCGTCGAAACGCGTCACCGGCAACAACGAATCATCCATCACCAGATCGTCTCCTTTGCTACTCTGCGAAGTAGCGAAGCTCCTTCGCTACGAAGCGCGAGCGAGGGGATTGGTCACCGGGGACAGTTACCTATTTCGCTCGAGGGCCGAGGGGGTGCGCCGCAAAGCCCCTGGGAAAATAGGTAACTGTCCCCGATACGGCCCGCAACGGCCGATCGCAAACCTCTGCAGTTGGGAGGAATTCTGATTCGCGCCTGCGCCGCAAGATTCCTGCACAGGCCGGCGGGCGTCTCGGTGCCCGGACCTAGAGCAACCTGCGGACAGAGCAAGCGCTTCCAGCAGAAGGAAGCCATCCTCGCCCGGCGAGAGGGCCTCCAGAGGCGGTCCGCCGCCCCGAGACGGCCCCTGCTCGCCAGGCGGGGCCACTATAGGCCGACAATGGGGAGAGCCGAGAATGCGGAAGCGTTCGCAAGGGACGTGCGGACTCACCCCCTTCCTTGTGCCATGACCCCTATTCAAGCTCGCATATCCGGTTTACGCCGGACGAGAGGACCTGACGCTCGCTATTAGGTTAGGGGTTTGAGACGTCAATGTATTCCGCGAGCGTCAATAAGCTCAATAAGGCTCAACACCGAATGCTCCCGACTCCAGAGCAGGAGACCGGGCGCTTGTCACGGAATCCGCGTTCCAGTGCGCATGGAGGTGGAACTATGCAAGCGGAGCGAGTGTCGTCCTCTATCGTTCTCGTCTTTCTCATCGTGGTTGTTATGGGTATCATCATATGCCTCCCCGCGTTCGCGGCCAACACCGGCCCGGTCGTCGGGCTGCGGCTGAACAACGACATCCCAGCCTCGAGCGAGTTTGGCTGGGCCGTCGCGAAGGTTGGGGATGTCAGCGGCGACGGAGTGCCTGACTTCGGGGTCGGCGTCCTGGGAGAGGCAGCGCACAGCCAAGGCCGAGCCCGAATCTACTCGGGAGCCGACTGGTCCCCCATACGGACCCACGAGAGCCCGTATCTGGGCGAGGGACTGGGGTCCAGCATCGCTGGCGCAGGCGACGTCAATGCTGACGGCAGGGCAGACTATCTCGTGGGCGCGCGCAGATCCCACCCCGCTGCCGGCACCCCCGGGAACACCGGGTCGGTATTCCTGTACTCCGGCATTGACGGCACCGTGCTGAAACGCTGGGATGGAGACCAGACCTGGGACTGGTTCGGCAACTCTGTGGCCGCGCTGGGAGACATCACCGGCGACGGCATCACGGAGGTGCTTATCGGTGCGCCGAACATGTCCTCACTGCGTTCAGGCTACGCGCGGCTGTGCAACGGGGCCACCGGCACAGTCCTTCACACCTTCACCGCTCCCAGCCCCAGCGCCTCGGACGGTTTCGGGTATTCTGTGGCTGGTGTCGGCGACGTGAACGGCGACGGCACGCCGGACCTGCTCATCGGGGCGTTCTACGCTGACCCGGGCGGCAGGAACAACGCCGGCAGCGCCTTCCTTTACTCCGGTGCGGACTACAGCCTCCTGCACCAGTGGGATGGTGAGGTGGCTGACGATCGGCTTGGCTACGCCGTCGCGGGCGTTGGGGACGTCAACGGCGATACTTTTCCCGACCTGCTCATCGGCGCCTACACCCGGTCGGGCTGGAATGGCAGCGTGTACCTGTACTCCGGCTGGGACTACAGCCCCCTGCACCGCTTCGATGGCGAAGCCGCCAGCGGTCTGTTTGGGTGCTCCCTCGCCGACGCAGGGGACGTGGACGGCGACGGGACCTCGGACCTGTTGGTCGGCGCGTACGGTGCTGGGAGCAACACAGGCCAGGCATACCTGTATTCCGGCGATGACTTCGGCCTCATCCGCCGCTGGGACGGGACGGCTGTAGGCGACCGCCTGGGGTGGGCCGTGGCTCCCGCCGGCGACGCGAATGGCGACGGCAAACTGGATGTGATGCTCGGAGCAGAGAATGCCACGGTCGCGGGGTTTGACCCGGGCAGCGTCTTCATCGTCACCGCCTGCTGTGCGCCGATGGTCATCAACGACGATGCGGCCTCCACCAATTCGACCAGCGTTACCCTCAACAGCGCCGCCTTCGGGGCCGCGCAGATGCGCTTCAGGAACGATGGTGGCGACTGGTCCACCTGGGAGCCCTATGCAACGACCAAGGACTGGACGCTGACCTCCGGCAATGGCATCAAGCAAGTCTACGCGCAGTTCCATGACCTGCTCGGCAGCGACTCGGCGGAGGTTTACGACGAGATCACTTTCGCCGCGCCCGCGACAGCCGACAGCATCTCCATTAACAGCGGCAGCGCCTGCACCAACATCGCGGATGTCGCCCTCACTGTGTCAGCGAGCGACGCTGCCGAGATGCGCTTCCGCAACGAAACGGACACATGGTCCGCCTGGGAGCCCTACACCGCCAGCAAGAACTGGACCCTCTCAGCCGGGCGCGGCTTGAAGACCGTCGGCTTCCAGGTGCGCAACCTCGCCAGCCAGGAATCCAACGTCATCGAGGACACGATACGGGTACCCTCCTTTCAGGACGTGACGTGCGGCCATAGCATGTGGGCTTACATCGAGGCCATCTATCGCGAGGGCATCACCAGTGGCTGCGCAACGGATCCTCCGAAGTACTGCCCGACCAACAGCGTCACCCGCGGGCAGATGGCGACCTTCCTCTGCCGCGCGGCGGCGTTGACGTGGCTCGATGCCGGGGCTGCGACTTTCGTTGATGTGTCGCGCGGCACGGATGGCATATACACGGCCCCGGGCAGCCCGACCGATGCTGACGGCACGCACATGTTCTACGGCTGGGTCGAGCGCCTGGCGGATGCGGGCTCCTGGCCCAATAACACCTCTCCGACTTCGGGCTGCGGAGGGGGGTATTACTGCGTGGATCAGGTCACAACGCGCGCGCAGATGGCGACCTTCCTATGCCGCGCCGGCGGCAAGATCTGGCTCGATTCCGGGACCGCCAGCTTCAGCGACGTGCCGCGCGGGACCGACGGTGTCTTCACTGCGCCGATCGTCGCCAATGGATGCGATGCCGACGGCACGCACCAGTTCTACGGCTGGATCGAGCGGCTGGCAGACACAGCCTCGTGGGGCGCCTACGGCGCGCCGACGCGTGGTTTCGATGACGGCACCTTCCGTCCGAACAACAATTGCACCCGGGCGGAGATGGCCGTGTTCCTATGTCGGGCCTTTGAGATACCGTACTGAGCGCGTCCCGGTTGGTTCCGGCGACGAAGGGGGAGACCCAAGAACCGGTCGCCGGCGCAACCACCTACGTAGACTTCAACGTGCAGCCGCAATAGGCAAGGCCGTCACTCCTCGCTGCGGGCGTGAGCTTCAGAACAGCCGCTCCATGCGATCCAGCATCCGCAGCGGTTCGAGCAAGCCGGCGGCGAAGTACTCGACCCGCTGCGCGGGATCAACCTTCGCCATCCCCGCTACCCGGCAGTAGAGCCATCGCGCACGTATCAGCACTGGCAGTGCCGCAACCTCTTCCTCGGTCACGGTTTCCGACGCCAGATATGCCCCCATGAACACGCCGCCCCGCTCGACAGACGGCCTCCAGGTCTGTGTCAGCGAGGAGATGTTGGAGGCATCAATATCGCCGTCGCGCTCGCCGGCGAAAAGGAAGATGCCGTCGGCGAGGTCCCTGGCGCGCGGCTGCACTGTCGCCCAGTCGAGGTCGAAGATGCCCGCCACCTCGTCGGCGAGGAACTTGAGATTCCCGGGGTGATAATCGCCGTGCACGACCAGCTTGGGCAGGACGTGGTATCGCTCGTCGGGAAGCTCGCGCTCCAGCAGCGCCACCTGTGACATGAGATAGTCGAGGTCGTCCGCGGTCAATCGCTGCCGCAGCTCGGCTTCGATATCGCGGATGCCGGCATGGATGAGCCGCGGATCATCATAGCGCGGCCAGTCCTTGCCCGCAGGCGGCGCACCGCCTGGCGGGGGCGAGAAATCGCGCGCCGCGCGATGGTACCCGGCGAGCGCGCGCCCGGCAGACGCGAGCTGTGCCATGGAATGGCGATCGTGCGGTCCGCCTGGTTGGCAGTGAAAAAGCTCGTACACGGCCTCACCGATGCGCACCCAGGTCTTGCCCGATCGCGACGCGACGGCGCGCGGCGTCCTGACGTTGTACCTGGCCATGTGGGTCATCAAGGCGTGGTCAAACGCCACGAAATCCTCAGCCGAATACCTGGGATTCCGCCGCCGCAGGAAATACTCGCCTGATGCGGCTGAGAGCTTGAGGTTCGCGTTGGCGGTGCCGCCTGCGGGCGCGGGCGGGGCGATCAGGGCGCCGATGGCGTAACGCGCGAGAACGGCGTGAAGCTCTTCGGAGGTGATTGCGCGCACCAGCATAACAAAAGAAAGAGTTCGCGCCGCGGGCCGCAACTCCTACGCGCGAGGAACCGTGCAGGCGCAGGTCGCGCCGGTCACGCAGGGCAGGCACACCTCGCGGCGAAGAAGCACACTGGGGCAAATCGAGCGGGCGCCATGGCGGAAGGATAGCAGCGTGCGAAGGCGCTTCCGCATAGAGGGCATTCCCGGGATCGCGGCCCGGTGGTACGCGGTGGTGGCGCGCCTGGGCGCGCCGCTGCGCGACCTCTACCGTGACGTGGGGGGCGAGGTCTGCTCCGCCCTGCCTTCGGGTCGGGTCTTGGATGTGGGCACCGGGCCAGGCTATCTGCCGCTTGAGATCGCGCACAGATGCGCCGGGCTGGAGATCATCGGCGTCGATGTCTCTGGGGCGATGGTCGAGATCGCGCGCCGCAACGCCGCGCGCGCCGGGCTATCCGATCGCGTCCACTTCCAACTCGCGAACGCCGCTGACCTGCCTTTCGCGGACGAATCGTTCGATCTCGTGGTCAGCACCCTGAGCTTGCATCACTGGGCTGATCCGGGGGCATGCTTTCGCGAAATCTATCGCGTGCTAAGCGCTGACGGCGCGGCGTTGATCTACGACATCAGGCGCGACACCTCACGCGAGGCGAATGCGGTCTTCAGGCGACGATACGGCTGGCCGGCGGCAGCGGTCATGGTGGTCATCGTCCGAGCGCACTCCTCCATATCTCGCGCCCGGATCGAAGAGATTCTGTCGTCGCAGCAGATAGGGTTTGCGAGCTGCAGCATCGAGCAGCGAGGGCTCTTCCTCAGGCTGCGACTGTTGAAGCAGTGTGAACGCGAGGAACGGCTTGGAGATGTTTGAACACCGCAGCGACGAGGTGGGGGCGCGGGATGTTTGAACACCGCAGCCAGCCACTGCTGCCGATGCGGGCCTTCATCCGCCGCGTTATCCGTCACGCCGGCATAGCGCTGGGCATGGTTGCGGCGGCCCTGGCTGCCGGTATCCTCGGCTATCACCTCACGGAGAATCTTCCCTGGATCGACGCGCTGCTCAACGCGGCGATGATCCTGGGGGGCATGGGCCCGGTCAATGTGCTGCACACGACCGCGGGCAAGATCTTCGCCTCCGCCTACGCGCTTTTCTCCGGCCTGCTGTTTCTGGTGGTCGCCGGGGTGCTCTTCGCCCCGATCGTACATCGCTTTCTGCACCGCCTTCATCTGGACGCTGATGCGGAGCGTCGAAGCCGCACGAAGTAAGCCCTGCCGCACAGGGAGTGACGCGCCGCGACGGGAATCATTGCGCCACAGCGTAGAGGCGCGCGGCTGTGCGCGTTTGCGAAGGAGACAACGAAATGGCTAAGCCGAAGGAGTTAAATGTCGATAGCTTTACCGCCGAGGTGCTGGAGGCGGCGATGCCAGTGTTGGTTGACTTTTGGTCGCGCACGTGCCCGCATTGCCTGCACCTCAATCCCCATTTCGAGGCCGCGGCGGAAGCGGGCGTGGGCGAGGTCAAGTTCGCGAAGATCTGCGTCCAGGACAACGCCATGCCCGTGTTTCAGCAATACCACGTGAGCGGAGTGCCGACCTTGATCCTATTTCGCGCGGGCAAAGAGGTCATGCGCCGCTCGGGGGCCATCACCGCGGACGAGATCGCGGCGTGGCTGCAAGCGAGCTTGTGACGACCGGGCGCGGGTTCACATCCGCGCCGACCACGATTGTGGGGCGGGATTCCTATCCGCAGCGGACGGCGCGCGTAGCGCCTGCCCTGAGCGAACCGAAGGGAACGCGCGCCCTACAGACCGCCGGGTCGTAGGGCGCGCCCACGGCGCGGCGCGGCTGCAGGACGCGGATTCACGAGGTCGTTGCGCAATCCCGAAGTGACGGGTCGGGGTGGAACCCGACCCCTACGGTCTATGCTCACTGGCGTAGGGGTCGGCCTCCTGGCCGACCCGCGACGGGCAATTGCGCAACAGCCTCTCGCATCCGCGCCGATGGCTCACGCCTCGGCGCGGATCCGCTCCACCGCCTCCCAGATCGCGGCGGCGATGAACTCGTTGTCCTCCTGAGACATGCACGGATGCATTGGCGGGCAGAAGAGCCGTGCGCCGATCTCGTCCGACACTGGCAGCTCCTGTCCCGCCGTTCGCCGCTCGATGTAAGGCACCGTCCGGTGGCATGGCGGGTTGGCGACCACGGAGTCAACGCCATACTCGTTCGCGAGCAAGGCCATCAGGCGGTCGCGTTTCTCGCCCGCCCACTCGCGCGCAACGAGAATCGAGTACAGGTAGTAAACGTGCTCATAGCCCGGCGGCTCGTAGGGCAGGGTCAACCTGGGGCAGCCCTCGAGCATCCGGCTGCGCTCCTGCGCGAGCAAGCGCCGTCGCTCGATCAGGCCCGCCAGACGGCCGAGCTGCACCATCCCCACTGCCGCCTGCACCTTCGTCATCTTGTAGTTCGACCCCCAGCCCACGCCCTTGAGATTAGGATCGGCGTAGTGAGTCGGATTGCCGAACTGCCGAATTCCTTGCAGGTGCGGCATGATGCTCTCGTCGTCGGTGGTGATCGCGCCGCCCTCGCCGAGCGTAGTCATCAGCTTCTGCGTATGGAAGCTGAAGACGTTCATCCAGCCCTGCTTGCCGATGCGCGCGCCCTTGTACCCGCCGCCGCAGGAGCGCGCCGCGTCGCCGATGACCTTTAGCGGCCCGTGCTTGGGATGGGGATGACGCTCGGCCAGCTCCAGCAGCGTGTCCATGTCCGCGGACAGGCCGTTCATGTGCGTCGGCATGATGGCGCGCGTGTTGTGCGTGGTTTTCCGCTCGACGTCGTTGGGATCGAGGTTGAGGGTCTTCGGGTCGATCTCGCCCAGGATCAGCTTGCCGCCCTGGCCGAGGATCGACATCAGCGACGCGCGGAAGTTGATCGAGGGTGCGATCACCTCGTCGCCGGGCTCCAGGTGCAGCGACATGACCGCCATATCGAGCCCGCCGCCGGCGCCGTTGATCGAGACGCAGAATCTCGTGCCGCAGTAGGAGGCGAACGCCCTCTCGAACTGCTCGATCTCCTCGCAGATGAAGCCGAAGCCGACCGTGGGATCCATCGAGGCGCGGATGGTCTTGACCACGGCGTCAATCTCTTCGTCGCCGTAGTAGCTGCCGAGCAAGGGCTCGCCGGGCCACGCAACCGAGGGCCGCCCGCGCTTCAGTATCTGCTTACGCTCCTTCGCGTTCATGAGCCTGGTTTTCCGGGCCGTGAGGACGGCGCTACACGTGCATCAGGCGGCGCAGATAGCCGATGCCGGTGCGAACTGCCGCGCAGGGGTCGTCTGCGCCTTCATATTCGACCGAGATGTAGCCGTCATAGCCACCTTCGGCGAGGAGGCGATAGACTGCCTCCAGCGGCACTGCGCCCTGCCCCAGCGGCACCGAGGTCCAACCGCCGTCGGGCGGTGCGCCGCCTGCGGGCTGCGACCTGATGTCCTTGAAATGAACGTGGCGCACCCACGGCAGCAACCCGGGCAAGGGCCCGACGCAGTCCTCGCCGGTGATGTAGAAGTTGCCGGGGTCGTAGGTGAGCCCGAAATGCGGCGACGCCACCGCGTCAACCATTGCGCGCAGGTGCGCGCCGCGCCGGCACAGAGACAATTGCCCGCCCATCTGCTCCGCGGTCAGAGTGACGCCAAGCTCGGCGGCCAATGGCAGGACGGCGCGTATCCCATCCGCCGCGCGAGCGCAGCCGATCTCGAAGCTCATCCCCGGCCGCAGCGACCCGGGCACGATGAGGATAATCGGCGCGCCCATCTTCGCGCCGCGCCGGACTTGCGAGGCGAGCGATTCGACCGCTTCATCGCGCTCACCGGCTGTCTGCGCAATCAAGTCCGCGCTCACGTCATAACATGCGACGCCAAGGCCCCGCTCGGCGAGCATGGCTCTCAGGCCGTCGTCGTCGTCGGGTAGGTGTGAAGCCAGCTCGACCGCGGCCGCGCCGGCATCCGCGCAGCATCTGACGGCATCCGCGAGCGACACCGCGCCCGCAGCCATCGCGCGCGAAAACGAATAGAGCATGACGCTGATCATGACCGCCGCCCTCCGACAGGCCCTCGCCCCGGATTGTGCGTAAGGTGAAGAGAATGTCATTCCGAGCCTGGCTCGCGCAAGCGCGAGCTCCGGAATGCGGCGCCCAGCGCCGCATCAAGCGAGGAATCCCCTATCGCGTTGTTGCAACCCCGGTAGGGGACCCCTCGCCGGCGCGGCATGGCCGCGCTCCGGAGCGGCGCACTGCGCCGCACAGCTCGGGGTGACAGGTCTTAATGCTCTAACCGCCGACTCCTACGAGGATTGCTTCTCCGCGATGGCTTGTCGCAGTGCGACCAGGGCGTCAGCGATGCTGCGCCGATTGCGCTGGAGGACGTCGAACTTCAGCTCAAGGTTATCCTCACCCGCGGTCACCTCGGCGATGGCCGCTGCCCGCGCCCTCTGCGCGGAATCGCACAGCGCGCTATCGACGCCCAGCCTCGCGGCCTCTGCGATCGCGTCGTCTAGCAGCAGGGCCGCGGTCACATCCTGCACGCCATCGTGCGCCGCCCGCCAGCGGCGCGAGTCCACAACCACTTCCCGATCGATCGCCACCGTGCCATAATCCGGCTCGCGCGTCGCGCCGACCGACCACAGGTTCGCCTGGTAGTAAACCCAGAAGCCCGAGCCCCGCGCGCCGTCGCGCAGCGCCGACCACGGCTGCCGCCGATAGAAACCCAGCGACGGCAACATGCGCACCTCGCCCGGCGCGTCGTACATCCACACCTGGCGATTGCGGGTCGAGATGATCTCGTGAATATCCGCGCGGCTCGACAGGCCGCTCGCCGGCGCCCAGACGTCGACCCACGGGTCCAGCTCGCGAATCCAATCGGCGGTGTAAGCGCCACCTGCCGGGTCGGCATAGATAGGCGCCTGGGGATCGGCCTCGCGCAGCACCTTCGCCGCCGCGATCAACTGGTCGATGCTGGTGTGCCCCGAGTTGCCCGGCTCGTCAACCGGGTAGAACGCGAAGTGGCGATAGTCGATGCCGATGGAGGCGAGATGCATGACGAACTCGTGCATCCATTGCTTGTAGGCCTTGTTCCAGACCGGCGAGTCCTGCGTCATGCCCTGCGGCGCGGTCATCGGCAGCGTGCCCAAGAACAGGAACGGATCGCCCGGCTTGGCGCGCGCGACCAATTCGTCCAGGTCGCTCCAATCAACGGCGCCCGACAGGTTGCCCTCGGCGTCGCAGGCGCGCGACGGGGTGGGCGCATACATGACGTTCGAGCCGTGCGAGATCAGGTTGTCAATGATGCGATCGCGCAGCGGCTGCGGGAAGCTGGTCGGCCAGGACCAGTTGCACATCTTCCACGGGTACGGGAAGGGAAGCGCGACCGGAAGCACATCGAGCGTCAGCGTGGCGTCAACGGCCGCCGCCGCCATGGTCAGCGATTGCAGATGCAGATCGATGGCCCACTCGCCCGGCGCCAGGTTGCTGGTGTCGACGACCATCCACACCTGGGCGAATCCGCCCGGGGCGAGCTGCACCGTGCGCCCGGTGTTCATCGCCGGCAGCATGTCGGGCACCGGCGTGGGGTTGAGCGTCGTCGGCATCCAGACGACGTCGAGAAAGGTCAGGTGCTTCTCCCACGGCGCTTTCGCGCCTCCAGGGCCGAGCAGATCCGCGGGCTCGACGCGCACACCGAACGGACTCGCGCCAAGGCTCATCAGGTTGAGGCAGAAGTCCTCGCGCTGGTTGCCGTATGCCCAGGCCGGGAATACGACCTTTTCCGAGGCGACAGCCGGCAGGTCATCGCGCGGGTCGCCATTGTCCCATGGGTCGCTGTCCTGCCAGGCCGCGAAGAGCATGTTCGGCGCCGCCGCCACCTTGCGCGCGAAGGCGGCAAACTTCTCCTCGCGCGATGCTTGCGCCCGCAGTGGCGCCGCCGCAGCGAGCAGCTCCGGCGGAATGTCAGCATTGGCCGGCACGCCGTCGAGCCGCGCCTTGACCGAACTGAGCGTTGCGCTCAGCGCCGATCGCCGCCGCTGGAGCTCCGCCGCTATCGGCGCGCTCGGCCGAACGGCTGACGCCGCCGCCGTCGAGTCCTTGTTCGCCGCCTCGACCACCTGGCTCTCCGTCGCCAGAGGCTCGAAGGTGATCTGCCTGGTCTCCGCGACCACTGCGCGGCGCTTGACCGTGTCCAGGAGCCGCGCATCAATCTGATAGCGCCCGCGGCGCAGGAAAGGCAGCTGCAGGGCTACCTCGCGCTTGTCAGGCGACGTGCGGAAAGCCTGGATCAGCCGCGCGCCGCGCGGGTCGGTCAACTCCACTTCGACATAGCCGCGCTCGGGGGTGGGCGCGGTCCATTGCGCGGTCAAATCGGTGTCGCCCAGGACGGCTTGGAATGTGCGCGGCAGCAGCGCTCCCGTCGGGGGCGTCGGCGCCTTGGCAATCGCACCCTTTGGGGGGCGCAAGGGCAACTGGCAACCGGTCATCGCGGCGTTCGCGCGATAGCACGGCCACAGGACCTTGCCCGCCTTCGTCGGGTTGCCGAAGCGGTAGCACCACACGGCGTTTGACGAGCGACTGACAACCTCGAGCAGGCCGTCGTGGTCAACGTCCGCAATTATCTCGCTCGAATCCGCTTCGCCCGCCTGCGGATAAGCGCCCAGGACATTGCCCTGCGTATCGAGGACATAGAGCGAGTTGCCGTCAGCGGCCGCGCCGCGCACGCCGGCAACGATCTCCAGCCGGCCGTCGCCGTCAACGTCGCCAACCGCAGGACTGGAGAAGATGCCGCTGCCGCCGACGGTCTGCATCCACAGCTTCTGTCCCGCGTGCGAATAGGCGATGATATTGCCGTACTTGGTCCCCGCAAGCACCTCGTCGTAGCCATCGCCGTCGATGTCCGCGACCGTGACCGCGCAGTAGCACTTGCTGCCGATCGGCTGCATCCAGATGAGCTTGCCCGTCGCGCCGTCGAGGCAGAACATGGCGCTCGTCGCGCCGGCCTTCAGCGTGTAAACCTCGGGCTTGCCATCGCGGTCGGCGTCGGCGATCACCGGCGCCTCGCGGCCGTATTCCTCGGGGCCGACGAACTCCCACAGCAGGTGGCCATCGTTCGTGATGGCGATGACGCGCTCGCCATCAATGCCGCAGACGTATTCCGGCTTGCCGTCGCCATTGACGTCTGCGATCGCCGGCGCGGAAATGTGACCGGGCAAGGCGACCCTGAAGTCCCACTGATAGTGGCCATGGCCATCGAGACAAGTGAGCCAGCCGTCCCGGCTGTGAATCAAGACATCGCAGCCGCCGCCCTGCGGGCGGTGCGCCGCCTGCGGGCGCTGCGACAGCGCCATGTTTGCGAAATCCCCAAACCGATGGCGCGTCTCGTAGCTCCATTTCGCTTTGCCATTGCCGCTGAGGGCGACAACATGCCCGCGCGCCGTGCAGGCGACGATCTCGACCTGGCCGTCGGCATCAATATCAGCGCAAGCGACGAGCCCAGTCACCACGTCGCCCATATCATAGCCCCAGGCGATCTCGCCCTTGCCGGTGATGCGCAGCACGCGGTTGTCCACGCCGCTGCTGACGATGACGCTGTCGGCGGCGCCGGCGCTCGGGTATGGCACCGGCGAGGAGACGCCTTTGACTTCAGTGCTCCAGACGATGGTTCGCGGCAGCGCGGCTGCGCGGACACCGGGAACCGACAACGCAAGGACGCTTAAAACCAGCCCGATTCGGAGTATAACTGATGTCAAGTCGAGATGCACAGTTGTCCCTCCATGGCGCGCAAGTGTCTTAGACCCTCTAACAGTACCTGTCACCCTGAGCGGTAGCGAAGGGTCTTGCCACCGTCGAACGAGAGCAAGATTCTTCGCTGCGCTCAGAATGACATCATAGCGAGCATCGTTTTGTTGGACGGTCTCATGCTATAGATTAGATTCACGGCGAGTGGTATCCTCTCTCGGCTCGCCGGCGGCGCACCGCCCCGACGCTATGCGGACGCCTCCTTGACCAGCGCCGGCAGGCGGTCGGCGTGATGCACGACCTTTTCCACCGCCGCGATGTACTGCTCAAGCAAGCCCGGCTCGGGCTCGGTGAACGCGGGCAGCCAGAAGACGCTTGCCGCCACGCGCTCGCTGACCGGCAGCGAGCCGGGCTTGTTCGGTCTGCGATTATCGCCGCCGCGACTGCCCCAGGGGCCGCCCAAGCCGTCGAACGGGAAATCATTGAACACCGGCTCCAGGTGCATGCGGCCATACCCGAACGGGGTGATGGTCGGCGCGGTGCTCACGCCCTCGGCCTGGAGCGCGGTGAGGAAGGCGAAGAGCGAGGCGCCCGCTTGCTCGGCATCGTAGGTAGCGGTGTATGCCAGCAGCCCGCCGCGCCGGGCCTTGGGAAGCACCTCGACCGGATGGATTACCGGAATCTCGCGCAGTCCTTCGTCGAGCTTGGCAAAACAGGCGCGGCGCTTTGCGTTCAGCTCGGGCAGGCGCTTGAGCTGCACGTTCGCCATGGCGCACGCCAACGGATGCGCGCGATACTTGATGCCCAGGCCGATGTTGTGCAGCGGCCGGTACTTGTCTGTTACCAGATCCTTCTCGATGCGCCCATAGTGGCCAAGTATCAGGATGCGCTCGTATAGCTCGGTATCGTTGGTTGTTATAATGCCCGCCTCGCCGCCAGTGACGGGCTTGCTGCCCTGAAGGCTGAAGCAGCCAATGTGGCCGATTGATCCCACCTGCTTTCCATCATACGTGCCCCCGTGCGCGTGCGAGGCGTCTTCGATCACGATCAACCGGCGCTCGTCCGCAACCTCCATGATGGCATCCATCTCGGCGACGTTGCCGTAAACATGGGTGACCGCGATGGCCCTGGTTCGCGGCGTGATCTTGCGCGCGATATCGCGCGGGTCGGCGGTGTGCGTTCGCGGGTCGATGTCGCAGAAGACCGGTGTCCCGCCGCAGTGCAGAATGGGCGAGATGCTGGCGTGCCAGGTGTACGACGGCACGATCACCTCGTCGCCGAAGCCCACGCCGGCGGCGAAGAACGCCGAATGCAGGCACGAGGTGCCGTTGCATTGGGCGAGCGCATGACGTGTTCCCACCATCGCGGCGAAGTTGCGCTCCAGCTCGCCGATGACACCCGAGCCGTCGCCGATGGAGATCTGCCCTTTGCGCATCACCTCCACCACCGCGGCAATTTCACTCTCGGTGATCTGGGGATAGTGATCCACGTCTGCGACGGTCACCGCTTGCGGCCCGCCCCCCAGTGCCAGACGGTCGGTCTTGCTCATGGTCGAATCCTCTTACGGTCTCGTGCGCTCACAGCAGCAGGCACGCCTCCGCCGCTAGCCAGAACAGTTTCTCGCGCGCGGAGCCCCGGGCATACCAGGCGCGATCATCCCATTCGCTTCCGCTGACATCATCGCCTCCGTACAGCAGCTGCCCGAATGGTACGCCGCGGAACTGCGCCACCGCGAAAAATGCCGCCGCCTCCATTTCCACCGTCAGGCAGCCCTCCGCGCGGCGCAGCTTCACTTTCCCCGGCGTCTCGCGGTAGAAGCCATCGGTAGTCCACGTCTTGCCGAGCACATACTCGAACCCATGGCGCTTGAGCACCGTCTCGATGGCAGCGACAGCCTCGGGGCTCGCGCTCGCCTCCCGGCCTGGGGGCAGGTAATGGTAAGAAGTGCCTTCATCGCGCACTGCCGACGTCGGCACCACGATGTGACCCGCAGCGATCTCACGATCCAGCACGCCGGCGCCGCCGCAGGCGATGAACTTCCTGCATCCGCAGGCGATCATGTCCTCCACAACCGCCGCGCTCAACGCAGCGCAGACGCCGGGGTGGAACATTGCCAGGCGATTGCCGTCCACCTCCAACTCGTAGAGAACATGGGCGCCGTAGTCGTATTGCTGGCGCGCGATCTCGCGCGCCCTCCCCTCGTCGCACAGCTTGGCGATGACCTCCTGGAAGAAACAGACGACGCAATGCACGGGAGCATCGATCGGCTCGATGATGAGGCCCGGCTCGATCACCGCCTTCGCGGTTTCATCGAATTCGAGTATGGGATATCGGCGGCGGCGCATTCGCCTCTCCCTTCAGCCTCAATCCAGGGGCATGGTCGCGATGGCGCGCAAGTATTCGATGCTCCGCGCGCGCAGGTCATCATAAGTCGGCTGCACCACAGAACCATCGGGCCGGACATAGAAGTTCCAGTTGATCTCCAACATGCCGCAGGCGGCGCACCGCCCGGCGTGCGCGCCGAACTTCTCGCGCACATAGGATTCCAAACGAAACGCGCCGTCAAGGAAATGGGCGGTGCGCCGCCTGCGATCGGTGCTGGTCGCGGCGCCAGGCACGCGCGACACGACGTGATCGAAGAACGGATCATCATCGCGCCACCGATACCAGCCCTCGTATGGCGGCTTGCCGATGGCGTTGCCCCAGCCATGGCAGTTGACCAGGATGCGCGGCCGCACCTGGTCAACCAGGCGCAGTTGGTTCCGCATCTCGACGCTGTCATCCTGCGGCGAATCCATGATGACGCCGCGGGCGTTCGTATTCATGCGGCCGTCATAGCACCCATCGGGGTTGACCTCCGGCGCGACGAAGACCTCGTATCGCGATAGGATATCGCGCACTTCAGGGCTGCCCCGCTGCTCTATCAGCCACTGCAGAGCGGTTTCGCAGAAGATCTTCCCGCTCTCCTCCACCGCGTGCTGGCCGCCAATCAAGACCAGCGCCGGGCGCGGCTTGCCGTCCGACACGCGCGCCGCGAGCACCGGGCGCCCCTGCTCGCTCCCGCCCAGGCACAATCGCTCGACCTCAAACCCGGGTTCGGCAATCTCGGGCAGATTCTCCATCAACTCGCGGCAGTGCTGCCAGGACAGCGGAAACGTCTCTGCGATCCACACCCGCTCGCCTGGCGCCAAGTGCGCCCGAAACTCCACGCGATCATCGAGCACTGTCTGATGTTCAGCCGGCACGCGCTCCCATGACTGCCCGTCCCGCGACCACAGCGACATGCTCCAAAATGGCACATAGATGCGATCAGCGCCGGCGAAAAGGCCGGACAGGACGATTCGCGCCGGCGCCAACGCGCGGTGGGCCGCCTGCGGGCTTGGCCCGACATTGCGAACGCCGAACCAGTACCAGATATTGGGATAGGTGTCTTCGGCGTAGTCGTGCGGCGCGACCTCGACCCAATCAGCCCCGACATCCAGCACATCAACCGCCCCGTGATCCGCCGGAACATCCACCTCCAATCGCGCCGACTCGCCCATCTCACCCGAACCTCAGGCGCAGCGTTGTGATCTGCCACGGCCTTAACTGAAAGACAACTGTCGAGTCATGCACCACGGGCCGATCCGAGACCGCGGCGCCGCTAAAGTCCACGATCTCCGCCGAAGCTGGCGGCAACGGCAGCATCACCGTAACCTCGGCGGATGCGGGCGCCACCTGCGCCAAGCGCAGCAAGACGTCCTCGCCTTCACATGCCAGCGCGCTCAGACGCACCGTCGGCGGCGAAATGCTGATCCAACTTGCATCACGGCCGAGCGCCGGCGCCGCCGCCCATCGCTGCCGCAAAGGATGGCGCAGTTGCTGCGCGAGGCCAACCAGATCGGCCTGCTGCCAATCGCCATCGCCAAGGACGAGCCGGTGATGAAACTCCTGCGTGCCGCCGAGGTCGTGCGCCTGGGTGCACGATTCCCAGATGCGCTCGAAGCGTGGGAACTGGCGCGCGAGGAAGTGCACCAATCGGCGCGCCTGCCCGCTGCGGGCGATGCGCCGCCGGCGAGGCGGTGCGCCGCCGGCGAGGAAGAACCTGTCGCCATCCTCTGCGACCAGCGCCACCAGCCCCAGCTTGTCCGTCGCCGCGACCCACGTGCGCGCCCAGAACATGCCCTTGATCACTCGCTCGAAGCCGACGTATGGACAAGACTCGATGTCGCGCGGCTCGACGCCAAATGGGATGTCCGCCGTCAGTTGCGCCTTCGCCGCCAACGGGATGCTGAGGCCAAGCAAGCCCTGCCGAGGCTCGCTTGGGGGCGCGAACTCAGTCGTGCAGCGCAGGCCCCGCTCGCCACGGATGAGGTCAATGTGCTGGCGAATCCAGAAGCCGGCCGTCGTGCCCGCGCGCGTCACCCGCCAGCGCAGCGGCCCCTGCTCGTCCAGCCTGACCTCCTCAATATCGAAGCCGGCGGGATCGTCCGGGATGCCGCTGCCGACGAACCAGTCGTCGCTGGTCATCGGGTAGTGCACCGGCTCGAGGAAACCGGCTCCGCCGGGCGGTGCGCCGCCTGCGGGCGGTGCGCGTCGAGTCACCGCGCCGGTGAGATCATCAATACGCACCACTCGCCCATCACGAATGGTCAACCCAACAAGGTCGCTGGCCATGCGCAGCGTCTTCTCTGTCACCGCGGCGAAGGGCGGCAGTTCAGGCACATCGCCGCCGTACTCGACACGCAGCGACGCATAGCCGCAGGCCGGCGTCGCGACCTCCGCGAGCAAGCCGTATTCGCCGCTCGCGTGCGGCCCGACGAAGTACACCTGCGTCCGCAACTCATGTCCGCTCGCGTCGAACAGTCGCGCGCCCCCGCGACTAAGGTCGGTGTTGATCATCCACAGCGGCATCACCTCGCGCCGTTCGACCGGCAGAGTGTTGATTACAGCGAGCCCGGCCGCGTCCGTCGGCAGGCAACCGTGAGTCAAGGCGCCAGTTGCCTGGTCAATCATGGCCTCGCAATCGTCAATCGTGCGCCGCAACCCAAGCTCGGCGGCCCGCCAGTCCGGGCCGAATAGGAGCTGAACCGCATGTGGCGTAGCTGCTAGCAGGCGCTCCCACGACGCACTCAGCTCCGCCACAGGGTACGGCTCGCCCTTGACCAGGGTTGCGAGCGTGCTCACGATCTCGGCATCAACCAGCGCGCGATCGGCTTGCTCGCGCAGCCACCACATGCCGCGGCGTCCATTCCACGCGGCGTTATAGCATACGTCGGTTGGATCGAGCACGCCCTCGACGGTCTCTACTCGATCGCCCTGCGCGGCAAGCCCGCCGAAAAGCTCGTCCGGCGTGCTGAAGCGCATCGAGCTGCGCTCGCGCTCGTTCCAGAGGCAGATCAGCTCGTCGTAGTGGCAGGCCTCGTCGCGGTGATAGTTCCACCGATCCGGGCGCGAGTCATCCGACCCAACGCACAGCGGCAAATGCGTTATGCCGTCTGCGAGCGGCGCCCTGAGATAGCGGTCGTAGAGATCCGCGACCACTGCATTCCAGTCGCTGTCCCACGTATCGCCGTGCCGCACATCGCGCGTATAGAGACCACCGTACTCGGCTCGACAAACCAGGACAATGTCGCCCGATAGGCCCCGCCAGTGGAAGACGCGTGGTATGCCCTGCGCATCGAGCCCGGCTTCCGGCCGCCAGGCGAAGTAGCTGCCGATGCCGGCCAGCCGCAGAAGCTGCGGCACCTGGCTGTGCCCGATCGCGACATCCATGTTGGCGTAAACGCTGAGGTTGGTCTCCGGAACGAGCTCGCGCCAATGGCGCATTCCGAGCTGGAGGTTGCGGATGAACGTCTCGTCGCCGACCTGCGTGCTGCGCACATTGCCGTAATGCCCGCAGCATACCGCCAAGCGGCCGGCGGCGATTTGCCGGCGCAGCCGCTCGACATTGTGCGGCCGCAATTCGAGGTAGGGCTTAATCCACTCGACCCATGTGTCCACGTAGTAGCGAAACGCAGGATCGCGGTCGAGCAGATCCAGCGCTTCGTCCATGGCGCGGAGGTAGCGGTCGACGTGCCACGCGCGGCTGTGCACCCACGCGACATCGGCGTGGGTATAGGGGATCACGTGGATGGTGCTGCCGGCGAGGGCGCGCCGGCGGGCGGTGCGCCGCCGGCGGGCGGTGCGCCGCCGGCGGGGGTCCAAATCTGACACGTCCCGCCTCCTGCGGTCCGCCGCTGGGCAAATCGTAGGAGCACGGCATGCCTGGCCTGAGCGCAGTCGAAGGGCCGTGCCCCTACGGGGCTCGCGGCAGCGGAAGGTATCCGACGAGCACGCGCTGGCGCGGGCGAATGTTGCGCAGCAGCATGACCGCCGACGGCCCCCGAAATACGGGCCATGCGGTCACGATGGCTCGCCACTCCGCCCCGAGCACGACGATCTCCCACGGGCGCGGCCGGCCGGTCGTATCCCTGGCATAGATGGCGATACGCCCCGGCTGTTCCACTCGCTCGATCTGCATCGGCTCGCGGAACGCCTGCTCCAGCGCGAAGATCTTCTCCAGCGAGTCGAGATTACCGCGGCCTCCTTGAAACCAAAGCACCTGAACGTTAGCCCGGTCGCCGGGGTTCGGCGTCGGTTGCCGCGGACGCACAACCAGCATGTGCGCGTAGTAGCCGCCGAAGTCACAAGTCACCGCGGAATCGAACCGCCCGCGGAATATCCAGCCGCACGCGGGATTGTCGGGGCCATTGGCGCCGTCGCGCTGCGCCAGCACCAGGTTGCGAGTCAGGTGCGGTCGCACGTAACGGCACTTGCCGCGGTACTTGAGAAAGATGCCATTGACCGTGTCGGCGGCGCTCATCGTCTCCGCCGGCCCGCTGCCATAGCTAATCTCGAACGGCGCGTCGTCGTTCCATAGCCGCATGCCATTGTAAAGATAGCGGTCACTGGCGTACGCGCACATGGCGATGCCGTCGAACTCGCCGCCCGCGCCCGCGCGCCGCCTGATTAGCTCGACGTCGAACAGGATCACCTCCGGCAGATCGTAGAAAAAGACGTGGGTCACCGCGGCGTCGTAGAAATGGGCGGTGCGCCGCCCGCGAGTCGAGTCCACCTCGGTTGTGAAACCCGCCGCTAGCTGCCCCGACTGCACGATGTTCGCCTGCCACGGCAACTGGGAATGAACGTCGTGGCCCTCGAGATAGCCCACCCAGCGCAAGTGCGGCCCGCCCCAGACCGCGTGCGCATCCATCAGGCTCGCGCCATGGATGCGGCTCTCGCTGATGAGGGTCGCATTGCGCTGCGGCGAGCCGTGGGCATCATATACCAGCCGCATGTCATTGCCAGTGATGACCAGGCGCCCCGGCTCCGGCTGCGTAATGGTGACAACGCCGGCCGATGCCATGCCGCCGGCTACAATCATCGTCAGCGCCCAGCAGGATAAGCCGCCCAGGCGCGAGTATCTATGCATGTGGTTGTTGTTCCAGTCATGACCGCGCTCTACCTGCACCGAGCGGCGGGAACCCAGCCCTACAGGTAAGGATCTTGCGATGACCAGCTTCATGCCTATCAGCCTCACTCGCCATTTCAACGCACCGGCGACGCCCAGGGGTCGCGCCTGGAGCGCCTCGGCCCGCGAGAGGTGGGCCCACATGCCGCGCGGCGCGCAGACGTTTTGGGGCCTCCCGTTTCGCCTGGGGCCCAAGGGTCTGACGAAGAAGGGCCTCATCGTCCTCGACCAGCGGCACCAGGAGGTCGCGATCCCGCTGCGCGGCGCCGCCAGTCACGTGTGCGTGCTCCATTTCTGCGATGTGTCGAAAGGCGCCGAGTGCATAGGCGAGCGCCTCGCGGAGTATGTGCTGCGTTACACCGACGGCGCCGAGCACTCGCAGCCCGTGCGCGTGCGCTTCGAGATCGCGCCCTTCGCCACTCCGTGGGGGATTCGCGCCTATGGCGCAGCCGAGGCGCACATGACCCAGCTTGCGCCGCGCGATCTGCCAATTCACGCGTGGGGGCACTATCAGACCGGCGTGTGGGGTGGACCGCCGCACTGGGGCGATTGCGCAGCGTGGATCTATGCCATCGAGAACCCGCGCCCGGAGGCGGAAATCTCCGCGCTGATCCTGCGTTCGGTGGCCGACAGCCCGGTCGCGGTGCTCGGCGTCACGCTCTACGACGGCCCCGGCCATCCGCTGCGCCACTTGCCGCGCCGCATCTATCACTTGCTGCTGCCGCGAGAGGCGAAGGCCACGCCCGCCGAGCTCAGCGCCACCCTGGACATGGGATACGTCACGCGACTCTACGCCGTGCCCGCCAAGATCGACGAGGAATGGCTGAAGGCCGACGACGCAGGCCTGGGCCTGCCAAGACCCGAGGGCAAGCCCAAGCGCGAGTTCCTGCTGCACGCCACGGGTGCGGAGGGCGCCACGTTGTTGGTTACTTCGGGCAAGCACGAGTACCGAATGTCCTTGGCCGACGCGTTAGCGAAAGGCGAAGCCCAAGCCGCCGAGGTCGGGGCGCGCCTGCGCCTGCTTCACCCGCGGACGACGTGGCTGCACGTCGCGGTCATCGACGACTCCACCGGCAGGCCGACGCCCACCCGGATTCGCTTCTGCGGCAGCCACGGCGAGTATCTGCCGCCCTACGGTCATCACGAAGTGGTCAACGAGGGCTGGTTCGAGGATTACGGCGGCGATCTTCAGCTCGGCGGCGCGAGCTTCGCCTACGTCCCCGGTCGCTTTCAGATCGAGCTGCCCGTCGGCGAGGTGTACTGCGAAGCTTCGAAAGGCTTCGAGTACGCGCCGGTGCGCGCCCGGCTCGACATCAAACCGGGCCAGCGCGAGTTGGAGATGCGCATCAAGCGCGCGCTCGACTGGCGCAGCGCCGGCTGGGTCACCGCCGACACGCATGTCCACTTCATCAGCCCGCAAACCGCCTGGCTGGAGGGACAGGGCGAGGGCCTCAATCTCATCAATCTGCTTGCATCGCAGTGGGGCCGGCTGTTCACCAACGTCGCCGATATCACCGGCGAGCTCTCCGGCTGCTCCGCCGGCGACACCCTCGTCTGGGTCGGCACCGAGAACCGCCACCACATACTAGGCCACATCTCCATGCTCGGCGCCCACGGCGATCCGGTGTTTCCGATGTGCGCCGGCGGGCCTCACGAGTCGTACCTTGGCGACCCGGACGTCACGACGCTGACCGAATGGGCCGACACCTGTCGCAAGCGCGATGGAGTCGTCATCCGCCCGCACTTTCCCACGCCCATCTGCGAAGAGCCCGTCTACTTTGCGCTGGGGCAACTCGATGGGATCGAGCTGCGCAACTTCGGCAACGCGGCCGCGGGCTCGCTCGATGAGTTCTGCTACCGGGAGTGGTACCGCTACCTCAACTGCGGCTATCGCGTGGGCGCGGTCGGCGGCACCGACAAGATGAGCGCCGGCATGCCGGTCGGCGCGGCGCGCACCTATGCCCGCTTGGACCCCGACGATGAGTTCACTTTCGCCAATTGGGCCAAGGCGGTTCGCGCCGGTCGCACGTTCACCACCTCGGGGCCGCTCATCACCCTCGCCGTGGACGGCCGCGGCATGGGCGAGGAAATCAAGCTGCCCGCCGGCGGCGGAACGATCGAGGTCCGAGCCGAGGCGAAATCGCTGTGGCCCATGCGCATGCTCGAGGTGATCGTGAACGGCCGCATAGCAGCCGCGACCACGGACGAGAAGGGCGCCCGGACGCTATCACTCAAGGCGCCCATACACATCCGGCGCAGCTCGTGGATCGCGGCGCGCTGCGGCAGCCGGTTGCAGGTGCACGACTGTTGGCCGATCCACCTCGGCGCGCACACCTCGCCGGTGTATGTCGCGGCGGGCGATGGCGCAATGTTCAGCCCCGGCGATGCGGCATACATGCTGACGCTGATTGACGGCGGGCTGACGTTCCTCGATACGCTCTCGGTGCGTTACGACGAAGGGCGCCACCAGCAGATGAAGGCCGTGTACGAGAAGGCGCGCCGCGAGATCGAGAAGCGGTCGCGCAGCCATCCTCAGGCGCAGGACTAGCCGATACCCCAGCCGTCTCCAACCCGGATCACGCGTATTGAGCGGATGTGACGTCGAAACTTTGGAATACGCTGCAGCTCATGTGGCATAGCCGCCCCCGGCTGTGCGGGCGCCGCAATGGCGGCGCCGTTCTGTTCACAGGCGAGGGCGCCTGTGCCACGTGCCGGGATGGACAGCCTCACCGATGCCTGCCCCGCTTGACCAAAGAAACAAGGTCACACCCTATTGACCGTGCACCCCTCGCGGGCTCGGCGCTGGCCGCGCCAGCTTTGTGCGATCAGCAGACGCGCTTGCTTGATGCAGCGGTAACACGTGGTGTCCGCGCAGCACTTAACGCCCTACAAACTGGCCTCGGACGGTCATGCGCCGACGCGGGACGTGTGCAGAATAAACACGAATGTATGGTACATACACATGCCGAGCGCTTGGTAGCGCTTGACCCGCCACCGCTCGTTTGTCAGCCATATGCCACAACCACACCGTAGTGTCGCGTTGACATGCCTCTGACGCTGTACCTATAATCAGGGTGGAAAGTGGAGAGCGGTGCGACCGTGATCAGGATCCGGTCGTCCGAGGGCATTTCTGTGCAGCCGAGTCGGGCTCCGTCGCATCCATGCGCGGGAAGTCGTGACTGGGGTTCCGTTCGTGAGCGCCGTATGGCGCGCGTGTAGTTGGAGTGGAGATGAAGGGTCTGATTCTCGCGGGTGGGAAGAGCACACGGTTATATCCGCTGACTTTCAGCTTGCCGAAACCGATGGTGCCGATAGTCAACCGGCCCTTTCTGGAGCACATGATTGAGTGGCTGCGCGCACACGAGGTGCGCGACATCATTCTGACCACGTGCTATCTGCCCGAGGCGATAAAGGAGCACTTCAAGTCCGGCGAGCGGCATGGCGTCCACATCGAATACGTCGTCGAGGAGCAGCCGCTGGACACGGGGGGTGCGATCAAGAATGCCGAGCCACTGCTTGGCGAGCGGTTCTTCGTTTTCAACGGCGATATCCTGACCGAGCTCGATCTGCGCGAGATGGCCGAGCAGCACGAGCGCCGCGGCGCGCAGGTGAGCATCTCGCTAACCTGGGTCGAAGATCCCACCCCTTACGGCGTCATCGAGACCGACGAGTCGGGCCGCATCTTGAGTTTCCGCGAGAAGCCGAAGCGCGACGAGGTAACGAGCCATTACATCAACGCCGGGACCTATCTCTTTGAACCGGAGGTCCTGGCGGAGATGCCTGAGGGCTCACGTTTCTCTATCGAAAAGGAGTTTTACCCGCAGGCGCTTGCGCGCGGCACGCGCATGTACGGCTATCGCGATAGCTCGTACTGGCTCGATATCGGCACCGCGCAGAAGTACCTTCAGGCGCATCAGGACATTCTCTCCGGGCGCCTGGCGCGGCGCGGGGCGGGCGCTGAGACCGCGCCCGGCATCTGGTCAGGCGAGGGCAGCGAGATCGCCCCCGATGCGCAGTTGATAGCGCCGGTGGCGCTGGGGGCGCGCACGGTGATCGGCGCGCGAGCAGAGGTCGGGCCGTTCGCCGTGCTGGGCGACGATGTGCGTGTCGGGGAAGGCGCGCGCATCGCGAATAGCATCGTCTGGAGCGGCGCGTCGGTTGGCGCCGGGGCGATTCTGGAACGCTGTATCATCGGCCGAAATGCCGCAATCGCCCAAGGAGCGCGGCTCGAAGGGCAGGCGGTTGGCGACGAGGATCACGTCGCCACGCAAGCGGCCTGATGGCGGCGGCGCGGGTGATGCGCCGCCATGCACGGGAGCAGCGATGCCGGTTCTGAACAAGTTCATGTTTCGCGCCTATGACATCCGCGGCAAAGTTGCCGACGAACTGACGCCCGAGGCCGCGGGGGTCATCGGCAAGGCATTCGGGACCTATATCAAGGGCAAGGACGGGCCGCGGCTGACCGTGGGCCACGACAACCGCACGTCATCGCCGGCGCTGAACGCCGCTTTCATCGAGGGGCTGCTGTCCACCGGCTGCGAGGTCATCGACATCGGGCTGGCGACGTCGCCGATGCTGTATTTCTCGGTCATCCACCTCGATGTCGATGGCGGCGTCAACGTTACCGGCAGCCACAATCCGATCGAGTATAACGGCCTTAAGCTCACCGGCCGCGCGGCGCGCGCAATCGCCGAGGACGAGATACAGGAGATCCGCCGCATCGCCGACGCCGGCGAGTTCGCGCTCGGCCGCGGCACATGCGAGCAGAGGTCGGTAGTGGACGATTACCTATCCGAGATCGCCAAGCGCGCGCACTTGCAGCGGCGGCTCCGGGTGTGCCTCGACTGCGGCAATGGCACGGCGAGCCCATTCGCGCCCGGGTTGCTGCGGCAAATCGGCTGCGACGTCGTCGAGCTGTACTGCGTGTCGGACGGGACGTTTCCGCACCACCTGCCGGACCCGGAGAACGAGGCCTCGGTGCGGGAGCTCGAACAGGCGGTGCGGCGCGAGGGCGCCGACCTGGGTATCGCCCTCGACGGCGACTGTGATCGCGTCGGCATCATTGACGAGCAGGGGCAGCGGCACGAGGCGGACGAGCTGCTGATCCTCGTCGCGCGGGACTACCTGGCGCGCAACCCGGGCGCCAAAGTGATGATGGATGTCAAGTCGTCGCAGAACCTGGTCGAAGATATCGCGGCGCATGGCGGCGAGCCGGTGATGTACAAGACCGGTCACTCCCTCATCAAGAACAAGATGAAGGAAGACCACATCCAGGTGGCGGGCGAGGTCAGTGGGCATATGTTCTTCGCCGACGACTACTACGGGTTCGACGACGCGCTCTACGCCGCGGCGCGGCTGTTGACCGTGATTTCGAGGGACGAGCGGCCGCTGTCCCGATTATGGGACGGGCTGCCGAAGACTTATCACACCCCGGAGCTCAAGGCGCCAACGCCCGAGCAGGACAAGTTCCGCGTGGTGGACGAGATCACGCGTTACTTCAAACAACACTACCCCGTGCTGGACATTGACGGGGCGAGGATAACGTTTCCCGAGGGGTGGGCCCTGGTGCGGGCCTCAAACACCAGTCCGTACTTGACGCTGCGTTTCGAGGCGCGCTCGTCGGAGGCCCTCGCGCAGATCGAGGACATCGTCTATTCCAAGCTGAGGGAGTACCCGTCGGTAACTCTGCCGCGGACGAGCTGATGCCCTGCCAGATGAGTCGGTCGGTGGGCATCCGACAGGTGGGGATCTGGCGCTATCCCTGAGGAAAGGAGGTCACGGATGATTGGGAAGCCCCGACTTTCCCTGGGTGATTTCGTCAAGGGGGGCGGGCCTCGGGTCGCGTACGTCGCAACCTTTCCGCCGACGCAGTGCGGCATCGCCACTTTCACCGAGGACCTCACGCGCGCGGTCGATCGCCAGCGCACGCTGCCGCACTCGGTGATCATCGCCATCAACCCCGACGAGGCGAGGCACGACTACCCGTCGCACGTCAAGTTCGTCATCGCCAAGGACCGCCTTGCCGACTACGCGGCGGCGGCGGACTATATCAACCGCTCCGACATCGACCTGGTATGCATTCAGCACGAGTTCGGCATCTACGGCGGCGACTGGGGGTGGTATCTCATTCCATTCCTGAAGGCGATCGAGAAACCCGTTGTCGCCACCCTGCACACGGTGCTGCGCAAGCCTGAGGCGGAGCCGAAGCAGATCACGCAGGAGATGGGGCGGCTGTGCGAATCGCTGGTGGTGATGAACAGCATCGCCTCGCACGTGCTCCAGGATACCTACGGCATACCTGGGCGCAAGATCCGGCATATCCATCACGGCGCGCCCAAGTTCACCCCCGAGCTGGGGCAGAAGAACAAGCAGCGCCTCACACTGGTGGGGCGCGATGTGATCGCGACCTTCGGCCTCATCAACCCCGGCAAGGGCATCGAGTACGCGATCCAGGCGATGCCGCGCGTGGTCGAGCGGCACCCCAATGCGCTCTATCTGATTTTGGGCGAGACCCACCCGGGAGTGCGCCGCCACTCGGGCGAGGACTACCGCCGCATGCTGGAGACGACGATCGCGCAACTGGGGCTGCAAGGGCACGTCGTATTCGACAACCGCTACCTGACCAAGGCGCAGCTTATCGCGTACCTGGAGGCGACGGACCTCTACGTCACGCCGTATCTCAACCCGGAGCAGATGGTGAGCGGGGCGCTGTGCTACGCGGTGGCGGCGGGGCTGCCGATCATCAGCACGCCCTATCTCTATGCATTCGAGATGCTGGGCAACGGGCGCGGGATGATCGTGGACTTCCAGGACCCGGCCGGCATCGCGGAATGCATCAACCTGCTGCTCGACTCGCCGGTGCTGCGCCAGCTCATGGCCGCGCACACCTACAAGTTCGGGCGCCGGCTGCTGTGGGATCGCGTCGGCGCGGCGCACGTCAGCTACTACAGCGAGGTCGCCGCCGAGCACGCGGCGCTGTCCCCCGCGGCTTCGACGCGGGCGTATCCGGTTGCGCCGGCGGTCGCCGGCCTGCGGTTTTCCGCCGACGGCAGGAAGTAGGCGCGGGCGCCCCGCGGCGACCCGCTGCCCGGCGTCGTTGGTCGAGACGAGGGTGCACACGAGATATGGAGGCTTATCCATCGGTCAACCTTGACCACCTGCGGACGCTTACCGACTCCACGGGCGTCATCCAGCACGCCATCTTCTCCATCCCCAACCGCAAGACGGGTTACACCACGGATGACAATGCACGCGCGCTGGTGGTGGCGCTGAAGTACCACCGCTACATGGAGGAGCGCACGAGCCTGCGCCTCATCTCGACCTACCTGTCGTTCATTCACTTCGCGCAGCGCACCGACGGCAAGTTTCACAACTTCATGAAGTACGAGCAAAGCTTCGTTGATGACGAGGGCTCGGCGGATTGCTTCGGCCGCGCGGTGGCGGCGTGCGCGTACACGCTCTACTCGCCGGTGCACGAGAATATCAAGCGCACCGCGCGCCACCTGCTTAGCCGCGCCCAGCCGTGGTTCGAGCAGCTAAACTCGCTGCGCGGCGGCGCGCACCTGATGTCGGCGCTCTACTACATGGCGCGCGCCGAGGGCACGGTGCAGCACGTCGCCGGCCGCGCGCGCGCGATCTGCGATTTCTACCTTGATCACTTTCATGCCGAGGCCCGGCCCGACTGGCGATGGTTCGAGCCGATCCTGTGCTATACCAACGCCGCGCTGCCCGAGACGCTGTTTCTGGGCTACGAGCTGCTGGGCGAGAAGGAGTGGCTGCGGGTCGCGCGCGAGGCGTTCGATTTTCTCTACGAGGCAACGGCGGCTAACGGTTACCTCGACCTCATCGGCAATGACGGGTGGTGGGAGCGCGGGGGCGGGCGGGGCGCCGCCTCCGGGCGGGCGCGCTTCGACCAGCAGCCGGTGGATGCCGCGGCGTTCGTGCGCGCGTGCCTGACCGCCTGGCGCGCGACCGGCGAACAGCATTACCGCGAATGGGCGGTGCGCGGGCTGGACTGGTTCCTGGGCAAGAACGTGCACGGGCTGCCGGTGTATGACGCGGCGACAGGCGGCTGCTCCGACGCGCTGATTGCCGAAGGGACCAATCTCAACCAGGGCGCCGAATCAACCATCGCCTTCCTCGATGCGTACCTCGACGTTCTCCTCGCCGACGCGCTGCCGGGGCCGCGGCCGGCGGTGGCGACGGATGTGTCAGTGGACCTTTAGGTAGCGGATGCGGCGCTGAACGACCGCCGCGTCGCTCGGTTGCGAAGCCCTCATGCGGCGCCGCGCCTTCACTCCCACGGCTTGAGCACCACTTTGCCGCAGCGGCCGCTGACCTGCAACTCGAAGGCCTCCTGCACCCGGCTCATGGGCAGGATGTGTGTGATGAGCCGATCCAGCGCCGGGCCAACATTCACCAGTGCCCAATCTTCCTTGGGCCGAGGAATCGGGACCTCCGCGATCTCCGCCACGCCGGACGCGCATGTAATCGCTTTCTTCACCGCAGGACTCCTGCCAACATCCGGCGCGCCGGGGGTGACCTTTCCCGGTGGGTGCCATCCTTGTAGGAGCCGCCCGCCAAAGGCGGGTAAAGCTCGCGGCGATCTGGGCGCGGCCTCCCCTGAGGTTTACCAGCCTGAGGCCGGCCGCGTTTCGCGGGGCCAGCGACCCCGCGCCCGGACCGGGCTCCCACAAGCGTGCACGCCAATTCCCACTTCTCGACGTCACACCTGGCGCGCCGCGACCTACTCCTCCCGCTCTCTCCGCCATGCAACACGCGGGTACGGCGTGTCGTACCCCTTGGTCGAGTGCCACAAGATGCGGTTGAACGTATCCTCGTCCGCCTGGTCAATATCGTCCAAGGGCAGCTCCAGCGACTTGAGCGCCCAGTACCTCTGCGCGCCCGCAGGCGGCGCACCGCCCGACAGCGCCGCTATCGGCGGGTTCATTTGATCGAGCGGGATGCGATTCGGCGCTGCGTCATAGGGCGTAAAGTCCGGTTTGGCAGTGAAGGCTGCCGCCATCGGGGTCGCAGAAAGGTCGAACTGGTTCATCGGCGGCAGGCCAAGGATGAGCTCGATCGTGCGCACCATCCCCGTCTGGTTGTAGTTGGTGCTATCCACGCGCGGTCGGTGCGCCGACTGCGAGCGCCTGGTGTACGGGCTGATGACGAAAGCGGCGGTGCGGTGGCCGTCAACGTGGTCGAGGCCGGCTTGGGGATCGTCCTCGACGACGAAGATGCAGGTGGTTGGCCAAAACTTGCTGTGCGAAACCGCCTCGACGATGCGCCCCAGCGCCAGGTCATTGTCAGCCACCATAGCCGATGGCGTGGGGTAGCCCGGCCGCGTGCCCACGGTGTGATCGTTCGGCAGCAGCATCACGATGAGGTTGGGCAGCCGCCCCCGCGCCTCGAACTCTCGCAGCTCCTTGATGAACTCTCCGGCGCGATAGACATCCTGCACCTTGCCCGGAAAGCCGATGAAGGTCGGACAGAGATGGGGCCGCAGCGAGTCGAGCGTGGTCGTCGCGCGGATGCTGACCGCAGGCGGCGCACCGCCCTTGCGCGTGCCGTTGAGGTAATCCGCATAGATATCGGCCCAGGTCGCAGAGGCGGGCTGAATCTCGGCGCGCACGAACTCGCCATAGTCGCGGAAGGTCAAGCCGTGCGCCAGCGCATTGTCCCACAGGAACCCGGACGCCGCGTAAGCCAGCGGGTCGCCGCCCCAGTACGGGTAGCTGCGCTCGAACCCGCCGAAGGACTTTTCGAGATAATCGGTATCCAAGGCTTCATCGGTCCACTGGTGGCCGTCGGCGCTGACGACGCCGCTGCAATAGAAGTTGTCGAGCAGCACGAATTCGCGCGCGAGCTTGTGGTGGTTCGGCGTGACTTGCTCGCCGAACTGAACTAGCGATGGATCGCCATCGCCCTGCGCAACATCGCCAAAGACCTGGTCGTAGGTGCGGTTCTCCTTGATGATGTAGATCACGTGCTCGAAGACCGAGCGCTCGCCTGGCCGCAGCGGCACGGGCACGGGCTTGCCTGTAGGGCGCGCGTTCCTACGCGCGCCGGACGGCGCGGATGTGAATCCGCGCCCTACAGGGCCGGCGAACGCGTACGCCATGCGATTGTTGTCGGCGACGCGGGCGCTGTATGTCGCCAGCGTTTTCGCATCGGGCGTCGGGATGATCGAGACTGAGCCTAACACGTCGCGAACATGATGAACTGGCCCTGCGACCTGAGTCTCGGGCGTCGTCTTGAAGCCGTGATATTGCGCCACCGCCTCCAGGCTGGCGGCGCGGCTGGTGGGCGCGTTGAGCGCGCCGAGGCCCTTCACGTTCGCGACGAAAAGCGTTCGGCCGTCGGCGCTCAGCGCCACCGCGCCGGGATACCAACCGGTCGGGATGAACCCCTGCACAGCGCTGGCCGGCTTGCCCGACGAGCCCCCCGCAGGCGGCGCACCGCCCGCAGGCGGCACACCGCCCGCCAGCGCGCCTAATCGCACGACCGCCAGCGCGTTGTTGCCGCCATTGGCGACGTAGAGCGTACTGCCGTCAGGGCTCAAAGCCACCGCGTTGGGCGCGCTGCCGAGGGGCAGCGTCTCCGCGGGCGCAACGTTGATCGTCTCGACCACGCCGTTCGAGGCGGTATCGATGACAGAGACGGTATCACTATTGGCGTTGGCGACGAACAGCCGGCTGCCATCGCGGCTCAGCGCCAGCCCGCATGGATGCAGGCCGACCGCGATTGATGCGACCTCTTTTCCTTGCGCGAGGTCAACCACGGAAACCGTGCCGCTGGCGGCAACGCCGGTTCGCGGGTCGATCAGGGTGGGCGTGCCTGAGCTGTCGGCGCTGGGTTCGCCCGCAGCGGGATGGCGCCCGCCCCAGTTACTCACATAAGCCTTGCCGCTCGCCACCACCACGCCATACGGCGCGACGCCGACCGGTATCTGCGCCACCACCCTGTCGCTTTGCAGGTCGACGACGCCGAGCGTATTGTTGCGACTGAGGCAGACGTAGAGCGTGTTGCCGTCGGCGCTCAGGGCGAGCCCGCCCGGCGCTGGATTGCCGGCGCCGCCAGGGCCGGGCAAGTTGATGGCAGGGCCGAAGGTCGCCACGCCAGCGTTGATCTTGATGCGGTTCACCGGGCCGCCGTAACAGGAGGCGAAGATCGCGCCGCCGTCCGCAGGCGGCGCACCGTCCGCAGGCGGCGCACCGCCCGGCGCCCAGGTGATGCCAACGAAGCTGTTGCCGTCTCGCGGCAGCGGCAGCGTCTGTATGATCGCGCGGTCCTCGACCCGCACTAGCACCAGGCCGCTGGAATTGAGCACCGCCAGCAGCCTTCCGTCCGGGCTCAGCGCCAGGTCGGTCGGCCAGCCGGGAAATGTCACCTGAAACCCGGCGGGGCTAAGAACCTGGTTTGTCGGCACGATCACGCGGCCGTCGGGTTGAAGCCCAACGAGCGCACGATCGCGATCGCGGGGCACCGGCGCGGCATTGACGGCGCCAGCCATCGCGCTCAGTGCCCAGGTCATAATGAATAGGGTGCAGATTGCCTTGCGCATGGCATCACCTCCCGCTTTCGCGGTCTATCGCTTCCGCTCGTGACTGTGATTCTCCTTCGCGGGCGCTTGCTTCGAAGCTCGCGCTTGCGCAAGGGCTGTGACCTTTCTCAGTGCGTGCCGTCTACGTGGAAGCCGCCCGCCTTCTTCAGGTAAACGTCTCGCGCCGATCCGTGGGAGCCGCGTCTCGCGGCGACTTACCCGCCTGAGGTTCACCCTCTCGGGTTGGCGGGTGAAGATCGCCCGGAGGACCGGGCGGCTAAGCAGGCTTCGCCTGCCGCCGTGGCGGCGCCGACAAGTCGGCGCCTAGCCACTGCCACAGGTGCGCCGCGCGATCCCATTCTCCGAGGTCACCTCCCACGCACGCGCCGAGTTGACCCGCTCCACGCGCGCCGGTATACTTCGCTCAAGGTTGCTGAACTTGCGCGGCGTCCAGGAACAGTCGGAAGCAGGGGACAGTCCCCATTGAGCGCACCCCGCGCCATTCCGGGCCGGCCCCCAAAGGGGACTGTCCCCAGACGGTCGAGCCTGCCATTGCCGCGCGCCGCGCCCGATGACGCCGAGCCAGCCTTCCGCTGGTGGCGGCCGACGATCATCGCCCTGCTGCTCATCCCGCCCAACGCCTACTGGATCATCCAGATGGAGCGCGCGCGGCCGGGGCCTTACGTCACCAGCATCTCCCTATTCTTCAACGTCGTCTTCATCATCCTCGCCATCACCCTGGTCAACGGCACGGTGCGCCGCTGGCTGCCGCGTCAGGCCTTGACGCAGCCCGAGCTGATCACCATCTACTCCATGCTCGCGGTCGCCTCCGCCCTGAGCGGCATGGACATGATGCAAGGGCTGCTGATGGTCATGACCCATTCGACGTGGTTCGCGACGCCGGAGAACAGGTGGGACCAACTCTTCGCCGACCTGCCGCCGCATTGGCTGTTGATTAGCGATAAGTCAGTGCTCGCCGGCTACTACCAGGGCCATGCGACGCTCTATCGCTGGCCGATCATCCGCGCGTGGCTCGCGCCCGCGGCGTGGTGGATCGGGTTCATCGTCGCGCTGCTGTTTGCGCTCATGTGCCTGAGCGTGCTGCTGCGCAAGCAGTGGATGGATAACGAGCGTCTCACTTTCCCCATCGTGCAGCTGCCGCTGGAGATGACGCGGCCGGGGCTGGTGCTCTTTCGCAGCCGGCTGCTGTGGCTGGGTTTCGCGGTGGCGGCGGCGGTGGATGTGATCAATGGCCTGAGCTACTTCTATCCTGCGGTGCCGGCTATCAACATCTCCGGCATCAACCTGCGCACCTACATCACCGCCCACCCCTGGGACGCCATCGACTGGATGCCGCTGACCTTCTTCCCGGCGGTGATTGGCCTCAGCTTTTTGCTGCCGGTGGATCTGCTGTTCTCGTGTTGGTTCTTCTACTTCTACTGGAAGCTGCAGCGCGTGGTCAGCCGCGCGATGGCCTGGGATGCGATCCCGCTGTTCCCCTTCATCGACCAGCAAGGCTTCGGCGCCTACATGGGCATCGTCGCGGGGCTGGCGTGGATCGGGCGGCGGTATCTGCGCCAGCTCGGGCGCAAGGTCATCGGCCGCCCGTCAGAGCTCGATGATACGCAGGAGGGGCTGTCCTATCGCGCGGCTGCCGTGGGGCTAGGCGCGGCGCTTGTCGCGCTGGGCATGTTCTGCCTGCACGCCGGCATGACGCCCGGCATGATCGCGGCATTCTTCGTCATCTACCTCGCGCTGGCCATCGCGGTGACGCGCGTGCGCGCCGAGTTCGGATCCCCAGTGCACGATTTTCACATGACCGGGCCGGATCGGATTCTGCCGACGATTCTGGGCAGCGAGAACATCGGGCGCCGCGACCTGGGGATGTTCGCGCTCTTCTGGTGGTTCAACCGCGCTTATCGCAGCCATCCCATGCCGCACCAGCTCGAGGGCCTCTACCTGGCGCGTCGGACGCGCGCCAACGCACGCGCTTTTCTGTGGTGCGTGATGGCGGTGGTGCCGGTAGCGGCGATCTCGACCTTCTGGGCCTACACCCATCTCGCGTATAAGCTCGGCGCATCAGCCAAGATGTGGAGCGGGTACGGCTACGGCGGCGAGGCGTTCGGCCAGCTCGAGACCTGGATCACCGGTCCCCAGCCGCCGGATTTCAAGGCGCTGACGGCGATGGGCTTCGGCTTTGCGGTCGCGGTGTTTCTGATGATAATGCGGGCGCGGTTTTTCTGGTGGCCATTCCACCCGGTGGGCTACGCCATCTCGGGAAGCTGGAGCATCAACCTGGTGTGGATGCCGATGGTGATCGCCTGGGCGATGAAGCTGACTATCCTGCGCTATGGCGGGCTGCGGCTTTACCGGCGCGCGCTGCCGTTCTTCCTCGGGCTGATCCTCGGCGAAACCGTTGTGGGCTGCGGCTGGAGCCTGATCGGCATCGCGTGGAACATCCCGACGTACAGCTTCTGGGGCAGGTAGCCCTACTCGGTGGCGGCGGCTGACGCCTCCGGCGTGGAGCGACTTCTCCGGCGCGCCGTCGCGAACCAGGAGACTACAGCCGGTCACCTCGCGGCCGCCGCGGCGCCGCGCTTGATCGCCGCGAGGTAGCGCTCGGCGAAGCCGGGCTCCGGGTCGGTGGCGACGCGCAGGAAGACCATACGCTCGAAAGCCTCCTCGGAGGCGGGCAGGCTGCCGAGCTGGTAGCCGGCGTAATCGCCACCGAGCGGGCCGCGGTTGCGAGTGAAGATATCGAAACCACGCGCGAACAGCGGCAGCAGGTGCAGCAGCGGGTACCCGCTGCCTCCCGCCTTGGCGCCTTCAGCATTGACCGCCTCGAGGAAACGCGCGCGCGGTAGGCCGCCCAAAGCCTGCGGGTGATACGTGACCGGGAAGCCATAGAAACCCGCCGGCTCGGCCCCTTCATAGCGGCGCAGCGGACGCAGGCACGGCACATCGGCCAGGCCCGCCTCGATCGCCTCGACCCACTGGCGGCGGCCCTGGTTGAGCTTATCCAGCTTTCGCAATTGCACTTGCGCGATGCCCATGCCCAGGGGATGGGATCGAAACTTCATGCCCAGGCCGAGCGGCTGGTATTCGGCGTAGCGTGTCGTCACCAGGTCGAGTCCGCCCATGCGATTGCACTGGCTCACGAGCACCGCGCGCTCGAAGTACTCGTCGTTGCCGCTGACGACCATGCCGCCCTCGCCGGCGCTGGTCGGCTTGCTGCCCTGGAGGCTGAAGGCGCCGATGTCGCCAATGCTGCCCACCGGCCGCCCCTTGTAGCGCGCGCCATGGGCATGCGAGCAGTCCTCGATCACCGGTATGCCGTGCTCGCGACCGATCTGCATGATGGCGTCCATGTCGCACACCCAGCCCCACAGGTGGACGACAACGATGGCGCGCGTCTTGGGCGTGATGCGCTTGCGGATGTCCGCGGGGTCGGCGAGCAGGGTTTCAGGGTCTATCTCGCAGAAGACCGGCCGCGCGCCCAAGAGCAGCGCCGGGCCGATGGTGCAGATCCAGGTATAGGTGGGGCAGATGATCTCGTCGCCAGGCCCCAACCCGACGCCGAAATAAGCGGTGTAGAGCGCCGAGCTGCCGTTGCAGACGGACATGCAATACTTCGTCTGGCACAGCTTGCGGAACTCGTCCTCGAACTCGCGCACCGTCGGCGTGCCGCCCGACAGCTCATTGGCGAGGGTCATGCGATAGGCGACTTGCGCCTCCTCCTCACCAACCTGGCGCCAGCGGTCCGCGTCCTTTGCTGCGGCGCCGGCGGGCGGTGCGCCGCCGGCGGTCTGCACGAACACGGGGCGTTCGGTCTTGGTTTTGCGTTCCACGGTCGGCCTCCCTTGGGATTTGAGTAATGTGCTTCGCCGCGCGACCTCGGAATCCCTACCTCAGTCCCGCAGGCGGCGCACCGCCGAAGGGCAGCGGCCGTGGGTGGCGCGGTTCAAGGCGCATGGCGCCGTGCTCGCCGCGCTTGATGACGATGCAGCGCTCCCATTCCGACCGCGAAGTGATGGGATCGAGACCGCCCTCAGCAGCGAAACGCAGGTGCGGCCCCCGGCTTTCGTCGCGCAGCAGCGCGGCGCGCAGGATCATCTCGGCGACGGTCAGGGCATTCGCCGCCTCCAGCGCCGCCGCATTGCTGCCGGCTGCGATCCGCTTGTGGAGGGCGGCGATTCCGCGCAAGGCCGCGGATAGACCAGCACCGGTGCGCATCACGCTTGCCGCGCGGCTCAGCACGAACTGCACGCCGCCGAGCATCACGCCGGCGTTGGCATGCCGGTGCTGGCGCTCGGCGATCTTGCCCCGGGCGCGATGTGAGACCCATGCGCGTGCCGACTCTTCCGCCACGGACTCGTCAAGCGCTCCGCGGGAGGCTGCGAGGCGCGCCGCCGACTCCCCGGCGATGCGGCCGAAGACCTGCGTATCCAGCAGGGCGTTGCCGCCGGGGCGATTCGCGCCATGCTGGCCGCCCGCGCATTCGCCGGCGGCGAATAAGCCGCGCACCGTCGTGGCAGCGCGCGAGTTGATCTTCACTCCACCCTGGAAATGCTGCACCTTCGGACGGATTTGCATCCTTGCGCCGGCGCGCAGCTTGATGAACCGCTCCTCCAGCCAGTCAACTATCGGCGCGTTGATCTGGAGCAATCGCCCCAGGGGCGTGATGCCGGCCGTTGTCACTCCGCCCGCCTCGCGGTCGAATCGCTCGCGGTGCTTGGGCGACAGCATCCGCCATTCAAACCCGTCGGGGTTGCGCGAGAAATCGAGGAAGACTTCGCGCCCGTACGCGATCTCGCTCGCGACCGCGATGTCAATGATGCGCGTTGGCTTCTCGGCGGACACCGGCCAACTCGCGCCCTTGGCGAAAATGAGGTCGGCGATCGCGGCTGCGTCCATGCCCGGGCAGTAGCCCGGCAGAAACTCCTCGCCCGCCCAGTTGACGAAGCGCGGGACGCAGCGCATGATGCTGCCGGAGCACGCCAGCCCGCCATGCTGCTCGGACAGCCCGATCTGGATGAACTCCATGTTGACCAGCTCGGCCCCGGCGCGATACGCCGCCGCGTGCCCGTCGCCGGTCATGCCGGGCGGGTAAACCGTATCGCCGTAGATAGAGCCGGGGCCGCCGGTCGCAAGAATGACGGCTTTGGCGGCGATGGGGAGCGCATGGTCGTCGCTCGTCCGAATTGCGGCCACCCCGGCGGCGCCGCGCTTGCCCATCGCGATCTCCGCCAGCATCAGGTCTTCGCGCACCCTGACGCTGGTTTGCCGCAAGCGCCGCAGCAGCGCCTTCTCGATCTGGGTCGCGGTCTCGGGCCCGGTGTAACATGCCCGCGCGTATTCGGAGCCGTCGGTAACGAACTGCCGCGCGCGGCCTTGCTCATCCTTCACAAAGGGCACGCCGAGGGCGTCAAGATATGCAAAGGCTTCGCCCGAGCGCCGGGCGAGTGTCGCGGCGAGGTCGCCATCTGACACACGGCCGCCGATCTCGTAGATATCGCGCGCGTGATATTTCCAGGCGGCGCGGCCCACCGGTTCAGTGTGGGAAAGCGTCGCGTGGAAGGCCATGCGGTCGGAGAAAGCGAGCGCGGTCGTGCCGGTCGCGCCGATGGGGCCCTTGTTGATGAGCAGAACGTCGAGGCCCGGATCGGCGTCGTGAGCCGCGATAGCCGCACGCAGGCCGGCGCCGCCGGCGCCCACCACCAGCACATCGCAGCGCTCAATCAGCGGGGTGGTCACGGCTCGATCACGGCCTTGAGCGCGGCGCGCGATGCGACGGCGGCCAGCGCCTCGTTGGCTTGTCTCAATGGGAACCGGTGGGTTACCAGGCGCTCGAATGGATAGCGCCTGCTAAGCACCAAGGCAACCGCTTGCACGAGATGCGAGGTGTCGCTGACCCACACGCCCTGGAGCGTCGCGCTCTTGCGCGTCACCTGCTCGTACAGCTTCAGCGGCACATCGGGCAGCGGCGCGCCCACGCCGACCAGCAGATAAGCGCCGCCTGGCGCAACCATCTCGATGCCATCGGCGAAGGCGCCGGTGGTGCCGGCGCAGTCAATGACGATGCGCGGCGGGAACCCGCCGCCGAGGTTGCGCACCCTGCTAATGCGTTCCTGCTGCGACATGCCATCGGTGGTCAGAATCTCGGCGGCGCCGAATTCGCGCGCCAGTTCCAGCCGGTGGCGCGAGCGCTCGGTGCCGATGCAGACGACCTTACCCGCGCCGCGGTGATGCGCTAACGCCACGGCGAACATGCCGAGCGGCCCGGGGCCCTGGACGACCACGAGGTCGTCGTCGGTGAGGCGCACATAGTCAAAGGCGTGCGCAACCGTCGCACCCGAGCAGGCGGCGGAAACCAACGTCGCGGGATCGACCTCCGGCGGCAGCTTGACGATTCTCGTCGTGGCCGAAAGCAGCAGGTGCGTGGCGTAGCAGCCGTCGCGCGAGATGCCGTACACTTGACGCCGGGGGCACAGGAATGGCTGGCGCCGCACGGCACAGTAGTGGCATTCGCCGCAGACGACGCCGCGGTCCCAGGTGACGACATCGCCTGGGGCGAGATCGCGGTCGTGCACGTCGCGCCGCTCGCCGCCCAGGGCGACGATCTCGCCCACCCCCTCGTGCCCGAGCACGAGCGGCAGCCTGATGCGCGGGTCACGCCCGGAGGCGATGTGCAGATCCGAGCCGCAGACGCCAGCGGCGCGTATGCGCACCAGCGCCTCGCGGGTTGCGGGCGACGGAGTCTGCGCCTCCTCAATCGCCAGCGGCGCGCCGAACTCGCGGAGCACGGCGCGGGTCATTCTCATGGACACCACCAAGGCGATCGCCCGGCCCTGGCCAGGGCAAGATCCTTCACTTAGTTCAGGATGACACCCTACGCGACGACACCTGCGCCGTCACTTCAGCAGCTTCTCGCGGTCGAAGACCATGTCCTTGAACATCCAGTAGCCGGCCAGCTCGCGCTGGTCGCCGAAGTGCGGCGACTTGGGATCCTCGCTTTGGCCCGGCGGCAGAATGTTGACCCCCACCAGGTCTGGCTTCGAGAGCTCGACGATCTGGATGTACGTGCCACGGCTGTACATCGGAATCCACGGCAGGGGGTCGAACCGTATCTTGCCCTGGTCCCACATCCACTTGTTCATCTGGGGGGTGCCGAATTTCTTCTCACAGGCGTCGAGCGCGGTCCTCAAGGCATCGAGCATGACCTGGTCGCGGTCGGCGCCATTCCAGTAGTCACGGCTCACCGCGAGAGCTGCCTTGGTGCCTCGCAAGCTCCGATACAAGATACCGCTGAAGCGATCGAGCATTTCAGTGCGCCCGGTGACCAGGATATCGTGGAACGTGTCCTGAAATGCCGCCATGCCACCGAACTCGTCCTCGAAGACAGCCCTCAGCACCGCTCGATGCCATGCAGAAAAGATCGACATGCCTATGGTGCGACCGACGGCGTGATTATCCCAAGCCTTCAGGTAGCGCAAGGCCTGGGCCAGCCGTGGGTCGCTCCAGGCGCGCTTGCGCGCCGCGGCGTCGAGCAGATACTGCTTGAAGTAGTCGGCGAAGTAGTAGTTGAGGCCGTAGTCTTTCTCCAGGTCGCGCACCGTTGACAGCGTCAGCAGCGGCTGCTTGGCAATCGCCTGCTTGATGCTGCGCAAGCGGAACACCGCGCCCCACGGGGAGGCGTCGCCCGGCGCCCACCACACCGCCGGCTTGTTGTTCCAGTTGCAGAGGTACCCCTGGCGCGGGTTGATGATCTGCGGCATGTCGCTGAACGGCACGTCCCCTTTCCAGTCATACTCCCCCGTGCCCGGGATCGGAAGCCGCAAGTCCACCGTGCTCAATCGCCGCGGCACCTTGCCGCAGTAGAAGAACGCGATGTCGCCGTCCTGGGTCGCGCACAACCAGTTGTGAGCGGTCGTGCACGGCGCCGCCGCGGCCGCGAAATCGGCGATGTTCTGCGCGGTGTTGTAGCCGAGGATCGAATCCATCACCCCCATCTCGCGCATCCAGTAGTTCATGGCATGGCTGTAGGCGACCCCCGCCTTTTCATCCCACTCGATGACTGGGCCATGAATCGTGCGATAGATCTCCGTTTCCACCGCCTGCTGGCCGCGCACCGTGATGACCTCGGTTCGCTTCTGCATATCCTCGTACTTGCCATCGTGCAGGTAGCGGTATTTGTCCTTGGAGTCGAGGGTCTCGACGAAGATGTCCTCGACCGGCCCCACCGCGGTGGTCGTCGTCCAGGCGATGTGCTCGTTGCGACCGATGAGCACCCCCGGCGTGCCGGCGAAGCCCATGCCCATGGCGTTAATGCCCGCGCCGCAGAGGTGAACCTCGTGCGCGATCTGCGGCGTCTCGAAGCCCATCTGCGGCCCGCCCATCAGGATGGCATTGCCGCCGGCGCTGCGCCTGGGGCCGATGAGCACCGCATAGCTGCCCCACTTGCCGCCGACGCCGGCTGCGCGCAGGAAATCCTGGTGCGCGGTCGCCCAGTCGGCCTTCTCGATCGCGCTCGCCAGGCGCGCCTCATCGAGCCGACTCGCCAGGCGCTTGATGCGCGGCTGCGGCCCCGGTCGCATCAGAATGTCGTGCGCTTTGCCCTCGGGACCGGGAATGGTCGTCGGCGCGTCGGGATCGTTGACCGACACGACGTCATTCAGCATCGCATCGGCAGCGGCGCCAAACTTGGCCTGGAGCTGCTTGTAGATCCGCAGCACCATCAACTGCGTCGCCCCGCCGCTGCCGAAGCGCCGCGCCATCATCGCCCCGATGGCGATGCTGTCCGTCGGCCGCCACGGCGCAAACTCCAGGCCCAGCCCGGTCATCATTCCCGGCAGCTTGCCCTCCGCTTTCGCCTTCTCCGCCCACGCGTTGACGCCGTCGGCGTACGCCTGAAGCGCCGCCTGTTGACGCGGCACAAGGCTCTTGAACTGAAGCTCGAGCTCGCCCTCGGTATAGCCGTTTAGCCGCACATCCTTGTCCTGATCGATGAAGGTCTTGCCGAACGCCTCGGCCAGGGTGCCCCGCGCGGCGCGGCGGTACTTCTCCATCTGCATCAGGCGGTCTTGAGCGATAGCGTAGCCGTCGCCGTAGAACAGCCCGCGCTCGGTGTCGGCGAAGACATGCGGCACGCCGTAATCATCGCGGACGATGGTCACCTGCTGGCCGTCTGTGGTGATGACTTCCTTGGGGTAGCCATATGCGGCGCCGAGCGCCGCGCCCAGGGTCAACGCAACGATGGCAAGGCAGATCAACCGGCGATAGATGCGATGCGACATGGGAACCCTCCTTATGTTGACGCTGCAGCCGTGCCCGCCTACCTGGGCGGCGCAGTGCGCCGCTCCGGAACGCGGCCGAGCCGGGTCAGATTGACGCTCGCGCAATGGAGCGTCGAGTCCCTTCGTCCGCGGTCGAGCAGATCGCGAGCTTGGACCGTCTCCTCTTTCGCGGCGCGGGCCGGGCCTCCTTCAGCGCCAGGCGGGTCCGGACGCGGCCGTTAGCCGCGCGGCGTCGCGGCGAGCTAATCCCCGCCCAGGCTGCCGCGCAGACGCTTGAGCAAGTCGTCGGCCTCGCTCCGCTTCGAGCGCAGGCCCTCGAGGTCGGCCAGGTCGATGTAAAGACGCGTCACGCCATCCATATCGAGGCCCTTCAGGCTAATCTCCAGCCAACCCGCCGGGCTGTCTTTGCCCTCGAAAGTCGGCCTGACCTCCAAACGCTCCCTGGATATGCGCATGATGCTGGCCTCTGATGGGGTTCGTGTATTACCGCTGACCTGGGCGAGGCTCGGCCTCGCCTCCGGAGCGACGCGCAGCGTCGCCAGCCTCCGGCGCGTTCCGGAGCGGCCGGACGAGGCCGCGCCTCGTCTCCGGAGCGACGCGAAGCGTCGCGCGGCGCCGCCAGAGCAACGCCCAGACAAGCAAATCGTGCTCACGAACCCCATTCCGGAAGAGTTCGGCGCGGCGAAAGCCGCGCTCCGGAAAGACGCCTTTGGCGCCTTCCGGTGTCACCGTAACACCCGAAACTCTCCAGTTGTTCGCGGTAGCGACTGTTTCGCGGCGGTCGCGCCAATCCCTGCGTGGCTGATAGGCATGGGGCAGGGACGGTCCTTCGTCGCGCCGAAGTCAACTGCACATGAGCACCTCCGCTGACTATCGCCCCAGGCTGCGGCCGGTGGAGGCCGTGGCCGCGCCCCACGCCGGCCGACAGGTGATCGTGCTGCGCGATGCCAGCGGCATATCGGACCGCACCGTCGCCGTCGCGCCGGGCACACTCATCTTACTGGCGCTCCTCGACGGCACGCGCACCGTGCGCGAGATACAGGTCGAGTACGCCCGCCGCTCGGGCGAGCTGCTGCTGTCCGAGCATATCGAGCGCATCATCCGTGAGCTCGACGCCAACCTGCTGCTGGAGGGCGAATCCTTCGAGCGCTTCGCCCGCGAGCAGCGCCAGGAGTTCGCGCTGCTGAGCGTACGCCCCGCCTCACATGCCGGCAAGGCGTATCCTTCGGACCCCGGCGTCCTGCGCGAGCAGTTGCGCAGCTATTTCGCAGTGGCGTCGCTCAACAATCCCTTGACCGATGACGAGCGAGCCACGCGACCCGCGGCCCTGGTCGCGCCGCATATAGACTTCACGCGCGGCGGCCCCTGCTATGCTCATGCATACCGGCGGTTCAGCGAGTCAACCGCCGCGCCGCCTGCCTTGCTCGTTATCCTTGGCACCGCGCACGGGGCGCCACCGTCGCCGTATATCCTGACGCGCAAGGCTTTCGCGACTCCCCTCGGTCGCGCCGAGACGAGCGCCGCGATCCTCGACGCGCTCGCGCAGCGTTGGCCAGAGGTCGAGACGTTGTACCGCGACGAGTTGAGCCATCGCGGCGAGCACTCCATCGAGTTCCAGGTGGTGTTCGCGCAGTACGCGCTGGGGGACGAGCGGATGCCGCCGATCGTGCCCATACTGTGCTCGCTGCGACCGCCCGATTCGCCGCGCGAGAATGAGGAAGCGGAGGGGTTCGTACAGGCGCTGCGCGCGGTGCTGACCGAGCGCGCGCCGGATGCGTGCCTTGTCGCCAGCGCCGACCTGAGCCACGTCGGGCAGCGCTTCGGAGATGCAGGGCCGCTGACCTCAGCCGGGCTGCGAGCGGCCGAACAGGGCGATCGCAACCTCCTGGGGCGCGCCGAAGCGCTCGATGCCGAAGGCTTCTGGCAAGCCGGGAACGGGCGCGGGGTCGCTGACCCCGCGCTGCGCGGCTTCGGCGAAGCCGCGCCCGGCGCGCGCAACGTCTGCGGGCTGGGGCCGATCTACACGTTACTGCGAGTCACATCGGCGCGCGCAGGGCGGGTGCTGAAGTATGAGCAGGCGGTGGAGCGGCCGACGCAGTCGATGGTCTCGTTCGCGGCGATGGGGTTCAGGTAGGGCGGCGCCTGCAGGGGAGTCGCCGCGAGACGCGCCTGCCCTGAGCGAAGCCGAAGGGGCTGCCACGTCGCGACCATCCTCGATGACGCAGCCGCCTCACGCGTGCCCGCCGTACATCTCGTCTGGCCCCAGCAGTTCTGGCCAGCACGATCGCAGGAACTTGCGCGCCTCGTAGCAGAGGTGGCAGCCGCCGGCGTAACTATCGCGCGGCACGAAACCGTGCTCGATCGCTTCTTCGGCAAGCCTTCTCGGCCCGCCCTCGGTCAGCAGGCGCACCACGGGATGATGGGAGGGTTCGTACCCGTGAATCGCGCGCGCCAAGCCGCCCGCCGGATCCGCAATGCGCAGGCCCTGGCACAGGTGCAGCCCGCCATAGCGGTCGCAGTGCACCCTGCCAGGCTCGGCCAGCGTTTCCTTTCCGCACTGCGCGAGCTCACGCCAGGGCATGGTCTCTGACGCGCATGCCGTCAGCCGCGCCGCGGCGTGGCCGCGAAACATCACCTCGCGCAATTCGGTGACCATCTTCGAGCTCTTGATGCCCATCTCTTCGCATATCCGCAAGGCGCGATCGACGCGCTCCGGCGGCACCGACCGCGCGTGCCAGCAGTCGGTGCTGATGCCCAGGCTGACCAGGCCGCCGTCGCGCAGCCGCCCCAGCGTCCGCCGCGCCGCGTCGTCGCTCACCGCCCAGAACGCGTTGGTCAGCGCGCTCACTTGGTAGCCGCGCGTCGTACCCTCGCGCACGAGGTGCATAAGCTCGCGCAAGAACAAGAATGGCTCGCCGCCTTCGCCGCAGAGCGTCTTGACCTGCGGCGCCTGCGCGAGCTCGTCGAGAAACGCATCGATCTGCTGCACCGTGATCCGCCCGCCCCGGCGCGGCGAGCACCAGACGAAGCAGTGCTCGCACTCGGCGCTGCACGAGTAGGTCATAAGGAAATGAACGCCTGTGAGGTTAGAGCCGTTCATGGTCTGGTCACCTAGACCCTCTAACAAGACCTTCGCATAATGCGTGTCGCGCTCGATATGCATAATCTCGGTTAGAGGCTCTTACGCCCCGGCCGCCTGCGCGCCGCGTCTGCTCGTTTACGACGGCGCCAGCGGCCGGCCGGGCGGCAGCTCGGCGGGCATTCGCGGCTCCGACGACGAGCCGCGCCGATTGCCAACCGAGAAGGCGACTCTCACTCTCGTTCCCTTCGCGGACTGTATCTCGAGCTGGCCGGCCAGGTTGTGCTCGACCAGCGCGCGCACGATCTGCAACCCCATCGATCGCGGACTCGACGCGGCGAAGGGATCGGTCATGCCCTTGCCGTTGTCGGCCACCACAAGCTCGGCCGCGGCTTCGGCGCAGCGCAGGCATACCTCGACCGCGCCGCCCATCTCGGCAAACGCGTGGCGCATGGCGTTGCTGACGAGCTCGCAGGTGATCAGCGCCAGCGGCGCGGCAAGGTGCGCCGGCAAGGTGCAGCGATCGGCGTTGACGGCCAGGGTGATGTGGCGGTCAGAGCTGCCGCAGCTATCGCCGATGAGGGTCACCACCTGGTTCACCAGCTCCGCAGCGTCCGTCTCCTCGCCCCATCGTCCCTCGCGCATCAGTCCATGCACCGCCGCCATGGCGCCGATGCGCTCGAGCAGGCGGTCGACAATATCGGCGGCGCCCTCGCGATCGCGCGCCAGCTCCAACACCGCGGAGAGGACCTCCATGTTGTTCTTGACGCGGTGGTGAAGCTCTTGCACCGCGGCTTCGAGCTGCCGCGCGCGCAGCGCTTCCCGCTGCAGCAGGCGCGCGTTATCCACCGCGATCCCTGCCTGGAGCCCAATGATGCGCAGCAGGTCGTCCGTCCCCTGCGGGAACTGCTTGGGCTGGCGCGACGCCAGGATGATCGCGCCCAGCGCGTTGTTGCGCACAACGATGGGCGCAGCCGCAAAGGAGCGGCAACCTAGCACCGCCGCGCGGGTCTGCACATTCGACGCGCTCAGATCGGCTATGAGCAGCGGCCGCCCGGTAGTCGTCGGTATTGCGATGAGTGCGTCGTCGCTGCGCACCGGGCCGCGCCGTTGCGCATCATCTCTGGCGGCATGGCCGCGCTCCGGAGCGGCGCACTGCGCCGCACAGGTGATTCCTCGACGCGCGACGATGCGTGCGTCGCCGCTCTCGTCACCAATGAGGGCCACCGCGCCCATCTCCATCTCAAGCAGGTCACCCACTTTCTCCAGCGCCGACTCGAGGATGGAGCTCAGCTCCTGCGCCTGGCATACGCTGGAGGAGATCGCCGTGACCGCCTCCAGCTCGCCCTGCAAGCGCAGCGCGTCCTCGCCCCACTCGCCCACGGCGTCAACGATAATCATGCGGAAGGGCTTTCCGCCCGAGCTCATGTCGACCACGTGCCCTACCCGCACCAGCGCTGCATGCCCAGCCTTGTGGACGACCTGGATCAACCGCCCCACCGCAAGCTCAGGCGGCGCGCCCGACTTCAGCAACCTGCGGCCCGTCACGTCGCGCACCAGACCGGCAATGGGCAGACCGGCGAGGGACCGGCTCGGGTAACCCAGGAACCGCTCTGCCTCAGGATTGGCTACTACGATACGGCCTTGCGCGTCGGTAAGGATCACCTTGTGGGGGCTGTTGGCCCATAGGTCGACCAGCAGCGCGGTTTCCCAATCATCAATTGTCGCGCTCATGTCATGGCCCTATCCAACGAGGTTCCCATCTCACAGCTTCGCCATCGCGCACGCCAAGACCTACCGGCGGCCAGGCGCGCGTCGCCCGGCAAGGCAGGGACGGCAGGGTCCCTTCACGTACCCTCCGACAGCAACTGCTCGATCCTGCGCCGCATGCGCTCGACGTGGGTGCCGCGCCAGTAGATGCGCCCGCAGCCTGGGCAGCGCGCAAATTCCCGCTGGGTCTGATAGACGTAGGGCGGAACCTCGCCGCGCACGGATTCGCGATCGGCCATGTCAAGCGGGCCATTGCACACCGTGCATCGGGTGAGAGTTCCGCGCGCGTCGAGTTGCAGGTCCGCCTCGCGCGCTACCTGCGCGAGCTGCTCCGGCACATGGTCGCTGCGAACGAACACGTGTGGCGGCAGGTCGCGACGGCACACCAAGCCGGTATCGCGCGTCAGCAGCACCCTGCCTTCTGCCGCCGCACGACGAATCAGTTCGCGGTCGTCGATGAAGGGATCGTATGCCACATCGAAGCCCAGCATCCGCAGCGCCTTCGCCAGCCGGCCGAGCATGCCGTCGGCGATTAACCGCACGCCCTGCGCCGGCCGCGCTGACGACGGCCGCGCGCCGGCATCGCGCATGTGCTCTTCGTTCGACGGCGCTGCGTCGCCGCCCGGATCGTCGCGCGACGCCTTCATAGCCGGGGCAGCACCTCGCCATAGCCGCCAAGCCGCGCCCAGATGGCCGCGGCGGCCGCCGTCAGCGCCACCAGCACGACCATGCGGGTGTGCTTCCAGAGCGTGACGAGGTCCTTCATGCCCGGTATAGCCGCGGACTCCCGCAGGTGCCGCGGACTCCTCTCTGCTCGGCTACGGCCGCGCGGCGAGCAGACGCATGCCGTTGGCGATGACGACCAGCGACACCCCGACATCACCCAGCACCGCCAGCCACAACGTCAGCAGCCCCGGCACCGCCAGCGCCAGCAGCGCCGCCTTGACCGCCAACGATATGCCGACGTTCTGCCGGATGTTCGCCAGCGTCTCGCGCCCCAATCGCACCACGAATGGCAGCTTCGCCAGGTCATCGCCCATCAGCGCCACGTCCGCATTCTCCAGCGCCGCATCGCTGCCGGTAGCGCCCATCGCCACGCCCACCGTTGACGCCACCAGCGCCGGCGCGTCGTTCACGCCATCGCCCACCGCGGCAACGCCGCCATGCTCGTTGGCCAACTGCGCGACTATATCCACCTTGTCGCCGGGCAACAGGGCGGGATGATAATCATCAAGGCCCAATTGCTCGGCTATCGCCTTCGCGGTGCCCTGGTTGTCTCCGGTGAGCATGACCAGCGGCGCCATGCCCATCGCGCGCAGCCTCTTCACCATCGCCGCCGCGGCCGGCCGCGGCTCGTCCCTGACGCCGATGACGCCGATGCCGCGATCTTTCCAGCCAACGACGATGACGGTCTTGCCGGCGCTCTCCAAAGCGGCGATAGCATCGCCGACATCGGTCAAATCGGCGCCAAGATCAACGAAGAGCTGGCGATTGCCGGCATAGGCCTCGCGGCCATCCACAATTGCAGTGGCGCCGGCGCCCGCGAGCGCGGTGAACCCCTCGCCGCCGTGGAAGGCGATGCCGCGGCGATGCGCCAGCGAGACGATGGCGCGCCCGAGCGGATGTTCGGATTGCGCCTCGATTGCCGCCGCGAGCTCAAGCACCTCCGGGGACGTCGTCCCGGGCCGCGCGATGACATCGGTCACTTCGGGCTTGCCCGATGTCAGGGTGCCGGTCTTGTCAAAACTCATGGCGCGCACGCGACCCAGCGCCTCCAGGTAGGCGCCGCCCTTGACCAGCACCCCGCTGCGCGCCGCGCTGTTGATGGCGCACACCACCGCCACCGGCGTCGAGATGACCAGCGCGCACGGGCACGACAGGATCAGCAGCGCCAGGCCGCGGTAGATCCATGGGCGCAGCGCCTGCCCCAGAACCAGCGGCGGCGCCAGCGCTATCGCCAGGGCCGCGACCACCACTATCGGCGTGTAGTAGCGCGCAAAGCGATCGACCGCGCGCTGATATGGGGCTTTTTTCGCCTGCGCGTTCTCGATCAGCTCGATGACGGAGGCGATGGTGTTATCCTTTACCGTCTTGGTGACGCGCACCACCAGCGCGCCGAGGCCGTTCACCGTGCCAGCATAGACGGGATCGCCCACACCTTTCGACACGGGAACCGACTCGCCGGTCAGCGGCGCTTGATCCACCGCCGAGGCGCCGGTGACCACCACGCCATCGGTAACGATGCGCTCGCCGGGGCGCACCACGATGTTGTCACCGGGCACGAGCTCCTCGCTCGCCACGATCACCTCTTCGCTGTCGCGCATCACCACCGCGCGCGCCGGCGCGAGTTTGACCAGGGCGCCGATGGCGCGGCGAGTGCGCCGCATCACCAGCGACTCCAGGGTGTTGCCTATCGAGAAAAGGAACACCACCGACGCGCCCTCTTGCCACTGGCCGATCGCTGCCGCGCCGATGACAGCGACGGTCATCAAGACGTTCATGTCCACCGCGCCGCCGCGGAGCGCGACCACCCCGCCGCGCGCAACATGGAAGCCGCCAACGACGATCGCGCCCGCGTAGAGGCCGGTGCAGACCGCGTGCGCGCCGCCGGTCACGCTGCACAGAAACCCCGCGAGCAGGAGCAAGCCCGACAGCCCGGTCATCGCCTCGCGCAGTCGCGGCCGTCCGGGCAGCTCGCGCGCGCGCCGCGCCCGCGTCACCGATTCCGGCTCCGCCTCGTAGCCCATGGAGCGGATCTTGGCGATGATGATGTCGAGATCGGCCGCATCGGAGCGATACTCGACGCGCATGTTCGAGCCGACGACGCTGGTGCTGCAATAAAGGACGCCGGGGATCTTGCAGACCACTTTGTCGAGGGCGGCGGCGCAGTCGGGACAATCGAGGCCGCCCAGGATTACCGTTTCGTGGCGGAAGTGCTCGGTGATGCCGGCGCCGATCTCCTTGACTTTGCGCTCGAGGTTATCGACCGCGATGAGGTCGGGGTCGTACTCTAGCGTGAGGGTCGAGGTCTGCTGGTCGACCGCCACTGAGCGCACGCCTTTCGCAGTAGCCACCTCTTGCTCGAGGCGCTCGACGCAGCGCGGGCATTCGGCGGCCTCGGGCATAATCAGGGTCAACTCGAGCTTGCGGATTGCCATGAGGCGACCAGCCATCGGGCGATGGGAATCCCTTCGATGGGACGCCACCGATGCTAGTTTTCCCATGCGCCGGCGGGACTCCTGCCCGAAGAATAGGGACAGTTACCTATTTCGGGCCGACGGGAGAGGCATGGCATGCCATGCCCCTGCTTCCCGCCTCGTAGAGCACGATAGCGACTGCAAGCGCCCGGAAATGGGTGACTGTCCCTGCGCGCCCTGCGCGCGGGCGAGGCTTCGAATGCGGCGGCGAGCGGGTAAAGAAAATGGCTCGCCCCAGGCCGGCGACTGCCGCTATCACCGGTGTCTGTGGGCAAGCCGGTTGATTATTCCATATTCGAGGCCCTGCACTCGGTCTCGTCTCGCCACATTTCCGGCAGGGATTGCCTGGCGAGCGGGGAACCTCATAAGGGCTATCTCGGGGGCTTGGGCTAGCGATGGCGGAACGAGGGGAGAACAGCCGCGAGGCGGTCGAGGCCCGCTTGATCGAGGAGGCGGAGCGCGTGGTGGCACGTCTCCAGGCCGCGCTGGCGGCGGCGCCCGACGATGCCGAGCTGCGGGAAAAGCTCGAGCGCATCGTCGAGCAGGCCCGCCGCTTACGCCAGCGGGTGACCGACGCCATTGCCGCCGCCCATGCCCGCGATGAAGCGCGCGAGTCCTGCCGCGAGGGCACGCACGACATCATAGGGGACGATAATGCCTGACTTAGTGCCGCTAAGCGAAAGCGATTACCCGGCAATCCTGACCCTTACGCGCGAGAGCATGGCGCCGCTGCTGCGCGAGGCGCTGGACATCGAGTTCAACGAAGACCTGTTCCGCGAGATGCTCGCCGACAAAGACACGACCACCTTGGTGATTCGTGATGGCGACTCACTGGGCGGCTACGTCGCGTTCTATCCCGCGGAAGACCACCTCTTCATCAACTGGCTGGTGGTGCATCCCGATTACCGCAACCGCGGCTTCGCCACCATGCTGCTCGACGAGGCGGGCCGCGCCGCCACGCAGCGGGGCCTGCGCGCGCTGCGCATTTGCCTTCAGGAGAATAACAAGCCGGCGATCACATTGTGCGAGGCCAACGGATTTCGGCGCGTCACACTCGAACCGATGGGCTGGATCATGGAGAAGGCGGTCACGCTCGAGCGCGGCGATTGAGCTCAGGGACAGTTCCCTATTCCGCAAGCGGGGACCGTCCCTATCTGCGCCGGTTGATCACAGAGTAGGGATAGCTGAATTCGGCCGCCCGCTGCGGGAGCTCATCGAGCGCGGCGGCAATCGCTTCCGCGGGCACGCCTGTGTCGCGCGCAGCGCGGCTCCGGAGTGACGCCGGAGCGTCACCTGTGTCGCGCGGGCGCCACACCAGCCCCGCTCGGTCCATCAGAGCAGCGATGCGATCGGCGTCCTGACCCTGCCACTGTGCCATGTGGTAGATGCCGAGGCCGACCAGCTCGCCGTGCAGGAACTTCGTCGGCGGCAGGTGATTCTCCAGCGTATAGACGAAGAAGTGCTCGGAGCCCTCCTCCGGGCGGGCATTGCCCCATAGCTCGCACAGCGCCACCTCCGCCCGCAGGGCCGATACGAGCCGCTCCAGGGCCGCCGCGCCGTTTACCGGCGTCGCCTGCTCCGTAAGCGCCAGCGCCTGATTAGCGATGTCCTGATCGAAGGGCTCGCCCATGTCCTCGTGGGCGGCGCGCCAGTCCCAGACCGCGGTGATTATGGAGAGGACATCGCCCCAACCCGCGCAGTTCATGCGCCGCGGCGCCGAGAGCACGATGTCGGGCTTGATGACCACTTCGTCGGGCTTCTTGGTGGGCACATAAACCACGCGACCGCCTTCGCGCAGCGCGCTGTCGCCGACGAGAAAAGCGTCAACGGAGATTATCGTCGGGATGGCGATGACCTTGCAGCCAAGGCGCGCGCCGATGTACTTGGCGATGTCGATGGCCTGGCCACCGCCGACACCATAGACCTCTGACGCCTCGATGTCATCGAAGCGCCGGCTCACCTCCTCGCGCGCGGTCGAGGTAACGAATTCGACGCGCTGCGCCAGGCCGGCGAAATGCTCGCCGTAGCGCGCCCAGACTTCAGGGGCGGTGATGAAAAGCCGCGGGGTCATTGCGCCTGCCGCGCCGGAGAGGTTCTCGAGTGCAGGCCACGAGCAGTCACCGGGCGCGCGCAGCGCGCCTCCGGAGCGACGCCGGAGCGTCGCCGGGCGCGCGCGAGCCGCTGTGCGCCCGCGCGGCGCGAGACGATTTCGCCGCGCCTTTCGGTCGCTCGCTCTTGCCGGCCTTTGCCCGCATCGCATCTCGCAGCATCGCGCGCTGAGCGCTCTTGACAGCTTGCGCGCCCGGCGCGAGCTTGCTCAGCGCGGCCAGCTCGCGCTGCGCCTTATCCGTTTCGCCCCCGCGTCGGTACACGTACGTCAGCATTAAGTGCAGGTAGGCGTCGCGTGGCGCCGCTTCGATGCCTCGCCTGAGACACTGCTCGGCTTCGCCGTAGCGGCTGCACTCGATCAGGCCGCGCGCCAGCGCAATGTGCGTGTCCGCGTTGCGCGGATCGGCGGCGACGCCGCGTCGGTGCTCTCGCAGCGCTTTCTCCGCTTCGCCTTGGTTCAAGTAGATATCCGCCAGGCCAGTTCGCGCCGGGAGGAATCTCGCGTCGAGCGCGAGCACCCGGCGGTAGCAGGTCGCGGCGCCGTTCAGGTTGTCGGTGTGCTCAGCCGTCGTGGCCGCCGCCATGTACCTGCTGATGGCTTCGCTGCGCAGATGCGTTCGCAGGCCAAGCGCACCCGAGCCTGCGACCACGGCCAACACCACCAGCCAAATCACAGTCCGAAACCGGCCAGGCGACATGGTTCGCCAGCCTCCACTACTGGACGAGGCTCGGCCTCGTCTCCGGAGCGACGCGGAGCGTCGCGCGGCGTCGCCAGGGCTGCGCCGGGACGGTAATGACACGCAAGTGGTCGCGCGTGCCCTCGCGACGCGCGACTCCCGAGCGGCGCACCGCGCCGCGCGGGATGACCGTCATTCCGCGCACCGGCAGGGGATGCCGCCGCACTTGGGGCAGCCGCGTTCGTACTTGGCGCGCGCCGCTTCCTCCAGATCGACACCGGCGATGCTGGCAAGCGTGGCAAGCCATGCCAGCACATCTGCAAACTCCGCTCGCGCCTGCTGATGCTCGCCGGCCCGCAGCGCCCGCGCGAGCTCACCTGTCTCCTCGGCGAACCACATGAAGGTGCCGGCGAGGCCGCGGCGGCTATCCTTCTCAAGGTATATCCGCTCGATCAACTCCTGAAACTGAGCGATGGTCATGGCCGGGTCCTGCCGACGACTTCGCCGTCGGAGCCGCGATCCCTGCGCTGCGGCGGCAGCTCGTTTTCACGAGCCCGGCCACGGCAAGCGGCTGTGGGCGGAGGCGGGTGCCTGCCTAGGGGCAACCACCAGAGGCCGTTGCACAATGACTGTCGGCGCAGCCCGAGGCGCATCAGCGAGGCCGAGATTCTTCGCTCCGCGCTGCGCGCTACGCTCTGAATGACATCTTCCGGGTCGCCAACTGCCGACCGCAGCGAATTGTGCAACGGCCTCACGAGGGTTTCCACTACGGCCGCAGCACGACTTTGACCGCGCCGGACTCGGCTTTGTCGCGCGCAATTGCGAATGCCTCCGGCGCCTGTTCCAGCGGCAACACGTGCATGAGCATCGGCGCCGCGTTGATCTTGCCGTTCGCCATCAGCCGGATGACCTCGCGGAAATCGGGATAGCGAAAGTTGGCGGCCGAGGCCAAGGCGCGCTCGCCCGCGATGGCCGCGAGCGGCAGCGTCACATCGCGCAGATGCACCACCAGCGTCACCTGGTTGCGCGCGACGCGCGACTCCGGAGTGACGCCGGAGCGTCACCCGGTTGCGCTGCGGCGCAGCACTTGCAGCGATTGCAGCAGCGTCTGGTCGCTGCCCACAGTGTCCAGGCTCGCTGCGGCGCCGATGCCGCCGGTGGCATTCTTGACCGCTTGCACCGGATCGCCCGTCCGCGAATCCACGACCACGTCCGCGCCGAGCGCTTTAGCCAGCGCGAGCGCCTTGTCCGCCATGTCAATACCGATGACCGGCGATGCGCCGAGCGCCCTGGCGATCTGGATGACGAGCAAGCCGATGCTGCCGCAGCCGGTCACCGCTGGACGAGGCTTGGCCTCGTCCAGGATATGACGAATGCCCGTTGTAGGGGCGTGATTCATCACGCCTTTTCCCGGGAGGGCGCAATGCCCCTAGGCCCTTCGGGCCGGGGTGGCGGCGAAGCCTAGCCAAATTGCGCCCCTACGGGGGAAACACCCATCAATACATGATTGACAGAGCACTGGCAGCGGCGTCTCGCCCACCGCAAAGAAGCGCCGATCATGGGCCAGACGCCTATAGACCTGCGGCACGCGCAGGTCGCGTAGCGGATAGGGCACGGGGGCGAATTCAAAGATTATCACCACGGCGGTTGCGGCAATAGTCATGCCGCGCCAGCGCGCTTTGACCCCATGCTCCCGCGTAAGCCGCGCCGGCGGCGGGCGCGGCACCGCCCGACCCGGCGCGGACCACCATTGTTCCCGCCAGGTGGTCATACCAGCCGCGGCGGCGCTCATCCCAGAGGATCGCCAGAAAACCGAACTTGAGCGGCGCCGATGCTACGAGAAACGCGGGCACCCGACCCACGGCGCGCGGCCAGCAGAGCTTGCTGCCGTCGGCGGCGATGACGCGAATCCCAAGCGCCCACTTGCCGAGCGTCCGGCCCCCACGCGTCCGAACGTCCACCGTAGGGGTCGGGTTCCATCCCGACCCGTCAAGCGCAGGCGATGCGGATCGCCGCGAGACGCGGCTCCCACGTAAGCCGGGCCGGCGGCGAGCGCGAAGATGAGCGCGTTCCACAACAGGAGGACGATCGCAGGCGAGTCCTCCAGCTCATGCGGATCGCCGCGAGACGCGGCTCCCACGCAAGCCGCCGCCAGGGAGAAGCGGGTGACGCCGGAGCCGCGCGACGCGCGACACTGGTGAAGGAGCGCTTCTGCCGCGCCCGTCAGACGGTCAGCAGCGGCGCAATCTCCGCCTCCACCTGGCGGTACAAGCGCTCCGGGGCCTCGGGCGAGGAGGACTCCGCAATGATGCGCAGAATGGGCTCGGTGTTGCTGGCGCGCACCTGGCACCACGAGCCGTCGGCGAAAAGGACTTTCAGCCCGTCGAACTCGGACATCTGCTCGCCGGCAAAGAGCCGCCGCACGCGCGACATCGCCTCCGCCACCCGCTCCCCCGACAGGCCCTCGAGCTTGCGCTTGATGATGTAGTATTGCGGCAACCTCGCCGCCAGCGCTGAGAGTCGTCGTCCCGATGCCGCCGCGTATTCCAGCACCAGCGCGATGCCGATGAGGCTGTCCCGCCCATAGCACACCGGCGGAAAGATCACCCCGCCGTTGCCCTCGCCGCCGAAGACCACGCGCCGCTGGCCGACCAAGTCGATCATCTCCCGCGACAGGTTGACCTCGCCCACTTTCGCCACCCGCAGCTCGGCCCCGTGCGCAGCGCAGAGATCGTCGATCATGCGGCTGGTGGAGCTGTTCTTCACCACTACCGGCGACGCTCCGGCGTCACCTGACGCGGCTTGGCCGCGTTCCGGAGCGGCGGGACGAGGCTCGGCCTCGTCTCCGCAGCGACGCGAGCGTCGCGCGGCGCCGCGCGGGATCCGCGCTGCGCGCGACAGCGGCGACTCGCCCCGGCTGCGGTTGAGCAGGTGATCGACCGCGAAGGCAAGCGTGCATTCCTCGCCGATGGCCCTGCCTTCTTCCGTCACCAGAGCCAGACGGTCGGCATCGAGGTCCTGCGCCATGCCCGCGTCACAACCGTTTTCGGTGACCGCCGCACACAGCGCGCCGAGGTTGGCGGCGATCGGCTCGGAATCGCGCGCCGCGCGCACCGCAACCGTCTCGCAGCCAAGGTCCTGCAGCAGCCGCAGCGTAACGTCCTCTCCCGCGCCCAGGCACGAGTCGATCGCAATCTTGAAACCTCTGCGCTGGATGGCCGCGCCGTCCACATGCTTCAGCACCCGCTGCATGTGGGCGCCGAGGGCCTCTTCATGACGATCCACCGCGGCCGGCGGCGTGACTGTCGCCGCCGGCGACGACGCCTGCCGCGACAGATCGAATAACTGGCCGGTCTGCTCCCCATCGAGCACGATGTTGTGCGGGCCGATGAGGAACTTGAAACCGTTCCACCGCGCGGGGTTGTGGCTGGCGGTGATGATGATGGCGGCCTGGGCGCCGAGCTCGGCCATCGCCACCTGGACGGTAGGGCTGGGCACGATGCCGACATCAACCAGTGAGCACGGCAAACGGGTGAGGCCGCTGATGATGGCGGGCAGCAGCTCGACGCCGGAAGGGCGGGTATCGCGTCCAATGATGACGGTAGGAGCGGGGAAGCGGCGGCTTGCGAGGTGGGCGAAAGCTTCGCCAAAGCGCGCCGCGACGGCGGGGGTCAGCGACTCGCCATAGACGCCGCGCACGCCGGAGTAGCTGATACGCAGACCGCTGGTTTCGACATCGGGGGGCATGGCTCGTCCTCGAACGCGGCTTGACGCGCGGTCATTATAGTATAGTAGGGGCTCGAATCGCTGTCAAATGCGGCGGGGCGCGGGGGTATGACCTCGGAAAGTGGGGATCGCCGGCAGACTTGTAGGGGCGCAGCACGCTGCGCCCACTCCCAGCCGAGGGCGGCTGGGCCACATTCCAGTGCGTCATCTAACCCTCCCCACTAAGAAAGGTCATACCTGGACGCGGCCTCGCCTGAGGCCGCGAATCGCGGAGTCGGTGACCCCATCCGCGGTCAGCGCCGGCGCAGTCACAGTGAGAACTGGGGCCGATTTATGGAAAATCTATGTGACCATGGACACCCATAGGGGCCACCCAAGCGGCGACAGCGGCTTTCGCACGAGCTTTCGCGGGAACCGTATTGACTGGGCGGTGCGCGTCTGCGTGCTCGTCGCTTGCGTCGTTACCCTGGCGCTGCAAGCGGCATCGTGGCTGACGATGCAGCGGCTCACCATCTCCGAGCTGCTGCTCTTCGCCGCCATGGTGCTGCTGGCGGTGCTGTTCCTGCTTCACTGCCTGCGCGAGCTGCACATCGAACGCGTCGAGCATGAGCTGGACCGCGCGCGTCGCCTCGAAGAGCTCAATGCCTCAGTCATTCGCACCCTTGCCGTCGCCATCAACTCCAAGGATCTGCTGAGCCAGGGGCATCTCGAGCGCGTGCAAGCGACCGCGCTCCTCATCGCCCCCGAGCTGAGCGTGGACGAATCGCAGTTGGAGTGCATTTGCGTCGCCGCCCTTTTGCACGACATCGGCAAGCTGGCCGTTCCCGAGCACATTCTCAACAAGCCCGACCGCCTGACCGAGGAGGAGGAGCGCAAGGTCCAAAGCCACACGCGCGTCGGCAAGCGCATCCTCGAGCCGATCAAGTTCCCCTACGACGTCGCCTCCATCGTCGAGCATCATCATGAGTCCTTCGATGGCAACGGCTACCCGGACGGGCTGCAAGGCGTGGAGATCCCCCTGGGCGCGCGCATTCTCGCGGTGGCGAATGTCTACGACGCGCTGCTTTCACCGCGGCCCTACCGCGACGCGATGTCGCGCGAGGCAGCGCTCGCTCACATCGAGGCGCACGCCGGCACCGACTTCGACCCCGAGATCGTGGCCGCGTTCCTGAAGGTCGCGCACAGCGGTCGCCTCGACCAGGTCTATGGCCCCGCCGGCCCGGCCCGCTCGGCGGTCAAGGCGGCAACCGACGGCTCCATCCACGCCGACATCGCCAGCGCCCAGCAGGAGCTCTTTGCGCTCTATGACATCGCGCAGACCATGAGCACCACGCTCAACGTCGAAGAGACGCTGGGGCTCATCGCCAGCAAGACCCAACGCGTGGTGGATTACTCAACCTTCATCGTCTTCCTTATCGACCGCGAGCGCAACGTCATTCGGACCGAGTTCGTACGCGGCATGCGCGAGCAGGATCTGGCGGGCATGACCATCCCCGTCGGCGAGGGCATCAGCGGCATGGTGGCGGCCAACGGCATCCCCATCCGCTCCGATGATCCCGGCCGCGACCTGGAGTTCGCGCGCCCCGGGCCGAGCGGGGGCGAGATGCGCTCGGTGCTGGCGCTGCCGCTTCTGCGCGAGCGCGATATCGTCGGCGTCATCACCATCTACCATACCAACGCGCAGGCGTTCACCGAGGATCATCTGCGCTTGCTTGCCATCGTTGCTCGTCAAGCCTCGATGGCGATCGAAAACGCACGCGAGTTCGAGCGCACCAAAGAGTCGGCGATGACCGATAATCTTACTGGCTTGCCCAACGCGCGCTGTCTCTATATGCTGCTGGAGCAGGAGATCGGGCGCTCGCAGCGCGGGCAGCAGTCGTTCTCCTTGCTCGCGGTCGATGTCGACGATTTCAAGTCGATCAACGATACCTTCGGCCACCAGGCGGGTGACCAGACCCTGCGCGAGCTGGCGCAGATCTTCCAGCACGCGGTGCGCGAGTACGATGTCGTGGCGCGGCATGCCGGCGACGAGTTCTTCGTCGTCCTGCCGGCCACCGGGCGCGAGCAGGCGCAGACTATCGCCGACCGCGTGCAACAAGCGGTGGCGGAGCACCGCTCGCGCTTTGGCAACAAGGCGGTGGTCCGGCTGCGGGTCAGCATCGGCGCGGCGACGTTCCCCGACGACGGTCCGGACATGCACTCATTGATCGCGGTTGCCGACGCGGCGATGTATGCCGACAAGCGTAGCAACCAGCAGCATATCGTGCTCGTCGCACGGTGATATTGCGATCTCGGTCGCACCTGCGCGGTGCTTTGCGATAGGGGCGCCCCGATGACATCGGGGCGCCCCGCGCGTTTGGACTGGGGGAAGGGCCGCCGTCGCGGCTCGGTCCGGGCGCGGGGTCGCCTGACCCCGCGAAACGCGGCCTCAGGCGAGGCCACGGGGTGTGACCTCGGAGAGTGGGGATCGGGCGACGCACCCTTCGACAGGCTCAGAGCTTGCCCTGAGCGAAGCCGAAGGGGCAGGCTCTGTGGGAGTGGCTAGGCGCCGACAAGTCGGCGCCGCCACGGCGGCAGGCGAACCCTGCTTAGCCGCCCGGGCCGCGCCAAGCGCGGCGCCCCCGGGCGATCCGGATCGCCGCGAGACGCGGCTCCCACATAGACGCCACCCACCGAGAAAGGTCATACCCGGCCGCGCCCAAATCCGCGCCTCTCTGCCGGCAGGCGGGCTGTCCATCCGCGGCGAAATCGCCCCTCGCATCGCACGCAACTTCAAAGAGGCGGCACAAGGATGGCGGATGGCAGGTCTGATTCTGGCAAGCGCTTCCTCGCCCTCGACCTGGGGGCCGAGAGCGGCCGCGGCGTGCTGGGCGCGCTCGGCGGCGGCAGGCTCGAGCTGCGCGAGGTGGGACGGTTCACCAATGGCCCGGTAAACCTGCTGGGCGCTCTCCACTGGGATGTCCTGAGCATCTTCCACAACCTGAAGCGCCTGATCGCCGCCTGCGCCGAGGTCGCCGGTGGCGCGCTCGATGGCATCGGCGTTGACACCTGGGGCGTGGACCACGCGCTGATCGGCAGCGACGGCGAGCTGCTGGGCAATCCATATCACTATCGCGACGCCCGCACCAGGGGCATATTCGAGCCGGCATTCAAGCTCGTGCCGCGCGACGAGGTCTTCCGGCGCACCGGCGTGCAGTTCATGGAGATCAATACCCTCTACCAGTTGCTGGCGACGGCGCGCGCGCAATCGCCGGCGCTGGGCGCCGCGTCGCGGCTGCTGATGATGCCCGACCTGTTCCATTACTGGCTGACAGGCGAATCCGTGGGCGAGTTCACCATCGCCACCACCTCGCAGTGCTACGACCCGCAAGCCGGGGATTGGGCGCGCGAGATGCTGGCGCGTATGGGCATCCCGACCGGCATTTTCCCACCCGTCATCCCTCCGGGCACCGTGCTGGGGCCGCTGGCGAAATCGGTGACCGAAGAGACCGGCGCGCGCGCGACGGTCATCGCGCCCGCCAGCCACGATACGGCCTCGGCCGTGGCGGCCGTGCCCGCGGTCGGTGCGCCGTCATCAGGCAGTCCGGATTGGTGCTACATCAGCTCCGGCACCTGGTCGCTGATGGGCGTCGAGGTGCGCGCGCCAATCATCACCGACGCGTCGCTGAGGTACAACTTCACCAACGAGGGCGGAGTCGCCGGCACGTACCGATTCCTGAAGAACATCGGCGGGCTGTGGCTGGTGCAGGAAAGCCGGCGAGCCTGGGAGCGCGAGGGCAAGGCGCTGGGCTATGACGAGCTTGCCGCGCTCGCAGCCTCGGCGGCGCCCCTGGCGTCAGTCGTCGAGCCCGATCACGAATCATTTCTGCACCCCGGCGACATGCCGGCGCGCATTCGGCAGTTATGCAAGGACACCGGGCAAGCGCAGCCGCAGGACGTCGGCGCCACGGTGCGCTGCATTCTGGAGAGCCTCGCGCTGAAGTACCGGTGGGTGCTGGAGCGGCTGGAGGAAATGCTGGGGCGGCGCATCGAGCGCGTGCACATCGTCGGCGGCGGCACGCAGAACCGGCTGCTCAGTCAGCTCGCGGCCGATGCCATGCAGCGGCCGGTGATAGCCGGGCCAGTCGAGGCGACGGCGATCGGCAATATCATGGTTCAGGCGATCGCGGCGGGCGAGGTCGGGCGGTGCGCCGCCTGCGGTAGCGCGGGCGTCTCGCCTGCGTCGCTGGCGCAGGCGAGGGAGATCATCGCCGCCAGCTTCCCCACGACCACATACGAGCCTGGTCCAATCGCCGGTTGGGATGAGGCTTACCAGCGGTATCTGGCGCTGGCGGGATGATCCGCGTGCGTGCCGCAGGCCTTTCGGGGATCACACGCCTGATGCCAGTTGGCAAATCACCTCCGCCGTTCGCTCCGCGCCCTTGCCGTCAACGAGCTGCGGGCCGCGCTCGGCGAAGCGGCGGCGCAGGTCAGGGTCCGCGGCCAGGGACACGATCGCATCTGCGATCTGCGCCTCCGTGACCGCTGCGCCCGGGCCGAGGTTGACCATCGCGCCCGCATCGGCGAAACGCTGTGCTAGCTCCGCCTGGTGGCGCACCGGCTGGCACAACGCGATGCACGGCAGGCCGACTGCCAGCGCCTCGTGCATGGTCAAGCCGCCGGCGACGATGCCGAGGTCGGCTTCGCGCAGAACGGGCAACAGCGACGGCACGCTTTCTGTAAGCGCGAATGATGCCTCGTCTCCGCGCACAGCAAGCGCGACCTCCTCGCTCTGGTCCGACGCCGCGCCAATCAGCACCGTCGCGCGAGATCCCTCGCTGCGCTCGGGACCGAAAGCCGCTTGCGCCGCCGGGCCTTCAAACGCTCGCCGCAGCGCGCGCGTCGCCTTCGGCGCGAGACCGGCCGGATCGGCCCCGCCGAGCGTAACGACCACGCGGCGCACCTTGGGCGGCACCTCGCGATTGGCGATGCCGGGCGTCGCGTAGTCCTCCGTCAACGCGACGTATGCGGGGCCTTCATAGAGCGCTATCCCCCGCTCGACCAGCAGGTGGGGTGAAGGCTCCACTTCCAGCACGTTGACGACTGCGTTCGCGTTCAGCCGCCCCGCGCCGACATCATCCAGGCACACCAGGGCGGTGCGCCGCCCGCGAGCGCGCGCCGTCTCTCGAACCACACGCGTCTCCGCGTCGCCGGTCTCCAGGACATCCATCACGCAGACATCGGGAGACACCGCCTCCAACGCATGGCGCAACTCAGACCGCGCGGCGCTCGCATCGGCCTCGGCTGGCATGAGCAACGCCTCGCAACCCGACTCGCGCAGCTTACTCGCGCCCCAGGGCAGATCGCGCGCCAGGAAGACGACCCGCGCGCCCATCGCCTCCAACCGGCGGCGCAGGATCAGTTCGCGGATGATATGCCCGCTGCCGATCTGGGGGCTGTCATCGGCGCGGTAGAGGACCCTGGGCCAGAGGGACGCAGGCGAGACGCCTGCGCTACCGTGCGGCGCGCCAGCGCAGTCGCAGCCGGGGGCGGCTGCGCCACATTCACAGCTGCGCGCGCGCTTTGATCTCGAGGTAGCGATTGAGCACCTCCACCGATAGGTTCGCGGGCGTGGCGTCGAAGGCGATGGCGCCGCGCTTGCGCAGCTCGCTCAGGGCACGCTGCCGGTCGGCGAGCAGCGATGTCGCCACCGTGCGCTCGTAAAGCTCGCGCGGCTGCGACGGCGTTCGCGCCGCGATGTCGTACAACTCGTAGTCGCTCAGCGCCGCGCACAGCACCAGGTGCCGCCGCGTGAGCAGCGTCACGTAGCGCAGCAGGCGGGCGGATGAATCCGGGTCGGGCAGATCGGTGAACAGCACTACCAGCGCGCGTTTGCGAATGCGCTGCGCCGCGCCCATGAACGAGCGGTAGTAGTTGCTCTCGGTGTTCTGCGGCTGAAGCGCGTAAAGCGAATCGAGGATGCGCGAGAACTGCTGCTTGCGCGGCGCGACATAGATCACCGGCTCCTGCGCGAAGGCGTAGAGCCCGACCCAGTCGCCGCCTTTGGCCGCGACGTAAGCCAGCAGCGTGGCGGCGTTGACGGCGTGATCGGCCTTGGTCATCACGCCCAGGTCGCTGGCCATGGTGCGGCCGAGGTCGAGGCAGAGGATAATGTGCTGGCTGCGCTCGACGTCAAACTCGCGGGTGATGAGCTCGGCGTGGCGAGCGGTGGCCTTCCAGTCAACGCGGCGCAGCTCGTCGCCGGGCACGTAGGCGCGCAGTGATTCGAATTCCAGGCCGGTGCCTTTCAGCCGCGCCGGATGGATGCCGATGTCCGCCAGGCGCTCTCTGCGCGCGGCGATCTCGTGCGCGCGAATGCCCGCCAGGTTGGGATAGACCTTGACGCTGCGCCGCAGGTCGAAGCTGACCTGGCGCACGATCAACCCAAAGCCGGCGGTTAGGCGCAAGTTGAGGATGCCGAAGGGGAAATCGCCCCGCCGCGGCGGCGTCACGTGGTAGGCGTCGCTGCATTCCCCGCCCGGCGGCAGATCGCAGGCCGCCCGGCCTGGTTCCACCAGGAAATCGAGCGGCGGCTCGTCGCGCAGCCGGCAGCGGAAAGAAGTCGCAGAGCGATTGCGCAGCCCCAGCGTGACGCGGTTGGCCGCACCGAGCGAGATCACGTCTTCGATCGACCGCCACCCGGCGACGCGCCGCCATGCCTGGAGCGCGCCCACGTCGGCCGCAGCCGCGGCGGCGATGGCCACCCACCACAGCGCGCCAAGGTAGATCAGCGGCCACCATGCTGCGCCCAGCGCCACAAGCAGTGCTCCCCCGGCCACCGCCGCGGCCAGGCGCGCGCTGGGGAACCAGCCCACCGGCGTCGGGGGGACCTCCTCCGGCGACTCGATCCGGTCGCCGAGAGTCGGCGTGCTTAAGCCAACCCCTCCCCCTTCCAGGGGGAGGACGAAGGTGGGGGTCAGATCCGCTTGCGGCGCACCCTCACCCGGCCTCCCCCTGGCAGGGAGAGGAGTTTGCTGGTGCGCCGCCTCCTGGCCCTCGCGCGCCGACTCGCTATCGGGGAACGGGGACTGCTGAGATGACACCGTCGATCAGGCTCTCCACCGTCAGGCCCTCGATCTCGGCCTCGGGCTTGAGGATGATGCGATGGCGCAAGACCGGGTGCGCGACGTCCTGCACGTCATCGGGCGTCACGAAATCGCGCGCCTGCGCCGCCGCCCGTATCTGCGCGCAGCGCAGCAGCGCCACCGCCGCGCGCGGGCTGGCCCCAAGGACGGTGTGCGGCGATTCGCGCGTGCGCTGCGCCAGCGCCGCGATGTAGGCGATCATGTCGTCGCGCACCGTCTGGCGCGAGAGCTCGTCCGCCGCCGCTTGCAGCTCCGCCAGGCCGACGACCTGCTGCAACCCCGCGGCCTCCAGATCCTGCGGGTCAACTCCGCGCAGATGCAGCCGCAAGATGTCCTGCTCCGCTGCGGCGTCCGGGTAGCCGACATAGACCTTCATCAGGAAGCGGTCGAGCTGCGCCTCGGGCAAGGGATAGGTTCCTTCGTACTCGATGGGGTTCTGCGTGGCGACGACGAAAAACACTCCCGTCAGGGGATAGTCAACGCCATCAATCGTGACATAGCGCTCCTGCATCGCCTGAAGCAGTGCTGACTGGGTCTTGGGCGGCGTGCGGTTGATCTCGTCCACCAGCAGGAGGTTGGTGAACACCGGCCCCTTGACCAGGCGGAAAGTGCGCTCCTGGAGGTCAAAGACATTGGTGCCGGTGATGTCGGCGGGCATGAGATCGGGCGTGCACTGGACGCGCTTGAAATCGGCGCCAACGCAACGCGCGAGGGCCTTGCTGACAAGTGTTTTCGCGATCCCCGGCACGCCCTCCAGCAGCACGTGCCCCTGCGCCAGCAGCGCGGTGACAAGCTGCGCCACCACCTCTTGCTGGCCGAGCACAACCTTGCCCACCTGCGCCTGCACCCGGGTCATCACGTCCTGGATCGTCATGTTGCCTCCCGTCACGCCTGGCGCACTGCGCGCACCGCTTCATCTAGCTGCCGCACAAGCGCTATCGCGCGCGCTTCGCTGAGCGTCGCCCGCCCCGCGAGCGCCTCCTCGCACTGCCGCAGCACCGCATCGAGCTTTTCACTGCCGCCCGGGGCCACGCGACGCGCAGCCTGCACCAATTCGGGCGAGCCAGACTCACGCCACAGGCCGAGTTCCAGGCGCAGCTGCTGTGTCGCGGCATCACACGCGGTGCGCAGCGCCAGCCGCGTCGCCTGCCCCTTGCGCAGCAGCGCGGTCATCGTGCCCAGAAACTCGCTGCGCTGTCGGCGGCCGCGCTCCAGCGGAACCACCGCGCCGAACCGCCGGCTCGCGGTGTACATCACCAGCAGCAGCGCCAGCAGCGCCTGCCCAAGCGCCACTTTCAGCGGCAGCGCCACGAACGCCCACAGCGCGTTCTCACCGTAGCCATTGTGGTATTCATCGAAAAACACCGGCGCCGCGCCCGGCGGTCCCAGGGCGTTCAACGCGAACAGCAGGTTGTCCGCGCGGCCGATGCCCTCGTTGCTCACGCTCCAGGCGCTCGTGAACAGGATAACCGTCCCCGCGCCGATGCGCGCGCAGGCGACGACCGTGCCCTCGGCATCACGGAACAGCGGCGCGGCTTGCCGGAGCGCCTGTTCCATCTCCGCGGGTAATGTTTCGCGCTCGCTCAGCGAGCGCTCGCCAGAGCGCCGCTTGCTTGCTTGCGTCGGCAGCGATTCGGCCCCCGGCTCGGGTATGCGCTGCCGCGAGCGGATCGCAAGCCGCCGCACTCCTCGCGCCAGGTAGGTTGGCTGGCTCGGGCGAGCATAGTTCAGAGGAGCGGGCTCAAAGACCTCCTCGACGGTGGGGCCTTGCTGCCCGCCCTCTGGCCCCAACCACTCGCTGACGAGGATCGCGGCATGCCCGGCGGCCACCCAGCGGTACAATGCGCTCCACTCGCGCGACGTGACCATCATCGCCGGCGCGAACGGCCCGACTGCGACCAAGGTGCCGCGCTCGGGCAGGGTTGACGGCGTGAACGGGACGCGCAGCCGGCGGACATCATATCGCAGCTCGCGCAGCGTCAGGTAGAGCGCGCGTACGCCGAACGGCCCGCTGCTATATGTGGTCCGCAGGTAGTAGCTGGCATCGCGCGGCTCGGTGCCCGCTCGCCCACCCTGCAACACCAGTATAACACCCAGCGCGAGCGCGACGAGCGCCGCCACCCACCATGCCTCGCGGGGGATTCTCATGCCGCCGCCAGCGCCTCCAGTCGCATCCACTGCTCGCTCGCGGCGGCGTACTCGGCCGGGCCCGCGGGCGCCATGCCATACCAACAATACGCGAAGAGGCGACTCAGGCGCCCCAGCGCATCGGCCAGGTCGTCGCGGCCGCCGTCGCGCAGCGCGCGGACAAACCGGCCGTCGGTGCGCGAGTCAACGTACCTGATCTGACCGGCCTCGTCGAGCCTCATCAGCGCCGCCATGTGCAACGCCCGCAGCGCGGCGCGATAATCGCCGGCGTTGAGCGCCGCCTCGGCGTCGGTCAACCAAGCAGCGTGCGGCTTGATCGGCGCCGACGGCGGCGGCGACAGCACACCCTGCGTCTCGCCGCGCGGCACCAGCCGCAGCACCAGGCGAACGATAAAGTACAGCGTCAGCGCCGCGATAACCCCGAGGAGCGCAATGAAGAACGGGCGCAGGTTGACCCCGGCGCCGTGGACGTGCGGCCAGTGGTCGATGATCCACTCAATCATGCGCACGACTAATCGGTACAACCGCGCTTGCAGGACGGCGAGCCGGCTCGGTTTGAATTCCCCCCGACGCAGAACCTCGGCCAGCACTTTGCGCGCATCGGGAGGAGATGGCGCGTTGGCGGCCTGCAGACCGTATTGCAGGCTGTGCAGCGTGCGCGCCGCGGCTTCGATGCCTCGGCGGCCCGCGATCACCTCTTCTTGCAGGCCGTCCAAGAGGCGGCGATTGTCAACCTGAACCGGTTGCGCGCCGGGCAGGGCCGAGACCTGTGCCCGCCGCGGAATCTGCTTCAGCGCGGCCGTCGCCAGTTGCCGGGAATGGTCGCCGGCCTTGGCCGCTTGCTCCAGGGCGGTGGCGGTGTCCGCAACAATGCGGGCGTAACGCACGGACGACAGGGGCTCGGCGGCGGCGATGTGGCCGCCGATAAGCAGGACCGCGACCAGTGCCTGGGCAACACGGGCAGGAGTGCCCGTGCTCCTTCGCGCGCGAATCACGGGCTGGCCTCGGGCGGCTCAGGTGGGGCCGAGGGCCCTGGCGCAGATGGCGACGAAGGCGCGGCAGGAGGAGACGGCCAGAGCGGTCCTTGGAACTGCGAGGGAGCGGACGGCGGCGGCAGTTCCTTGCCCAGCTCGCGCGCCAGCACCTCGAGGTCGAACGCCTCCTTGCGGATACGAGAGTCATAGTACAGGAGAATGCCGCCGACGACGGTGACGGGCAGGGCAAGCGTTTGCGCGATGCCACTGATGACGCCCTCTAGCACCCACATATAAGGCGCATGTTCGCCGACGACCCGCTGCGCGACGAGAAGTGGCAACGAGCCGATTCCCTGGATCAGCAAGGCGAGAATGCCGGTGATGAAGCTCAGCGCTAACACTTCGGCCCATACCCCCTGCCCGATAAGAAACTTGCTGCGTGAGATCGCTTCGACGTAGGGCTTCTTCTCGATGACGAACACCTCCATAATGAACGCCACCCAGAAGGCGAAGATAATCGCGCCGACAATCAGTAGCAGAAGTCCCGCGGCGACGAACAGGTAGGCGAGGATCACCGTCAAGATCAGCGCGCCGAACCGTTGGCCGATGTAGAGGTACGAACCGCCGACGGTCGCCTGGTCGCCCATGTAGCGGTCGGAGACTGCCTTGGTCATGGCGCCGGTCACCAGCAGGTATGCGAGTATCCCCAGTACGCCGCCTATAATGGGTCCTTCCCGCCCGTGCTGCTGCAGGACGGCGAGCGGAATGTAGAAAACCGCCGCAATGCCGAAGAACAGCCAGAAGTTGCTGCGGTAGAGCCGAAATGTCTGGTCAATGATCTCCAACAGCCCCATCGGGCGCAGTTGTGGGGCGCCCTGCTGCATCATGGCAGCACCTCCTCCCAAACCAAGCGATAGGCCCGGCCGCTAACCCAGATTATGCGTACCGCGCGCAAAATATCATTCCGAGTGGCTAGGCCAAGGGCCGCTGGCTAGGTCTGTGACCGCCATCCCGGTCGCCAAGGGCGACCTAGGGACACGGCGGGTCGCTCTCGCGACCTAGCCGCGAAGCGAGGCTTGCCCGCCTCAGGTGGGAATCTCGGTCTCGCTTTACCCTGCCAAGACCCCTCGCGGAGTCTACCCTGAGCAATGTCGAAGGGCTCGGGGTGACAGGTCTTGTTAGAGGTTTTAAGGGATTTTCGCGGGGCAAGGAAAAAAACCTGCTGGTCAAGTCCTCAATCTGCTGTAAAAGTGGTTGGGCATGGTTAGATCCTCAGGCGACGATTTTCTGGTGATGATGAGTAGTCTCCGCTGGTCTTGGGTCGAGCCCCAACTCGCGG
>Ga0315280_10000238_pt1 | contig 106698 bp, 112 predicted proteins | sample YL17G06_40_MG_FD_203697 | JGI IMG/M metagenome (GOLD analysis project Ga0315280, IMG submission 203697) | Sediment microbial communities from Yellowstone Lake, YNP, Wyoming, USA - YL17G06_40 | ecosystem: Environmental > Aquatic > Freshwater > Lake > Sediment | place: USA: Wyoming | collected... | reverse complement strand
CCAGTCATTCAACAGCTACGGTCGCTCTAGGAAGTGAGCAACGTGTGCTCCGAATTTGCGTGCGGTCTGTTCATCAAGCTTGTTGACTTGCGTAATTGGTACCCCCATAAGCTTAGCAAAATCCTCTTTGAGCTTCCTGTCCGTATCGGAGAGCTTGTCAACGTCGAGATATCCTCCAAACACCTCGATTGCTCGAACGCGCCCTGCAGCGCGCGCTTGCAAGTCTGCCAGGTACCGATGCACGAGCTCCTCTTTAGGCATTGTCCCGTAGTCGACGCAGACAACGAAAAGCGCCACGTCTTTGTCGTTTAAGTGATCGCGGTTCGCGGCAAGGAAGTTCACCACGCTAGGCAGCGGATGCTCTTCGTAAATCGGAGAGCCGATCACAATGAAGTCGAAACCGCGCGGATCAGCTTCGGCGACGTTCCGTAATACCACGTCGACGTGTCCTTTGCTCGCTGCCCCTTCAGCTATCCACCGCGCAACGGTTTTCGTAGAGCCGTATCGCGTGTCGTAAATGATTAGAACTCGAGCCATGCCGCCTGTTACACCGTCCGGCATGAGTTCCAGCAATCACGCGTGCAGCTTCTTAAGGAGCCACGCCATGTTCTTGCCAAGGGTGGTCATCGTGGCCATACCCTCAGCATCGTTCTGCACTTCACCGATAGCACGGCCGATACCGATATTCCAGTAACTCGAACCGGGAACGATCATTTGACCAATGAAGAAGAAGTGATTGATCGAGTCGAAGGTGTGAATGGCGCCAGCGCGTCGCATCGTTACGACTGCAGCCCCGACTTTGCGCTGGAACATGTCGCCGTTTGCGCGAGCTACCATACCAGCGCGGTCAATAAGCGCTTTGAGTTCGGGCGTGAGGTCAGCGAAGTACGTTGGTGAACCCAAGATGATCCCGTCTGCTTCGAGCATCTTGGCGATGTACTCGTTCACCAAATCGCCAGTCACGGCGCAGCGCTGATCGAGCGTCTCGAAACACTCCGAACACGTGATGCAGCCCTGGACCTGCGTTCCTGCGAGCTGAATCAGCTCGGTCTCTATACCCTCTTTTTCGAGTTCGCCAAGTACCTGCTTAATAAGAATGGCTGTGTTGCCATCCTTGCGCGCACTGCCGTTAAAAGCTATAACCTTCATCGAAATCCCCCCTTTATCCTGAGGTCTCGTGAACGACCTTTCATGACGAGGACTGAAAGCCGCGCTTATAACTGTTACGTTGATTCTATGCAGCGCTTCGTAGCAAAGCCTATTGAGGCTGTGTCTATCTCATCTCAAAGAAAATAACGCTGAAGTCTCCAGAATCTCTGTCTAGTTGTTTGGCGAAGAAGCGTCGTGTAAGGAGAATCCAGTGCGTCTAACCATTCAGCATCTTTGCGAAGCGTCAGTCACTCGGAGGGCGACTGCTGCTTCAAAAAGCGCAAGACTGCCTCTGGCGATTGGGTGATGCTAGCTCGAAACCTTGTTGTCGGCAGACCACACCTCATCCTTTGCTGTGTGCTCATTTTTTGCGATGCAAAATGGGCATAGGCTGTAGCCATTGAAAGGATTCATTCGTAGCGGCTTGCCGCAGCGGGTACATATCAACATTTCTGCCTCGGTCATGTAGGTGGCCCCCTCTTCTTGCGGGATTCTAATTTATGTAGATGACGGGTTTACACGACTCTTCGCATTTAAACTTTTCGGAATTCAGTTGTTTCTCGATAAAAAACGCAAACCGAGGCACTCTTCCAGTCATAAGGTCATCTGTGTGGCAAGAAACAGTTGTTCAGATAAATAGTTTGACTTCGGTCTTCGCGAGTTTCAAGGGCCTCAAGCACCTCTTCAAGCACCGATGGCCGCTGAACGAGATCTGGTTAGGATCGCGTAGGAAGCACACGGTGTGGCTAACAGCTGCCCGTGGAGGTTCGATGCTGCTGAGTCACGCGTAGCGAAGTCCGGTATTTATACGACGAGTTGGGTACATGTAATACTAGTGAATAGCGAGAGTGGCAGGTTTGCTCAAGAGTGCAGCTAAGATTCCTCGCGCCACGTGTCAGCTCTTCGGCACCATAAAGGCGATCAGCAACATTAGAGACGCCGTCATTTTGGTCCACGGCCCGAAGGGCTGCGTTTATCACATCAATTACATACTCGGCATGCGGGGTGACAAGACGACCAACGTCTATTCGACCTGCATGGATGAAAAAGACGTCATTTTTGGCGCCGGAGAGAAACTCAAAAGCGCGATCATTGAACTGGATGATGAGTTTGACCCCGCCCTCATTGCCGTGCTCTCGTGCTGCGCTTCCAGCATTATCGGTGAAGACGTTGAAAGCGTCGTAAAAGAAGTCCAGACGAAGGCAAAGGTACTGGGCATAGACTCCGGTGGCTTTGAGGGTGATTACCGATCTGGCTATAGCGAGACGATCAGGCGACTCGTTGAATCGCTCGTTGAGCCCCCCAGCACCCGTGACAAGCTTTCGGTGAATCTGATCGGCCTGTTGAGGGCAGGCCCCGATCTTAGAGAGCTCAAGCGCGTCTTGGCGCTCATCGGGGTTCGTGTCAACGCGGTCCTCACGGCAGGTGCCACCGTACGTCAGATCGAGCGCACGGCCTCGGCCGCCCTGAACGTGGTTCTCTGCGAAGCTACCGGTAAGGAAGCTGCCGAGCAGTTAGAGAAGCAGTTCGATATGCCGTACATCATAGAAGAGCTCCCTATTGGGTATAAAGCCACCTCGCGTTTTCTCGCCCGTGTAGCCGATGCGCTCGGTATCTCACTTGATTTGGACGGAACGTTGCCAACGCACCCCGTCGAAGCTCCCGAAATAATGGGGAAACGGATCGCGGTGATCGGCGGTCCGACGCGGGCAATTTCCGTTACAAACTTCCTGAAGGAGTACGGCGTTGAACCAACCCTTGTCGTATCAGACTTTGACGTTAACACGGCCGCGCGACTGAGCGGACTCGTTAGTGAGCGATGCGAGGTACTCATCGCTCCGGAACACGAGATCATCCTCGAGCGATGCAAAGCGCAGCACATTGATCTCATCCTCGGTGGGATGCTCGAGCGACCGATCGCGTCGCGTCTCGGCATCGCGCACCTCGACATCATGCACGGGAGTGAAAAAACTGTCGGTTTTGCCGGCGCCGATGCGCTCCTCAAACGGCTGCGAGGTGAAGAATAGGCGTGATCGCAGAGGGATGCTTAGTGAAAAGCAAAGCGATTCACGGAACGGTTGGTGCGATCATCCCGTACAACGAGCGCGTGTGCGCGATCACTGCAGGCCACGTTATCCGCTACGGTAACGGCGCGGTCGGCACCAAAGTCGTCGTGGACGGGCACGAAAGCACGGTTATCCGTCTCTTCAATGACTACGATCTGGCGCTTATTGAGGTTCCCTCTCAGTACGCAATGCTCTCTGCAATCGGGCGTGCCTCCTTCGGTCCGGCGGAGCTCATCACTTACGATCGACGCATCGCATGTCGAGTTATCGACACCGGAAGAAATCTCAACCGATTTGCATTTCCGTGCGCGAACATGCCCTTACCTGGAGACAGCGGCGCTCCTATCCTGCAGAAGGGGGAAGTCATAGGGCTGCTTTCGTCAGTTTTGTATAACAACTGCACCGGTTTGGGCATCTCCTCCGAGGTCTTCGGTAATCCGTCGCGCTTGAGATAGCCAGCCGGCGACTACACCCTCGGTCCGGAAGCGGTCAGGTGTTCGTACCCTTCGGCCTTAAGCTCCTGCACGACCCCATCGACATCGAGCTGCATCCCAGATTCCGTGACCTTGCCGATGATTGTGTACGGAATGGGGATAGCGGCTAATAAGCCGTGTCTCGCTGTGAACAAGAGCTCATAATCGCCACCGCGGTATATGGACAGCGTTAATTCATCCCGTCGGTCGTAACTCACCGATTTTGCCTCCTCGCTTATGGGAAGATCAGCCGCCCGCAGATAGAAGCCGCAGTTGCTTGCTTTTGACAGCTCGTACAGGGAGAGACTGAGCCCGTCACTCGTGTCGATGAGTGCGGTCACCGCACCCGAATCGGCGAGCGCTTGCCCGTAGACAATTCTCGGCTGGGGCTCGAATAGTTTCTTAAGAGCACGTTCCTGCAGGCGATGGTCTGCATATCGGCTTTCGAGCAACATTTTGACGCCCGCGGCAGCGAGGCCTAGCTCCCCCGTAACACACACAACATCCCCAACTTTCGCCCCCGCCCGCGTTAGCATCTTGTCCTGCTGCACGCTGCCTATGGCGGTGCCAACGAGTGTGAGTTCGTCGTGCTCATCGGTGTCGCCACCGAGAAGCGTAGTTCCGTTTTGCGTGCAGCACGCGTTACAGCCACGCATAACGTCAAGCGCAAAAGCGACGTCAGTATCGCGGGGAATGCCAACGGCCATCATCACGCCGATGGGCGAAGCCCCCATCGCCGCGACATCACTTAAGGTCGCGGCGGTGGCCATCCATCCGACCTGATAACCGGCCATCTCGCGTGGAAAGTGCGTTTTCTTGTGCAACATATCGGTTGTGACGACCAAATACTGGTCGCCGTACGCGATCGCCGAACAATCGTCAGCCCCTGGACAGAGCACTGCGTTACATTCAATCAACTCAGCCATCAGGGTCACCAGCGCCCGCTCACCAAGTTCGCCGACTTTCATTCGCTTTGTCACGTGAGCATTTATACTCGATAAGCGCTTCTACTCTTCTGCGCAGTGGGCCCCTAGGTCGATTCATATGAAGGTGTTTCCCGAGTGTATCCCGTGTCTCACATCGCGGGTACTGTACGAAGCGAAGCTATCAACGAACGATCTCGCGACGCAGCTCAAAGCTGAAGAGGCGGCAGTAAAAGCGATGTGCAGCACGGGGTTTGATGGCCCTATAGCACTTCTTTCGACTGAAGTGCACAGGGCGGTGTACCGAGTGCTTGGCGATGACGATCCGTACCGCCAGGTGAAACGACTCGCCAACGAGACCGCGGTGAAACTCTTGCCCACGGTCCGATCAATTATTCAAATGAGCAGCGATCCCTTTCGTAGCGCCATAATCGCCGCGATTATTGGAAATACCTTTGATTTTGGCGTACTCGGTTTTGAAGTAGCAACTGACGATTTTGAAAAGGAAGTCGCTACGATCTACCGGCACGGGCTAGACGTCGATGATACGGACGCGATAAAGCCGCTCATCAAAGACGTAGTATACGTCGCCGATAACGTCGGAGAGATCGTATACGACGGGCTGCTCATAGAGCAGCTGCGCAAGCTCGGCGGACGCGTGACCCTCGTCGTACGCGGGGGATACATCCTCACGGACGCCACGATCGAAGACGTGTGGGAGTTCGGGCTGGACAAAGTCGCCGACCGAGTCCTCACGACGGGTTCAAACGCAATTGGCATAAAACTCGATGAGGTCTCGGCTGAGTTGAGAGAGATTTTGCCCCGAGCTTCACTTATTATCGCAAAAGGGATGGCTAATTACGAAATGCTCTCTGAATATCCCTTTAAGCCAGTCGCCTATTTGATGCGGGTAAAGTGCGCGCCAGTTGCAGAATCGGTGGGCGCCCACGTCGGTGATTTCATTGCGAAACTCGTGCGGTGAGACGGGCACCTAGCGCACAAAGAGGAAGGCAACCGCGTTGTTCAGCACGTGCAGCGTAATCGGAGCCATCAAATTGCCAGTCTTCTCGTACACGTACGCGAGAACGATGCCGATGACGAACAGCGGAGCGGCGGCCAGCAGCTCTAAATGGATGACCGAAAAGAGCGCAGCGCTCAGGACGATCGCGTATGAGGGCTTGAATCGATCTCTGAAGGCTTTATAGAGGTACCCCCGAAACACGATCTCTTCAGCGATGGGGGCGATGATGACCCCAGATAAGAAGACGATGGGCAAAAGCCCCGGAACGGCGGCAGTTTGTGACAATGCCTCCTGCGTCGGGTCGACGCCGAACTGTTGTTGGATAGGGTAGCCGACGATGGCCGCTAGGATAAAAGCAAGAACGAATCCCGCAACGCCATAGAGGAGCGCTTTTGGCAGTTTATTCGTGGTGAATCCAAGTGAAGAGAGCTTGTCCTTGTAGAAACCGAGGACGGCTGTTACGATGAGTGCAACGCAAACGATATTAGCGACGTTCAGCAACCAGAAGGTCCCTACAGTAATAGTTCTAGTGGTCGTGTTGAGCGCTTCGCCGGACGAGATACCCGTGCGGATGAGGAACGGCGGTAAGAACAGCGACACGCTGAACTGGCCTACCAGATACAGCAAAATGCCCAGGACGATTGACCATTTCTTCCGCCGCGGCGTGCGCGGCATATACACGTCGTACGGACTCGTCGGATGGAACTCATCCCAATCGATGGCGTCAGCAGGCGCCTCATTTTCGTAACGCGTGGGCATCGTGCTCCTTTCGTAGGTAACGTGGCTGCTTGATTATATACCCTTGCCCCATGCGCGGCACGGCGCTCCTCGACGTGAGAAAGCAGCGCGTAATACGACTAAACCGAGTGACGGTATCTTTATGAGCTCGAGCGCACATGTTCGTATATACAAACAATAAGGTGATTACTTCATATGAGAAGCAAGTGGGGCAGCGATATCGGCCTTTCAGCCCGTATGCTGCTGACGATGATTTTGCTTGGGCTTGTGTACGTCGCGTTCATTGGAATCATCTTGCTCTACGTGCGAAACATCGCACTTATCGCCATCTTTGTGGCACTGTTTCTTGGAGCGCAGTATTATTTCTCAGACCGAGTTGTGCTCGCTGCAAGCGGCGCGCATATCGTCAGCGAGGACGAGGCCCCTGAGCTCCACAGTGTGATTGAACGCCTGTGCGCGATGGCCGACCTACCAAAGCCGAAGGTGGCGATAGCAAACAGCGCCGTTCCGAACGCTTTCGCGACGGGCCGTAATCAAAAGCACGCCGTAGTAGCGGTGACGAGTTCACTCCTCCAACGACTCGAAGAGCCTGAAGTGGAGGCTGTGCTGGCGCACGAGCTATCACACGTCAAGAACAGAGACATGTTGGTTATGACAGTCGCGAGCTTCGTCACGACGATTGCGGGATTCCTCATGCGCTACTGGTTCTTTATTGGCGCAGGTGGCAACCGGAGGGACAACAACATTTTCCTCTTCTTTATCGCACTCGCCGCGATTTGGATCGTCAGCTTCCTGATCACGCGGGCGCTCTCACGCTACCGCGAGTACGCAGCCGACCGGGGCTCCGCCATCATAACGGCCCACCCGGCGAACCTCGCCAGTGCGCTCCTAAAAATCAGCGGCTACGTCGAACGCGTTCCAACGGAGGATATCCGCAAAGTTGAGGGCATCAGCCAATTTTTCATCATACCGGCAATATCGAGAGGCTCCGCGCTAAACCTCTTGTCGACCCATCCGCCCATTGAAAAGCGGATTGAGCGACTGCGGCAGATGGAGGCACAGCTTGCGGGACAGAGCGCCTAACGGCGGGTGAGCTTCAGTCGTGACGCGTGTCACTGCGTCTTGAGTCTGACTATCTCTAGAATCTCTGCCATATCACGGATCTCAAAATCGGGGCGGACGTCGGGCTTTGCAGTGCGCTGTCTGTGGTTGTACCATATAGCGGTCAGCCCTGCTTTTTTCGCTCCGAAAACATCGGATGTGATTGTATCTCCGACGAAGGCAGCCTTTTCGCGCGCTATGCCCATTTTCTGGAGGGTCTCGTTGAATATTCGCGGATGTGGTTTGTAGACTTCGAGCTCTTCGGAGGTGACGATCACGTCAAACAGGTCAGAGACGCCGTTGAGATGGGCCGAAAGCTCCTCGGTGTCTCCGTTTGAAACCATTCCGAGCCGGTGTCCGTTTGCATAGAGTGTGTCGAGCGTCTTTTTGACGTTCGGAAGAATCGTAACCGCTTCGTCGAGCATTTTTTTGTAGACATAGTTTAGCTTCTCAACGTAAGCGTCCGGCACCTGAATCCCGTAACGATGAAAGACGTTTCTTGTGCTAATTCCATAAAGATCGCGCATATTTCTAAACTCGCCACAGTAAGCGATCACGTCGTGAAATGCGAATTCAAACTCTTCGCTCCAGTACGCGTTAAACTCGTCGACTGATGTGGTAATGCCGAACAGCGTTTTTGACTGCTCTACGACGTGTTGGGTTATGTCGCGGTGGTACGTGCCGACGTCGAGCACGGTGCCATAAGCGTCAAAGAGAATGGCTTCTGCCTCAGTCATCAGCTAACGGTTTGCTTACAGAGGTAAATACCTATTTGTGAGGGAAAAAGGTCGCCCCTCCGCTCTTTTAGAGCTATGCCTTGCGCCAGTTTCTTTTATTCGTACCAGCGCATTGAATGCAGCTCCGCATATGGCGCTGCGTTCGGGCGTGACCTTACACACAAACGATGGGGCATTTTTATCTACTGATGGAGCAACATACGAAGCGGATCGATGTGCGCTGATGAGAAACACGTAAAGAGGGTAAAAATCCGCTTGCACGAGTTGCGGGAAATTTCGGATGCGACCGAGCTCGACAAGTTCCTTGCGCGGCGAAAAGGAATCATCAATGTCGAGGTAATCGCTGATTCGTTCACCGTCACCGTCACTTACGATGAACGCCTAACGTCTCCAGGGCAGATCATTGCTGATCTGAGCAGCATCCGTTTTACCCCAGAGGGCTCCACTATACTCAGCGACTAGCGATCAAGCAACACAGCGCTAAGCTACTGGGCCGCGTGCTAGCATCGCCTTCTGTCGCCGCGGCACGGCGAATCTGAACGTCGCGCTCTAAAGGTCAAACTGCCATGGGATTTCTGGACTCACTGCTCGGCAGGACGAAAGGGATAGCTCCGAAAGTAAACAGTCTATTCTCAATGGCTACCGCCTATATTACGCTAAGCACTGAGTTTAGCTTACAGCCAACGGGGAAGGCTGGCATCTGTTTCAAACCGGTTGAATCGGGCGGCTTTGCCCAGTGCGAGACTGAGATCGTTGAGCTGCTCAAAATTAGTGAAACCGTTTTTGAGATTAAAGAGGACGCGTTTGGTTACGCTTGGGTCACCGTGTCTGACGCGCAGTTTGAGAACGTAGTCTCTGATATCCATGCAGTAAGCTCAACGCTCATCGACGGCGGATATGGCGAGCAAATCTTGTGCGCGGTTTTCCCTTTTCGAAACCAAAAGAGCGTTTTTTGGATTTACAACTACAAACGCGGGCAGTTTTATCCCTTTGTACCTGTCGATGCGAAGCAACATAAGCGCGACTACGCCTACGAGTTCAGACTTCGATCAGTCCTGAGGCGTGAGCTGCCGATAGAGCAAGAGCTCGAGCGTTGGTACCCCCTATGGGATGTGCCGCTTTAGTCTCGCGGCTACCCGGGGATGATCCCCTCCGCTGTGAACAGTTTTCGCGCTTCTTCGGGCGTCATATCAGGTGACGGGACGATCAGATCTGAGGGGCGTATTTCTGCCGGATCGAGCGGCGTTCCCTTGTCTCGAATAATGTGGATCATTTCGTGCAGGCAGCTGTTGAATTCGTCGACCTCCCCACTGCCAAGGTGGTCGACCATGCAGTTATCGAGCTCATTGAGTTTATCGAGATACTTGCTGTCGAGCACGTACTGGTTATCGCCGAGAATGCGCACGATCATTGCTGTGCCTCCTGCGTCTCTTCCGTTTTGGCTTTCTTCTTTACGGGGACCTGTTGCTTTAAGATTTTGAGCTCTTGATCGACCTCTTCGCTCGACTTAATCTTGCCCAGCTCCTCCTCGACCTTTGTCTGATCGCCAGTCAAATCCTGGAGCGTACCGGCGTCAATAAGCTCATCGAGCGCCTGTGATCGTGCTTTCATCGATTCTGTCTTCTCCTCAGCACGTTGAACTGACATCCCGACGTCGGCCATTTCCTCGGAGATCCCAGTAACAGACTCGGTGATCTTGACCTGCGCTTCTGCCGCCGAATATTGCGCCTTTATAGTCTCCTTCTTCGTTCTGAACGCCTCGACTTTGGCAGAGAGCCGCCTTTCGGTGTTCACGAGCTTGGTCTGTTCATTTTCGAGATCGGCAATCTGCGCGGTGAGTGACTCGATCTGCGCCATGGAGTCTTTTTTCCGCTCGAGCGCAATACGGGCGAGGTCATCGCGTCCAAGGCTTACCGCCTCTCGCGCCTGATTGTTCAGGTCTTCGATGTTTGATTCGAGTTTTGCTTTCTGAAGTTCAAGCCGCTTCTTTGCAGTAACGACGTCGGCGACACCGCGCTTTACATTGGTGAGCAGCTCGAGCTGCTTTTCATAAGAGTAATCGAGCGTTTCACGTGGGTCCTCGTGTCGATCAAGAAACGAACTGATTTTTGCCTTAATCATCGTCGTGAGACGATCCAATATCCCCATTTCTCTCCTCCGTTTTAGCCAGGGTGGCGTATCCTAACGTAATCTCATTCGTAAATTGTGCTCCTTGACTAAATAGCTTCGTCGTTGCATAAGCGCGATAAAATCGAAACGGCTAAGCTCAAGCGACTCATGTGTTCGTCTATGGGGTCCTCACACGTAGCAAAGGAAGCAGCTGGAAGATCGATCGCCGAATTGGTCGACGACGGAATGGTTGTAGGGCTCGGAACGGGGACCACGGTCGCGCATGCGATCGCCTATCTGGGGAGACGCATCGTTGATGAGGGGCTTTCCATTGCGGGCGTTCCCACGTCCCACCAGTCGCTGCTGCTTGCGGTTAAGCACCACGTGCCGCTGACGACCTTTTACGAGCACGAAGTCGTTGATATCGCACTCGACGGCGCCGATCAGGTGGATGCACGCCTTAACCTCATCAAAGGCGGCGGAGGGGCGCATACGCGCGAGAAAATCGTTGCACACGCAGCGAGGCGATTCTGTGTTGCCGTCGATGCTTCAAAACTGGCGCCGCGTCTGAATCTGCCCGTGCCACTCGAAGTGTTGCCCATTGCGTGTCCACTCGTTCAGAACGAGGTCAGTCGAATGGGGGCCACCGCAAAACTTCGGCGATCTGAGCAAAATCGTGTCTTTGTTACCGATCAGGGGAACCTTATCCTCGATGCGGACTTCGGAATTGTTAATGATCCAGAAAAGTTAGCACGAGAGCTGTCCACTATTGCCGGGGTGGTGGAACACGGCATTTTTGTTGAGGTCAGTGAGGTGCACGTCGCGCGACTCGCCGGAAAGGCTGCCACCGTTGAGATCTTGGTGCGGTGATTCAAACGCTGAGTGAACTATTTATCTGCTCCCACGGTTCGGGAAAGGCTCCGTAGCATGGCGATGGTCTCCTCGTCTTGCTGAGCGTCGCGTTTCCGCGAGTCGTCGAGAGAGTCAATGATGTCGCAGAGTTCTGTGGAGAGACGGTAACACTTAAGCGGGCGGCCTTTGCCCTCTTTTTTCTGTTCCCACTCTTCAATCCAACCGCGTTCCCTCAGTTCGCGCATCGCTATGCTTACTTCAGGTTGTCGCAAGCCTGCACCAAGCTCAATATTGCGGGAAATCGATTCAGTGACGTTGGCTAGGTACACCAGTGCCTTCGCCAAGTTCCTCTTGACGCCGATATTGCAAAGAAGGCTGGCCATCACTTCTTCGTCTTGGTCGAATACCGGCACGGATTGGTCCCTCATTATATTCCCCTTACTATTTTTATCGTATAAATTATATTGACGATATAAATACGTTTTCAAACTATTTCTTCAATTTTCGATCAGAAATGCCTTATTTCAATTATAGAGGAATATTTATATTATTTTTATTTAAATGTGGCGCATGCTCGCGTCAAAAGCCTTTTATAGAGCGCTCGTAATAGCGGGAGTGTCTGAAGGGGTTGCTGTAGCCTGTTACAGCACCTTGCAGCCGGGGTGGCCTAGTAAGTTGTTGCACACGCAGGCAACGATCTAGATGGCTAAGGTGTCAGACTCATAGGGTATTCCGACGCGACACCTGAGATATCTGAAGAGCGCGGGTTCAAGTCCCGCCCCCGGCATGCTCTATTCTTTGAGAATTAACTATATATCTTGGAATTTTTTATATAATTGTTAGGTTTTTATGGAGATTCGAAAGCTACAGCTTACGGGAAAATCGAGCTACACAGTTTCGCTTCCCAAAGCATGGGTCACGCACCTGGGTCTGAAAGAGAAATCGCAGGTCGCGCTAGCAACATTGCCGGATGGCTCATTGCGGCTTACGCCTTACGAACACATCAAGCCGCAAGAGCGCGGAATTTTCAACATTGATGGCCTTTTTGAGGATGCGCTGGCACGCCACATTATAGCCGTCTACATCGCCGGTTATGAAACGTTCGAGCTTCGCGCGCAGAAGATTCGATCTGACCAACGAAAAACGATACGAGACATGTCCTACCGCCTCATCGGCACGGAGATCATAGAAGAGACCGCCAAATCAGTCGTGATACAGGATTTCCTTAGTCCCAACGAGCTTCAAGTTAAGAAATCCATTCGGCGAATGCACCTTATCATCGAGTCGATGCACGCCGATGCCATCAACTCGCTGCTAAAAAATGACGTCGACCTCGCCAACGACGTCATCTTGAGAGATCGTGACGTCGACCGGCACTACCTACTCATCCTCAAACGTCTGCAAGCGATGGTCAAGACCCCGTTTGCGGAAGCTTCGGATATTACTGCAAACGAGAGTCTTGGGTACTATCTTGCCGCCGTCTCACTTGAGCGAATTGCCGATCACGCGACTACGATAGCGAATTGTGTGCTCACGTTGGCAGGAGAATCAGTCCCCGAATCAGTGCAAAAAAGCATAACAGAGGCAAGTACCCTGTCAAATGACGTTATGCAGCTTGCCATGCACGCGTTGTCAAAGGCTGATATGAAACTTGCTGAGGAAGCTATAACACTCAAAAAAAGACAAGTTCCCATTCTTAAACGCCTTGAGGAGACGGCTTTGGATCTAGAAGCCCACGTGGCGCTGCCGGTATACTGTATCGTCAAAAGTATCGATCGTGTGGCAGACTACGGGATGAACATAGCGGAAGTCGCCATCGATCTCGCTGTTGCACACGCGAACAAATAAGTCGGTGCATCAACTAGAGCGCAGCTCCTTGATCTATATAATCTATATATTCTATATAAGATACTCATATGATCTATGTTCGTCTTAGGGAGATGCAATGAGGAACCAATGAAAAGGTTTTTGCCAATTGTATTGGTCTTGTTGATCCTCGCCCTCGCGGCGGTTGGGGCAGGTTGCACGTCAAGCACCACTGGCGGCGCAAAGGTTCAGCTCGCAGGATCGACAACAATTCAGCCCCACGCCGAGGTGTTGGCAAAAAGCTTCCAGGCAAACAACCCCAACATCAAGGTGTTCGTGCAAGGGGGTGGATCGTCTGCTGGTGTAACGGCAGTCGGAACGGGCACTGCTGACATTGGCATGTCGTCTGCGAATCTGACAGCGAGTCAACTGTCGCTGTATCCGAATCTCAAACCGGTGCCAATTGCCGTAGACGGAATAGCTATTATCGTTAACCCGCAAAACCCCGTCAACAATCTGACTTTGAACCAGGTGCGTGATATCTTTAGCGGGAGCATCAGCAACTGGAACCAGGTTGGCGGGCCGAATCAGAAGATCAACATAGTCAACAGGGAGGCTGGCTCTGGCACCCGCGATGGAATGCAGAAAATTGTATTGAAAGGGAGCAGGTTCAGCAGCGGAGGAATCACACAGTCGTCAACAGGTGCGGTCAGATCGTACATCGCCGGTGACCCTAACGCGATCGGCTACATCTCATTCGCAGAAGTCGACAATTCCGTTAAGACCCCTGGTATTAATGGCGTGATCCCGACGTATAACGCTATAGCGAACGGAACCTACCCGATCCAACGCGACCTCCTCTTCGTAACAAACGGAGATCCGAGCGGAAATGCAAAGGCCTTTATAGATTTCACGCTAAGCCCTGCAGGGCAAGCGATATTGAAGGCCGACAAAGAGGTGTCGATAAACGACGTTTCGGTGACGAGATTGGCGACGACGTCGGCGACAAAGTAAACGACTAACGACCTCCAAGACCTTCATATTTCCCTTTTTTTCAAAGGGAGTGATTTATATCACGCCGAAGACAGCAGCGCGTTCCCACAGATCGGCAGCACAAGACATAAAGGAGCGCACCATCGCCCTGCTCTTGCTGCTCTGCGGAATCTCTTCAGTGCTCGCAATTTTTCTCATTATCACGTTCATTTTTGCCGAGGGGTTGCCGTTCCTCATTCAAGCCGGCCCAAGCTTCTTGGCATCGAGCGTTTGGGAGCCGACGGATAGCTTTGCTGCTGGACTGTGGGGGATCTTCCCGATTATCGTCGGATCGTTGATTGTCACATTGGGGGCTGTTGCGATTGGTACCCCCCTTGGGGTTGCGTGTGCTGTGTTCTTGGCCGAAATCGCCCCCGCTCCTGTCCGTCGAGTGCTCGTGCCCTCGGTAAATGCGATGGCCGGCGTCCCTTCTGTGGTCTACGGGTTCTTTGGCCTTTTGGTGATTGTGCCGTTGATACGGGGCCAATTTGGCGGATTCGGTACGAGCGTTTTGGCTGCCTGGCTCATACTTTTCATTATGATCTTGCCCACGATCATCAGCATTTCCGCGGATTCTATACGCGCAGTACCTCGCGAATACAAGGAGGGCAGCCTAGCAATGGGAGCGACCCACTGGCAGACGATTAAGGGTGTGCTGGTTCCCGCAGCGAGTTCGGGCATAATCGCAAGTGTCATTCTCGGCATGGGACGCGCCATCGGTGAGACGATGGCGGTACTGATGGTGGCTGGAAATTCCGTCACTATTCCGGACTCAATATTTGCCCCTACAAGTACGCTCACAGCGCAAATCGCCCTTGAAATGGGATATGCCACAGGAGCGCACCGCGAGGCGCTCTTTGCCATGGGCATCGTTCTTTTTGTGTTTATTATGATTCTTACCGGGCTGGCAAACCTAGCAAGCAGGAGGCGGATCACCTAATAGTGGCGACCAGACGGCGTGAGATCCTGCCTTTGGCATTGCTGTGGGGCGCAGGCGTTGTAACGATCATCATACTGATCGTGATATTAGCCTACATACTGGCAAATGGATTGCCGGTAATTAGCTGGAATTTCTTAACGGGTGAGCCTGCACTGTGGGGACAAACTGGCGGCGGGATCTATTCGACGATCGCCGCGACGCTGGCGGTCACCGGCGTGAGCTTGGCCGTTGCCGCGCCGCTGAGTGTCGGCGGTGCAATCTACTTGAACGAGTATACGAGGGAGACCTTGCTGCGAAAGGTAATCCGCCAGGCCGCGGAAATTCTCGCAGGCGTGCCGTCGATCATTGTCGGCCTCTTTGGGTTCCTTTTCTTCGTCATCTACTTGGCACCGCTCACTGGCGGATGGTCAATGATATCGGGCGGTCTAACCCTGGCTTTTATGGTATTGCCCATATCACTTAGAATCTCGGAAGAGGCGCTCAAAACCGTCCCCGCAGAGCTCCGTGAAGGGAGTCTCGGTATTGGCGCGACGAAATGGCAGTCAATAACTACCGTCGTTCTGCCCACCGCGCTACCGGGAATCATCACGGGGCTCATCCTCGGAGTTGGACGCGCCGTCGGCGAAACCGCTGCCATCCTCCTCACTGCGGGTGGCTCTGTAAACTTGATCCAAAGCCTCCGCGATCCTGGCCGCCCTATGACGCTCAACATCTATGACGTTCTGACCGAGTATCGCGACACCAGTACCGCCTACGGCACCGCCGCTGTGCTGATTATTGCAATCCTTGCCATTACGCTTATTACCGACTGGTTAATGAACAACTATACTAAGAAGCTCAAGGGGCTGTAGGGGCCGATGAATAACGCTATCGAGAACAGCGTCGAGATCAGCGTGAAGAACCTGAACCTCTGGTTCGGTAAGTTCCAAGCGCTTAAGGACGTCAGCATCGACATCCAAAAGAACCAGGTGACGGCGCTCATTGGCCCCTCTGGGTGTGGAAAATCGACCTTTATCAAGACGCTCGACAGGATGAACGATCTCGTGGATAACGTCAAGATTACGGGCGAGGTGATGTACCAAGGGAGGAATATCCTCGACTCGGACACAGATGTGGTGGAGCTTCGTAAGCAGATCGGAATGGTCTTTCAGAAGCCTAATCCGTTCCCGAAGTCTATCTTCGATAACGTCGCTTACGGCCCGAGGGTGCACGGGGTTCGAAAAAAGAAGAACCTGAACGAAGTTGTGGAACGAAGTCTAAAAGCAGCCGCACTCTGGGAAGAGGTTAAAGATAGATTGAACGAATCCGCGCTGAGGCTTTCCGGCGGTCAGCAGCAGCGGCTCTGTATCGCAAGGCTCCTCGCCGTCGAACCCGATGTCCTCCTCATGGATGAACCTGCGTCAGCGCTTGACCCGATTGCGACGTCGAAGATCGAGGATCTGATATACGAGCTTAAAAAGGATTACACGATTATCATTGTCACGCACAACATGCAGCAAGCAGCGCGCGTCGCTTCAAATACGGCGTTTTTCTACCTAGGTGAGCTCGTAGAATACGCCTCTACGATAGACTTATTTGAACGGCCACGAGATAAGAGGACAGAAGACTACGTGACCGGCAAGTTCGGATAAGACAAGGAAGATATGGCTCGGACTCGTTACGTTAGAAAGTTGAAAGAGTTGCGGCAAAACGTCATAGACATGGGCGCCCTTACCGTGCGATCCGTGGAGGATGTGCTGACCGCGCTTGAGATGAGTGATACTGCGCTTGCTGAGCGTGTAATCGCTAACGACGATGAGATAGACAATTTCGATCGAAAGATCGAGTCGCAATGCATGACGCTTCTTGCACTCGAACAACCTATGGCAAAAGACCTGCGAATGATTGCCACCTCGTTAAAGATGATAACTGATTTGGAGCGCATCGGCGATTTCGTGGTCGACATTGCTGAAGAGGTCGTCACTATGGCAAAGCCCATCCGCATACCCGTTTCCGCATCGAAATTCAACGAGCTTGTCGCTGATGTGAAGTCGATGGTCGCTGATAGCATCGAAACGTACGCGACAGGCAACGTTCAACAGGCGCGCAGCTTTGAGGCGCGTGACGATAGAATTGACTTTTTGTTCAAAAACATCGTTGAAAGTATGGTGAACGCGCTCGCGCAAGGCAAATGCTCAACGGAGACCGTTGCTGACGTGGCCAGCCTCCTATTCATCATTCGATACCTTGAGCGCATCGCGGATCACGCGGTAAACATCGGCAATCGTGTCTGTTACATGGAAGAAGGCGACCGGCGCTACTTGCAATAGTAAACTTCTTGTATAACGCTACCCTCAAGGCGTTGTTTGGTCACGGGTGCGATCATACCACTCTCACGTCACCTCGTCGGTTCTCACGCTGACGTTACAGGACATTTTTTCAAAAAAATGCGCCCGGTCGGAGTTTGATGGTGTTGCTTCCCGTCGCGTCGACGCGGAGCGCACGAAATCGTCACTTTAGAAGGGGCAAGATCCACGCTAAGATGGCGACAACGCAATATGTTAAGGCGCCTAGTTAGTGGAAAAGGAAGAAATTCGCAGAAAGGAGGTATCACATGGGTTTTTCATCGACCACAATAAGAGCTCCGTTAGACGTTCCCCAGGAGATGCGAATTGAATACGTAAAAAATTTGTTCAATATCACCAGGGGAAGCGGCCGTCTGATGTTATTTGCGGGAGATCAGAAGATAGAACACTTAAATGATGACTTCTATGGCCCTGGAATCTCGCCTGACGACAACGATCCTGAACACCTATTTCGCATCGCGAGCAGCGCTGAAATCGGGTGTTTTGCGACCCAAATGGGCTTGCTCGCTCGCTACGGTGAGGATTATCCGCGCGTTAGCTACCTTGTCAAGCTCAATTCCAAGACTAACCTCGTAAAGACAGAACAGGCAGAGCCTTTGAGCGGCGTGTTCTATTCCTGGGCCCAAGTCGACGAGTTTCGGCAGCATTCCGGCTTAAGCATTCCTGCCGTCGGGTACACGATTTACGCGGGAAGCGAACACGAAGCGCGCATGTTACGTGAAGCAGCCCAAACCGTCCACGGCGCCCACAGGCGTGGAATGATCGTGATCGTTTGGATCTATCCCCGCGGCGCGGCCGTGAAAGATGAGCACGACCCGCATCTCATTGCCGGAGCAGCCGGGTTGGGCTGCGCCCTCGGCGCTGATTTTGTGAAAGTAAACTATCCAAAGCAAGACGGCGTTGATTCGAAAGAGGCTTTCAAGGAGGCCGTGCAGGCCGCGGGCAGGTGTAAAGTACTGTGCGCCGGGGGCTCAAGTGTCGACGTGAAGCTCTTTCTCGAGCGCCTTTGGGAGCAAATATTCGTAAGCGGCGCCGGTGGCAATGCGACAGGCAGGAACATCCACCAGAAGCGGCTCAAAGAAGCCATTCAAATGTGCAATGCAATTTCAGCCATCGTCGTAAACGGGGCAGGCGTAGAAGAAGCACTGGACATCTACACGGGAAGAAAAGAGTTTAAAGTGAAAGACTATACCATGCCGTGAATCGATGTTGCCCGGTCTTAGATAACGCCGTCCGTACGTGATCCTTGCACGAATAGAGGGAGCGAGCCATGATATACACGATAACGCTGAATCCTGCGCTTGACCGAATCCTCACTGTTGAGTCTATTGAGTATCATAACCCAAATCGGGTGGACGGCGATGAGCGATATGCAGGTGGCAAAGGCGTCGACGTTTCCAAAGCGCTCACCCGGCTTGGCGTGGACAATAAAGCAATAGGCTTTGCTGGTGGGTTCACTGGGCAGGAGCTCGAAGGATGCCTTTTCAATCTCGGGGTAAACTGCGAGTTTGTCAGAATCTCTGCCGAAACCCGTACCAACGTGTATATTCACGAGACAGCAAGAAACCGGCAGATCTCGTTCAACCTGCGCGGGCCTTTGATCCAGTCCTTCGAGCTTATGGAAATGATCGACGTCATCAGAGGTCTCAAGGATGCTAATTACATTATCCTCAGCGGGAGTATCCCCGCAGGGGTCAATCCGATCATTTATGAAAAGATCGTAGAGATCGCAAAAGCCAAAGGAGCGAAGGTCGTTCTCGATTCTGACGATGAGCCTTTCAAGGCAGGTTTGAGGGCGAAACCCCATATTATCAAGCCGAATGTTCACGAGCTCGAACGACTGATGGCTAGACAGCTCAAAGACATCGGTGCGATCGTCGACGCCGCGGTGGAGGTGCACGAACGAGGCATCGATGTTGTCCTTGTTTCAATGGGCGCGAAAGGCGTGCTGCTCGTGACCAAAGATGAACGGTGGATGGCGCAACCGCCCCGAGTAACTGTCGTTAATACCATCGGCGCCGGAGATTCAGCCGTTGCCGGGTTTGTTCACAGCTTGGTCTTGGGCGAGAGCTGCAAGGAGGCGGTAAAGCGGACTGCAGCTACTGGAACGGCGGCAACTCTCATCAATGATGTCTCTATAACCCAAGAAAGCGTAGACACGATTCTTGCTCAAGTGAAGGTCCGCCGGGTCACCTAGACAGTATGCGCTCCGTCACGATCGCTTGCGACAGGCGTTGATCTCATTTCGGAATTCTGCTGCCATCTTGTGGGGTGATTGCGCGAAAATTATATCCCTCGACATCGCGATGATGCCCATGCGCCCGTGAGCGTTCATTCCGGACGTAACTGCAGTCTCGAGGTCACCGCCTTGTGATCCAACGCCCGGGATAAGGAGTGGGATATCCTCACCTACAATACCGCGTATTGTTTTCAGCTCACTTCCTTGGGTGGCGCCTACGACGAAGCCGAGATTGCCGTGTATGTTCCATTCCAAAGCCTTTTTAGCTACGACCTGATAGAGCGGCTCTGAACACGATAGGTTCTGTATCTCTGTCGCTCCGGCGTTCGACGTCTTACAAAGAATAAAGACACCCTTGTTGCGCCGCTCGAGGAAGGGCTCTATTGCATCGAATCCCATATAAGGGCTGACAGTAACCGCGTCGCCTCCTATGATCTCGTATACGTATTTGGCGTGCGCCTTTGACGAGTGTGCCACGTCGGCCCTTTTTGCATCGACAATAACCGGCACGCGCACGAACTCTTTGATGTACTGCACCGTCTTAATCAGGGCTTCTACCCCGGGGGGTCCGCGCGCTTCGTAGAACGCCGTGTTCACCTTGAAACAGCAGACTAAATCGAGAGTGGCGCTTATGATGCGCTGATTGAAATCAAACACATCATCTACGGTGCCGTCAGGATCAAGCCCCACGCAGAGCCAGCTGTTGTTCTGACGCGCCGTTTTTTCTAAGTCTCGTAAAAAAGCCACCATGTCTCGTTCTATCCTGAGCGTACGGGGGATGTATTCCTCCCTCTATTTACCGCTTGTGTTCCCTTTCAGCCACTGCTGGCGACGCTAACGTCGGTTACGCGAATCGTTGGCGTCGTCAAGCTGAAGTACGTCGTGACATCTCGACTCAGGCCGTCGATCTGCTTAAGCAAATCGAGGACGTTGATTCCTATGTTCGTTTGCTTCAGGGCGTGTTTGCGTTCACCGTCTTCGATAGCATATCCCGCGTACACCATGCCGGAGAATTCTCCCGTACTCATGTTCGGTCGATCGCCAGTTGCACGAACATAGATGCCGCGTCGCACGTCCTCAATGACATCCGTCTCGGCACCGTTTGCGATCACTAGGTTTGTCGGCGATATTGAAGGCGACTGTCGAAAGTCTCCCCGAGAGGCGTTGCCCGTGCTCTTTCGGCCTTCTTTGTTTGCAGTGTAGCTATCGTACAGATATGAACGCAAGACGCCATTTTCGACGAGAGGGGTTCGCTGTGACGGCACGCCTTCGGCATCAAACGGGCTCGTCTCCAAGCCGCCGCTCAGGAGCCCATCATCCACGATCGTGAAACCGTTCACAGCGATGTGTTCGCCGATTTTTCCGGTAAGGAACGACCGATCTCGTTGTGCATCTTCGGCGCTCACGGTTACAGCAGCGGCAATGACCGGTCCAACGGCAAGCGGGTCAAGCACGACAGGCATCTTGCCCGGTTGAATCGGCTGTGGATGCATGCTGCTCAGCGCCATTTCTCCCGCTGCAAGCCCGACAAACTCAACATCTAAATCGAAGCGCCGGGACGCGGCATACTCGAAACCGTTCCCACTGGCATCTCCCTCGTGTGCGATAACGTCCACGTCGAGTGCTGCTTGCGTCCCACTGTCCGCCCCATTTACTCCGAGCGTATTCGCGATGGCACCGCTCCACTGTCCGACTGACGCGCCGGAATTGATGATATCGACGCGCTTATCAATGCGGGATGCATCGGCGACATCAATGGCAAGCTGTGCTACGGTTGCCGCGTCGAGAGACGCGATCGTGTGATCCCAGGTGCCGGTCACAGTTGGGTAGCTCTCGGGGAGCGAAAGCGATTTGAAATCCTTGTCAGGACTCCCAGCGCGTGCCGCCGAGATCGCCTTTTCGACAGCGAATTCAACCCGTTCCAGAGACGCGTGCGCGTAGCCCATGCTGCCATCCTTAAAGACTCGAATGCCAATGCCACGCTCGAAGCCGCTTTGACTTGATTTGATCTTTCCTTTTTCGAGCTCTGCGCTAATAGAGTTCGAATGGGTGGCGAACGCCTCTCCTTGATAGATTGACGTGTCTATGAGCGCCAATGCCCGCATACACACGTCGAGGAGCGCTGTCTCTTGCTCAGCGGGTGCCATCACCTACATCCCTCCGACGACGACATCGCTGACTCGCATGTAGGCCCCACCCGTGGTGTTCGGAGTCATTTGTCCGCCTTTGCCACACGTTCCTGGATCGAACGCCAGAGTCTTTCCTATTGCGCTGATGTTGTGCAGTACCTCGAGCGTCATCGCACTCAGCGCTGCGTCCCTCAAATGATCGCGCAGTTCGCCACGTTCGACTACGTACGCCTCTCTGCTTTTGAACGTCAGCATCCCTGTTGTGGGAGTTGTGTAACCATATTGCCAACCGACAAAGTATATGCCACTAAACCCATCGAGCAGCTCCTCGAAGCTATAGTCCCCAGGCTCAAAGAACGTGTTGCTCATCCGCACAATGGGCGGAGCGTCGTATCGCTGGGCCCGGGCGCTCCCGTTCGATCCCAAGCCAAGGCGCGACCCGGTCTCGACATCGGTAAGATAGCTCCGCAGGATCCCGCGCTCCATGAGTACCTTTCGGCGCGTCTGTATGCCCTCATCATCGTAGGCCATGTAGCCATAGCTCTTTAAACTCGGATCGTCCACAATCGTCACCGTATCAGAGCCAATCTTCTGCGTTAGTTTCCCCGCTAAGATGGACGTGCCCGAAATGATCGCGTCAGCTTCGGACGCGTGTCCGAACGCCTCGTGCGCAAAAACGCCTGAAAGTGATGGATCGAGCACGGCTTCAAACTGTCCAGATGGTGCCGGTTTTGCATCGAGCAGCGAAACTGCTTGCGATGCAGCAATTAGACCGATGTCCGCGCTGTCTAAAAACAGCTCAAAACCCTTTGAGTCGCCTCTCGCCTTGTAGCCAGATTGCCGCAGTGCGCCTTCTTTGGCGAAGATCATAGCGCGCGCAATCGATCGCACGACGGTCTCATCAATGTACGTCCCTTCAGAATTTGCGATTATCTTATGCAGCACGAGGTCACTGTACCCGATCTCTGTACTGCTGACGCGCTCATCTGTCTCTTTAGCTTCGTGCTCTTGACGCAGCACGTAATTGAGCTTATCGGCTATCGAGACCTGGGTTGGTAGTCGTTGCACGGTCGGCTTGATGCTATCTTCAAATACCGGCACGTCGATCGAAAACTTTTCAGCGCGCCCATAAACGGCTTTAGCGAGACTAACGGCGCGTTCAGCACAATCGGTTAGGCCCAGAGGATCAACTTGCGTGGTGTACGCAAACCCCCACGCGCCTTCCAAAAAAGCTCTTATTCCCGCTCCGAGCTCATTTGAGCTGTTTATCTTCGTTATTCCGTCTTTCGTTGAGATGGATGTGCCTTCGGAGCTCTCAAGCCTGATATCAGTGAATTGGGCCCCACGCTCGCGTGCCTTGCTAAGGACCTCTTCAATGTCTTCCCTTTTTTCGCTTATTTCTTGCATCAGCGACCGTATCTCCGTACGACTAACATTGGGCTTGCTTAAATGGTTTTTCTACGAGTGGGCGCTGAGGATGGTGAAGCAGCTCTTTCGAGGCAAATAGCGTCTGCTGATCAAAGCGGAGGAGTACCGCTAAAAATACCGCGACGGGGTTCGCTGTTCAATCAGACCCACCAGCGCTTATTTTTGTGTTTTACGCAGAAGCAATGACTTCTAACTTGTGGGGTCCACGGTTGCTGGACTTTCAGTACTACTGTTGCTGGTCTCGCACGCCCGCCCACGTTGTCTGCACGCCAGTCCTCAATTCTCAGCAAGCGCTGCGCAGATAAGCCGATTAGTCAAGTCAACGCAGACGCGTAGTATATAAGGACTAACGTCTACCTGCCTACGAGGAAACATGATGCTAGTCAAATGTCAAACGAGGTGTTCACCTGATCGAAGAACAGCCAAGTAAGGTGAGATTACCTAGAAAACATAACAACGAAATCTTTGGGACGGTAGAAAAGATGCTCGGTGGAAGCCGAATTACCGTTCGATCTCAAGATGGAAAAACCCGCATGGGGCGAATTCCGGGTAAAATGAAAAGACGAGTGTGGCTCCGCGTGGGCGATGTTATCATTATCAAACCGTGGAGCATCCAAGATGCAAAGGCGGACGTTGTGTGGCGATATCTTCCACCGCAAGCTGACTGGTTAAGAAGGAAAGGATACATTTAAGCCGCTATACGCATTCTGATTGATGACTTTTTGTATATGAGCTGTTTTTCGTTGAGGCTTCATTTGGAGCCGTGAAGCTGACTTAGGAATGAAGACAAGATCTGAAGACTGTGACGTCATAGTGATAGGAGCCGGTCCAGCAGGCTCTGTGGCTGCACGAAACGCAGCTGCCGACTGCGACGTCCTTCTGATAGAGAAACGCCAGGAGATCGGATCGCCCGTCAGGTGTGCTGAGGGCGTGCCCCTTATTGAAACGCCATTTATTTTTCACACGTCATTCGAAAAATATGTAGAGCCTGACAAGAAGTGGATTGCAAGCGAAGTCAAAGGAGTCCGCGCCAACGCCCCTGATGGTACGAGGGTGGAAGTATCGGGGGAGATGCTAGGAATGGAAGGACCGCTTGGTTTCATCCTGGAGCGTAAGCTCTTCGATCGGCAGCTCGCGAAAGACGCCGCTCGTGCCGGGGCGCAGGTTATGGTGCGCACCCGCGCAACAGGACTCATTTTGGAGGATGGCACAGTAAGTGGCGTTAAACTCAACCACCTTGGGGAGGACTTTGAGGTTCGCGCTAAGGTGGTGATAGGTGCCGATGGAGTTGAATCGCAGGTGGGCCGGTGGGGCGGCATAAACACCACGCTTAAGCTCAAGGACATTGAGAGTTGCGCCCAATATCATATGCAAAACGTCGAACTTAAGGAGAACACGCTCGACTTCTATTTTGGCTCACAGGCGCCCAGCGGCTACGCTTGGGCATTTCCCAAAGGAAACGGCGCAGGCAATATCGGGCTTGGGGTGCTTGGAAGCAAGTTAAGTGGCAAGCGGCCGTTGGATTACCTTAACAAGTTTGTCGCGCAGCACTTTCCTGACGGCAAACCAGTCGAACTCGTAATGGGGGGTTGTCCCGTTAGTGATGCGCTTCCAACCATCGTAGCAGACGGGCTCATGCTCGTAGGTGACGCTGCACGTCATACTGAGCCGATCACCGGTGGAGGAATTATGGCGGCGCTCCAAAGCGGGACGATCGCAGGTGGGGTCGCGAGCAAAGCCGTGCGCCAAAAAGACGCTTCAGCTAGAGTGCTGCGTGAGTACGAAACTGAATGGAAGTCCTCTTTTGGCAAAGCGCGGAAGCGTATGTACAAAGTCAAAGAGTTCTTTGTATCTCTCTCTGATGATGAAATAGACAAGTTCTTTCACGCATTTGCAGGAATCACAGCTGAAGAGTTGAACCTGAAAGGGGCCATAAGACGGCTGTTGAGATTGGATCCGAGGCTTCTGCTCAGCATACGTCAACTGCTCTAACCATTTGAGCCTTTTTTTTCACAGCGTAACCGGGCCAAAAAAGAGTAACCGATGGGTCCGCAGCAAGAGTAGATAGAAAACGTCGCAAATGATGAGGACTCAAAAACAAACAGTTCGTCTCGACAGAAGAGTCGAATAGCAAAGCCCTGAAAGAACAGACCAACGGTTTTAGCTTTAGAGTCTCCTCACCTCTTCTGTTTTGGGCTTACGCCGAAACAGTCGCTCCCTCAATGATCGTTTCGACGGCTCCTCCTCGAGCTCTGGCAGGGGCGCTTGCACCTCCTCAGCTTCCCCCTCGTTTTGCATTGTTTGCGAAGTTGAAGACACCGCCTGCGGCAGCAAGCGAGTAAGGGCTTCGCTTACATCTGCGAGTCGGCCAATAACCTTGCTGGACTCACTCCCGTAGAATGCTGCAATGGTCTCATACCGTTTTATCTCATCCTCTCGCGCCAGTTTAAAGCTCTCGTACTGCGCCGTCAGTCTCTCTATCATATCCGTTTTCATGAAAAGGAGCTCCTCTTTATGGCGCAGCTCCCGTTCTCGCTTTTCCAGCTCTGCTTCTAAGCGAATCACCGTGTCACGGGGTACCATTAGTGGTTCTAGGTCTTCGTTGGCGCTACGTTCGCTCGCACGCGTTCTGCCTAGATATGCGTCTAGTGCCGCAGTGACGATCTTACTCCGGCTGCTGTTTTCGGACCTCGCCTGCTTGTCAGCAGCGGCCAAGAGCTCGTCTGAAATGGCAATAGTAACCTTGTTTAACGGCATATAACTCTCCATCAATCACAGTATAAGGTCATATGTGGGTTGTGCTTTGATTGAGTCACACCACAGTATGAACGCTTCATACTTGAGCATATCGCACGCCAACGCAGCTTTCCACTCAATAGTTTCTACCATTTCCTATGCAACGTCCAGGTGCGGCTTCCTAAAAAAATTTGTTTTAGTGCTCTAATCACGGAAATAACGCAAATAAATAGCCGATCGCTAAATCGAAAGCGATGAATAATCCTCTTGAGCAAACAGGGCATAGGAAACATTTCGTTGCTGCCGCTCGCCGCGTCACGCGAAAACGGCAGTCGAAATGAAGCTAGAAACTATTTATAGCGGCTGTAATATCGTCAGCGGAATTTGGCTCCGATGGCTAGGCCCGAGAAGCGAGATTCATTCGCAAATACGGGCAGAATGTGCTGCAATTACCAAAATAAAAATTTTAGCGCAATAGCAGACCTCTAGCGAGTCCAGATTTCAAAAAGAAGGATAAAATAGAAACGAAATCGTTAAATATTATCAATGTGCGGTTTAATGTGTCGATGCAGCGGGAGCCGGGCCTCGCCTTAAGGCCCTACCTCAAAACGCGCTCTTTTCGTTGGCGGGCCCGTGCTCCACGTTGGTCGTCACATTTTTTTCCATTATGGGCTCTTCTTCCTTTCCGTTATACCTTTCGATTTGTGGCGGCGTATACAGTGTTACACGAGCCGATCGCGGCTTCCGACAAAGCGGCAGAGTTAACAATGGATTGCACCTAGATTCAGACTCAAGGAGTCATCCCCAGCTTGATTTACGTCACGAACTAGCGCGATACAGGAGCACGTCCAATCATCTGAAGTAAGGCGCATAAGGGGTATTGACGGCGTTAGCTACCCGTAGTCGCGCTCTCGAGCACCCCCCTCGGGTGAAAAATGAAGAGAATATCGGCGATAATTAGACCAAGTAAGCTCCAAGTTGTCAAGGAAGCGCTCCGCGATATAGGTCGTCCCAGCATGACCGTCAAGGAAGTGAAGGGCCGAGGTCGACAAAAAGGAGTCACCGAAATATATCGGGGTCGCGAATATCAGATCGATCTGCTTCCGAAAATCGAAATTAGCATCGTCGTTCGAGATGACGACGTTGGCAGGGTGGTCGAGACCGTGGCGACAGCGGCTCGAACCGCAGAGATCGGGGACGGTAAAATATTCATTCTACCTTTAGAAGGGGTTGTGAGGATCCGCACAGGCGAAAAAGACGAAGACGCACTTTAAGAGTCGTTTGACGTTGAAGCGGCTGCTAGATCGAACACGTACCTAATTTTGGACATCGTACGGGTGGGCGGAATGATTCTTGCGGGACACGAAGCTAGGGCCTTCCTTCGGTCAAGCTAGTCTTCGTTGCTAACGGCGGTTCCAAAATCGCGAAAAGCTGCTCCGCGATCGAGCTGGTTCTTCAAAACTGTGCATGAAAAAAAGCTTGAAGTACGAGCCGTCTACTTTTTTTCGCATGATCATTTTAAACCCGAGCTTTTCATACATGGCTAGAGCCGCTTCGTTGGTCTCCCACGTCGTTATGAGTGATGTTTCCATCCCGTTCTGAAAGAGCTTCGACATGGCGAATTGCACGAGTTTCATGCCAATACCGAGTCGCCGTGACTCAGGGAGCACTGCGAGCGTTTCTATGAGACCGAGCTGCGGACGTCTGTAGTGATAAATGACAGCTACAACGCCGACGGTCCTTTCGCCATCGGCCGCCTTGATCCAACCCCGCCGCTTGTCGTTTAAGATCCGCGTAATTTTGACGCGCAGATTTTCGCTTTCTGTAAGCGGCGGCACAAATTCGTGGTTGACGGTGTTGAGCAGGTTGAGAATGGCGCCAAAGTCGTTCCAGTTCGCCTCACAAATCGTAAACGTCTCGAGCGGTTCCAGCAATCGCATTACCATCCATCAGCTTTTTTTTCACAGCTCGTATGACTAACAAAGGAGGACGAGCGCGTTCAATACGACTCGTTCGGAGGCAGACTCTTCAAAGGGTACGCCGGCGTTGCGCGCCGTTTCACCTACGTCGATGCCCATCGCCTCCATCGACGGTCTTGCCTTGTACGGGTTGCGGCAGCGATTCCCGACACCTGCACACGCTTCACAAAGTGTGCATTTGCCCGCGGAAAACGCTGTGGCGTACTTGAAGCCCTTTTTAAACGCAGCGGCTTCGAGACGGTCGGCGATCGTCTCGAGCATGTTCTTAGCGACCAAGTACGTCTGGTCCCACCCTTTGAGGTATGTCTCGTCCTTATAGAGGGCTGCAAGATCCTCTGCCGCGTGGATCCGCTCCAGCATCCAGTCAGGCACGTCGTACGCGATTTGGACGAGCAGCGCCTTCCGGAATCGCGCGAGCACGTTCCTAAACGCATCAAGGGGCATAACGTTAGGGGGACACATTAGAGAAACGCCGTAATTCCTGCACACAGGCACACTGCATTTGAGTCGGACCCGTTCGTCCACTACAACGTCCTTCGCGTCGAATACTCGAGCAGCGGTCGCGCCGAGTTCGCGGGCCGTTTTCAGAAACTCGCGAAATTGTGTATCGTTGTCACAGACTGCTTCCATTGTTAATCGTTACCCAGATAGCGATCAAAACTATAAGAAAGTTGTCCGGGAGAACATTCGAGTTCGTTAGCCCAGCTTGCTCTGTTGCCCCGTATTCTGTTTGCAGTCCCAAAAACAAGCTGAAAACGAATATGATTTCAAGGCCAACCCGCGCGCAGTTACATACTCACGTTCCTTCGAACTTGCAGCGGTTCAGAAACGCGGAACGCGCTTTTTTAGCACCCATTGGCGATCTGCGAATCACCAAGATTCAGTTACGCGAGTTCAAGTTCGACGGCTCGCGGGTTCTGCAGCTCCTTGAGTTCCTTGACTAAGATGGCGCGCTCGTCCTGTAAGGCTTCTAGATCGGCAATGTGCGTTCCCTGTTGCACCTTCTCAAGATGCTCTCGGTCTACCAAGCTCGCGGCGCGTGTTCTTTCATAGTGCCCGGAAGTCACGAGCTTCTGTGTCTCCCGCAAGAAGGTGAGTAGGTTGGTCGCGGCACCTAATTTTGACAAAAAGGCGATAATCCTGGGAATCTTGACGGCAAGTGACACGCCAGGTTCTTCGAGAGAGATTTTGAGAGCTTCGCGGCTTTTGATCTCCCCAAGTGACTCAAGCCATACGATGTTTGACTCTAGGACCTGCCTGAATCCCGTCGGATCTCCCACGTAGTGCGGAAGTTTGCTATCCGAGTATTTGGCATATTCGAGAAATTTATAAAGGGGGAGCGAAGCGAGACCCTCGCTTAGCACAAAAGAGAGCAGTCTCTCAGCGTTTTTATGGCTCGGTGGCTGTGGGAATCTCAGCTCAGGGTGGTAGCTCGCGTCAAGACTTATCCTGAGGACGTCTATCAGGACTGCCTCCTTAAAGAACGTCTCCAAGAATGTGCCGACGCGTTCGTTGTAAGCAGCAATTTTTTCTTTCAAAGAGGCGAGCGCATCAAACGATTTGACATCAATTTTTTGCAAAGATTCGTAGTACGCGGTCTTCTCTCGGATCTCCGCTTCCAGACCTTCACAGCGAGCGCGCAATCCGGCGTAGCTCTTCTTGTATTCGTCAAAAAGCCTGCGCTGCTCTGTCAAAAGTCCTAAGACAGAAATCCGGTCAAGCTCCTTCGTCGCTGCTTCGAACCGACGTTTCTTGAGCACGGAGAGGGCCTTGTCAAATCGCTCAGTGAAGTCGAGTGAGTTGTCGGCGTGCGCTTTTTCGATGCGTCGCGCGATTCGCTCAAGGCGTTTTTTTAGGTCAAGATAGACTCGAAATGTGTCAGGCGTATCCTCAAAATCGTGTATGAGGTCCCGCAGTTCGTGATTGAAACGCTCAACGAGCTCAAGTCGCTCGCGCCCAGCCTCACGTATTCGGTCGTTGATCGCGCCGATTTCCGCAAGAAGGTCAAGGGGTTCCAATCAAAGCCCCTCTGGCAGTTAAGTCTCGCAAAATGCTTTGACTTCAACTTCCTGCTCGAGGGCAAGCTCTTGGCGAAGCTCCCCGAGCGACGCCACACGTTCGGCAAAGGCGTTATGACGGTGAATACTTTCTTCGTTGAGCTGCTTTATAGTGATGATCGAGTCGTCGGGCAAGTAAGGAAACGCCTCCACTACCTTGTGGGCCATGACTCGAACGCAGTCCTCGACGAACTTAGGGTTCTTATGAGCTGTTTCAACGACGACGGCTTCGTCGGTTCGCTTGAGCAGTTCGTAAATCTTGGAACTCATCGATTCTTCCACGATTTCGATGATCGTATCGAGTGGCACCTCGTAGCCCGTGCCGACCTCGATTGAGATCGTTCCCCGTCCTCGCTGGTTGTGGGTTGCAAGCGGAATATCCCGAAGAAACGCCTCAATGTCAGCAGGGGCGACGTTGAGCTCCCGTAGACGCATCTCGGCTAGCTCTCGTATGTGCTCCTGGGCACAGGGACACGCGGTCATTCCGACGACCTCAGCCCCGATCATCCGTCGCGTCTTGTGTCGCTTGTCAGCTGTGCGATACGTCGTCGTCTCGGCGAAGATCTTGGTAATCTCTTGGGTAGCGATCCCAGTGCTCGGCGTTTCCCGTTTGACCATGTATTCGCTGAGCATGCGCACTTCAGCGCGTGACGCATACTCGTGTCGATCGAGCAGCTTCTCTGCCACGTCCCCGCAAAACTGCTCTATTTCGTAAACAGGGGCGTTTAGTGCGTCTTCCAACGCCTCGTCCATGACCTCAAAGTTTCTGCTTAGGTTGGCGCCTTTACGATCCGACGGCAGATCAACAAACAAATCGAATTCAGAGACTAAGATGATGGGACGCTTGTCACGTCGCGTAACCTTTATCAATTTCTTGACGTTCGTCACGCCGACGCGTGTAAGGTTTATGGAGAATTCCGGTCGATCTGCCTGTACGTCAACTCCTACGTCCATTATGCCCCCCTTTCTTTTACTATGAAATAATATTTGTGACCAACCTTTAAATAGAGACCGCCGATCAAACGCGCGAACCGTCGTCACGCGCACACCAAGCTCTTTTTTCTTTGATACCGACTCTATGAACGGCTTTTCGCAATCCCGAGCTTGATCATCGGCTTGATGAGCTTTAGCAAGTGAGGTGCCTTTGTGCTAAACAGCAACTTGCGAACGACGATTGAAGGACGATCCATATCACCATACCTCGAAACGATGTCCAACATCTGTTCATCATCTAGAGCCCCGATGACGTAGTTTAAATCGTCATCGCTGAGCTTGTTCAGCCCCTCACGGATGCGCAACCCGGTAACGAGCTCGCGCCCGACTTCGGACCGCCACTGCGTGTCGTACGCCATGAGAGCGTCCTTTGAAGTGTCGCTCTGCGCCACTGCTTGCCCGGCTACGGTACCTGCGATTTTGGCGCACAGCGTGCCAGGATAGATCCCCCCTCCGCTCGTCGGCTTGACTTGGCCTGCGGCATCTCCAACGATTAATACGCCGTCTGTGACCGTACACGCAGGTGGCCCGATCGGTATGGCCCCCGCCGAGAACCGCACCAACGAGGCGGCAGAGCGCGGCGAAACGCGCTCTATGAGCGGATTGAGTAGATCGATTGATCGTTCGGACGAGCAGAGTCCGATCCTGACAGTGTCCCATCGCGTGGGGATAGCCCACGCGAAGAAACCAGGGGCTACATCATGTCCTACGTAGAGCTCAACGAAATCCGGGTCGACGACGTCGGCATAGACCTCAGCTTGTGCGCATGTGAGCACCATTCGCACGCGCTCCAATCCTGCAAGCCGCCCCACGGCGCTTTGCAAGCCATCGGCTCCAATGAGCACGCGTGTCCCTATTTCAATCGGCTCCCCGCGGCTAATCGCGGTGACGATGACGTGGTCTCCTTGCCGTCGAACACCGCTGAATCGCGTTTTGACGAGCGACGTAACCCCTGATTTGAGTGCCTCTAACGCCATTGCTCGATCAAGCTCTCCCCTGTCGACGACGTAGGCCATCGTTCGCTTGCCATCGACCCTCAAAACGCGGCGGTCGGGTGCGTGGATATGCGCGCCGCGGATGGCGTGCTTGCTGAGCGTTTCGGGTACCTCGCACCCCTCGTATGCTCGGGTGCTGATAAGACCGGCGCACTGCACAGGTTGGCCGATAGTCGCGTGCTCTTCGATCATGAGCACGCTTGCGCCCTCTTTTACGGCGTACTTCGCGGCCATTGAGCCTGCAGGCCCTGCTCCGACGACAACGACATCGTACTCCATGTTCGTAAGCGCTTACGAGTTTACTATTTATATACTAAACCAGTCTTAGGCTCTCGTGTCAGAGCTCACGGGTAAACCCACCGCGTGAAGGAAGGAAGCATGGAGTACAAGCAATGCCTCATTATTCGCTCAGACCTTAAGCTGACTGCGGGAAAAGCGGCGGTTCAGCTTGCGCACGCCGCAGTCTCCGCTTACGAGCGATCAGACCACGCCACAAAGAGCCGATGGTTCAATGAGGGGCAAAAGAAGGTCGCACTCAAGATTCCGACGCTCAGAGATCTCTATGAACTCAAGTCGATAGCCGAGGCGCGCGGTCTGGTCACCGCACTCGTCGTCGATGCCGGGCTTACCGAAGTGCCGCCTGGAACGATCACCGCTCTTGGCATTGGTCCTGCGAAAGAGGCCGAGCTCGACAAAGTGACGAGCGATCTCATACTGCTGTAGTGGCACGACGATGACCGGTCCAATAACGGTGCCAGACATAGACGCAATTGTGGGAATGACCCTTTATCTGACAGCTTCGCGCGGCATCGGCGGACGGACGCGGCAGCGCGCTGAGGACTTTATGGTGAATGAGGTCCACACAGACGACTCCACGTTAGAGGGACGCTATCAGCTCGTCAAAGTCACAAAGACCGACACAGAGACACATCACTTTGTGCGCGACCTGTCACGGCGCTTGAGGATTAGCCAAAAGCGGGTCAGCTGGGCAGGAACCAAGGACAAGCGTGCGATCACCACGCAGCGCATGAGCCTTGATTCGATTCGCCTTGAAGCACCGCTCACCTTAGGAAACGTTATCGTGGAGCCCATCGGAAGATCCGATAGACCGATCTCGCTAGGGGATCTTGAGGGTAACGATTTCTTTATTACGATCAGAGCCGTTGAGGGGTCACAAGACGGTGTGGCACGTGCCGTTGCAAGCGTCATCGACGAGATGTGCAACGCTCACGGAGCGCCTAACTTCTTTGGGATTCAGCGTTTTGGATCAATCCGCCCCGTAAATCACCTCGTGGGACGAGCACTCGTCGAAGGCGACGTGGAGGGGGCGGTCATGACGTACATCGGAAAGCCGTTCCCTGATGAGCCTGAGGATGTCAAAGAAGCCCGACAACTCATTTTAGACACACATGACTTTAAAGAAGCGCTCCAGCGCATGCCCGTTCGGCTGCGCTACGAGCGCGCGATGCTTAACAATCTTGCGAAGCATCCCAATGACTTCGATGGCGCCCTTGGTGTTCTCTCTATGAACCTGCAGAAGCTTTTTGTGCACTCGTTTCAGTCATATCTCTTCAACAAGATGGTGAGCAGCCGACTCGAGCGCGGGTGTCCGCTTACTGTGGGATTTGACGGTGATCGCGTGTCGGCACCTGATAAGGGGCGCGTGCGAACGGTCGTACCAAAGAACATTCAGGGTGTGAACCAGAGCCTCGCAGCAGGACTCGCCTCAGTTCAAATGCCGGTTCCTGGTTACGATACCGAGCTGTCAGACGGCGTCATCGGTCAGGTCGAGCGAGACGTCCTTGCGTCTGAGGGCGTTGATCTGGACGCCTTCAAAATCGACAGCTGTCCGCGACTGGCATCAAAGGGCGTTATGCGCAACATTCTCTTGCCGGCAGATATTAAGGTCAGCGTGGTGCCTGACGAGCTTACCAAAGATCGAGTGAAAGTCGAGCTGCGCTTCTTCCTGCCTAAAGGAGGCTACGCAACGACGGTTCTGCGTGAAATCATGAAAACGAGGTTGCCTTAGTGCGGGCAGAAACATCCTTATTGGTCGTGCTCGTATGTGCGATGGTCGCAGCGAGCGCACTGCCTGGGTGCGTTACGACGCAGACTAGCACGCCAAACAACACGAGTTCAATATCGACTGTAGCGTCAGGTCACGCGGCCACCAACAGTAGTGCGGACAACAATACGTTGACAGCACCCACCCACTATGTGGTGATTGTCGGAAGCACGACGGTGTACGCTGAGGCAGCAAACACGCCTGCAGAGCTCGAAACGGGCCTCATGAATTGGACGTCTTTAAACAAAAATGCTGGCATGTTGTTTGTCTTCCCAACGGAGCAAAAGCAAAGTTTTTGGATGAAGGACATGCGCATCTCGCTCGATATCGTGTTTATCACCGCAGACCTGCACGTGCTTGAGATCTACCGATCAGTGCCGCCGTGCGCAAGCGATCCGTGCGTTTTGTACACGCCGAGTTCGCCGATAAAGTACGCGCTTGAAGTGAATGCAGGCTTTTCTGAGCGAAACGGTATCGTAAGCGGTGATATCGTCCTTATAACTCCCTCGAGTTAGGGTGCCGTCGAAGTGTAACGGTTGTCGAGAGAGGGGCACTCTCGGCGAATCGGACAGGCGAAGCACTCAGGGGCGGTCGCGTGACAAAACTCAAAGCCATGCTGGATGAGAAGCAGGTGACTTCTGCCAGGGTGAAAAAGCTCCTTTTCAAGCGCTTCTTTGGCGATATCCTTTGACCTGTCGCTTCCACGAATCTCCTCTACTTCGATGGCGAGGCCACGCCGCAATGCGCCGCGCTCGATGAACCCGAGTCTGCGGGCAACCCGTTCGATGTGCGTGTCTATGGGAACGACGTCGTGTCCCGCCGCGTAGAGCAGGACGCAATCAGCAGTTTTTGGACCGACCCCGGGCAGAGAGACAAGCAGCTCGCGCGCGCGATCTGGCGCATCGTATACCCACGACATGTCGCCGTTCCACCGGCGCATGAGCTCTCGCGCGACGGAAACGAGGTAACCTGCCTTGCGGTGTGGGCCACACCGGTACAGGACGGGCACGATGTCGTGTGGATTTGCCACACTCAAGGTCTCTGGGGTGATCGTTCCGAACCGCCTGACCAGCTCATAGAAAGCAGCCCGAGCGCGCTCGGCGGTCTTGTTCTGGGTGAGCACGGTGAGCGTGAGGCACCTAAAGGGATCCTGCCCGCTCATGAAATATAAGCCCGCAAAGAAGTCTCTCAGCTTGCGTATGCAGGGATCACGGCTTCTCAGCTTGAGAAGCGGCGTCCACTGCATCTCGCTAGGCTTCACGCCCTCAAGATCGAGGTCTGACGTCAGAGGGCTTCGAAAGGTGTCGGGCCTGATTCGCTGTGTGATACCATCAACGAGCCTGAGATAGCCCTCTGAGTTGTGGGTCCACTCGAGAGCGGGAATCTGAATCGTCATGGTGCGTTCAAGGTCGATTGGCGGCATCATCGTAAATCGCACGCTGGGATACCTCGCTGGCCGCTCTGGCTAAGGGTTTGCACAGGCCTATTTATGAAAATACATGGGTATATATCATCCGCGCAAACATCTTATACCGAGATCGACTCCTACGGTGACTTGCACATGGCTTCACAAAAGACACTCACGACGTTGGTGACATACGCCGCAAGTACAGAGGATGGCGCATCTTCTCGCATCGGACGCACCAAGATGCGACCGGAGGGCCAATGGCACTAGCGCGAGACCCTGCGTGGCGCATATTCGCTTATGAGTTCAACAAGTCCACGCTTCAGCTGAAGGAAGGAGATGACAGCGGTCCCACTTACCTCATATCACCCACCGGTGCCAAGATCAACCGCTTGTTTGTAGTTGGCGTGCTCACCGAAGTGGAGAACATTCGCGCGAGCGAGGGCCTCTGGCGCGCACGCGTAGCTGATCCGACCGGGAGCTTCACGGTCTATGCGGGAAAATACCAGTCCGAGGGGGCCTCATTTCTTGCTAGCGCAGAGGCGCCTCAGTTTGTCACCGTCCTTGGACGAGCACGCCTCTATGCGCGCGACGACACCTCACACGCATCTATCTGGTCAAACGAAATCAGCGCCACGACGGAAACCGTCCGCAACAACTGGGTTATGACTACCGCAGAACGCACACTTGACAGGCTGGACGCGCTTAAGATCGCGCTGAGTGCAGGATTGGAGGGCGACACGCTTCGCACCAAGCTCCTCAATAGCGACGTTAATGCCTCGCTCGCAGACGGCATCATCCGCGCGGCGCCCTCGTATAACGGATCGGACGTAATAGCCGATTTGGCCCCTGTCATCGCGTCAGCCATCGATGCGGTTGTCGAACCCCGCGGGTTCACACCAGCAAACAAGGAGCCGCCCGCGCGTAGCATAACTGAGGGTTCGACGGTTCAAGCAAACGAGCGTGAGCACGGGCAAACGAGTGAGGTGACCCAGGCGCAGGAAGTCTCAGCCGCAACGGACGCGGTTGCGAGGAATAAGGAACGCGTGCTCCTTACCATGAACGAGCTCGACGGCGGTTCAGGCGTTCCGTACGACCGCCTTATAGAGACGTTGGAAGCACAAGGTCTAGAAGAAGAAGACGTTGAAGAGGCGGTGCAGGAGCTGATGGATGAAGGGAAGTGCTACGAACCTAAACTCGGCATCCTTAAGTTGATTTAGCCGTCGGCGCACGAGCACTCCGCTGCGTTGCCGCTTTTCTTGTCGTTTTTCGACAAACATGTGACCCGCTCAGCGTAGCGCGGGATCTCGCTTCTAAGCGCAAACCTTACAATAGCTTTGTGCGACGCCAAGCCGGTGCGCGTCGCTCGCAGCTGTCGTTGTGGTGCGGTCAGTAGCGCTGCCACTTGTCTGTGGGGCGCCTTTCGGGAATGTGCTCGGGAACCTTTTTTGCACCCTTGGCGCACTCCTCGCTTACATACAACCCACAGTAACACGCGCCGAACTCGGCAACATCCGGGTCACAGTACACGCACGGGCAGATAATGTCCTTGTCCCATTCCTTATCGTTTGCCGCCATACGACACGGACAGTTGTGGTATCCATAGCGCTCCTTGTTCGTGAGTATCCCGTCAACCAGAGCGTTCACGATGTCTTTGTCGGGGTTCAGGTAACGTCCCATCCGCGGCGCTGCCTTCGTTATCGCTGCGAGGTATTGTTCGCGATCCATGCACGTCCTTATGACCTCACTCATTCTTTAATCTTGCTTTGGAGCGATTGCGACGACGTCTCCGGGCAATGCCTGACAAAGGCTGATTACGAATCACGTGGTGGCTACAGGTCGAAGCAGCTCGTTGTCGGCGGGCACTACGTCTTGAATCTCGCCGATCTAAACAAACTTCTTAAACATCATTGCTTGGAGCTGACCGACGCCGAGATGCTTGGACAAAAGCGCAATGTCTTCGCGAGTAACAGCGAAGGTCTTAGCGGGCGGCAACGCCTTTGCGGCGCGCGCGTAGATCGTGCCCCCCCGCTTGTTAGCCCCGAGGTAGCCTTGAGGCGTGCCGCCGACGACGAGAATGCCCGACCGCATGTCGATTCCGGCAAACGCCTCTGCATTTCCGCGTATGATCACCGTGCCCCCATTCAGAAGAGCGCCTGAGTTCATGCCTGCGTTGCCCATTACGATGACCGTCCCGCGCTTCATTAGAATGCCGGTGCTGAGGTCAACGTCTCCGGCAACGCAGATACGCGCATCGCACGAACAGCGTGCGCCAACGGTATCGCGCACGATCGCGTCAGACAGCTGGAGTTGTGTGTTTGAAAGAACGTTAGGGGGGATAAGCGCGTCGTCCCCGAGACCGTTGCAAACGACATCGGTGATCGATCGATATTTCCGATACCCCGTTTGATCGGACGCGACTTCAACGACGTTGCCGATCGGCGGCTTTGCGACCCCTGCCACGTACACTGCTCCAGAGACCATGCTGATTCCCATGCGGGTATCAACGTTGCCGTCAACAATGATGCTTCCCACGGCGATGTTGCCTCCACTGCCTGAAAAGAAACGCAAATCAACGCCGAAACTGGAACAAAGCCGGTGACCAACGTCTCCGCAAATATAGACGTCTTCTCTTCGTTTTAAAGCCTCAACGACGTCGCGATAGGTGTATGTGTTCCCTTCCTGATGTGGAATCGGTGCGTCAGGCTCTAACTTTGCACCCCGGTGCTGCCAGTAAAAGTTGTACGTAAAGTCCGCAATACAATCAACTGGTGCGCTTAACTCGAGCTGCATTACCAACCCTCACGGCGCTTTGCACAAAACTATCGAAAAGGCTTGCGTTCGACGGTCAACGAGTCGCCGCCGCGAAGCACAACGGACCCTTTGGCAGCAACAATTTCGAGTCCGTTCAGTCCAGCAGGGCCACAAAGGACGTCCTGTTCAGGATGCGTTCCTTTCTCGATATCGCAGCGCAAGACCGTGCGCTTTCCCACAGATGCAACGACTCTCAGCCGTGATGACGCGGGATGGTCTTTCGGTAGCACGATTAGGGGCGAACCAGCGTCGCGGATAAGAGAGAGCGTGCAAACAATTGCTTTGGTGGTGGTGCGATCGTTGCTAAAACCCGACGCGACAAGAAGATCTTCTGCACTCACCGCCATGACGATCTCATCGTCTACCGTCTCTATGAAGAGTTGCCGAGCGCATCCTGACTTAACTACGCCGATCACGCCATCGGCACTGCGTACGAATAAGATCTCGTCGGCGCCGAGCGGCACGCGCTGTTCCATACTACGCACTCTTAATGATCCAAAGTCCTCGATGAGAAAAAGGGCTAACCAAGGATCACGCTATAAGTGTTACTCTTCAAGCTCTGTTATGTCTTCCGATTGGCATGACGGACACATCGGGTTCTTGCCGATGCCTTTGAACTTTGACCCGCATTCGTTACAGGCGTATTGCTGCGGGTCAAGTCGCTTTATGTCCTCATTTCCAAACGGACCGCCGACGGTACACATGGTGAGTTTCCCTCAGTGAATGCATGGTAGTGACTGCGTATAAGGGTTTCCTCAGCTGCTCAAGCAGTTTCATTTCGTTTAAGATAAGGTTATATGCGGTTGACGGGAAAAACATGATAGCACGGAGAGCGTGTAGCATTATCCCATCGCCTAATATTGCTTCTAAATAATAATTTAATTTATATTAAATTAAGTCTACATCCTGTACGACAATGTCTGAATCCAAGTTCATCCTAAGTTCATCGTTCAAGCCGACCGGAGATCAGCCTAAGGCGATCGCGGAGCTCGTAAATGGCATCAACGGAGGGGAGAAGCACCAGACGCTCCTCGGGGTTACGGGCTCTGGAAAGACGTTCACCGTCGCGAACGTGATAGCGCACGTGCAGAGGCCCACACTCGTTATCGCGCACAACAAGACGTTGGCCGCCCAACTCTACAAGGAGTTTAGGGAGTTCTTCCCGCAGAACGCGGTTGAGTACTTCGTGAGCTATTACGATTACTATCGCCCGGAGGCCTATATACCGCACACCGACGTCTATGTGGCAAAGGAATCGCAGATCAACGACGAGATTGACCGGCTGCGACATTCGGCTACCAAGTCGCTGCTAACGCGGCGTGACACCATTGTCGTGGCAAGCGTTTCGTGCATATTCGGCATCGGCTCTCCTGACGACTACCAGGAGTCCGTCCTCTCCTTGCAGGTGAGCGAGACCGTCAAACGGAGCGAGATCTTGCGCAAGCTCACGTTCATGCAGTACGAGCGTAATGACGTTGACTTCTTCCGCGGAAAGTTTCGCGTGCGAGGCGACACCGTTGAGGTGTTTCCCGCGTATGGAAACACCGCGTATCGCATCGCGCTCTGGGGCGATAAGATCGAGGGACTGTACGAGTTTAATCCGGTCAACGGAAGAAAGACGGCAGCGCTTGATTTTCTCCCGATCTACCCAGCGACGCACTTTATCACCAACCGCGCGAGGCGCGACGAGGCACTGCACTCGATCAAGCGTGAGCTCACTGATCGTTTGGAGTACTTGCGCGGCCAGGACAAGTTACTTGAGGCCCAACGACTTGAGCAGCGCACAAAATACGACCTTGAGATGTTGCGGGAGGTCGGCTATTGCAGCGGCATAGAGAACTATAGTCGCCACCTCAGCGGGCGCTCTGCAGGGGAGGCGCCCACGACCCTCATCGACTATTTCCCGGACGACTACCTCCTCGTCATAGACGAGTCGCACGTGACCATCCCCCAGCTTGTCGGCATGTACGGCGGAGACCGCTCCCGGAAGGACAACCTGGTGGAGCACGGGTTCCGGCTCCCTTCGGCGTACGATAATCGTCCGCTTACCTTTGGCGAATTTGAGAAGCGGATCAACCAGGTCATCTATGTATCGGCCACCCCGGGACCGTACGAGCTGGCCCAGCGTGAGCACGTGGTCGAGCAGATCATTCGTCCTACCGGGCTGGTCGACCCCGCTGTGGAGGTTCGTCCCGCCGAGAACCAAGTCGACGACCTCATCGCAGAACTTCGAAAACGATCAAGCGAGCGAGTGCTGGTGACGACATTGACAAAGAGGATGGCTGAGGATCTTTCCGAGCACCTTCACGAGATCGGCATCAAGGTGCAGTACCTCCACTCTGACATAAGCACGCTCGATCGCGTCGACATCCTGTACGACTTGCGGCGCGGCGCGTTCGACGTCCTCGTTGGCATCAACCTCCTGCGGGAGGGCATCGACCTGCCCGAGGTCACCCTCATGGCCATACTCGATGCGGATAAAGAGGGATTTTTGCGCTCCGAGCGGTCGCTCATTCAGACGATCGGCCGTGTCTCGCGAAACGTCAACGGTCGCGTTATCATGTACGCGGACGTCACGACCGACTCCATGAAGCGCGCGATAGGCGAGAACAATCGTCGGCGTGCGCTGCAGCTCGCCTACAACGAGCGCCACGGAATCACCCCGCAAACCATTGTTAAGCCGATCGAGGAGCTTGTCGAGCGTCGTCGGCCGGGGATAGTAGCCGACGAAGAACCCGCGCTAAGCGTTGCTCCAGAGGAGCTCGAAGAGACGATCGCAGGTCTACAGGCGGAGATGCAGCGAGCGGCGCGCGGACTAGAATTCGAGCGGGCAGCGCTCATTCGTGACATGATTCGATCGCTTGAAGAAGGGACGTAGCGTGACTGAATCCATTCGTATAAAGGGCGCAAAAGAGCACAACCTCAAGAACATCGACGTTGAGATCCCTCGCGACAAGTTTGTCGTCATAACGGGAATCAGTGGTTCAGGTAAGTCCTCGTTGGCTTTTGACACGATCTATGCCGAAGGACAGCGAAAGTACGTGGAATCGCTGTCGGCATACGCCCGGCAGTTCCTCGGTCAGATGAAGAAGCCAGAGGTGGAGCACATCGATGGCCTGTCCCCGGCGATCTCGATCGACCAAAAAACGACGAGCAAGAATCCCCGTTCGACCGTGGGAACGGTCACGGAGATCTTCGACTACCTGAGGCTTATGTTCGCACGCGTGGGGACCCCTCACTGCCCCCAGTGCGGCAAGGAGATCGCTCAGCAGACCGTGCAAGAAATCGTCGACCAGGTGATACGGCTTCCGAAGGAGACGAGGATCACGATACTCGCCCCCGTGGTCAAGGACAAAAAGGGCGAGCACAGGAAGATCTTGGAGTTCCTGCTCCGCGACGGGTTCACGCGAGCGCGCATCGACGGCGAAGTGCGCGAACTCGACGAAGCTATCGACCTCGACAAGAACAAGCGGCATTCGATCGAGGTCGTGGTTGACCGGCTTACCATCGCTCACGAAGAACAGCAACGCCTCGCCGATTCGCTTGAGACCGCCCTCGTGCTCGGTGACGGCGTCGTCATCGTCGACGTCGCCGGCGCTCAGGAGCTCTTCTTTAGCGAGCACTTTGCGTGTCCCGAGTGCGGCATCAACATGGGAGAAATCGAGCCGCGCATGTTCTCGTTTAATAGCCCGCACGGGGCGTGTCCGGCCTGTCACGGCCTCGGGTTTGAAAAGACGCTCGATGAAGATCTCGTCGTGCCCGACAAATCCCTCGCCGTCAGGCGCGCGATAGCGCCGTGGGGGAAGCCGACGAGTGACTACTACCCGCAGTACCTCTTAAGCGCGGCAAAACAGTTCCAGTTCGACCCTGAAACGCCGTACGAAGAGCTTTCAGACGAACAGAAACACCTCATCCTGTACGGCTCGGGGAGCCAAAAGATGCTGTTTGAGTACGTCGGCAGACACGGCCACGTGCGCTTTCTCAGGCCATTTGAGGGAGTGATAAAGAACCTGTCGCGTCGCTATCGCGAAACCGACTCTGAGTACATCAGAGAAGAGATTGAGAAGTACATGCGGCTGCGCGCGTGCGATGCCTGCAACGGCAAACGCCTTCAGCCGAAAGCTCTCGCCGTTACCGTCAGTGATCGCTCGATAGCTGACGTCTCGGCCTTTTCAGTCGACGCCGCCTACGCGTTCTTTGACAGCTTGCGTCTCTCGAACGGGAAAATGACCATTGCCGCGGAAGTCATCAAAGAGGTCAAGAAGCGACTCAACTTCCTGCAAAACGTCGGCCTCAACTACCTGACGCTCGATCGAGCGAGCGAGACGCTTTCGGGGGGGGAGGCTCAGCGCATACGGCTTGCGACGCAAATCGGTTCGGGCCTCGTCGGTGTCCTCTATATTCTTGACGAGCCGAGTATTGGCCTCCACCAACGCGACAATTTACGTCTTATAGGGACGTTGAAGAGCCTTAGGGACCTCGGGAACACGCTCATCGTGGTTGAACACGACGAGGAGATGATTCGCACGGCAGACTACGTTATCGACATGGGGCCCGGCGCCGGAGAGCACGGAGGCGCGATCGTGGCAACCGGCACACCGAGCGACATCGTGAGCGATCCTGAGTCCATCACCGGACAGTACCTCAACAGAGTAAAACGGATCGAGGTGCCACGGCGACGGCGTACGACGAACGGCAACGCCCTGCGCATTGTTGGCGCGCGCCATAACAACCTCAAGAACATCGACGTGGAGATCCCCCTCGGGATCTTTACCTGTGTCACGGGAGTCTCTGGATCAGGAAAAAGCACCCTTATCAACGATATCCTCCATCGCAAACTCGCCCAACAGCTGCACCGCGCGTACGGAAAGCCCGGCGACCACGACGACGTTTTAGGCATTCAGCACATCGACAAGGTGATTACGATCGATCAGTCCCCCATCGGGAGGACGCCGCGCTCAAATCCCGCCACGTATACCGGGGTGTTCGATTTCATCCGGGCCCTCTTCGCCCAGCTTCCCGACGCCAAGGCCCGAGGCTATCGCCCGGGCCGGTTTAGCTTCAACGTGAAAGGCGGCCGCTGTGAGGCGTGCAGAGGCGACGGGATCATAAAGATCGAGATGCACTTTTTGCCTGACGTCTACGTGCCGTGTGAGGTCTGCGAGGGGAAGCGCTACAACCGGGAAACGCTCGAAATTCGCTACAAGGGCAAGAACATCGCCGACGTGCTCGATATGACCGTGGAAGAGGGCGTGCACTTCTTTGAGAACATCCCGCGCATCAAGCAGAAACTTCAGACGCTCTTCGACGTGGGCCTGGGCTACATCAAACTCGGGCAGCCCGCGACGACGCTCTCTGGCGGAGAGGCACAACGCGTCAAATTAGCCACGGAACTCAGTCGGCGGAGCACGGGACAGACGTTTTATATCCTCGACGAGCCGACGACAGGCCTGCACTTTGATGACATCAAGAAACTGCTCGCGGTCCTCGGAAGGCTCACCGACGCGGGGAATTCGGTGCTCGTCATCGAACACAACCTCGACGTGATCAAGACGGCCGATTACATCATCGATCTGGGCCCTGAGGGAGGCGACGAAGGCGGGTATGTCGTCGCGAGGGGAACGCCTGAGATGATCGCCCGGTCGGGCACATACACGGGCGAGTTCCTCAAACGAGTGTTAAACGGATACTAAGAGCGATGCCACCACCTTCAGTCGCCGCACGGTTGGAAAACTTACCGAGCAGTCCTGGGGTCTACCTGATGAAGGACACGGGCGGGAAGATCATCTACATCGGGAAGGCCATTTCCCTGAAGAACCGAATAAGAACCTATTTTCATACTACGCCAGCGGCGCCGCGAACGATGGCACTCGTCGAACGGGTTGATGACATCGAGTGGATCATCACCAACACCGAAAAAGAGGCGCTTATCCTTGAGTCGAACCTTGTCAAGCTTCACAAGCCGCGATATAACGTGCGGCTCACCGACGACGGCAGCTTCCCGTACATCCGAATCACGAGCGACGAGTACCCGAGTATCACCGTGACGCGCGCGGTGCGAAACGACGGATCGGCCTATTTTGGCCCGTACACGAGCGCGCAGGCCACACGCCAAAGCGTGAAGGTGCTGCGTAAGGCGTTCCCGTTGCGCAGTTGCAGCAGAGACCTGCAGCGCGTTCTGCGGCCATGTCTTAACTATCAACTCAAGCTGTGTGCGGGTCCCTGTGCAGGCAAAACGGACCCCGACGCGTATGCCCAGCTCGTGACAGGCATGCAGCGGTTTCTCGAGGGACGCCAAGACGACATCCTCGATGAGCTGAAGCGCGAAATGCACGACGCGGCGACGGATATGGATTTCGAGCGCGCGGCGACGCTGCGCGATCGCATTGCCGCGCTCGAGAGCGTGCGAGAGCAGCAGTACGTGGAGCCGCGGTGCGGCGACGAAGATGTCATCGCCATCGCCCGCAGAGGTCCGCAGGCGTGCGCGCTCATACTCATGGTGCGCGACGGGAGGATCACGGGGCAGCAATCGTACGCCCTCCGTGGAACCGAAGGCGCTGAGGCGACTGAACTGATGACCGCGTTTGTCAAGCAACACTACTTCCACCTCGAGGGCCCCTACGTCCCGAAGGGGATTCTTCTCGAGCACGCGATTGAGGAGGCGGACGCCGTTGCGAATCTCCTCACCGAGATCAGGGGAAGTCGCGTGCACGTCAGCGTTCCCCGAGCCGGACCGAAGACAAAGCTCGTCGCGCTTGCTCGCAAGAACGCCGAATCGATGCTTAAAAAGCCAACAGCTGCCGATGCGTTGTACGTTCTCAAAGACGCCCTTCGGCTGCGTTCTTACCCCTACCGGATCGAGGCGTTCGACGTTTCGAATCTTGCCGGTGCCGAGGCCATGGGGTCAATGGCGGTCTTCATCGACGGCACGCCGCAGTTTAACGAGTATCGCTCCTACAAGATCAAAAGCATCGCCACGATTGACGATTATGCGATGCTCAAGGAGATTGTCGGCAGGCGATATCGAGAACGTGAGGGCCGCGCGGACCTCATCGTGGTTGACGGCGGAAAGGGGCAGGTGCGCGCCGTTAGGGACGTCCTCACGATGCTCGGCTTAAGGACTCCCCTTGTCGGCCTTGCAAAGCGTGAAGAGCTCGTTTACGTGCCTGGTCGGTCAGCGCCCGTCGCGGTGCCGCAGATCGCGCTCAACGTGCTGATGCGCATTCGTGACGAGGCGCATAGAACGGCCATCAGGAGACACCGCAACTTCCGTTTGCGTAAGCTCTTAGAGAGCACGCTCGATCAAATCCCGGGCGTCGGCAAACGACGAAAGGTCGAGCTCCTCAAACGTTTTGGATCAGTGGCTCAGCTCAAAAAGGCGAGCGTGGAAGAGATCCATTCCGTGCCTGCTGTTGACAAGACGACCGCTCGCAGCGTGTACAGTTTTTTTAACGAGCGACCCTCGACCGCTCGAGCGTTCGCTGCACACACGTAACGAACGCGACACGAGGAGACGTTATGGAAGCTTGGCGTCGCAGACTAGTTTTCGACCCGGTACCCCCGCTCGTTGAAGCGGAGAACGCAGCTATCAGCTATTTTGCGCGTCGGGATCTTTCAGGCGACGCCGTGCCATCTGCGAGGTCTCTGTGGGAGTTAAATGAGGTACAAACGCTGCTTCGGAAACAACAGGACGACGGCTCGTGGAGGTACCCCGGCGCTCGCCGCGTGCATGTGCGTTCGGGAGATAATTACGACCAGCTCGAAACGTACCGCATCGTAGGTCAGCTGGTCGAAAAATTCGGAATGGCCCGCGACCACTCGGCCGTGCGGCGGGCAGCCGAGTACCTCTTCTTGCACCAGACGAGTGAGGGCGATTTCCGGGGGATTTACGGCACCCAGTACTCCCCAAACTACTCTGCAGGAATCATGGAGCTTCTTATCAAAGCGGGCTATTCGCGCGATGAGCGGATAGCGCAGGGATTTGAGTGGCTGCTCGACATTCGTCAACGTGACGGGGGTTGGGCGATCCCGTTGAGAACCGTAGGCGCGAAGCTGAACTCCTTTACGAACGGGGCCACGGTCCAGCCAGATCGCTCGAAGCCGTTTTCCCATCTTGTGACGGGTGTTGTCTTGCGCGCCTTTGCTGCACACGAGCAGCATCGTGCTTCATCAGCGGCGAGGAACGCGGGCGCGCTGCTGGCCTCCCGATATTTTCGACGCGACGCTTATCCTGACAGGGGCGCGGTCGATTTTTGGACGAAGTTCTCGTATCCGTTTTGGTTCACCGACCTTTTGTCGTCGCTTGACTCGTTGTCGCGGCTCGGGTTTGATCGCGAAGACGCGGCAATCTACCAGGCGCTCGACTGGTTCGTCGCCCGGCAGCGACCAAGTGGGGTGTGGGAACTGCAAATGCTAAAGACGGCGGACAAGGCGCTTGCACTTTGGCTGAGCCTGGCGATTTGCCGCGTCTTAAAACGGTTCTACGACTGAGACGCAGCTTCCCAATGCAACCTCCCTTTTACGTCCCTCTTTCGCCAAAAAAGGCTGGTGCATCGCGCTTGCAAGCCAGTTCAAACGGCTTTGCTGACCGCGTTGCTAATGTATGGGTACGCGTCGAACGTCTGGTTGAAGGAGACGTTGACGTCTATGAAAAGGGGATGCGCTGCGACGACTCCGTTAAGGTTCATCATCACACTTTTCGTAAAGATGGTTTGGAACGCCGCGCTGATAGCAGGTCCGAAGTTTATGGTTGATTGTATTGGGATTTCGACGCTCCCACGCGCCGGAACTTGGATTCCATCAATTGTGCCCGTGCTCAAGACTTGGTTTCCCTCGACGAGTAGAAGGTTGTAATTCACGGAATTGACGGTGACTCCAACGACGTTCGGGTTGTACAGCTTGATCACAAACGTTAGGTTGAAACCTGAGCGTGACACGTTATCGATTGAGCGTACTGACACTCCTTGGACTTGAGGGGCTTGGAGGGTTAAAAAAAAAGCGGCACCTGCAACAGCGATAACGATAATAACGACGCCTATGATAGCGGCGATAGTTCTTGTCCGCATAGCCAAAGAATTAGCCTCTCCCTATATATAGGAACCGAAATAAGCGCTCCAGCTTGATGAGGTAAGCATTAAATGCCAGGCATGCCGCCTTCTTATGAACTAGAATCGCGGCACCGATGGCATCGAGCGAAAGACACGTAGCCAACTGCTTTGGTGCGACCCAGCACGTGACAGGAGGACAAACATAATATTATGCTTCTGCGCTACAGTAGACACGGCGCTATTGTCGAGTGCAATAATGCGCGCCGGATTCGTGGCGTCAAACCGCTAACGCGCGAGGCGAGCACAAATGCCATATGAGGAAGTCACAGGCTCGGATTGGGAGCGAACTGCGCTTTACCTTGCCGTTGGCATGCTGCTTATTGTTACTGGGGCAATTTTTCTTTTTGCCATCAACCGCGTGATAGGGGCGATCCTGTGGTTCGTCCTCATCGGTGTTGTGCTCACGTTTCTGGTCAGCTGGCACACGAAAACGTACGCGTATCGGTGCAAACAGTGTGGAGAGCAATTCGAGATATCACCTGTGACGAATTTCGTCAGTCCCCAAGGCGTAGGCAAAAACGGCGCGTGGAAGTACCTCAAATGCCCGCGCTGTAATAAGCACGAGCGCGCCGAGGTTCTAAAGAAAGTAAAACGATGATGGTCGTGCTGCTGGCGCGCTGCTGGCGCGCTGCTGGCGCGCTGCTTGCTGCAACAGCCACACGTCCGTTCGTTTCTATCGCAGCTGTTTCGTGCCGATACCCCCACATCAAAGCGTTGCTTCCACGTCAAGCCGGACCATTTGTACATGGACGTCTCCGTTTTCATCCTGCGGACGCCGCTCGACGTACGCACTGGCGATCTCTGCGACGAAATCCTCGCGTAACGCTTCCGGAAGGCGTTGCGTGTAGGGAAGGAAGACCGTGCGCAGCCAGCCCATAAGCGCTTCTTTCCCATCGTGCACCATGTCCTTTGGTATCAGCTGAACGCGTTTTGCAGAGAGGCCAACGCGTTTTAGAAACCCGTCGTACTCTTCGACGCTGTAGAAGAACCACGGGTAGGCGAAGCCAACAAAATAGCCTTTCCAGCGTCGGTGAGTCGTGATCTCGTTCGCGACGTCTGAGATCAACGCAGCATTGCCTTTTCCGCCGAACTGAAGGACTGCGCGCCCGTCCGTCTTGAGGCCCCGCTTGATTCCGCTGAGCACGGCGAGGTGATCGCTTACCCAGTGCAGGCTTGCAAACGACACGACGAGGTCGAACTCGTGGTGATAAGCGAGGCGGGTCGCATCACCCCACCGAAACTGTAGGTTAGGGAAATGCGCTGGGGGGAATCGCTGGTGGGCAAAAGCAACCATGCTTTCAGACGAGTCGATACCGATTATCGAACCATCTGGAACGAGCGCTGCAAGCTCAGCGGTGATCTTTCCATCGCCGCAGCAGATGTCCAATAATCGTTCAGCGCCCGCGAGTTTCAGGGTTCGAATAACGTCGCGTGCCCACTGTTGCTGCGGCGACGAGTGTTTTTCGTAGTCAGCCGCATCCCATCGGTAATTCACGTTAATTCGGATCCCCTGTGTCACTTCTTCGTCAATCAAACCGTTCCAGCGCCCACGCCCGCCCGTCAACGCCTATTTCCGCGTGCGTTGTAGAGGGTTATGTTTGCAGCACCACTCGATAGTGCGCCTTGCTGTTGCGGACGCGCTGGACAGCACGGTTTGCGTCATTATAAGAGAACGCCTCGGTCCGCGCGACAATGCCGTGGCGCGCAGCGAATGCGAGCATCTCTTGCATTACGCCCCTGCCGCCCGTTACGCTTCCGCTGATCGATTTTTGTCCGGCAACGAGCTTGGATGCCGGTGCTCCTATCTCGCCTTCTTCGCCGGTCAGTCGACTGACGATCGTCAAATGACCGTTCGGCCGCAGAGCCTCCACATATGTGGCCCACGGGAGCGGCCCGGTTGCCGTGGATACGATGAAGTCGAGGGTGCGCTCAGTGTCTCGCATTTGACCCGCGTCGCGGCTATTCAAAAAATGATCCGCGCCAAAAGTGTATGCATCGTCTTTCTTTTCGGGGTTTGTCGAAAAGGCGGTTACTTCGCACCCCATAGCGTGCGCGAATTGTAAAGCTAAATGTCCGAGTCCGCCGATACCGACAACGCCGACGCGATGATGCGGGCGAAGGTCATAGCGCCTCATTGGCGCGAACACGGTCACGCCCGCGCACATGAGCGGCGCCGCGCCCGCCGAATCGAGTGCATCAGGAATCGCGAAGGCAAAACGGCTATCGGTGCGAACGAAATCGGCGAATCCGCCGTGTCTCTTGACACACGTGAGCACCTTGTTTCGGCACAGGTTCTCGTACCCGTTTAGACACCACTCACAGCGTAAGCAGCTGCCCGATTGCCACCCCACACCTACTCGTTGGCCAATGCTGAGCTGCTCAACCTCAGTGCCAGTCGCCGCGACCGCGCCGATAATCTCGTGTCCTGGTACGAGTGGGTAGCGCGAGATGTTCCAGTCATCGTCGATCAGGTGCACGTCGCTGTGGCAGACCCCGCAATGGCTGACTTTGACGTCGATGTCGTACGGGCCTAGTTGGAGCGGCTCATAGTCAAAGGGTTGAAGCGCCGCACCAGGCCCCTGCGCAGCAAACGCATGAATTCGCATTGTCTTCTCGGTGAACTCTGTATGCCGGTCGTGGCACTTTACTGTTTGCCTGTGGCAAGGCTGCTGCACCTCGGAAGGCTTCGCTGGTGAGTTCTACCCCCCTAAGCCTTTTGATCCCAGCCCTAAACTGTTATATATCAAAAAGCATAGCTTCAGATATATTGTAACAAGGTGAGGGTTTCCAGTGCCGAGACGAATATGGAAAGAATGGGCGCACGATCAGTTTCTAGGCATGACGCAGTTCGGGCCCCTCAAAATGGAGCGCGGCAACATCAAGTTTTTCGTGCTCATGACACTCCAAAACCAACCGCTCCACGGGTACGGCATTATCAGGGCCATTGAGGAAATGAGTGGCCACGCCCCGAGCGCGGGCGTGATCTATCCGACGCTGCAGATGCTTGAGGATCAGGGGTGCGTCACTATGAATGAAGAGGATCACAAGAAGATTTACGCTATCACCGGTGACGGGAGATACTTCTTGGAGAAACACCGCGATACGGTTGAGCGATTGAGTACGCGGGCGGCTCAGCCACGATGGAGCTCACTTCCCGGCGTCGGCAGGCGCATCGGGGAAATCGCGCGGACGATCTTCTCCAATTATTCGTACCTCGATGACGAGAAGATACAACAGATCGAGAACATCCTCGACGAGGCGAGGAGACAGATCGGTGAAGTGATTTTTGCGAGAAAGCGTTAAGACGGCGCGGCGCTTTTTCCGGGCCTAGGATTTCCATCGCCGGCCATCATGAAACGTGCCGTGCTAGGTTTTTTTCGCGACAAGGAGAGAGCTGCCTTCTGTATGCGTGACGCTCTCGGTAGGAGGTAGCAGTTTGAAAGATCCAGATGAAACGGGAGCACTCGAAACGGAAGCGGCTGCTTCCGCCGCGGCGATTACCCCTCCGCGGAACCTTTTTCGACCTCAGACGTTCAAAGCACTGCATTACCGCAACTTTGCGCTGCTCTGGGGCGGGCTCCTCCTGTCGAACACCGGCACCTGGATGCAGATTATTGCGCAATCGCTCCTCGTTTTGCAGCTCACGCAGAACTCAGGTGTCGCTCTGGGGATAATCTCGTTTGCCCAGGCTTCTCCGTTCTTGATATTTGCGCTTGTCGGCGGGGGCGTGGCTGACAGGGTGGACAAGCGACGGCTGTTGCTGGCCACACAAAGCCTGCAAATTGTTTACGCGTTCGTCTTAGGAATCCTTACCGTCACAGGTCTAGTTCAGTTCTGGCATATCGTAGCGCTGTCAGTGCTCGTCGGGGTCACGCTTAGCTTCGACCAGCCGACCCGATTTGCCCTCATTCCTTCGCTTGTGCCTCGCGAGGATCTCTCCAACGCGATATCGCTCAACACGATCGTCTTTAATGGGGCGGCTGTTGTCGGGCCAGCTTTGGGAGGAGCTTTAGTCATGGTCATCGGCTACGCCGGCATCTTCTTCGTCAATGGCTTTAGCTATGTCGCGGTTCTGATAGCGCTCCTCCTTATGAGGCTGCCCCCAATCATTAGCTCGACGTCCACTTCGCTGTTTCGCGCTATACGGGGTGGTTTGACCCGCATACTACACGACCGCCTCTTGGCAAAGCTACTCGTTAACTACGGGTCGTTGCTGTTCTTCGCATCGACGTATACCATACTGCTCGCGCTCTTCGCGGTGACTGAGCTCGGGACCACCCCTGCAGCACTAGGCGTGCTGTACACGGCGATCGGGGTCGGGACCATCGTTGGATCGCTGGCGGTGGCTTCGCTAGGCGACTTCCGGCACAAGGGGCAGCTCCTGATGGTCTCGTCGATTTCGATGTCACTGTCGGTGATCGCTTTTTCGTTTCTTCACCTTTATTGGCTCTCGTTCGGCCTGCTGGTCGTTGTGGGGGCGGCGCAAGCTGTTTCATCTGCCCTGTCAATCACGCTCCTGCAGCTCAACGCGCCACGCAACATGATAGGCCTTGTGATGAGCATTAACACCCTTGTTATCATGGGAATACGACCGCTTGGTGGTTTCCCCTTCGGCGTTTTGAGCGCGCTTATCGGCGTCTCTGCCGCAATTGCGACTGGTGCGGCGATAGCTTGTGCGATAAGCGTCTATCTATTTGTAGCCAACAAGAGACTGCGTTCAGCGTAGCGGTTACCAAAAAGAAGCCTTTCTATCAGCTTTTTTTGAAAAGCTTTAAACAGACGGAAAGCTCCATGAACTCCCGTGGCTGTGTGCCCGCGCGACCGATGACTCGAAAGCTGATAGTGACAGCAGCGCTCAACGAGTGCTTGACGATCTTATTTTTACAGCGTTTATGCTCGCGGCATGTGTGTACATCTTGTTTTCAAACCGCGGTTTGTCAAATTGGTCACAAGGAGCTACCTTCGAGCACTTAAGCGGGATGGCAAGTTTGCGGATCACTGTACATATGTCGCTCTCCTTCTGTTCACACCGAAGTGTGAATCAGTAATACTCAACGATATCACATGTTGACCCAGTTTTTCCACTCAATAGTTTCCGCTGTTTCCTCTGCACTTTGTGTCGGTAGATCAAAGGGGATAATGTATTAGAATGCCTAGATAGCGAAACTAAAAAACATCAACCGGTGTTTGTTTGCCTGATAGCGATTATAGCGCTTCTTGTTTAGACGGAGCCCGTAGAGCGTTTCTTTTCGTACGGGTAGTAGTGTGATTCCGAAAATACAGTCGCAACCAAGCTAGAAACTACTTAAAGCGGTTGTCCGGCGTGCGAAGCAAATCGTTTCTAATGGAGCATCAGCGAGCCGATAACTACGTTGCGAATATGCGCACCGCGTCGCTCGTTTACAAAAATAAAAATCTTGGCACGATTGAATGCCTTCATTGCGAGTCCAAATTTTAAAAAAAAGCGCAAAATACGAGCGAAAACGTTAAATATGATCGTGTAGAGCTTAATTATGCTGAGATTAACGGGAGCCGGGCCCGTGAAATGGCCTGCCTCGAAAAACCGTCTTCTCTTACGGCTAACGGGCCCGTGTTCCTTCCTCGTTTTTGAATTTGCACGTTCTACGTCGTTTGCATCGCCGACGAACTTTGGATTTGCGTCCGACGCGAAGTGCCGTCTTACTTGTAGATGCAACCTCCTTAAACGCCTTACGATTTCTGTTTGTCCATTGTCAGTCGCGGCACTCGTCAGAAGACGTAAGGCGTCGCATGCCTGCAAAGAATTGCCCTTAGCTTCGCGCTTGAGTAAGATCTCGAAATCGCACGTTGCTGCGGCAAGAACAAATTTTGGAGTCTGTGCCTATCTCTTTCGCTGAATCTGCCGGAAAATAGCCTTAGATTCCAAGAAAATGCGCATTAAATCTAAATCAATATAGAGCGTTACTACGAACGCGTGACGAAATGACACAAAGGAGGTGACGCAATGACAGAATTGAGAACGGTCACGAAGATTCCTGTTGGGGCGGTGGCATTGATCGTTGCCGTGATTGATGCTGTAATATCGTTCATTTATGGGGTGATCTCAGCGATTTTCATCCTTGGGGGCGCCGCAAGCTTGAACTCTATCTTGCCGGAGGGAGTCAGCATCGGTTCGGGCGCGACGTTAGCGATAACCGTCATCATCACCGCTACTATCGGCGGCTTCATAGGTGGATATATTATAACAGCAATTGTAGCACTCGTCTACAACAGGCTGGCCCCCAGAATCGGTGGTGTCAAACTTGAATTCGAGTAATGGTGAGGCATACCGTGGTCGCCTCAAATCGGAGCGTTTTGAACGTCACGATTCACTTAAAAAGGACAAACCACCATCTTTTTTTACTGCAACAGCTAGTAGTCTTACCGCCCGCCGCCCGCGGCCGCGCGCGAGTGTGAGCCCCGAAAGCTCCGCTACGCAGAGCGAGGCAAAAGAGTAGATAAATCCCCGGAAAAGAGCCTGAGAAGCAAATTTGAACTCTATTAAGCTCAACCAAAGAACAGTCGTAACTGTTAGGGCACTGACGTGAAAGACAAGATCAAGCTCGATAACGCTGCAAGCACGGTTTTTGCCCCGCAACTCGTGGGCCTGGTGACCACCATAGATCGTACGAACCAGCCAAACGTAGCGACCTTCGCTTGGATAATGAGCACTTCTCACGACCCGGAGCTCATAGCAGTAAGCGTTTCAAAAGCGCGCTATACCTACGAGTGTTTGACTGATGAATTCGTTATCAATTTGCCAACGAAGGAGTTGGTTAAAGAGATGTGGACCGTCGGAACTGTATCGGGAAGGGACGTGAACAAGTTTGTGGTTTCGGGGTTGACACCTATTCCGTCGGAGGTCGTAAAGCCGCCCCGGATTGCTGAGTGCCCGACCCATATCGAGTGTCGCATTGTCGACATCCTGGAAACGGGCGACCATACCATCTTTGTCGGCCAGGTCGTCGCAAAATCTGGTGACTTCGATGCAATAGAGGGCGGCAGCCTCAATGCGCGCATTGAGCCTTTGTTCCATCTTGGAGGCACGAAATTCCTCTGCGGCGGGGAACGAATTGACGTAAACGAGCTTCGCCGGGGCGAAAACAGGTTTTGAAATGCGCTGCGAATCCGCCATAATCGGGCGCCTTTACATCGCTTACCGCTAAGCACGCAAGTTCCTTAGAGTCGCTCGTTTTCAAGTTAAGCCAGATTCGGTTTGTCGCCGGACGCGACCACTATGCCGATTTTTGCGTGCTCATCACGAGACGATGATTGCACAGAGACGTGTTCACCGGTATCGTCCACCTCCACGTTCGCAAGGCCCGCTTCAAGGAGCCATCGGTTAAGCTCGGCGTGCTCGAATCCGAGCCATCGGTCTCGACGTTCCTCGGTTAGAAACGTGAAGCCGTGCGCTTTAAGATCGCTAATCACGAGTCTCCCTCCCACGTTAAGAATGCGAGCCATCTCGTCTATGGCTTGCCACGGGTGCGCGAGGTGATGGAGGCACATATTGGCAAAGACGTAATCAACCGCGCCGCCGCAGAGGGGAAGGCGTTCGGCATCGGCACGACAAAATGCAAGAGCCGGAGCGTTCGGCATCTTCTGTTTCATTACGTGCAGCATCTTCATCGAGTGGTCGATGGCAATCACGCGCAGCCCTCTTTCAATCAACCCTTGAGCAATGAAGCCGGTCCCCACCCCGATATCGGCGGCAAGTGCCATGATCCAGCTTGCACATTTGCAACGGAGATCGCGTGTTCTCTCACTGCGTCGTTGAACGCGCTTTCGCGCATGCGATCCCACTCAGAGGCAATTTCATCGAAATAGTGTCTATCGATGGCTTCTTTTTCTTGTGTAAGCGGGAGTTGACGAGTAGAATTATATCTAGCTGCCTTTTTTGCGCGCATTCTGACCCTACGTCTGCTGTCACGGTGCAGCGCGAAATCTCCAAAGCCGCGGTGAAGTCGGTCGGCTCCCGACGGTTTCCTCTCACGAGGAAGCTTTCGTGTAAATGAGGCTCGCCTCGTCGTTGCGCGTTTACCAGGCCAACCGCCCGCCAAGCCGTGACACAAACGCGGTGTCACGCGTTTACACGCAATTCCTGCCTCACGCGGCCTTATAGCGCTTTTCGGCCCACGTAAGATCAGAGGTGAACGTTATGGCGACGAATGCAACGAGCACACAAATGGGCGAACCACTGTATGCTGGTGTCGCTGCGGCGCTGCGTATAAACAGGCGAATTGAAAATGACGAGATTCCGCTCTTTGTGCAGCGGTGCGTCATCGATGCGACGCGCTGGGAAGTCGACGGAACGCGGTACGATCAATGGCGCGCTGAAAACGGCAACGGGAAAGTTCCTGCTGCCGAGTGGCGTGACAAAGTTGTCATCCCGCATCTGCAGCAGCGATTTGACGGGCTTGAACTCCGCGACGATGACCATCTCTATGGTATCCGACACGATACCGTAGAGGAGATCGATGAGCGTTTCTACAACCCGCAACAGCTTCGGGGCAGCATGCTCGCGAAGTGCCCGGGGCAACGATGGCTTTTCGCTCTCGGATGCTGCCGAAGATACAGACCGCAGTAGATACTGCGCCTCTTTCGAAGGTCGAGTGGTGCTGATAGCGTTCCGCGTGCGCGAATGGTGCGCGCTAAGGCGTCCATTCACGCGTCCGCGTATCCGATATCCGGAAAGGCGTCTTCGAATTCGAGCCTTCTATCCGTGAGCTTGTCATACACGAATACCGCCTCTTCTAAGCTGAGCGGCGTCATTTCCGGGTCGTACTCTTCGTCGTCGTCAAAGAACGGCACCGTCTTTTCGTACTTGAAATAGAGCCCGTCGGGCGTCCGGTATAGGTCGACGTTCTTAAGGCCGGTTTTCAGCGTTTCAATGCAGAACTGGTGCTCGTTTCGCGCAAGAAGGATAGCCGTATCGGTGTCGTACAGCACGCCGCCAAACGCTTGTTTCATAGCGGTATATCGTTTCGATGAACTCGGAGTTAAGCTTTGTACATGCACACGGAAAGTGAAAAATTGGACATCTCATCGTTAGCTAAGACGGCGAGGTTATTGGACAATCGTTTGCCCCTTACACGTAAACAGAAGAGGAACGGTTTGACAATAAAGGGCTTGACAGTCCCATTTTCACAAGCTGCTCGCATCCTCTTCAGCCTCGAGCATTTCCATCAGAGGCTTCTTAAGGATGAGCACGCGCCTTCCAACTCTTACGGCCGGCAGTTCGCCGGACCGCACCAGCCGATATGCGCTCGCGCGGCTAATGCCTATAAGGCGTGCAGCGTGCTCGACGGACAACGTCAGTGCTTCGTCTTTATGGTGCTCTTTTGTCATGTCCACACCTTCACAAACGAAAAGGCGCTGCGCTAAATATATATGTCCCCGCCGTTGCGCTCAAAGAGGCAAGCGTCTCGGCAGTGGCGCGTGGTGAGGTTAGCCATAGCGTCCAGCGTCGCGGGGAAACTAGCTGCCGAATTCACAACACCATCTTTAAGCTCTGTTATGCCGCCTACTAAACGACGTACTTTATAGGAGGTGAAAAATGGCACAGGAACCGCAAACGCACCCGCAGCGACCGGTAAAAAGACCGGGACAAAAATTTCCTCTTTGGATCATGTGGGTCTCTATCGCCGTGTTTTTCGGATGGCTTCTCTTCTTAGCATTCTGGTTGTTCTATTATGCCAGTGGTTTTAGCATTCTCCAAAACATTGCTGTTCTCTTGCTCTCTATTGTCGTCGCCTTGATCGTCGAGACGCTGCTATGGGTTCCGTGGACAATGAAACGCGCTTGAAACGGCAACTGATATTGGAGCAATATCTGCTCTGCGCTGTCTGATCGAAAAAATATGTCTTCCGACGGCTTAAGAAGGCAATATATATCTAGCGGATTAAATCGACTTTTTTCGTTGATTTGTTTATCTGGCTTTCCCATGGTAGCTGAGCTTTTGATGCTCGCTTCCGTGCGGCGGCAACGCTGCCAGTTCAAACCGGAAAAATTAATAAGAACGCTCGCAGTCATAGCGCGGTAGATTCTATGATCAAAAAAACTGCACTGCTACTGATCGGTGTCGTCATGAGTGTTTCAGTGCTGGCTGCGGGCTGTACTTTCAATGTAGGGAACACGACGCCTTCTGCGTCGCCAACGAACACGTATGACAGCGTAAAAGGTTTCACGATTAAGTACTCGTCGGATTGGGGCAAACCTCAGGAGCAAAGAAACGGCGCTCTTGTAGTCTTTTTGACGCCGACCAATAACGAGACTGAAAACCTCAACGTGGAGGTGGCCAACCTCTCAGCGAGCAGTACGCTCGCTACCGTGACGGAAACTATCAAGTCAAATGCACAGGACTACGATAACTTCACGCAAATTGAGGCAACAAACACAACGCTTGCCGGGCTTCCCGCCTACAAGATCGTTTATACGGCAACGGTTGACGGAGATCAGTTAAAAGTGCTTCAAACTTGGACGGTGAAAGACGGCAAGGCATACGTCATTACATACAAAGCTGCTCCTAGCAACTACAATACTCATGTAAGCGCGGCGCACCAGATGATCGACTCATTTCAGATCAAGTAGCACAGTCTGATTGCGATCAAAGGCCCCGGTATAGAGCGTTCGCTTGATTCTTTGCTGAACACTCAGCTCAGACCAGTCGGTTGCAGGACAGACGTACATTTATCGCCTGAAAAATGAACGATTCGATGAGCAAAAAGACAGCGGTGCTACTGGTCGCCATCATCGTGAGCCTATCAGTGCTGGCTGCGGGCTGTACCTCCAATGTAGGGAACAAAACGCCCCCACCTTCACCGACAAACACGTATAACAGCGCGAAAGGCTTCACGATTAAGTACCCATCAGACTGGACAAAAAACGAGCCAAAAAGTGGAGCGATTGCGGTGCTCTTTGGAATACCAACGAACAACGCCACAGAGAATTTAAACGTCCAAGTGTGGAACCGCTCCGCAAACGATACGCTTAGCAGCTTAACACCTAGCAAACTTTCAGCCCTACAAGACTTTTCTGACTTCGAGCAGATTGAGGCTGGCAATACGACCCTCGCGGGCAATCCGGCGTACAAGATCGTTTATACGGCAACCGTTGACGGAGACCACCTGAAGCTGACACAGATTTGGACGGTCAAAGATGGAAAGGAGTATATCATAACCTACAAGGCAGCCCCCAACAACTACGACACGTACGCGAGCACGGCGCAGCAGATGATTGACTCGTTCCAGATTAAGTAGCACAATCTGATTGCGATCAAAAGTCCTCGCGAAGCAGCAACTTGATTCTTAACTGCTTACTCAGCTCAGATTAGTCGGTTGGTATAGGACAGACGTACCTCTATCGTTGTACGGATATCGAACAACAGCCTACTCAGCCAGGCCGCGAAGTTCCGTTAGCGTCCCGGGAAATTCGCGCAAATTGAGCAGGAGACGTCGTGTGACAGCCTCGAAAGATCGCATCATACTAGGCTTGAGAGTGAATCTCACGATGAAGGGGCGTCGAGAATCCCTGCGGGACGCCGGTGAAAGACGGAGGCGAAGGAATTGACGAATCAGTCAACAGATAGAACAGGTTCGAATTTGAACTCAGCGGTGAGCCGGCTTGGATTCTGGTCGGCACTCCTCACGGCGGTATTCTCCGTCGCATTTTTCGCGATTGGTATCTCGACCCCTGTACGAAATATCCCTTATCCCTATGTAGCCTCATTCATTCCCATCGATTACCTATGGATGTATCCGGCATTTCTGTTGGCACCGACCTTCGTCGTGCTTATGGCGTGCATCCACTACTACGCAGCCGATGACAAGAAGCTATTCAGTCAGATAGGGTTGTCGTTCGCCGTGGTCTACGCGGCCGTGATCACCACAGACTACTTTATTCAGTGGACCGTAGTTGAACCGAGTATCTTGAGCGGGGAGACGGCGGGTCTCGCTCTGTTCACGCAGTACAATCCTCACGGGCTCGTCGTTGCTCTTGAAGGTCTCGGGTACCTCATGATGAACGGGGCTTTCCTCTTCGCCGCTGTGTTTTTGCTGGGGGACGGCTTGAGCGCGCGTTACGATGGCTGTTCGTCGCGAGTTTTGTCGTGGCGGTTGGATCGTTTGTCGGCCTCTCTCTGCTGGGATACGGCATTGTCACGTTTGAAGTGACTATTATCGCGATAAACTGCATAGTGCTGATAGTTTCAGGTGCGTTGCTCAGCGTCGTGTTCAAGCGAGCTGGGCGACTACACCAAAACTACACCAAAACTACACCGTAAGACGGCGATTCGTTCGTGAAGCGCCCCACCGTTCGCTAGTGGCCTCCTGCTGCTCATCGCCGTACTTCTCGAGGATGAAATCCCACTTGTACGATTCGTTCGGCAGGACAAACCACCTGAGCGGTCTCTCCGGTTGCTCTTTCCTTTGCATCTTCTTCTCTCACCTCCACAGTCAATGGGGGCGGAAGACCTACGTCAACGCATCCCTCATACACTATATAGCACTCTGGAGTGACGTGTTTTCGAAGGGCGAAGCTTCGCTATCGAGAAGCGACGGCGCGCAATAAAATTATAGATCTATTTTTATTTTAATTAGTAAATTTATATAATGTGCTTTATTGCGAGCGGTAGCAGATTCGTAGAAAGCGCTAAACGCTAGTTCCACCGCGGGAGAATCACAAACCCAGGTCAGACAACCCCGGATGATCGTCGGGGCGTCGCCCCAGTGGTCAATGATACTTGCGGTCCCCCTCTTTGATCGGCAAATCGTTGATACTGGCAATGCGACGCTTCATCACGCCATTCTGATCGAACTCCCAGTTCTCATTGCCATACGAGCGGAACCAATTACCTGCATCATCGTGCCACTCATACGCGAAGCGCACCGCAATATGATTCTCACGAAATGCCCACATCTCTTTGATAAGGCGGTAGTCAAGTTCCTTTGCCCACTTCCGTTTCAGGAATTCGACGATCTCTGTGCGACCGCTTATGAACTCAGCCCTGTTGCGCCACGTGCTGTCAACGGTATATGCCAGTGAGACCTTCTCGGGATCCCGTGAGTTCCATCCATCCTCGGCCATACGAACCTTTTGCACTGCTGTTTCTTCGGTGAACGGCGGCACCGGTGGTCGGCTGTTTTCTGTTATACAAGCTCATACTGGTCTATTATAGATAAAACTGCTTGGCACTGCCGAAATCTATTGAGAAGATGTATGGACGGGTGAACTGCGTTTTCGGCCGGGGCGTGCTATTGATTCGAACTGGGAGCTTAACGGTGCATGGTCAACACTAATCAACTCAGAGAGGAGCGAGAGCCCGATTGTAGCGATGTCTCGGCGGGGTTGGAGCCGGATTTTCGGCGGTAGAAGAAAAAAGGGCGAGCAAACGCCGTTCGATTATTCTCTCTAAGTCCGGCGTGTTCAACTAATCTGGCAATGCTTATATAACATTGTTGTATATAACAACGTTGTATACTAGGAGTTGACAAGTACCGTGTGCAATCAAAGCCGCTGCAACTGTTGGCAAACGTACCCAGAACGGAGCTGGATCCAGTTTCTTTCGCTCCGAATTCTATATGAAACTCCGACGTATGGCTACCAGCTCCTTAACGAGATTGAAGAACAAAGCTCCGGCTGTCACCAGCTGGAGCCCGGAAGCATCTATACCGTCTTGCGGCGGATGGAGGAGAAAGGGTTGCTTGCGTCGACGTGGGAAAGGGGGAACTCCGGTCCGGACAGGAGAATTTACACCGTGACCGAAAAGGGCGCTGACGTCCTGAAGACGGGGCTGAGCACGATTGTACGAAGGAAACAACTCTTTGATGATTTGATAGGGTTCTACGAAAGACGTTTTAAACCGTAATACGATGGAGGTCAACCAAAATGTGTGGACAAAATAGTTGTTGCTCAAACGAGGGATGCAGCTGTGGCTGCAGCTGTGGTATGCATCATCGTCACCACCACGGGCACCACGAGCATGGAATGGGCGCGGGGGGCATGGGTATGGAAATGGAATCCCCCGTGTCGCTGATGGACGTTGATGAAGAAATCAAAATGCTTGAAGAATATAGAGACGCTCTAAACGCGCACCTCGCGAAGGTTAACAAGCGACTTGAGGGGCTTAAGCGCTGAAATAATCCGTATTTCTTCTCTCTCACGGCGACGGTGACAGAGCGCTTTGCAATTCTAGAGAGCCTAAAGGGAGGTTGTTAACTGCATTCACGGCCACGAATCGGGTTAGGTGCGCTGCTGCCTGTCGACAAATAATCCGACTTCGTTATTGCATCGCCAAATCAAGAGAGCGAGTTGAAAGCTGGCGTTGGGGGTGGTATAACGGTCAATGTGCTAGTGGTCTACTATTCACGCACGGGAAATACCAAAGCAATGGCAGAAATAATAGCCGACGCTGCGGGCAAAGAAGGGGCGCAGGTCCGGCTCAAAGAGGTGGCCAATGCTTCAAATGATGACCTTGTTTGGGCCGATGGCATCATTATCGGCTCACCCGTTCATTTCAGCCTGCCGTCAAGCGAGATCAAGAAGTTCATCGACGACTCGATTAGTGTCAGGAGGCAACTCGAAAACAAAGTCGGCGCTGCTTTTGTCAGCTCAGGGCACCGTGCAGGAGGCAGGGAAACCACCATTATGGCACTTCTGCAGGCCTTTATAGTGCACGGCATGGTCGTATGCGGCGATCCGATCTCCTCTGGAGGGCATTTCGGCGCTGTCGCAAGCGGCAGTCCTGATGACCGGTCCTCTCAGGAGTGCATAGGTTTAGCGAAAAAAGTGGTAATGCTCGCCACGAAATTGCAAAGCAGATAGCGTGCGCGTGCGTTATCAGTCCTAAGACAGCTAAGTGTCGAACGCAACGTCCGAAACCCCAAGGTAATTTCGAAACGGCGGTAAAGTGATGACTGTGGGGGCCCGTTGGTCGAAATGAGCTACGCGCTGCTCGATTGCGGAACCGGTTTTTTGAATGAAACCTTGAGAGTTACGCGATGACTGTCTAGGCACTAACTGGCTGCGGTTTTCTGGGTCCTGCGAAGAATATGAAGAAAACGAAGAAGATATAGAACAGCGGCTGATTGAGGAGCACCCCTAGGAACCCAAGAACGCCGATAAAGCCCCAGTACCAGTTTATTCTTATTTCCATAGAGCCTACCACGAGTGATTCTCGTTTATAGGCGGGCTCATTGCGTAAGGTTGACACCTATAACTCTTTTTTAAACGACCTTATGGATGCTTATGAGGGCACACAGAACTAAGTGAGGTGCCTCTTTTCTTTTTTTCTAGCACGTTGATTTATGTCTTTTCTTATGCTAAATTCTAGCTCTTGAATTTTGCGTAAGTGTTTCACCACATCAGGATCGTCTTTTATACTAATCTTAAGGAGTATCCCCTCTGAAGCTTTAAGCAATAACTCAACGTGCTCTAAATCTTTGGCGATTTCCATGTCGTTTAATTTTACGTCTCGTTTATATTTACTTCTTTTTTAAACAACTACTTTTAAATCATCTCGTGTATCATCTATGCACAATGAGGTCCGACTTAACACCCTTAGAGGTGCTATATGCCAAGCACATTGCCGAGGACCGATACAACTACGCACGGCAAGCAAACGTAAAAGAAAAGGTACAAAAGTCTTCACGTTTATTTCTGCTTTTTTCATTTTGAGCGGCCAACTGCCCCCGGCGGGCATAAAACAAATAGCTTTAATATTAGAGTGGCCGCTTTTGAAGCGTCTCAGATAGGAGTGAATCATGGGAACCCAATCACGATACCTCATAGCAGCATTGTGCGCCGTGATGATCCTCGTCGCCTGCACGGCGGGGTGTACGTCGTCGACTACCTCGTCGCCAAGCCCCTCATCGCAAAGCGGACAGGCATCGGCCACCGCGAAAACCGGGCAATCGGGGACAGCGGGCTACCCCCCTGACAATTCTGGGTCCGATCCCGACCCATCGGTCGTGCCCCGGTACAAGCCTTCAGTTCGGCTCATGAGCCCAGAAGAGAACGTCAGTACAGGATGGGCGTTTGAGACCAAGGACCCCCTTTCCAGTGTGAAAGCGTTTTACAGCACGCAAATGGCCAACTTGGGGTACCGCGTTACCGGCACAGAGAACAGCACCCAAGACTACTGGTCAGTCAACTACGCCAAAAACAATACCACTATACTTATTCATGCGGGCAGCAGCCCCCCGTCGCCGATATGGACGGGGTATTTGCCGCCACTGACGAACGTGACCTATTTTGGATTTTCGCCAATTGGTCCGGGGCAAGAGGGCCCCTAAAGCGGGGCTCTGATCTACTTGTCAATTGTTCTGACTCCGAGGCCGCAGGACGAAGTAACTCTTTCTTTCGTCGTATAGGCGTGTCCATTCCAATATACAGCACCTTGTATTCCTATCACCTGCTCGGATAGATCCCGGCCCTTCGTGCAAACCTTGTGACAAACGCTTCGGGTCCGACCTCACGTCTTTATACGTGAAGCGAGTTGCACGCCCACGTCGTAGTACTCGGCAAGCTCTTCTTCTGTGGGTACGAAATAGACTTCCAGCTCCTGGAGCACCTCGAAGCCACACGCTGAAATATCTTCTGCGAGCTTCTTAGGCGCGCCGCCCAGCCCCCCCATAGAGCCGAAAGTGACGGCGAGCTTCTTTTGGCCCGTTTTGTCAAATCGGAGCCCCCGAAGATAGTACACTAGATCGCCGATGCTCGGGTACGGCTCGCCATACAGCGTCGGAGCGCCGAAGAGCACAAGCTTGCTGTCGAGGATATCCTTTACAACCTCGCTTCGTTCGTCGACGTGCAGGAAGTGCACCGCGACGTCAGCCCCCCCGGCGATGAGCCCCTCGGCGAGCGCGTGCGCCATCTTTTGCGTAGAGTGATGCATGGTGTCGTACACGATCGTGGCCTTGTTCTTCGCTTTGCCCGTGGCCCAGTCCGTGTAGGCGTTGATGATCTTGGCTGGATCGGTCCATATCTGTCCGTGAGAAGGCGCGATCACTCGTATCTTGTCGAACAATCCGAGCGTTTTGACTTCGTCAAATTTCTTGAGCAAAATGCGGGCCGATGGCGTGATGAGGTTTGCGAAGAACTTCTGCGCGGCTTGCATCAGCACGTACTCGGGAACGTCGGCGTCATATCGTTGCGCAAGGCACAGGTGTTGGCTAAAGGCATCGTTCGAGAACAGGATCCCATCCTCTTTCAGGAAGGTGAACATGCTGTCTGGCCAATGCAGCAGAAATGCCTCGAGGAACGTGCACGTCTTGCCCCCGAGCGCGAGCTCATCTCCTGTCTTGACGGTGGTAAAGGGGACCCCCTCAAGTGAAGCGTAGTGCTTCTTGAGCCCCTTTGCCCCAACTTCGGTGATGTAAATGGGTGCAGCGGGAAACCTTTTGTGAATCTCAGTCAACGCTCCGCTGTGATCGAGCTCGATATGGTTCTGAATGACCACGTCGATTGAGAACGGTCGTCCCTCCTTCTGGCACGCATCTTGAATCCGTGCCCACATCTGCGCGGACGTTCCCGGGTACGTGTTATCGATAAGGGCTGTGCGGTCCTCGCCGAAGATGAGATATGCGTTATACGTCGTGCCGTGCAGCGTATAGCCGTGCAGCGTATAGCCGTGATATGCTCGTATGTCCCAGTCCAACACGCCTACCCAGTAGACGTTATCCGCGATCTTGACGGCATCAGCTTTCATGTTGTTACCTGCTATTACTAACATGAAACGCTCTGCTATTAGTGCTTCGATCAGTCGGTAAAGAGTAGTATTCTAAGTACTTAAGCGTCGAGCCGCTGTAAAATGCGGCACAAAGCGGTGAATTATGTGAATGGATGAGGATAAGGAAGTTCATGCCGCGCCCCGCCGTTCGGCAGTGGCCTCGGCTTAATGCAATTTTGACAATCCATCTTCTTCTCTCCTCAAAATCCTTATCATATAGGCCCGAATTGAGATGAGTAAAACACTAACAAGAACGCGCCTATGATCATCAGGAAGATGATAGCGCCGTATTTACGTACTGGATGAAATCTGTCATTTCTCTCTCACCTCAATAAAGAAGACTAGAGCCCAAGGGCTACGGCCACGTCGTTGTTGACCCAATATGTGACGCCCTAACCCGGGCGAGCGGGATCTGTCCAGAAGAGAGTTTTTGGCGTGTATGTCCGTTGCGAGGAAACGTACCAAATCGCCGTCTGGATTGCCCGCCGTCTGGATTGCCCGCCGTCGGTTTGAAATCTCCTTTGGCGAGGCTGAAAATCATTTCTTACCACCGCAGTTCGATTCGTCCTGATCGGTATATTCCGAGGCGTTCGTTTCTATCTCTGATCTCGTTTGTTTGAGGAGGCACCGAAAACGTCCGTAGTTTGTGCCGGAGCGGAAAGTGCAAAAAAAACTCTCTCGAGCTGTATTCGCCGCCGAAATGCGTGTCTGAGACAACGAGAAGCGCTTGGGACTCACGAAACGAGCTCTCTATCAGATGGCCTGCTACTTTGTCACCTCAACGGTTGTTTGTCGTGGGCTGACTCATCGCGAAGGACATTAAACTGATTTTCACTGCCGTTTGCGCGCTTGTCGTTGTGCACGCTGATGCACCCCGTGCTGCCCCGCTTCTCGTGGGTACCTACATAGACCTCATTACGATCAAGATCGGCTAGGATTATGCGGAACAGCGGATAGACCGAATCAGCTCTCACGTCCTTAATTTCGAGCGTAGCTCGGCGAGCATCACGGTCGCCGTTGCACAGGCTTCTTTCGTGTTGAGACCTTTCCAAACCCCCGTTATTCAACGAATGTGCCCAAATTAATCCATTCCGCTTGCACGAGGGACCACCAGTCCACGGCCAGCCCCTTTAAGACGTACTCGTACGGAAGCCAGCCATAGCCGCCGTCACCCCACTTGTCTCCCCACGAATTCCGGATCAACAGAGCGCCGGTCGTCTCCTGATCGCACGCGTTTTTGATCTTCATGGCGTCGTCGTAGCCGACGGCGGCTATGGCGTGGCCACCTTCGATCCGTTCTTGAGGACACGGCATAGGTATTTTGCCGTCTTTTCCCGCTTGCCTGATGGAGCTGTATACGGTAAAGCCGAACATCGCCGGGAGCTGTGTCGCCAAGGTCGTCTTGATGCGATCGAGCAGGGCGTCCTTCGGCGTGGCAGGAGGGTCAAGGCGGTAGTAATTGATTGCGTTATATTGCTGGCCAAACGCGTAGTGGAAGGCCGGAGGCTCCACGTCAAAATCAGGATCCTGGTCCGTGTAGGGCCAATACTCCTCAGGTGGGACGCCGAAGAGGACCATGGCCTTCATCGTCTCTCGTAGGTACGCTCTCTCCGGTCTCGTGCATCAGGTTTCTTGTCGCTTTGTAGAGAAAGAGACGCGACGCATCAATATAGGTGCCATAAGCCTTCTTCTGGAAGTACTCCACGAGCCCTGCGCCCGCATTTGCGGTGCACGAACCGAGCTGCTTCTGGTCCTCAACTGGCGAGCACCATTGTCGTAAGTCTACGGAGGCAGGCTGAGCTACTTCGGCCGATCTGAGCGCCCCGCCTTTCTTAAGGGCCTTTTTGATTTCTGGCGTCTCGCGCGTATAGTCGCGGTAGTCGGGCAAGTCGCGGCGCCATCCGAGAGCTTTGCCATCTATCGTCTTTGACAACATACCTTATTCCTCTTGTTTTAGCTAAAAGCGGGCTGACTTTCAACCCGAACTTCAACGCCGTTGGTGAGCGTCGTTTCCAGCTTCTTCAATCGAAGATTTACAGCATTGCATAATGCAGTCCTCCGGACGAGAAGCCCTTCAGAACGACAGATCTTAACGCTGTGGACGACGCTCTGCTGCAACGAGCATTGATTGTAATCGAATATAGAAACTGGTGGAACTATATATAAATTTTACGAATATTTTAAATAGTAGATATTGCTATGATCGCGCAATCCTTGAAGCCGCCGTCAAACGTTGTCCATGGCTGGGCCCTAAATCACGAGATGTGGAAGTTTCAAATTCCCTACCTAAAGGACAACGGCTACCAAGTGGTTGCCATTGATCTTCGCGGGTTCGGGAATTCCGATAAGCCGCCGGCGGGTTATACCTATGAAACGTGGGCGAACGACCTAGGGACGGTAATTGAGAAGCTAGATCGACGTTCGTAGGCTACTCAATAGGCGGAGCGATCGCAATGTATTACGTAACGACGCGTGTCGATCCGCGCATAGAAAAACTTGCGCTCGTTGCCGCGGCCGGGCCATATATGAGCTGGAGCGTGGAAAACGTATTATATAACTGGCGCTGCAGACACCATCATAAGTTCTGGGATGGGCTCATCTTCTTGATTAATAATCAACAGCACGACTATGCGTTCCATCAGTTTTATGAGGGCGCGTTTCCGAGAATGGTCGAATTTGAAGATGTGGGGTGGATTCAACGTATGTTAGACTCGGCCTCTCCTCAAGCGTTGATTGGCGGGCTTGAAGAGATGCGAGACAAAGATCTCAGGAAAGACTTGGGTGAAATACACGTGACGACGAGGATCGTTGGCGGAAGGACGGACCCATTGGTGCCCTTTACGTTGGTGGAAGACCAACATAGTCTGATTGCTGACGCGACACTTACAATGTTTTGGGGCGGTCACGGTCTGTTTTTTGAGCAGGCGGATAAGCTCAATCGCGAGCTCAATTGGTAGTCAGGAGTTCGGCTAAGGCTTCGTTCTAAATGCAAGCGAAGCGCCTCGTCACAACTTGTCTTGGCAACGCATCTTAATAATCACAGTCGCTCTTTTGTGATCAAGAGTCAGCTTGCGAATGGCTACACAACGGATCAACGACATTATTACAGAGGTTCTATCTTTGCCCTATTGAGCTAAGGGGGTGTGCCTCCTCAGCTTCTTAACCATGATTGCTCATAAGAGAGAAGCGTTTTTGAGCTTTTGCTTAGCAGTGTCAAAAACAACTTCAAGCGATAAAAGGAGGACACTAACAAAGCCTAACAAAGCCTAACAAAGCCTAACAAAGCCTAACAAAGCCTAACAAAGCCTAACAAAGCTACCTCTCTTGCCATAGCACATCTTTTTGCCTTTCAAACTATCCACACGCAACGGCACAGCGTGTGGATGGGTCCGTAAAACACGGTCGCTCGATTTTTGGGATCGCTTGCCCCGTTACGCCTCAGATGTGCTCTCCTTTGCTGCCGGTATTTCTTGGTTCTTAGTTTCACCGACGCACACACAACAGGCAACAAACATCTCTTCTCGGCCCTTTTTAAGACTCTAAAGGTATAATGCGAGTGGCACAATCTCTAATACTGGCGCCTCAAGAGTCAGGGTTTCTAACGGATTCCAACCGAACTGGGCTTCTAGTACGTCCTTCTCTGCGACATCCTTTAATTGGGCTGGGGCGTTGTCTGGAAGCTTGTTTTTGAGTTTCGTAGCCATGGCCGTGAAATAGGGCACGATAAGACTGAGGTTGAGATAATTTCCAAGCCCGTTATATTTCGTGCCGCGAAACAAATCGACCGAGTCTGTTCCTTTCCAATTGCGAACGACCTTGCCGAGTATTCGAAACTGCCGATCGCTGATCTCGGTCATCGACTTGTCCCGGGCCCAGCCTGTGAAAAGTGTCATAACGACGGGATAGCGCCAAGGCACCCATGTCCCGTCTTGCAGGTTCGTTAGATAGGCAACAAAGAGCTTTACGTCTGCACTGGCCAGCGTGCTGCAGATAGTACTGAGACTCTTAGGCACCCACTCGGCTAACGTGTTTAGATCCTCATTTAGCGATAGCTTATTGTCGGACTTTGACGCATCCACAAATATTTTAGCTCTCGCCGGCAAGGCGTCGTCAGAATAGAGATCAGACAACACCGTCGCTTGTGCAGCTTGTACTTCATCGTTGACGTTTAAATTTGCTAATTCGGTGATGACCGACAAGGTGCGAACTATAGGGTTTGGGTATACATGCCCCGACAGCTCAACGAAGTCATATTCGGAGAGTTTTTCTAGATCATCTGTTGTGATCGCGCGGTCAGCGAGCTCCGTAAGCAGGTCCTCCTCTTTCAACTTCGATCGCACCTCGTTGAAAAGTGCCTGATACGTGCGACTATACGCCGCTTTGCTTGTTTCCCCGGTCTCCTCAGAATCGGTCGTCTCCTGCGACCCTCCAGCCTTAACCCTACCGATTAAGTACTCAATCCCGCCCTCAACGGTGATATCACGCTTTAGACTTACAGAGGAGGCTATCTTCCTCTCTATCTCGGCGCTGAGGCTGAGAGGCCCTATAATTTCGTTGTAAACCGTGTGAACCGCACTTTCATCAAGGTACACAGGCAAGCAACAGTCCTTAGCGTGCTTTTTTGTATCCAGTTCGCCGGTCCGTTCCCCATCTTGTCCACCGGTCTGTTTTTTACCCGGTTTACCCGTCTGTTCTTTATCCGTTCCGCCGGAGCTGTCTCCGTAAAAAAACCAGTTTGATAAGCGCTGCCGGCGAGACAATTTCACCGTCTTTGAGCCTTCTGGGTTTTTGAGCAGTACTGTAGGACGTTCCTTGATATCGGTGATATGTTCCAAATCGGGCGTTTGTTGCATCTTCTTCACCACTTCACCACAATAGCGTTTGATCTTGGTATTGCGTACAACGAATAGCGTGCGGCAGTGAGGTGGGGGACTGGGCAGCTCGAAAATGGTGAGAGAAAGCCCCTCAAAAAAACAACCTAGTTTATCCGCGCTGCGAAGCCTTATCGCTGCAGCATATTATTCAAAATGAAATGCTGTCAATGCTATAAAAAAATTATGCAAGCGCAACGCTTTAAATTGATAAAATAACTCAATTTTGCAGTTCTTTATCTATCGACGCTCGAATGTAGGGCTGCGCGAGATCAGCCTAAAAAGGACAATTGGTACGATGCTCTGACATCGTTTGCGCTGAAACTTGTGGTGAAATTTGTAATACGAATCGAGGATTTAAGACTTTTGAAGTTCACAGGTTCAAAACTTATGCTATAAATACTTCAGCTGAGCACTTGGCGGATGCCTCGAGATTAGCTATAAAAATGCGTATAATAGCAATCACCAATCAAAAAGGCGGCTCAGGGAAAGACGACGACAGCCGCCAACCTCGGCGCGTGTCTCGCCATACTAACGCAAAAAGCGTTGTTCATCGACGTTCACCCACAGGCACATACGAGGATTTACCTCGGCGTCAGCCCCACGACGTCGCCTTGACAATGTATGATGTCCTGATGAACGCCGAACCAGTCGATCGCTCGATTGCCGCGACGCACGCCACGACTCGATCTGCTGCCCTCGCACATCAATCTGTCAGGCGGAGATAGAGCTCGTCAACGCGGTAGGGGGGAGAGCATGCGTAAGGATAGCTTCTGGGGTTGAGAATGTGTGCGACTACCTCATCATCGATTGTCCGCCTTCTTTAGGACTTATTGCGCTCAACGTGCTCAACACCGTGGAAGAGATGTTCATTCAGATCCAAACGAAGTTCTTCGCGCTCGAGGGGATGAGCAAACTGCTCGAGACGATCAACATCGTCAAGACCCCCCTTAACCAGGCTCTGGAGGTCACCGGCGTGATCCTCACCATATACGACGGACGCAAGAGCATCTGCTAGGACGTCGCTGAGCGCGTTGAGGCGTATTTTAAGGGGCGCGTGTTTACAACGTGCATACGGGTGAACGTGCGGCTGGCGGACGCTCCCCGCTATGGGCAGCTGGTCGTTTTGTATGCGCCGAATTCGAATGGGAGTTAGGACATGGAGCTGACAAAGGAGGTGATGGCTCGCGGCGAACAATAAGGGAAAAAGCTAAAAACGTGCCGGATTGGGGGCAAATCCCCATTGGATCAAGGACACCGCTGAGGACCTTTCAGAGGTATCAAAGCCGAAGCGCAAACCAAGGGCTAAGAGGCAAACACTTTAGAAGAAACAAAGATTAAACTGAGGAAGTGCAAGAGTTGGAAGTTTCAGAAGTTCAAGAAGACATCATCCAGGAAGTTCAAGAGAACGTATAAACGAAAGCAAGACGATGAGACACTAGAACTTTCAGAAATGGTCACACAAAATCGGCCGGAGATCAATCCGGTTGATACCATGTATTTAGAGTCAGATCCCCTGTGCTTGAGTATAAGGAGGCACAAGTGCACGTTCCGAATTATCAGCAGCTTGAGGTTAAGCTCTGCGTGCTCTTACGCAAAGATCAGCTCGAATCGCTCTCCCGGCTCACCCGGCAGATTATGAAAACCGGACGCCTGAGTATAAGAAAGAGCGTATCACGAAAAACACGATCATAAGGGCACTCACTGATAACTTACAAGAGGTCGAACTGGATGTGCATAACGTCGCTGACGAAGCGGAGCTTGCGAAGCGTATAAGAGCGTTATCAGAACTGCACAGCGCCCGATCACACGGCTGAACGATCAAAACATTAAGAGGTGATTGTATGTCAACATCAAACGCTAACTTCAAACCGCCTGCTGACGCACACGACGAAGTCCAGGACGAGTCAAGCCCTCAGCTCGACGGCGATAAAGGACAACCATACTACGTCGTTTCCGACGTCCATCTAGGAGCTGATGAATGTTGTATATCCGAGTTTGACTATTTCATCGACTGGCTTGCTGAGGGCGTGCGCACCGGGTGCCCCTTACAAGTTCAACCGCTTTGTGGGAGTCAAGCTACGCTTACGCCTCCACACACGCTTATTCTCTTAGGTGATATCTTAGAACTATGGGCTCCCAGAGGCAATGAGCAACATAGCGTGATACAGGATAGCCTCCGCGTGTTCGGGAAGCTCATCGACCTGGCGTGTCACAAAGTGTACGTCTTGGGAAACCATGATATGATGCTGTGCGGAGGTCATGAGTTCGGGATGACTAAGGTTCATAGCGGCCGGGAAAAAGTACCCAAGCTCTTCGATCTTCTATGTGAAAACACCACTCACCTTGAAATTTTCTCGCGGCACTACCCATGCAAAGGAGAAACGAGGCACGCACAGCCTCTGGTATTGGGGACGTCGAGCTCGAGCTATCTCTTCGTCCACGGTCACCAATTTGATCCCAACTTCCAGCGTGCCGGCATATCGACACGAGCTGTCCCCTTGATCGCCGGGCTTTCTTCAGCCTTCGACATTATCCCTCGGTACGGGCCGGTTTCTTTTGGATCGATGTGTTTTGCTGTCTGGCTTGTTTGTGTCGGGCTTCTTGGAGCGAGTGTTTTTCACGTCGTCCCTGTCGACCCACTCTGGTGGGGCCTCCCTCTGATCTTTTTTGGATATCCTGCCATCTCGTGGATCGTCGCGACGCAAATGAAAAACATATGGAACTTCACACAGCGACTCACTTCCATTGTTAAGCGGTCCTCGTCTAATGAGGACATTCCCAGCTGGCCGTGGCCGATGCATGCGCGTAGCAAGATGCGCTACAAACGCATCAGCGACTTTGTGAGTGACTCAAACTACTTCAATTTAAGATTCGACCACGCTAGGCCAGACGTGTTCGTGTTCGGCCACACTCACGTGCCCGAGCTGTGTGAGCCCCTGCTCGTTGATGACAACGATACGAAAAAGCGGCAGTTCGTAAACTGCGGATCGTGGCTTCAACCCCCCGAGCACATGGCACAACAGCGAAGCAGCGGACGCAACCAAAAGGATTGCCTCGATGCGGCGGACGCTGATAAAGTACTTAAACACAACACGTTCGTGTACATCGACTCAAGTGGGCCTCGTCTCTTTCAATGGCAGGGCACAGGACTGTCGGGCAAGAAAAAGGCGAAAGAGATCGCTCCAAAAGATTGCGCCCCTCCTCCTAAGAAAGCCACTTGAGGATCTATCATAACCCGTTGGGCAGCGAGATTACGCCTTCGTGTCTGAAAGCATCAAAGAGGCACACGAATGTTATGTGTAGCCTGCCGCGTTGAGCCTGTTGATGAGCGACTTTTAACTGTTCTGTGGGCTGCATTCCCATAACTAAGCTTTTTCACAGTCTCTGTTAGGCGTAGCGTGCTCTATTACGTTCGTACTCAGCCCAACCGACGAAGCGAGCGTCGAACCGGCTCTCTAAAGACTGAGCACGCTTGCCAGCACTAATACAGACCATGCCGTCGCATGTGTGAAGCTAGCAGTTGTGCAGCAGCCGTTTCCTTCGCTTGTAATGTTGAAGGTCTGCGTGTCCTCGTGGAGGTTACTGTATGGTATGTGAAGCGCCGCCGAGCGGAAGATGTATCGAAATCGAGGATGGCGTCTTCGGCAGCTTCACCTCGCTATACGCGTAACTGGGAGCAGGTGCACTGGTTGGCGTTGGTCTCTTTGCTGAGCCGCTTGGCATCATCTATATCGTGGTAAGCTACGCGTTTAGGACGCGTCTTTGCGTACGTAAAAATGCGCGCGACCATTTGGTGAAATACAAGCGTCGTTTTTCACCCCATTGAAAACGTTCTCCTTTCATAGAATTTGATATCGTTCGGATCGTAATAGGGTTCCACCCAGCCATCAGACGAATCGAGCACGAGGGGCTTATTCGCGGTGCTGTGCTCATGGCGACTCCGGAACCGGTAATGGTCGTAGAGCCGAATGGCCTCTATGGCATAGTTGTATACGATGCTCCGGTCGCGAACGGCGATCAGGTTGTCACCATTCTTAGTCTCGCCACCCGCAGCGAGATTCGAAGAGCCGCAAAACACGACAGGATTCTCACCGTTGAAATCGCACACGATGAACTTATGGTGGATCACATGTCCGGCAAGTCCGCTCAATTCAGGCTTAAACGGGCTTGGCGCGTCCTCTCGTAGCCAATCCTTGCTGGTTACGCCGTGGCTTTTTCCTTGCTTGAATAGCTTAAGCGCGCCTTTGGTATCAACGGTCCCGAGCGAGAATAAGTCGTCCCGTGTACCCAGATTCTGAAGGGCAAGCAAGACCGGCCCCTTGCCTCCCATTTGCATCACCGCGAACAAGACCGAGCTCTTTGCCGACTCGATTGCTTGCGACACCGTGTCTAAGGTGAAATCTGCTTCGTGCGGTGCAAAGCTGAGCGACATAGGGGACGTGGCGTTCGTCGTCACCTCAAACCACTTTGAGGCGATATAGGACGAGCTGAAGCCATCCATGGCGTTGAAGGCTTGCTCAAAGGCGTGCTCGTATAGGTCAGCGATCTGCGGGTCATTAAAAATCACAATGCTATTGGCCTGGACGTAGAGCCCTCTAATCGAGAAGTTCGTCGAGCCAGTAAGCACTTTGATCGCTTGGCCTGCCCTTTTTTGAATCAGCACCTTGTCGTGCGCAAGCTGACGAAAGTGTCCAAGCTTAACGGTCACGTTTTTCTCTTCTAAGGCTTTCACCGCAAGGGGTTCGCGCGCGCTTTGTTTTTTATGTGAGGGGGAATCATCTTGGATGACCCGAGCGCGAGGCCCCATGGCCGCGATCTTTCGGATGACGTCAGGTTCATTGAAGTCATATGAGAAGACGTCAAGGCTCAAAGAAGGGTCGTCGTGGCACTCCTTGAGAAAATCGAAGACCATCTTACGTGCGTGCGCACCGAGCCACTCATACTGCTTTATGTAGGGGGCTGTGTCGAAGTCGATCGATTTCACTTTCGGTTCGATGTCAGCGTTCTTGAATCTGTCAGCGTATGCTTGGGAAGAAATGAGCCCGCGTGTGAATCCAAGCTCCATGTGTGGGAGTGACCGGTAGCTCAGATCAACACCTACAGAAGTCCCGGGGCCTCGGGTGAGCGCGTCGTGATGGAGGAAGTAACATGGATATACCTCGTATGTATATTGTCCTGGGCCCGCACCGGGGAAGTGTATCCAGTGGAAGGTCTGGAAAGGGGCCTTGTCAGACCCGACCCGCAGGTCAGGTGTGAGTTGCATCTCGCTCGTTATATTCTTCTCAAAGCTCAATCGGTTCCTTAGCCAATACTCCGGGGTTGGGTACGGTCCCTTGTCCGGAGTTTTTGCCTTTATTGCAAAACCGGCCAAATTATCGATTTTCGTTTCATCAAGGTCAAAGGCAAGAAGCACTGAGCCATCTCCCGCATACGCGGTGACCGAAAGCCCATCACTCTTCGCAAGGTAAGGAGACATCTTATCACCTGCCGAAATTCTTGTTAAGAGTCTGCAAGCACCTTAAAAGCTTTCCCTATTTGCATCACAGCCAGTATGAGAGCCGCTTGGGCCTTAAAATGGCAAGGAAGCTTATAACCGATCGTGCTCCCGGCTCACCCGGCAGATGATGAAGGACGAGACGTCTGAGCACAAGAAAGCGCGCATTGCGACAAACAGTCCAGATGATTTTAAAACGAGTGTTACCGTTTTCACCATGCGCTCGTGCTCTCGCACATGTTGTGCTACGCCGAGGGAGAACAGATACCCCCTTGTTTTTCGGATCGTTTCACGCGGCAAGCTGCACACTCATAACCCCTTGTCTCCAACCGGCATCCCCACTCAGTAATCGGAATACGGGAGCAGGCATTTTCGCCCCGCCCGCGGGTGTGAAACCCCTCGTGGCTGTCTACGTTTTTGGTTTGCTAGTGCCGACAGCGATGCTTCTCATTGGGGGCGCTCATTCCCTCTGAAAGATGGCTGGCCGGCTTCTCAATCACCCTGGGCATTGTTGCACTTGCAGGCACCTCAACGATAAGCTACGGAAGGAGCGTCGCGGAGGTTATCTTGTTGTTGGCGGTGGCGCTGTGGGCTATCGCATTTAGTCTCAGAATGTTTCGATCGGCGTAGCTCTGAAATCAAACGTGGCCGTTGCGAAAGTGTTTGCAGTCAAATCGGATTACAAAAACGCGACGGTCGCCAGCTCGAAGCCGAGTTTTGATCCATGTTTTTTGGGGGGTCGTGCTCTGCAACTATGACACGAAGCAAGAACCGGCGTGCCGTCGACATCGTCCTTTCGGCACCTTCGTTGCCAATTGGTCTTGTAATTCGCTTTCACGCCGATCCAATCGCATCCATAATCAGCTTGCGAGTTCGTCTTCGTTGTCACATCCGTCATACAGTTAGATCGCTGCAGATCGCGTCACTTCAATTCGCTGTTTTAAGTTAAAGTCTATGTATATACTACAAAGTTATTTATAGTACATTGATGTTTACTTTTTTACACTAGGAGTGCGATAATGGGTGAATGTTTTTGGCGACACTGACAGCTTGGCCGCAAGCACGCCCGCTCGTGAGGTGCGTTTTCAGCGAATCCCCTACAGTTCACCCGCGTCAATTTTCTTTAAACTAAGCGCCGAACATGACTACGCGTTCCTGCTTGAATCGCGAACTGGCCTGGGAAACACCGCGCTATACTCCTACGCCGGATTTGACCCGACCGTGGTTGTGCGCATCAAGGACGGCATCACCACCGTCAATGAACGTCAGGAACACGTGCAAGACCCCTTAGATGCCGTTCAAAGGCTCATCAGCCACAAGCAACACGCACAGCATCGATACGGATTCCTCGGCGGTGCGGTCGGATATGTCTCCTATGACGCCGTCCGATATTGGGAGCGCCTCCCGCAAACGGCCGTCGACGATCTTGACTTTCCTGACCTCGAGATGGGTATCTACGACGACGGCATAGTGCTGGACCACTTGCGCCGTGAGGCGTTCTATTTCTACATCGGGAAAAACCGTTACGAAGAGCTGTGCACCCTCTTGCGCGGGCCCTGCGAGCCGGGTGACTTTTCCATTGGGCCTCCGCGCCTGAACGTCGGGAAGAGGACGTACGAATCGATGGTGGAGAAGGCGAAGAAGTACATCGCCGCCGGCGACATTTTTCAGACCGTCCTCTCGAAACGGTACAGCTTTGATTTTGCCGGCGATTTGACACCGGTGTACCTCGCGCTCAGAGCAATGAATCCCTCACCGTACATGTTCTACCTTAAGATGCAGGACCGCGCCATACTAGGGACGAGTCCTGAGACCCTCGTAAAGCTTACTGATGACAGGATCGAGAGCTTTCCTATAGCCGGCAGCCGCCCAATAACGGGAGACCCGAAAAGAGACGCTGAGCTGAAGGACGACCTTCTTAGCGACCCGAAGGAGATTGCGGAACACATTATGCTCGTCGATCTGGCGCGCAACGATGTAGGCCGAGTTGCCGAGGCCGGCAGCGTGCACGTTCCTGCTTTTATGGACGTGCAGCGCTACAGCCACGTGCAGCACATCGTCTCGCTGGTTGCGGGGAAATTGCGCGATGGCGCTGACTGCTTTGACGTCCTGCGTGCGGCGTTTCCGGCAGGCACGGTGTCGGGCGCGCCTAAAGTGCGCGCTATGGAAATCATTGAAGAGCTTGAGCCCGCCCGGCGGGGGCCGTACGCCGGTGCGGTCGGCTACTTCTCGTACAACGGCGACATGGATTTCGCCATTACCATACGGGCGCTGTGTGCTAAAGGGGGCACATGTCACCTTCAAACGGGAGGCGGGATCGTTGCTGACTCCGTGCCCGAGAATGAATGGATGGAGACCGAATTCAAGGCCAGGGCGTTGGTGAAGGTGCTCGAGAATAGAGGAGATGATGTGCGATGAACGTGCTCGTTATTGATAATTACGACTCATTTGTGTACAACCTCGTCCAACACGTTGGCGAGTTGGGCGGTACGCCGCTCGTTTACCGAAACGACGAGTTGACCCTCGAGGAGGCGACGGCACTTGATCCCGACCGGATCATCCTTTCTCCCGGTCCCGGCACCCCGACAGAGGCGCGCTTCTTCGGCGTGTGCTCCGCTATTTTGAAAGGTCTGAGCCCGACGACGTCGACTCTCGGGGTGTGCCTCGGCCATCAAGGAATCGTTGCGGCCTTTGGCGGGCGCATCACCACTGCTCAGCGTGTGATGCACGGCAAGACAAGCCACATCCGACACTGCGGGTCAGGGCTGTTTGATGGGATCGAGAATCCCTTCGTCGCCACCCGCTACCACTCCCTCGTTGCGGACCGCGCATCGCTCCCTTCGTGCCTCGAGGTAACGGCCGAGTCGTGCGACGACGGGGAGATCATGGGCGTCCGCCACGACACGTACCCGATAGAGGGGGTGCAGTTCCACCCCGAATCCATCATGACCGCCGCCGGCAAGCGGGTCATCAGTAATTTTCTCAAAGGAAAGAGAGCGTGATCAGAGAGAGCATACCGAAGGTTGTAAGCGGAGCGAACTTGACGGCTCAAGAGGCACGTGCCGTCATGGTGGAGATGCTGTCGGGCGCAGCGACAGAAGCACAGATTGGGGCTTTTTTGACCGCTCTTTCCATGAAAGGGGAAACTGAGGAGGAGCTGTTTAGCTTTGCGTCGGTTATGAAGGAGTTCTGCCGCATCATCCATCCGAACGTCAAAGGGCGGATGGTCGATACGTGCGGCACGGGTGGCGACGGCGCAAAAACCTTCAACGTCAGCACCGTGGCGGCATTGGTCGCAGCTGGTGCGGGCGTCATAGTTGCAAAGCACGGAAACCGCTCCGTTACGAGCAACAGCGGCAGCGCCGACGTGCTGGAACGTCTCGGACTGAACCTGTCCCAAGAGCCAGACGAGGTCAAAAATGCCATCGAAAAGATCGGTATCGGGTTCATGTTCGCCCCCCGGTTCCATCCGGCAATGCGCGCCGTCCTTAAGACGCGACAGGAGATCGGCGTGCGAACGGTTTTCAACCTTCTCGGGCCACTCGTCAACCCAGCAAACGCCCAAGCGCGCCTCCTTGGTGTCGCCGAGCGGGCGTGGGTGACGCCACTTGCCACGACGTTGATGGCGCTCGGATGCGAAGAGGCCATGGTCGTCCACGGGAGCGGCGGACTTGACGAGATCTCGCTCTTTGGAAAGACAGTCGTCGCACGAGTGAAGGGAACGAGCCTTACGTATCATGAGCTGAGTCCCAGAGACTTCGTGCTCGAGCCGGTCAAACCGAGCCAGCTTCTCGTCGCTGATCCGCAAGAGAGCGCTCGTCTGACGATCACGTTGCTCAACGGATATCCCGACGTTCGGGAACCAAAGATGGACTTTACCCTCGCCAATGCGGCCGCAGCCATTCTCGTCGGTGGTCTTGGCGATGATCTGCCTTATTGTGTTGAATTGGCGGCCGAATCGATCGCAAGCGGTGCAGCCTATGGGAAACTCAGAGCGCTCGTCGAGCTCTCCGGCGGTACCCTTTCAGTGCTCGACGAGTTGGAGGGGTCGCATGCCTGATTTCTTCGACGTCCTGTGTCGTACCGCTCAAAGAACAGTCACGACAGATTATTACACCACGTTCGCACAGCGCGATGAACCTCCACATGTCGCCTCCACGCTTCGTTTGAGTGAACGCATCACGACGTGCGCGGATCTCCCGCTCATTGCGGAGGTCAAGGCCGCGTCTCCGACAAGGGGAGTACTGCGAGTTAACGTGGACGCCAGCGAAATTGCGAGGCATATGGAGGCGGGAGGTGCCACTGGAATTTCCGTGGTGACCGAACCCCATTTCTTCAAAGGCACTCCTGATTTGCTGGATAATGTCCGAAGCAGCGTCTCCGTCCCGCTCCTCATGAAAGACTTCATCGTCAGCGCCTGCCAGATTGAAGCCGCGCGAGACGCAGGTGCAAGCGCTATTCTGTTGATACAAGCGCTCTTTGACCGGGGGTACGCGACACGCGGAGCAGAGGAAATGATCGACTTTGCGCACGCTGCCGGACTCGAAGTGCTCTTGGAGGCGCACACCGATTCCGAATTTGAGCGTGCCATATCCTCTGACGCGGACCTTGTTGGGATCAACAACAGGGATTTAAGGACGTTAAACGTCGATCTCATGACGACAAAGGAAATCCTGGAAAAAGTCCCCGCCGATGGGAGGATCGTCATCAGTGAGAGTGGGGTTACGACCCCCGAAAGCGCACGATTTCTCAGGCGATGTGGCGCAGACGCGTTGTTGGTCGGTTCTGCACTCATGCGGGCTGCGGACGTGCGTCTCGCCGTAGACAGGTTGGTGAGGGCGGCGTGAGGCGAGTGCGCGTTAAGATCTGTGGCATAACAAATAAAGAGGACCTCGAAATAGCCGTCGATGCCGGTGCGGACGCGCTCGGCTTCGTCGTGGACGTACCTGAGTCACCGAGAAGCGTGTCACTGGATCGCGCACGAGACCTTGTCGAAGCGACGCCGCCCTTCGTCCAAGCGGTCATCGTTTCTGTGTTCCAAACCTTTGATCACCTTGAGACACTCTGCTCGTGCCTTGCCCCCGATGCGGTGCAATTGGCTGGCACGCTGCCTCGAGACGACTCGATTTGTGAGCACGTCAGCGGTGTTCGGGTGATCCGCGCCATCGCGGTGAATGACCAGGCGGAGTCGCACGCGGCCCTTTCCCTTGCAGCTCGCTGTGACGCGGTTCTTACCGACTCGTGCGTTCCAGGCGCACACGGGGGCACCGGGATACCTCATGACTGGGCTGTGAGCCGGGCCATCAGGGAACGAATCGCGCCTACCCCCCTCATCTTAGCAGGAGGCCTGACGCCGGGCAACGTTCGAGCAGCCATCGAAACGGTGCGCCCCTATGCCGTTGACGTTTCAAGCGGAGTTGAGATCCGCCCCGGCATCAAAGATCACGCGAAGATTCGCGCCTTTATCGAAGCAGTGACGGAGGCAACGTATGGACTATAGCGATTATCCCGTCAAAGGTAAGTATGGACGGTTTGGGGGCAGTTTTGTCCCCGAAACGTTGGTGACAGCGCTTTCAGAACTCGAAATGGCATATGCGCGTCTTCGCGGCGACAAAGAATTTCAGCAGCGGCTCAGCGGCTATCTGTCGACGTTTGCGGGAAGGCCGACTCCCTTGTATTATGCAGAGAACCTCTCTCAGAAACTCGGCGGTGCAAGAATCTATCTCAAGCGTGAGGATCTCGCCCACGGCGGCGCCCACAAGATCAACAACACACTCGGTCAGGCACTGCTTGCTAAACACATGGGGAAAACACGTGTTATCGCCGAAACGGGCGCAGGTCAGCACGGCGTAGCGACTGCTATCGCGTGTGCCGCACTGGGGCTCAGCTGTGAAGTCTATATGGGGACTGAAGATATGGAGCGTCAGAGGCTCAACGTGTTCCGGATGGAGCTCCTCAACGCAGCGGTACACCCGGTGGAACTCGGATCGAAGACCCTCAAGGACGCGATCAATGAAGCCCTGCGCGATTGGACTGCCAACGTGCACGCGACGTACTACTTGATCGGTTCCGTCGTGGGACCACACCCCTACCCGATGATCGTCAGGGACTTCCAAAGCGTAATCGGGCGCGAAATACGCGAGCAAATGACACGACAGGTCGGGCGCCTCCCGGATGCGCTCATCGCGTGCGTCGGCGGCGGCAGCAACGCGATCGGCACGTTCCATCCGTTCCTTGACGACGACGTCGCGATGCACGGAGTCGAGGCTGCAGGAGCGGGGTTGGCGACGGCAAAGCACGCGGCGTCGTTGTGCGCAGGATCAGAGGGAGTTTTCCACGGCATGCTGACGTACCTGCTTCAAGACGCCGACGGACAGGTTCAGGCGACGCATAGTATTTCAGCCGGCCTCGACTATCCCGGCGTTGGCCCCGAGCACGCGTTTTTGAAACACGAGAAGCGCGTACTCTTTAGCGCCGTGACTGACACGGAGGCGCTTGAGGCTTTCCTCGAACTGTCGAGAACGGAGGGCATCCTGCCCGCTTTGGAGTCAGCGCACGCCGTTGCTCACGCTGTGGAGCTCGCGCCTACCTTAGACCGGGACGACGTCATTGTCGTTACGCTTTCAGGCAGGGGCGACAAGGACGTGGATGTGGTGGGACGTTACGTGGGGGCAAACATATGAGCGCCATCGCAGCAAAGTTTCGCGAATTGAGACGAAGGAATGAGGGCGCCCTCATCGTTTACGTGATGGCAGGTGATCCCGCACCGAAGCACACCGTTAAAATTGTCGATGCGGTGGTCGCCGGCGGGGCCGACATCGTTGAGCTCGGAATCCCGTTCTCCGATCCTATCGCCGATGGTCCGACGTTGCAGCGCGCGGCGGTGCGGGCGTTGGAAGCAGGAACAACCCCTAGGAAGGTTTTTGATGTCGCCCGCGCGATAAGGAGGGCGCACGATGTCCCGTTAGTTGTCATGACGTATTACAACATTGTGCACCAGATGGGCGTAGAAGCGTTCTGCAGCGCGGCCGAACAAAGTGGCGTGAACGGCGTCATCGCTCCGGATCTTCCTGTGGAAGAGGCGGCGCTGTACAAGGAGGCAGCGACGCGTTACGGCCTTGATACCATCTTTCTCGCCGCGCCATCGACTTCAGAGGCGCGACTGGAAAAGCTCTTGAACGCCTCATCGGGTTTCTTGTACCTTGTTTCAGCGAATGGAGTTACTGGCGCGCGCGAAACGGTGCAGGATGAAAGCATCGCGTTTATAAAACGAACCGCGTCTGTCATAAGGGGGAGGTCGCCATTAGCGGTCGGATTCGGCCTTTCGCTGTCTTCCCACGTCCGGCAGGTGATCGACAACGGAGCGAACGCGGCGGTAGTGGGGAGTAGATTCGCGCAGATTGTAGAGCAGAATCTCGATGATAGCGATAAGATGCTAAAAATGCTGCGCCAGCGGGCTCACACGCTAAAGAGAAGCACGTTGCTGAGCGGAGCCGTGGACGTGACGGACTAAGCGTTCACCTTCTTGAATCGGGGTTTCTTTTCACCAGTGTACGGCTGACGCCAGTTCTTCAGAGGCCGTTGCTTCAGCTTGTGGCGCGCCTTTACATGGCTGTGCCGTGATGACTCGGGTTCAAAAGATCAAAATGTCATCGCTGAGCCGACAAAGCCGAAAAGCTAAAAAATTGAATCTCGATTTTTCGCACAGGTGGTGAGGCTCTTTGAGCGTGAATGTGAGCCACGTGCCCTGAACAGCGCACTCCTATCCCTTCCTGACGTGTGCAAAAATCAAGCTCTTAACGGAAAAGATACAACAATCAAGGAGAGAGCAAACTTGTCAAACAATTGAAAGCTACGTTAAAGCGCGGCTAAGTATACATTTAGTCAACTTCCATCCTGGAAAAAGTGTAGGCACCGAGGAAAAGGAATAGCAGTGCGAAAGCGACAATGACAGTGAAATCAAGCCATACCGGAAGGAGGAATACGCCGGTGAGGAGCCCCCGTATCCCGTCAACGCCATACGTAAGGGGGTTGATGAATTGTAGCTGATACAAAACAGGTATGCCCTTAATCACGGTAATTGGCAATAAGGCACCAGACAGGAAAAACATCGGAAACTCTATCATGCGCACAATAGTCATAAATCCCTCGGTATTCTCGATCAAGGCGCCAAGCGTCAAGCCGAAACCAACGAAGGCAAAGAAGGTAATAATCATGAAGCCCATCGCCAAGAGAAAACCAGCAACGCTAATTATTCTGAAGCCAAGCCATGTGCCGAGGACGAGAGCGATTCCTATCGTGGTCAGAGCTTGAATGATTGCGATCGTCAGCGCTCCTAAGCTCCTGCCTATCATGAGCGATGTGCGCCGTACAGGAGCGACCATCACTTCCTTCAGGAAACCGAACTCCTTGTCCCAGAGGACGGTGACACCGCTATTCGTGCCCCCGAATAGCAAGCCCATGCTGACAATTCCTGGAACGATGAACGCGAAGAAGGGCAATCCCCCGGGTATACTCTGGTTTGCTCCGCTTAGAAAGACCTGACTCAATGGAATACCCAAAAAAACAAGCCAAATTAACGGCGAGGCGAATGTCGCGATGATTCGCGAGGGCATGGCGAAGAATCGTATCAATTCCCGCAACCACATGCTGTAAATTGGCTCGCCCTCAAACAGGGGTCTTTGCTTTACTTCTTGCACTTCCATTTTACCTTACCGCCCCCCTCACGTTTCTTTCCAAACTCATCTCTGTCACACCGCCTTCAGCTTCTCTTATTGTCCTGCCGGTGAAGTGCAAAAAGACGTCCTCGAGGCTCGGTTCATGCTCATCTATAGATGTAATGACAAATCCATGCGTATCTGCAAAATCTATGAGGTCAGCCACCCTTCCCTCACCGCTTTCCGCGTTTAACAATATCGAATTGCTGTATTCTTCAACACGCTTTATCCAGTCAAGCTTTTTTACCTTCTCCATGAACGTAGCCCGTCTCTCTCCTCCGTCAGCGATTTGAAGTGAGATTAAATCCGAACCTACAGCCTCCTTCAGCTTCCGAGGCGTATCCAGCGCTATTATCTTTGCCTTGTCGATGATAGCCACGCGATCACAGAGATAGTTCGCCTCCTCTATGAAATGCGTAGTGAGCGAAACGGTTACTCCCTCCTTCCCCCTAGCCGTCTTTATCTGGTTCCATAAATCCATCCTCGCCTTTATGTCAAATCCTATGGTAGGTTCGTCGAGGAACACGACGTCCGGACGAGTCATGAAGCCTCTTGCCACTTCAAATCGACGACGAACGCCTTCTGGCAAATTGTGAAGCTTGATGTTGTCTTTTCCTTTCAGCTCAAGCAAATCAAGGACCTCCCCTATCTTGCTCTCCCTATTCTCCTTGCTCATCCCGTACATTCGTGCGTGAAAATCAAGGTTCTGTCTGCCCGTTAGATAGTCATCGCTGGATCGATCTTGGAAAACAATTCCTATATGCCTTCTGACTTCGTCACTATCTTTGACCACGTCGTACCCACAGATCTCGGCTGAACCTGAAGTCGGATGCAGCAGTGTTGTCAGCATCTTTATGGCCGTTGATTTTCCAGCTCCGTTTGGACCGAGGAACCCGAATATTTCACCTCTCTTGACTGTGAAGTTGATGTGGTCAACCGCAACAAAGTCGCCGAACTTCTTCGTAAGCTCTTGTACCTTTATCACGTCTGCCATCTTTCATCGTGCTCCTCTACGCTCTTCTGGGCGTAATGCAATAAAACATCATTCAAACTTGGCGTGCTTGATTTTATAGAGGAGACCCTAAATCCGTGTGTTTTGGCTATTCTCACGATCTCTGGTATCCCTATGCTTTTGTCCTTAAGGCTCAGCACTAATGCGCCTTGGCCTTGACTTTCAACGCTTTTTGCCCAGGTCATCTCCCGCAGCAATCTTGCGAACTCTTCCTGAGAGCCCTTTGATAACTTAAGCGTTATCAGATTATCACCGATTGAGTCTTTTAGTGCCTCAGGGGTATTTGACGCTACTATCTTGCCTTCGTGCAAAATTGCTATTCTGTTACAGAGATAATCAGCTTCGTCAAGATATGACGTAGCCAAAAGAGCAGTTACCCCCATCTCCTTGTTCACTCGCCGGATGTAATCCCAAACGTATCTTCGCGTCTGCACGTCCAGCCCTATCGTCGGCTCGTCTAGGAGGAGAACCTTAGGAGAGGTCAGCATTCCTCTCGCTATCTCAAGCCTTCGCAGCATCCCCCCGGAATAATCCTTTACTTTCGTATTCGCATGCTGTTCCAATCCAACAGTCTTTAAGACATCAGCCACCATCTTCTCCCTCTCTTGTCTTGCGAGACTGTACATGCGTGCCGCAAAATCCAGATTCTGCTTGCCCGTAAGGTAGATGTCAACAGCCTCTTCCTCGAATACGAACCCGATAGAACGCCGCACGCCATCCTTCTCCTTCACGACGTCATAACCGCACACGGTTGCGCTGCCGGAATCAGGATTTAGAAGAGATGACAGAATTAACATCGTTGTTGTCTTCCCAGCTCCGTTCAAGCCGACTAGCCCGAAGATTTCGCCCTCAAACACCTCGAAGTTGATGGCATCTACTGCCGTAACCTTGCCGAACCCTTTGCTTAGGTTACTTACTACAAGAATTGGCTTCCTGTCGTTGTCGAGCGTGAAGCTGGGGTGCGCGCTCAGGGCATTGACGGCTTTCAGCTCTCCAAACCTACCAGTGAGGTCCTCTGTTGTGAGGATAGACATAGTCATACGTCGCCACTCTTGTTCATGTGCTGGTAGCGAAGACCGTTCGCAGCGCTTCCACGGCTTTGTCGATGACTTCTCTATTGTCAGCATCCACACCGCTTAGTTTGTCTGCTAGATATGACAAAGTTCCTTGGGTTGAGGCCTCCAAAATCGCCAGCCCATGACCTGTGACGGTGAGCCTTACACGTCGTCTATCAGCGGGATGGTCTTTCCGTGCCATCAAACCGCGCGCGATGAGACCGTCCACAAGCCTAGACGTGGAAGGGGGGGTCAGCCCCATGTAATGTGCCACCTCCCAAAGTGAGGAGCCTGCATTGCGGTTCACAAAAGCCAATGCGCGGAACTGAGGGACGGTCAAGTCTAGTGACCGTCGACTGCGCATCTCAGATCGTATATCTTGCATAATAATTGGAACCACTTCAAGCAGCTTACGGGCGGATTCTTCTAGATCTACGGTCATAATAATTGCATCTTCTAATAATTAGATGTTCTAACTATTTAATCATTGCACGAGCGGATTTCGATTACCTGTTGACAGTTGAAATGGTTGGGTAAGTTTGTTGAATATCTAGCGAAGATCGAAAAAGTTCAGAAAGATATTCTCGCAGCGTACTTCGATGTTGACCCAATAGTAAGTCGCTTAGCCAACGTTCTGAAGGGAGTATTCCTTCTTCTAAGGTCCGGATTGACTTGATTCTGCCATTGAGAGTTACGCATGAATGGCCGGGTAAAACCTCGTTGAAATCTAGTCTACTCACTATCGCGCCGTTCCCACATCCACCGTCTGCCCGTTCGTCGTCACTACAATCGTGCCCTGCCGACCCGTCCGATAGACCGTCGCTCCCACCGCCGCGAGCTGATCCCGCGTCTCAGGCGCCAGATGCCCGAACGATTGCCTGCCCCGACCGAAATCACGGCGACATGCGGCCTGACCGCGTGAAGAAACGTGGCGCTCGAGGCTGATTGCTGCAATTTTTTGGCGTTTGCTAGTGGCTCGGCTCTCACACAACGGTGACTGGCGACTCGTTCGGAGTTTGTACGACCATGCAAGTTGGCTGTTGAAAGCATCTCACAAAGATGCTTACCTTTTCGAGTCCCGATTATAGTTCTTTTTTCTGCTCTTGGAACCGCCGAAGATTAGGCTCCAGAAGCCGAGGCGACTGTAGTTGCGCAATAACACCAAGCGGGCTACTGCGAAACTGCAGCAAACAGAAATGGCTGAATTGTGGGCGCGCGGTGTGCTTGCTATGATACCTCTTGCTCAACACTGCGGGAGCGTGCCCGCTACGTATGGCAGCGATTCTTCATTGTTAGAGCTTGGCAGCAGCAAAATCTCGGTGCATCAGGCCAAGGCCGAATATAACTACCCAACAATACGCCTTCCCTTCACATTCTCAGCGCTTAAGGGGCTGTCAACGCGCATCTATCAAACCGTGCACCGCGGGGCACTTGCGTTTCTCGTGGTTATTTCGTCGACTAGTACACCGTCAGAAAGCAGTCCAGACAAACACGACAACGCCCTCTCAAGCGCTGAATCCTCCGTACTCACACGTCGATAATTATTCGTTATCGCAAACCTATCGTGCGCTGCTAACGAAGGCTATCAGGAAAGAGTTTTGGTACCCGCAACTGATTGTGAACATCGCCTCAGTGAGGCGGAGAGCCCCATCGTTATCGTCTTTTCGCTTCTGTGCGGCAACGATTGGCGATTTAGAGCGTTTTAATCACTCAGCAATAAAAACAGTTGAGGGGCTTGTGTTGACTCAATACTTTCGTAATAAACCCATATTGGGAAAAAATAACTGGTTCTAAAAAAGTAGAAGAAAAAGCATGAAGAAAGACAAGGTTAAGGCCTAAGCAGTCTCACCGTGGAGGACCCACCCCAACTCCTAGTGCAAAGCCTATTGCCTGGACGGTGCGCATCCAAGCGAGCCCGCCCAAAGTCTCGATGCCACCACCCAGTCGGCACAAGGTCACTTTTTACATGTTTTACATATTTTACATATTGACCAAGAAACCATAAGGCATTGTTATCATACCTGTCATTACTTACTTCATTGGTTGTTTCGAGGTGGGTAAGAAATTTTGTAATAAAATCTTCAAGTGTTTTTCCTGTTTCTCCTTGATAAGCTTGCGTCTGTAATGTTCGTAAGTAATCACGAGGAGAAGAGCCTATTTCTAATTGTCTTCTGCCTCCTAATGTCTTTCCTCGGCCTTGTTGAGGCATAATGGGTAAACTTTCAACTAATCCCACAGACCAGCCTGGAACGGCACAAATACGTCCATTATTGACTACTTCTAATTTGGTCTGTCCCCGATGATTGCTTGAATATTCTTGAGGAAAATATACAAGCTCGTCTGTATCTAGTGCCTGTCTTAAGGTATCCCATATCCAGACATGTTTTTCGGTATTGACACGAACCGGTATTGAAGGATCAGAAGGAGAACGTCTGGTTTGATAAATTTTACCTTCTGCTTCGTGTTTAAAAATAGCTGCTTTCATTCGGTCAATAAGAAGGTATGTTGGCATTGCCATGGGTGTTAATTCTAAACGATCAAACCCTTGTGGAACTTTTCTGCCTACAAGCTCTCTATTATGAGCAAATAGTTCTATAACCTGTTCTTGGGTTGGTATTGGACACTCTTTTCCATCTATTCCAATCACCCCAATGCTTTCTGATTTCGGAAGAAGCGTGAGAATGCCGGTGCGGTTTAAGGCGGTAACGCAACGGGCATATTCCCTTTCAACAGGAAATAACTGTTCTGATTGAGGAGCTCCTTCCATGTGCGCTGATGCGTCTATAGGTTGGTTTGACATACCCTACGTAACATGCGAAATTTGTTATAAAGGCTCAAATAGGTTTTAGTTGTACTACGTTTTGCCTCGGTCTACAGTTGCTAAGGCTGTGAAATCGCTCCGGTTACGTAAAAAAGGTCGATGCTTGGGCCAAAAGAAGTTCATGTGGCTATTTTAGGAGTGCGCTGGGCGGTTAACAGCCTTAGTTACTTCGTATTCTTTTTGCAACACCTAACCGCTCACCACACCGCCAGCGTCCGCGCCTGAATTGCTCACCACAATAACACGCGATGCTGAGAGCGCAAACGAGATCGTCACGCTTTCCTCGATGCGTTTCGCTCCGCGTCCCAACGAAGATCCACGTATTCGCCGTCCCATTTCCATGAATTGGTCGCCTCCTCCCACTCCAGATTTTCATAGAACGCCCTCTGAAAATCGGGCATGTGGCCTCTCGGGTCCGGCTGCGGTATAACGTCAACGCCTAACTCGTCTAACTTCGCGAGATGTCCCTGAAGCGACCTCAGCATTTTTTTGGCGGTCTGGAGGTCATCACGCGCCTCTTTGAACTGACTTTCGTATTCCCCCTTGGTTTGTTGCTCGTGTACCTTGACGCGGGCTTCAAGCTTGGCAACATGACCCTTGAACTGCTCGATCGCCTCCTCCGTTTCGGTGCGGTTCAGATATTCGACTTTGTACTTGCGATAAAAGTCCGCTCCCAAATTCCACTCGTGGATTAACGCCACTGTTCCCACCCCTCCTCCTTTTGCAAGAAGCGAATATTAGCTTAGCGATTCCGATTCTCTTTTTCATAAAGGGTCAAGGGAAACCCCGTAACATACGAAATTTGTTAACGCGTTCAAGCATTTGTTTTCGTGCGGATTCTTGCCCGAAGCAGCTCCATAAACATTTAAACGTACTAGCTTTACGCCTGATGAGGTGGTCTAATGTTAGGCGAACTAGTATACGAAGGAACGGGCAAGTTGATCGGCACGAGAGTGCTAGACGACAGCGGCACACTAGAGCTTACATTTCAGGAACGAGGCGCAGCTTTCGGGATACAGTGTACGAACGCGCTGACGTACCTCAGCACTCCTCGACCTGATGGAATAACCTTCTCAGAAGGTTATGGAGTACTGTTGACAGTAGATGGTGATACCGCTACAGTTGCCTCATATGGTATTAGTATTCCAAAAAAGAACCCTCCCGCGAGCAGTATTCGAGGAGCAAGCTTCTTTCGAACGCAGTCACCGAAGCTTGCACGCTTCAACAGTATTGTCTGCGTGTACGAAGTGGAAGCAAATGAGGATTGGACGTATACAGTAAAAGACTGGGAATGGAAGTGAATTTTGCCTGAGTCCTTCGTGAAACGGTGGGTAACCGCTTTAAACGTGTGGCAAAACAATGAACACACTATGACGCTAGAAGATAACAAGGCGGTCATTCGCCGGCTTTTTGATGCCTTCAACAAGGGAGACCTGAACGCGTTGGACGGCGTGTTCGCCGCCAGCGCGGTCGATCACATGCCGATCGAAGGACAAGCACCCGGCGTCGAAGGGTTCAAGCAGCGCATCGCCGCGCTCCGTACCAGCTTGCCCGACGCCAGCTTCACCATCGAGTCGATGATCGCCGAGAAGGATATCGTCGCAGAACGCTGGACGCTGCGCGGAACACACGGTGGTGAGTTTATGGGCATCCCGGCGACCGGCAAACAGGTGAAAGCCGATATGATGAGCTTCAACGTGCTTGTCGACGGTAAGATTATTGAGCGCTGGCGCGTCTTTGATAGCCTCGACGTCATGCAACAGCTCGGGGGTAGGCCGTCGGGCGGAGCGGAGCAAAAGAAGGCCGAGTACTATACGGGAAAAGAAGTGAAAGGGCACAAGTAGTCACCACCCCGCAAGGCATAATCGATGCAGAAATTTGCGAAGGGGCTGCGCTTTTCGACAACATTCGCGGTTTACTCGAAATGTCAGACATGCAAATGCTGAGTTTTGCTTAGGTTTAGGCGCAAGCTAGATGTCATGCGGTCTCGCTTTTTGTCGTATGTTCGTCATTTCGACCAGAGGCGGCCAAATGCGCAGCTACGAACATCTCGGCATCAAAGTCCAATTCTTAAAGGCAATAACACTCTCTATCTTCCTTCCTCTTCTCATGCCCAGCGGAACATCTACTCACAGCGCGGTTAGAAAAGCAGCAAGTGATATAAACACGTCAGCATAACTCATTCGCACAACTCGTAGTAGGAGGTGATTCACTGCTCTTTATGGTAGTTGCTAAACACACGGCCGAAGACTGTCCCGGAGGACTCGTGCGACCCGACATGGATTTCATTGCCAAGATCGTCGAAAACGTGGAGCGCTCCGGCGTAACCCTCACTGAGGCGTACACTGATGCACCGGGACACGTCTGGTTTTTGATTGTGGACGCAAACGATAACGAAGCTTTGAACATTGCTTTGGAGCAATTTAGGCTCGTGGGTATGGTGAAGGTACACCCCGTGCTGAAGCTCTCAGATACCACCGCGTGGGCGAAGAAGATAGGCATTCAGCGTTAAGCGCCCCAGGCTATAGCAGCATATCAAGCTGCTCTCAAAACTGATCCGAGTTATGAAGTTGCGCAAATGGCGTTGCGTAAGGCTTCAGAATCAAAGTAGCCAGTTAAGGTGCGCACGCCGAATTAAGTCGAAACGAGGCTGCTGCAAAACTCCGCGTTAAGGCGCTGCGACGATTTGCCACGACCATCGAGCATAGCTTTTTATCGCGTGCAACGAAATTGACTCCAATAATCGCTGCGCCTCGTGATCGTGATGCTCCGAGGGTCGTGCAAGGAGGATGGCCGATGATCAGCAAGGAAGTGATGCTCAAGGACCACCGGGTGATCGTCGATCTGAACTGTCCAGTGGCGCGGTTCCCGCATAACCCCGTGCTTACGGCCAAGGAAGTGAACCAGGTGTGGCAGGACCCGGGCCTCCAGGTCACGACCGTCCACAACGCCGGCATCGCGCTGCACGGTGGCGACACGGTCATGCTGTTCCGGTCTCATCTTCGTTGCGGCATGAGCGTGCTCGGGGTCGCCCGCAGCAGCAACGGCGTCGACGGCTGGCGTGTCGAGCCGCGACCGGCCATGGCGCCGGCCGCCGAGGGGGACGCCTTCGCCCCCGGCACCGATCCCAGGGCCCTCATCGAGAACGAGTCGGGCGGCGTCGAGGATCCGCGGATCACCCAGATCGGCGACACCTACTACATCACCTACAGTGCCTATCACGCGACGGTGAAGAACCGCGTGCGCGTCTCGCTGGCCACGACCCGCGATTTCTCCCACTTCATGCGCCACGGCCCGGTGCTCGAGCGAGACATGCGGAACGTGGTGGTTTTCCCCGAGCCCATCGGCGGTCGCTACGCGGGTCTGTTCCGACCCAATGACACCACGGGCGGCGACGTCGGGGGCATCTACACGCAGATCAAGCTCGGCTGGACGAGCTCGGTCGAGTCCAATCGGTGGGAGATCCAGCCGGAGCCCTTCATGAGGACCGGCGCGGGCCCGAGCGCCTTCTCGGACAAGATCGGTCCTGGCGCGCCGCCCTTCAGGACCGCCAAGGGCTGGCTCAGCGTGTTCCACGGGGTGCGCACCACCATGGACGGCAACCCCTACGTGCTCGGCGTGGCGCTGCACGACCTGGCGGACCCGGCGCGGGTCAAGATGTCGAGCATCCCCGTCCTGCTCCCGTCCAGGGCTGACTGCCGCGTCGAGGACGCAGCCTACACCCATGTGCCGCAGGTCGTGTTCACCTGCGGGGTCGTGCGCCGCGACGATGGCAGCATCCTCATCTACTACGGCGGCAATGATACGGTCATGAACGTGGGCGTGACCCACGAGGACGTGCTCATCGCGCTCTGCGAGAGCTACGGCCAGGACCCGCTGACCGGGCATCTAAAGTACGACATTCGCGGCCACCGAAGCTGAGGAGCTCGGAACCAGCGGCCACCAGGGCACCGGGAGGTAGACCGTTCGGTGCCTCGGGAGCAAGGTCGGTGTCAAGTCGATGGTTCAGGTGGCGCTGGCTCTTCGCGACCTTCGCGGCGTGGGCGGCGATGGGGTGCCAGAGAGCCACGGATAGGATAAAAGGAACCTCTCACGTGAGGCGATGGCAAAGAAGGCAGCGTACTACTACAAGGTCAAAGAGGCAGAAGTAGGGATCAGTCAGTAAGGTTCAATATCTCCCCTTTCAGTTCGTGCGGTAGTCCTCCAGCTTTGATAGACCATATGCGCCACCCTTTTTGCTTAACTCAATGCACAAGAAAAGTGGGACGATCTCCTTGGACCTTCCCGAGCCAATTGGCAAAGCTCAATCGATCCTCTTGAACAGCTTCCCTTCAGCGCCGCATACCGGGCACGTCGCTGGCGGCTCCATTTCCACCGTATTCCCGCAGTAAGGACAGACGTAATAGGGGAAAGTCTCCGTTGATTTGCCCTGGTTGGAAAGAAGCTTATTAAAAAGCTGGGAATGGATCTTCTCCACCTCGTTGGCTAAGTAGAAGGACATTTCGGCGTCTTTTAGCTTCTCGGCTTTAGCCGTTTCAATCATCTCCGGATACATACTCTCATACTCGTGATCCTCGCCAGAGATGGCCCCCTTGAGGTTTTCTGGAGTGGACCGGATGGCTTTCATAGCCCTTAGATGGTTGTTGGCATGAACTGCCTCTGCCTCAGAAGCTGCCCGAAACAGCTTGGCTGCCTGGGAGTATCCTTCTTTATCTGCTTTGGCTGCAAATGCCTGGTAGTTGCGGTTGGCCTGGGACTCTCCTGCAAATGCTTCGTTCAAGAAGTCTTGAGTTTTAGACATATTCTTCAATCTCCTTTTTCGAATTATTACTTGGTATCTATTGATCTTGTTGAGCTACTATTGAGCTAACTTTTTTTAATGCCTATCGGGACTTTGTTTGGATCATCTATTTATGGTAAGGTTGGCCGTGAATTATCCGAAAGCTGCGGTATATCTGCTCCAAAAGTATCAGCCGCATCATCTGGTGAGGGAAGGCCATCTTAAAAAACGAAAGGACCAGGTCTGCCTCTTCCATGACTTATGGGGCTAGTCCCAACGGCGCACTGTGATAATTTTAGACATTTGCTTCTAAGAGTGGAACATAAACCCTTGCTGCCAACTCGTTATCTAACATAAACAAGGCAGCAGGATCATGAGCTACCATTTTTAAGCGCCTAACGATAGCCGTAAAATTAGATTCCTCCTCTATCTGCTCATTTACATACCACTCAAGGAAGCCTGAAGCTGCATAGTTTTTTTCTTCTATAGCAATAGTTTTTAAGTCGTAAATTCTACCTGTGACAATTTTTTCATGGTTTAATGCTATCTCAAAAGCATTTAAAACAGAGCTAAAATCTGCTTGTGGGTCTTGGAAACCAGTAATCTTAACATTGCCTTCCATTTCAGCTACAAAATTAAAAAACTTCATCGCATGATCTACCTCTTCACGATATTGCACTCTTAAAAAATGCGAAAAGCCTGGTAGATCAATAGCAGCACAATAGGCAGCCATTGATAAATAAATGTGGGCTGAATAAAATTCGAAAGTAATTTGCTCGTTAATAGCTTGATTCAATTTTGTGGAAATCATTTGTCTTGCCTCCTAAAACATTGTTTTATGAATTAATATTACCACAAGAATAATATAAAAACAAGCGTTTACTTATGATTTTAGTAATTAATTGTTTTATTTTCAGCATATAATTCTTTTTCACAAATGTTTTTCTATAATACTAATATATTGCACAAGTAATCCACGCATTATTTGTTCATGCTTCTTAGAGCCTTCACGTAAACGTTCTTAACGGTTCTTCTCATTTTGAACTATCTCTTCAATTTTTGACCCAAGTTCTTTTCTGATCGCAGGATTACTTTTTACGATTTCTGTCAAGGCAAAGGCAGCACACCAGCGAACCACTGTGCTCTTGTCTTTGGTATTCACTAAAAGGTTGGGAACTGCCTTTTCAACTTCAGTTGGGTATTTCTGTGCTAGATTCCCTATTGCTTCAGGCACTCCCCACTTCACTCTCGGCGCCTTGTAGTTTATGTAGGCAACTATATCGTCGATGTAAGGCGCCACAATCTCAGGCGTATCCTTCGAAACATGTTTCATGACGTCTGCAGCTGTTCCTTTTTCAACGTCAGAACCCGACTTCAAAATCTCAATCAGTTGAGAGAACAGTGTTTCATCTTTTTCTATGCTTTCAGTTAAGAATGCAACCAGTTCATTCGGCTTACCTTTCCAGTTTCTTATTTCATCTGTCACGTTCATATCATTCACTTATCCGAAAGACAAATCGTACCACGTCCACGTTTCTCAAAAAGCGTGCAGGTCGGAAAAACGTTAAAATTAACTAACCTCTCCGTCTCAGCGAGGCGCTTGCAGTTCGTCTACGTTCTTTTTTTATAATGATGTCTGTGACTGGTCATAACTATTTTTTATAAATGGAACTATTTTCTCCACGTCAGTTGTTTCATCAACACGTATCTGTGGCCATTTATTCATTGTTCGTTTTCCTGCTTGGAAGGGCTTAATCTCAAATTCTTTTGATAATTTAATTTTGTCTTGGTCACCCACTTTTGTGAGAACAACGCCGTCTGTAACCAAAAATGCAAACAATTTTTCCTTATTTTTGTAACATGGACAACCATACATTTTTTTCGTAGTTACATTCGGCCAATTCAGAATCTCTTCTTCTATTCTCAATCTGAGGTTTTGCATTTTTTCTTCATTGTAATATTGCATATTGACACGCTATGAGAATTGGGTATAACTGCATCATAAAGACAGATGCAGAAGCCCTACATAAAGAGCCTCAGGCGAAGAAGCACTCCAGCTTGGCATTATCTTGGTCATTTCGATGACAGGAGGCCCTATGCGTAGCTACGATCATCTCGCCATCAAACGTCCAATTCTTAAAGGCAATAGCACTTTCTGGCCTTCCTCTTCGCAGGCTCGGCGGAACATCTACTCACAGCGTGGCTAAAAACGCGGCAAGTGAAATAAACGCGTCAGCACAACTCATTCGCACAACTCGTAGCAGGAGGTGATTCATTGCTCTTCATGGTAGTTGCCAAACACACGGCCGAAGACTGTCCGGAAGGACTTGTACGGCCCGACAAGGATTTTTTTTGCAAAAGTCGTCGAACACGTGGAGCGCTCCGGCGCTACCCTCACTGAGGTGTACACCGATGCACCGGGACACGTGTTTTTCTTGGTTGTTGATGCAAATGACAACGAAGCTTTAAACAGTGCTCTGGAACCATTCCGGCTTGTTGGAAAAGTCAAGGTGCATCCCGTGCGGAAGATCTCAGAGGCCACCGCGTGGACAAAGAAGATGGGCATTATGCATTAAGCGCCCCGAAATCGGTCTTATTACGCGTAAGGCTGAGCACTGCTTGAGTTCGTTTCAGTCTAGTCTGATTTGCACGCCATTCTAGGTTGGTTTTGTGGCCATCACTCCATGGAGTTGCGTCAGGTCCCGAAAGGAGCCCGTCAGTCAAAGGGAATCTAAAAACAAGTATCTCTTCTCTGCGCTGTCGGATGGAAAAAGAAGGGGCCTGAATAGGCCAATTCACGGCGCTTCGCTAAACACGGCGAAACCCGCATCAACAAGTGTGATTGCTTCCGATTCGGTCAGCTGCAAGCCGTCGCCGGGATTGTAGCATCCGAAACTTTTCACGAATGTTATATGTCGCGTTATTTTTCAATCCTCCTTTTCGTTTTATCGTAGACAATCATTAGGGTAGCCTTATCTTTTAAATCTACGTTTTTTTCCGAATAAAGGTTCTATTACAGCCTTTTTACCGAGGTCATATAAGACTTCTTCCATCACCGCAGGCGCAGACTCCGATCGCCGGAGGGAACCCGTGTAGGGCGCCTATACAAGGCTTGTTACAAGATCGTCGCGCATCCCGGTCTAGCAGCATGAAAACAACCTTTGAATACAATCGAAAAACGACCGTGCCTGCTCAGAATCCTCCGTCTCAGCGAGACGGAGGTCAAATAGCCGTACTAACAAATTACGAGTCTACTAATCATGATAGATTCGGAAGAGCCGACGGCACTGTTCGATTATGCCCCCCACTTTTGAATTAAGGATATATGTCAGGAGCGCTATTAATTTGCGAAGCATTACAAGCGTCGGCCAGCGACACTAAACGTGCAATGCTGTTTTAGAAATGTCGAACTTGAACTCGTTTGAGTGATGGCATGCAAGCGCATCCCAGCTTCAACTTGGAGAGCTATCTAGAAAAGCCGCTCTTAGACAAATTGCAGGCCATAAAGAAGTATGTCGAGAGGCATCTCACTGTTTTGCCTTCTTCGCCTGGACATTCGTATTTTACATCCCACGGGATTGATCACCTGAAGGGCGTTATGTACAACGTCAATCTGCTGACTGAAGACCTTGTGGAGCAACACGCTTTTGAAAGGCTAAATAGCTGCGAAATTTTTGTTTTGTGCGCTGCCGTGTGGTTACATGATATCGGGCAGACGCTTCTCCTTAACGACAGTTTAGAGGAAGTACGCAAAACACATCATACTAGATCGTGCGAATTTGTGAAAAAAAAATAGAAAGGAGTTGGGCCTGGAAGAACATCAGTTGTGGATACCAGTGGGCGTCGTATGTAAAGGACACAGGAAAGACGATCTGAACAAAGATGAATATGCGACCACGTATCACGGTGAGGATGTAAGACGAGCGTTTTTAGCTGCGATTTTAAGGATGGCCGATGAGCTGGACATCTCTTGGAAAAGAGCGCCACACGCGGTTCAAAATTCAGTCGGCGATTTTGATAACATTCAATCACAATTCCACTGGATTAAGCACCGCTATGTGGAAAATCCTAGCAAGTGCACGAAAACGAAAGGCAACAGAAACGAAATTGACATAATGATTAATGCCTTAGTGCCGCACGAGAACTACATCAAAAGGTTAATCGAGCCTTTCGTGGTCAACCCTATACAAGCCCAACTTGAGAAGGTGCGGGGAATATTGACCGAGAATGGACTATTTTTGAAGATTATACCGCATATTGTAGTAGAGGGGCAAATTCCGGGACTCAAAGTCAAAGAGAGGCACGAGTGTGAGATCTATCGCAAGTATTTCAAATTCACCAGATCAAAGCATAGCTCAGGCACTGAGAGCTTTTTGGAAAGCTTGGGATTTGGCCAACAAGAACGGGACATTATCGTTTTTACCATTTTGACAACTGATCCGGTGTGGGGGGAGTCACTCGATGACGTATATTGCGACGTCAACTACAAGTTTATCCTTGATTCGACATCGACTAAGGACGGGGACAATTTTAAGACCGGGATCATAGAACTGAAGAAAAAAGACCGTAACATGCTAGCCGAAGACCGCGATCTGAATTACCGCATCAATATCAAAATCCTTTGCGATTACATCAAACAGCAAACAGCTATTATCACTGGTTATTCGCTCGATGATTACCTGGCAAAAGTAAACCAGTTAGCCGCCTTTTTTGTCGAAATGTTGTTTAACATGGTGTATTACGTTCCGATCGAAGGCACAACCGTGAGTCTTTATGACCCGGATTATCGAGCAGTCGCGGTACTCGAGCGTGCAAATAGAGACGCACCAATAAGAGAGTTAAAAGTCCAAGCTTATAGTTATCATAACAATATCGACGAGATTTGTGACATCCTTAAGGTGCTGGTCGATCAAAATACGGAAATGCAATTCCTTTTCATAAATCCGTTTTGTTCTCCTTATATAAGAAGACTCAAAGACGTTTGCAACATCGTTGAAGCCGCCCAGCGACTCCATGAGCTGGACAAAGGAACGGATAGATCGTGCATCGCAATCAAGTTCTACAGCGGTGATCAGAATGAGCTCGAGCTGCTGTTTCGAGGCCATATAATTGATGAGAGGGTCGTGACTTTCGCAACGTGGCCATTCGCGATTGAAACGGAAGATAAAGCTGAAATGAAGATAAAAGCGCTTGGTGCTGGCGAGGTCAAGCTGAGTGACCCTCGACATGGCGTAAAAATCACTTATTTGGCCGGAGAAAGGACAAATACACTGAAACTATACAAGACTCATTTCAACTCATTGTGGAACGACGAACTTAAACCAACATATGAAGATCTTGAAGCACTAATTCGAGCTTACAAGGAGCAACCGATAGCTCCAAGTGATTTTTCTGAACTGATGCAACGCGAAAACCCTGCTTTGGCGGATAAATGGAAGCTAGACAAAAAAATAGTTCAAGACCGTTTGGAAGCTCTGATAAAGGAGCGCCGTTAAGTTAGCTTGGCATCTCGGCGGTTCTATGCGAAACACCAAGATTTGCCGCGAACGCAAGTATCCGTTTTGTCACGTGTTTGTATCAATAACAGAAGCATGCAACTTGAGCTGCCGACATTGTTACTTGGGAGATACTAGACTGAGTAAGTCTCTCTCATTATCTTACCATACGATAAGGCATATCATGGACTACTTCTTGGCCTTAGGGACGAGTCGCTTGACTTTTCTTGGTGGGGAACCAACTTTGCACAAAGACTTTCCAAGAATTGTTAAGGAAGCGTATGATTTAGGATTTGACGTGCTGGTCGACACAAACGGAATTTTTCCTCAAGGACTGTTAAACCAGATACGAAATGATCAAATAACTTACTTAAATTTCAGCGTAGACGGCTCAACTGCAGGACTCCACGAAATGATAAGGGGCCCTAGTACTTTTGACAAATGCTTGGACAACCTGCAGCACGCATTAGATCTTGGATTCAACGTTGGTGTCGTAGACACGTTGAATGCGAAAAACATAGAAGATGCGCATAATGTAATCGCGCTCGCTACCGAATTGGGTGTTCCTTTTTTGAACTTTCACAAAATGACAAGCACGGGCCGCGCTGTCAAATCACCTAGCTGTGAAGTTCGCCCGCGCAGATGGATGGAGTTTGTTGAATTCTTAGAGCGCGTAGAAAAACCAAAAACAATTGATATCCTTTATCCACCTTCATATGCCACACAAAAATCACTCCCGAAATACCTTAAAAAAGGGTACAACGGATGTACTGCAAGGCGGTTCGAACGGGTAAGTATATACTCAGACAAAAGTGCATATTTATGCACGCTGATGCTTGACAAGCCCTTGAATTTTGCTCATTTTCGACAAGAGGGGTTAGTGATGAATAAGGAAGCCAATGAGACGGATTTGATATTCTCGGTAAGCAAATGCGCGGGGTGCAGAGTGCAGAAAGAGTGCAGATACGGTTGCAGCGTTCTGACAAACCTTCAGGAAAGCAAATGCGACTACGTGCTGGGCAACGACGTCATTCCGCTATGCGCTCTATGGAAAATTCTAGCTTGATTATGCCAGTGATTTGTTGTTACTGTCGTTTGCTGTTGAGCCGCGGCTTGTTTTCTCCAAGACCGCAAAAATGAAACTATGCTTCATTTCGTTACTTCTTGCCCGTGGTGACTCCGTCGTTTCGCACCACCACTAGGCGTAATTCGTGTGTGCTTCTAATATCGGGTGTAGATATCATAAACATGCTCGGGCAATGGATGCTTGTAGTGCTTCCAATCGATTCCGCTCACGTCGTGCGTCATGATGTACGCTCGATTTGACTGATCCCACTGAATGATGTCGCCTTATCGCTCGGTGAACTTCTGAGGTCTCCTAAAGCAAAATGAGTCGCTATTCGTGTCAGTGGAATTCGCTGCGTTTAAACCCAATCACCAGTGAGTTATCTTCAAACAATGGTTGATCGTCACTTCTGCAACCTTTGAGTGGTCTAATCGCCTGAATCACCTGCCGATGCGAAGCAGAAAATTTTGCTCTCTCGTACGCGGACTTGCACTCAGTCGTGCGCGGCTAATCACAACAATTAAGTGCCCGACACCAACCTCCCCCACCATTATGCTATCTGCAGAACATTACTCAGACCTCTTCACTGAAGGTACGCTGTCAACACACGAGCTATTGGAGGTTCGCCGCAGCAAAATCTCGCTCCACCACGCGAAAGCCGACTATAGCTATCCGACGATGCGGTTGCCCCACACGTTCTCAAAGCTCGCAGGATTGCCAACGCGTATCTACCAAACGGTGCACGATGGAGCATTAACTTTTCTGGTTGTTGTTTCTAAGGGCGTAGCCGCAGAAAACAGCACTGAGCGATCGGAAAATTTCGAAATAAACGCAAAAACGCCCGTCTTGACGTGACGGTATAAGTACAAGGCAAACCCAATTTGAGATCGCCTCTGCGAGGCGGAGGTCACTATATAATAGTGCCACCCCAGCAAAGCGCAACAATGAGGCGAGTCAGGAGTTATTCTCTTGTCGTGACAGTAGCTCTTTTTTCTTTGTTTCAAACTCAGCTTCTGTCAAAATCCCCCGTTCTTTCAGCTTGGCGAGCTCGCTTTCGCTTATCGAAGGTTTTCCCCCCTTCTCTGCTCTGAGCTTCTTTTCGAGTTCTTTGAATGTCCTTTGCTTCAGCGCGATTAACTGTTCCACTCTTTCATTTGCCGGCTTAATGACGCCCTCTTTCAAGGATCTAACGAGGTGATCTTCGTTTTCGTATATAAAAATAGGAAGGATAGTCGTCCTACCGCTTGCCTCTAAATCGAGGAGCGTGGCCGGTATATCAGCACCGTGTAACAGAAGCGGCTGCAAGGGCACGCTCGTATTTTTGACTACCTCAGGTGCCTCCTGCAGCACGATCTTGGGATCAGTAAAATCGGCGATGATGAAGCGTGCCATGTTGGCAAGCGTGGAAACGGTTTCGATCAGCGTCTTGCTCAAGGGCCTGTCGAAGTCGAACATGACGGGGATAAGGTCGTAGTGGCGCAACGCATCTTTCATCGCGTCAAGGGTGGGCTTTCGTTCGTCGCTAAACCGTCCCAAAATGAGCACGACCTTCGAGGTGATCGTGTCGATGACCTTGTCGAGTTCGGGATAATTAACGAGAAGGTAGATGAACTGCGCGACTTTCAGGTTATCGACGGTGATGGCAGACTCGTCTTCTCTTGTAATGATCAGACTGTTCTGTCCTTTCGGCTCTCCTTTTAAATTCCATACCGAAATTCCGTACACCCGACAGCCAGTAAACGTTGCGTCTGTTATGTTAGTTTCGACTAAAGAGGCGTGTGAGAGCAGATGCTTTTCCGCAGCTGTGGCAAAATTCAGCGTCCTCGACGTAAAAGGCGCCGCAGGCAGAGCAGAAATTTTTTCTCTGGTTGGGGGGAAACAATCTCGAGTTTGTTGCCGCAGTTATGACAGAACTTCGCCTCTTGAACATACGCAACGCCACACGCTGGACAGATATTCCTGTCTTGATCCAAATCAATTTCGGCGTCGCGCAAACTGTCGTCCAACGCACCTCACCTCGCACAGAACTTAGCGTCATCGCTGACTTGTTCACTGCAGGAACGGCAGACTTTGGTAGTTATCCGACTTGAGTCCGAATTTTGTCCTGAGAACTAGTATGATGGCGATAAAAAAAGCCTTTTGTCGCCCTATCGCATGACCTTCTTATTAGCATTTCTACATCAAGTGTATCACTAGATTATCCCGCAGTCACGGCTTCGAACAAACGTATGCTGACGATGAAAGCCCATCAGCGACGAGACCGAACCTTTCGCTTAATCTCTCCTTAATTCTCTACCATTGTTTTCGGAGCCATTGCAGGTATTACATCGCTTTGGAGCGTTATTTTTTAAAAGGGCGCCCGCTTGGAGCTCCCTATGTTTATATTGAAAGAAAATACTACTAAACGCGCATAAGGTCGCTGCAGCGGGAGATGTAGGTTCTATTCACGTGATACCTCACGCGCTCGGCCTCGTATTCATAGCAGCGCCTTATGCCTCCAACGAGAGGATCTTTGTGTGATTCATCCGCTACAGCGCGCGTTTCGAGCGGCGCTCAAGCGCCAAGCGGCCGAGCTCAGAACTGTGCAATTCATCTTTATTGCAGTACGAGCGCTCCAAAAAAGAGTTTTTCGAACGTGCGATCTGCTTTTGTGCGGGGAAGGTTTATCGAGGCTCAGCGTTAGGTTCGCATGGCAAAGAAGGTGAGCGTGTATGGTGGTTAAAGTCGCAGTAAATGGGTACGGAAACATCGGCAAGCGCGTCGCTGACGCGGTGGCAAAACAGGACGACATGAAGCTCGTGGGCGTGTCGAAAACCCGCCCGAATTTTGAGGCCTTCGTCGCGGCAATGAAGGGGTACCCCGTGTACGTTGCCGAGGAAGCGGGCGTCAATGCTTTTAGGGCGGCAGGCTTGGACGTAGCGGGCACGACAGCGGACATGCTCCGCGAGGCAGATGTGGTCGTCGATGCGACTCCCGAAGGAACGGGCGCGAAGAATCTCGAAAGCCTCTACAAGAAGGCGGGTATTAAGGCCATTTTTGAGGGCGGCGAGAAGCACGCGGCCATAGGCGCTTCGTTCAACGCGTACTGCAACTACGAGAGCGCGATTGGCAAGGACTACGTGCGGGTGGTATCCTGCAATACCACAGGGCTTTGCCGAACCTTATACGCGGTGGACAAGCTTGCTGGGATCAAAAAAGTTAGGGTTGTGCTTGTGCGAAGAGCGGCAGACCCCGTACAGGTGAGGAAGGGGCCGATCAATGCCATCATCCCAAACCCGCCAACGGTCCCGTCACATCACGGGCCTGACGTTAATACCGTAATGCCGCAGTGGGATATCACGACGATGGCGGTTTTGGTGCCGACCACGCTAATGCATCAACATAATGTCATGATCGAAGTTGAACGCCTAGTAACCAAGGAGGAACTGCTGACGGAGTTCTACGGCTTGCGCCGCATCATGCTCGTGCGCGCGAGTGACGGCCTAGGATCCACGGCCGAAATCATCGAGCTAGCGAGAGATATGGGGCGCCCGCGCTACGACTTGTGGGAGATAGCGATCTGGGAGGAGAGCGTCAACGCTGTCGGCAACGAAGTCTTCTATATGCAAGGCGTTCATCAAGAGGCTGACATCGTCCTAGAGAACGTTGATTGCATTCGGGCGGTAGCGGAACTCGAGAAGGACCCATGGAAATCGATCGGCAAGACCGACGAAGCTATGGGGGTGACTGGCTCATTCCGCCCTCCTCAGTGTCTCGCTGACAAGCCTGAAGCGCTGAGGGAGATACACTACAAAGCGTGGGGTGTCGAGAAATAGGCCTTGTGCCATCCTGAGGTGTGCGTTATGGAAAAACCTGCGGACAATACGTACCCGATTCACGACCTATTCAAGCGACGCTGGAGTCCTCGTGCTTTCGCAGAGCGACCGGTTGAGCACGAGAAGCTACGGAGCCTTTTCGAAGCGGCGCGTTGGGCCCCCTCTGCTTTTAACGCACAGCCGTGGAGCTTCATAGTTGCGACCAAGGAGGACTTGAGCGGATACAACCGCTTATTGCACTGTATGCCCGCGGCGAATCAACGCTGGGCACATCTCGCGCCCGTCTTGCTGCTCACAGTGACGAATCTGTATCACCCAGATACGGGAAAGCCCGATCGATTCGCGCGCTATGATCTCGGCTTGGCGGTCGAGAACCTCGTGTTGCAGGCTACTGCCTTGGGGCTTTTCTGTCATCAGACGGGCGGAGTGAACGCTGAGAAAGCGCGAACGGAGTTCAACATCCCAGAGGGATATGAACCTGTTGACATTATCGCTATAGGATATTTGGGAAGCCTTGACGGACTTCCCGATGACCTTCGTAAGTTGGAGCTTGGGCAACGGATGCGTAAGCCCCTAACGGATTTCGTGTTTTCCGACGGTTGGGGTAAAGTATCCCAAGTAGTCAGCGAATAGCGCGAATTGGTTGTTGCCGCTCACAGCCGACGTTGTTGTCCGTTGCCGAACGATGCCCCTACCGGGAACCAAAAAGAGGATGATCATATGCAACGAACAGAAAAAAGAACGCTTTGCGACTGCTTTAGCAAGGGCGACCTTACCTTTGTGATCGACGGTAAGCAAGAGACCGGATTAGGAAGGGTGGACTTTGTCCTCACACAAGAAAGCATAGTGGCACCCACTAAAGACGGCGAGGGTCCGACGCCGGGATACCACGCTGTAGAGGGTATCTTTTATCCAAAAGATGCTGAGACCGCTACGAAGCTGCTCAAACAGCTCGATACTGCGGAAATTCGAACGATCCGCGGGGTATTCGAAGATAGAAACACAGGAAGAGAAGGAGAAGTCACGCTTGAGGGTGTACTTTTTCCAGACATAATTATTGGGTGGTCAAGCTGGACCTTTACTGCCAATTCAGGAAAGTGTCCGGGACAGTGATGCGCCAGTTTTAATAAATCAAGGCGGCTGCGACAAAATAGCAACCGATGTGTCTGAACCACGCGTTCGACAGCTCATACAACCGCACGCACACAATATGCGTCCAGAGTTCAAAGCCGTCACACGCGTATCCGATTATCAGGCTGCCCCATAAGTTCTCTATGCTTGCGGGCTGCCAACGTGGATCTTTCAAACAGTGCACGACGGAGCACAAGGCTTTCTCGTTGTTATTTCGCCTAACGAAAAGACCGCAAAAAGCTCAGAACTCCCCGTCTTCACACGTCGATAATCATTTGTTATCGCAAACCTATCGTGCGAGGCAGAGGTCATATCTCACCATTTGCACGCTGGTCGGTTGTGCTCACGGTGCCTTGTCTGACCGTTCAACCAACCAATTTGTGATGACTGAAAGAGCAACGGAATCTAGGACACGGCCTTCGGCATTATAACGCGCTGCGACTTCAGCGGCGACAAGCTTCTCTCGCGGTCGCGGTTCGTACTTGAGCACGTGATCGGCGTTGTCTGGAAACACGAAGGTGGCGTTGCCATTCTTAGCGGTGGCGGTTTGCAGCGCACCACCGTCGGCACGCCAGTCAGTTTGGATGTCCTTCTTACCGATAAGAACCAGCATAGGCTCCGATACCTGCGATGCGACGTGGGCTGGGTTTTCGAGCCACAGCTCGCGAGCGAATGGCAGGTTTGCCGGGACAACTAAGCTGGCTAAGAGGGTTTTCACGCTTTCAGGCAGGGACGCATCAGGCACCATCGGCTTGCCAGCGACAAACACCGCGATGCAAGCATCGTAGCGTTTCATTATCTGATCTCCGTCGGCGAGAGGCGCGACTTGCGCGAGCACTTGATCCCGTGCCACGAGGCCGATCGGACGGCCCGGAGCGCCGGTCAGTACGAGACCTTTGAATCGGCGATGAGGTGTCCGCGTTTGATAATTCAGGGCGTGGATGGCCCCCTCGCTGTTCGTCAACACAAACAAACGCGAGGCATCCACGTCGGATACCGATACCAGCGTGGTGACAGCACCGGTCAGCTCGTCGACGTGTCCCTGTAGGCTCATCTTACCTACAAGCTGCGGGAGGTTTTCACGCACGCGCGGCCCTGCGGCGCGTTTGTCGTATCGCAGCGTTGTGAATCCCTTTTTAGAGAGGGCGTTAGCAAGGAGTCGAGCACTGCAGTTGGTACCAGGCAGCAGCGGTGAGCACCAGTCTCGGTCAGTTGGTCCACTGCCGGCGACAAAGACGATGGCCGGATGTAGGCCGGTGTCGGCGGGGCGCGTCACGGTCCCGTAGACCGTGATCCCATCGACATCCCACGTCACCTCTTCACTTTTACATGTTAGTGTTTCAGTCATGATCTTTTTGTACCAGTTCTCGATGCGGTACATTTGCTGCGAAGTCGCTTTAAACTTGCTAAATCAGTCAAAGCACCCCGAGGCCGGACACCTAAGCGTCAAGACATT
>Ga0315280_10000237_pt1 | contig 107362 bp, 90 predicted proteins | sample YL17G06_40_MG_FD_203697 | JGI IMG/M metagenome (GOLD analysis project Ga0315280, IMG submission 203697) | Sediment microbial communities from Yellowstone Lake, YNP, Wyoming, USA - YL17G06_40 | ecosystem: Environmental > Aquatic > Freshwater > Lake > Sediment | place: USA: Wyoming | collected... | reverse complement strand
CGCCTTGCGGTGCCGCCGGAATATCTGGGCCAGCACGTCTGGCTGCAACTGCTGGGAGACCAGATCACGGTCCGCGCCAACAACCTAACGATAGCCCAATACTCCGTCGCGGAGGTGTAGCACTTTGGAGTTACGAAACTGTAGCCTCTTGAAGGTTACAGAACGGCTCCGCCACGAAAGGGATTCAGGCCGGCTGGGCGAACAACGATCAGCAGGAGGCAAGCTGGATGGGCCTACTGCCAAGCTGGGCCTAGCGGAGGAGGGTTGCTCATGAGCAACCACCGGGCCAGGATAAGAAGTGCGACATTGGTGCTTGCGGTTCTGGCGCTGGCGGCCGTGCCTGCTGCCGCGCAAGCGGGATGGGGCGTCGTGCGGACTATCGGCACGGACACGGATGAGATCACAGTGTTGCACGTGGGCGGGACCCCTTACCAGATGGGCTGGTGGCACGGAAACCTGCTGGGGCCGAAAGTGCAAGCCAATGTTGCAAGCCTGCTGGGCAGCCCCGACTACGCAGCCCTGACGGAGACCGAGTGGGACGCCGCCATTGCGCTGCTGTGGCCTCATGTGCCGCCGGAGTACGACCAGGAGATTCACGGGCTGGCAGACGCCTCGGCAGTGGCGTACCGGGACCTTCAGAAGATCCACGTGGTCCCCGATCTTTCGGAGTACCACTGCTCGAACTTCTGCGCCTTCGGCAGCGCAACCGCCGGGGCGCACATGATCCAGATGCGGATTCTGGACTGGAGCATGGACACCGGCATCCAAGACAACCCGGTGCTCACCGTTTACCACCCGGACGGAGGCATTCGCCACGCGACATTGGGCTTTGCTGGTCTCGTGGGCTCGGTTACCGGCATCAACGACCAGCACGCGGCGATGGGCGAGATGGGCGACAATTTTGGCCCCGAGCATGAGACGCTCGACGGAGAGCCGCTGATTTTCCTGATGCGCGACGTGGTGGCGCGCGCGCACAACTACGCGGAAGCCTACTCGATCATGCAAAGCGCGCCGCGCACGAGCTCCCTCTGGTACGTCGTGGGCGACAGCGTGACGCCCAACGCCGGGATCTTTCAAACCGCGATGGACATCTTCAATGTGTGGGGGCCGGGCCAGCCCATTTACGGTTATCCGGCCTTGCCTGACTGCGTTTACGGCGGCCACTACATGGAAATGCTCTATAGCGATTTGTCGAGCAACTTCGGAGCCATAACCCCCGAGGTCGGCCAGTATATCGCCCGCAACAACGCGATCCCGGGAGGGAATTTGCTGGATGTTGTATACGATGTTACAACACTGCAGTTGTGGGCTGCTTATGCTGAAGGACCCGCCGATGCGAAAGACCAGGGCTTCGTCCCATTCGACTTCGGCTCGCGCATCTACACCTTCGACGACGTGACCCCTGCATTATGGCAGTGGCCCTATGTCGAAGCCCTGGTGCGAGGAGGGATAACGGGCGGCTGCGGAGCCGCGCCGCCGCGGTTCTGCCCCAGCGCGAACGTGACCAGGGCTCAGATGGCCAAGTTCCTGTGCCTCGCAGCAGGGCAGCAGCCGCTCGACAGCGATGTGCCGACCTTTGCGGATGTGCCCAAGACGCAATGGTTTTACGGCTATGTCGAGCGCCTGGCGGACCCGGCATCGTGGGGCGGCACACCGCCAACGGGAGGGTGCAGCCTGGTGGGAACCACGAAATGCTTCTGCCCGTATGAGCCCGTGACCAGAGAGCAGATGGCCAAATTCCTGTGCATTGCAGCGGCCAGGGAGCCAATGCCGTCCTGTTCGGGGATGTTCTCCGACGTCTGGTCGGGGAGCTGGGCGTGCGCTTACATAGAGCGGCTGGCGGACGCTGGTTCATGGGGAGGCACCGCAGTGACGAGCGGCTGCGCTTGCCCAGGCGGCTATCCTAATGGCGCCGAGTGCTACTGCCCGCGATCGAACATCAGTCGCAGCGGAATGGCTCCCTTCCTGGTGCGGGCCTTCGGGATCCCATTGTAGGGCGGGCCTGCCCAGGCCCGCCTATTACGTGACAGCGGCGGGCGCAGGCGCGCCCGCCCTACAGGTGCGGGCCTTCGGGATACCCCTGTAGCGCCGCCGTCTCGGCGGCAGGCCAGCGGGACGCTGGCGTTACGGGCTGCGCTTGGCATTGCGCGATGGCGGCGTATCGCGATACGCCCCATAGCCTGATATAATAGCGCGCCGGGAGGGAGCCATGAAAGAACTTTTTACACTATGGCGCCACACGCGCATGGTGGTGCTTGTGGCGCTGACCGCCACGCTCTATGCAGCGATACTGATCCCGTTCAAGGTTGTGATTCCATTCATGCCGGGAATCACCGAATTCCGCCCCGCAAACGTGATCCCGGTGGTGTGCTCGCTTTTCTTCGGGCCTGCGGCGGCGTGGGGGGCGGCTTTCGGCAATCTGATCGGGGATTTCTTCGGCACGCTCGGGCTGGGCAGCATTTTCGGGTTCGTGGGCAACTTCCTGTACGGCTACCTGCCGTACAAGATGTGGGGCCGTCTGCTGCCCATGTTGAGCCGGCCCGAGCCGGAGATGAGAAGCGCGCGGCAGCCATTCGAGTATCTGGCGTGCGCGCTGGCGGCGAGCGCGGGCTGTGCGCTGGTGATCGGCTGGGGCCTCGATTTGATAGGGATGGCTCCATTCTCATTTGTGGGGAATGTCATCTTGCTCAACAACCTCATAGTTTCAGCGGTGCTCGGGCCGCCGCTGCTGGCCGCCCTGTATCCGCGCGTGAAGCAATGGGGCCTGCTCTACACCGACACCCTGGAGAAAGGCGACCTCTCAAGCGGGAGACTGGCACTGGTGGGGGTCCTGCTTGTGTGGGTGGCCATCATCTGGGGCATGATAATGGGGAACCTGGCAAGCATCGGGGTTGGGGGGCACATACTGGTGGCCGGCACCGGTGCCGCAGGCCAGGGGACGGTCGCCCTGCAGGCTGCCCCGCCGGTTGCGTTGCTTCTGGTGGCTTGCCTGCTGTTGTGAGCCCGCGATGAGCGCCGTGCAGGTGCGCGACCTTTCTTTCACCTACCGCGACGCCCCCTCCCCTGCCCTTTCGCGCGTCAATCTCGACCTGGACACCGGCCAGTGGTTGATGCTGATGGGCGAGGCGGGCGCGGGGAAGTCAACGCTGTGCAGGTGCCTCAATGGGTTGATACCCAAGTTTCAGAAAGGCGCATTCCGCGGCTCGGTATCTGTCGCAGGCCAGGAAACACTCGAGCGCCAGGTGTGGGAGATGGCTCGCAGCGTGGGCATGGTTTTTCAGGATTTCGAGGCGCAACTGTTCTCCACGAGGGTTGACCTGGAGGTTGCCTTTGCGCTGGAGAATCTCGGCGTGCCGCCGCAGGAGATGCGCGAGCGCATCCCACAGATGCTGGCCCTCGTGGGCTTGCAGGGGTTTGAGAAGAGGGCTCCCGCAGCCCTGTCGGGGGGCGAGAAGCAGCGCCTTGCGATTGCATCGGCCCTTGCCCCACAGCCGCCGGTGGTAGTGATGGACGAGCCGACCAGCGATCTCGACCCGGTGGGCAAGAAACAGGTGATGCGCATAACGCGCCAACTCAGGCGGGAGAAACCCACCATGATAATGGTGGAGCACGACACCGAGGAGGCACTGCAGGCCGATACGGTTGCGGTTCTCTCGCAGGGGCGGCTGGTGCGAGAGGGCAGTCCCTGCGAAGTGCTGTGCGACAGCAGGTTCCTAGAAGACAACGGCATTGCGCCCCTGCAGACGGTGCAACTGGTGAGCGCCCTTGGCATCGAGCAGCCGGCGCTGACGGTTGAGCAAGCGCGCGAATCGCTGCGGGCCAGAGGGACGCGCCCTGATCCGGAAGCATTCCGGCGGATTGTGGATGCGGACCACGCCCGCGAGCGAGCATATGGCGAGCCGGTGCTGCAGGTCACCTCGCTCGTGCATCGCTACAGCCCAGGGCAGGAGGCGCTTGCAGGGGTAACGCTCGATGTGCGGCGCGGTGAGTTCATAGCCATAGTGGGTGCCAACGGATCCGGAAAGACGACGCTCGCGCAGCACATGAACCGCCTGCTGGAGCCAAGCGAGGGGCAGGTGCTGGTTGAAGGCGAGGACGCGCGAAAACAAACATTGCTCCAGTTGGCACAGAAAGTGGGGTACGTGTTCCAGAATCCGGACCATCAGCTCTTCGCCGCGACGGTGGCTGAAGAGGTGGGCTTCGGGCCCACGAACTTCGGCCTGCCGCAGAGCGAGGTGGCATCGCGCGTGGCCTCTGCGCTGCAGGCCGTGGGCATGGAGGGCGCGAGGGGAAGCGACCCATTCACTCTCACCAAGGGCGACCGCCAGCGAGTGGCCGTGGCCTCGATCCTAGCCGCCAGGCCCCACGTGTTGATCTTCGATGAACCCACCACCGGCCTCGACTACCGCCAGACTCGGAACATGCTGGCCCTGGTAACCCGCCTGAATCGGGCAGGGCACACGATAATCATCATCACCCACAACATGTGGGTGGCGGCTGAGTATGCGCACCGCGTGATCGTCATGCAGGCCGGGCAAATCATTGGCGACGGGCCGGCGCGAGAAGTTTTCGCGCGCGAGGACCTTCTCGCAGCGGCGGAACTCGCAGCGCCTCCCGTCGCGCGGCTGGGGAATATGATGGGCTGCTGCTTTCTCTCGGTCGAGGAAGCGCGGGCTTGCTTATCCTAGATGGCAGATACTTCGCTATATCTTGATCGCGGCACGTTCCTGCACCGGCTTGACCCACGCGCCAAGACGGCCGCCACTCTCTCGTTGTTCATTGTGGCCGTTGCTTTCAACCACCCACTCCAGGCAGCGGGCGTGGCGTGCGCCATGATTCTGCTGGCAGCGTGGGCGCGCTGCCTGAAGAATGTGTGGCGAGTGCGGGCGGTGCTTGTCCTGCTTGTGGTATTCAGCCTTGTGATGTGGCCGCTGTTTCTCAGGCAGGGCACGCCGCTGATGGCAGTCGGGCCGGTGACTATCCACACGGAGTCTGTCCTCTACGGACTTGCGACGGGAATCCGGCTTTGCGCAATGGTGATGGCAGGCATAGTTTTCCTGTCCAGCACGATGGTGGAGGAATTCGCCGCCGGGCTGAGGCGGCTCGGGGTTCCTTTCCCGGTAGCCTTCGCATTCTCAACTGCTTTCCGGATGGTGCCGACGGTGCTTGCAGGTTCGGCGTCCGTCGTCCAGGCGCAGAAGTCCCGCGGGCTTGACCTGGAGTCCGGCAATATCTTCGCCCGGCTGCGAAAGCACCTGCCTCTGCTTGTTCCGGTTTTCGTCAATGCGATCAGGACAACAGATCTGCTTGCAATGGCGCTGGAGTCTAAGGGCTTCGGCAGCAAGCGGCGCACCGAGTACCTGCCGCTGCGCATGAAGCAGTGGGATTGGGTCGCGCTCCTGTTGGCGCTCGGGACAGCCGCAGCAGCGGTGGCGGCGCGCAGGGTTTTCGGGTTTGGAATGGTGCTGCCGCGGCTATAGAGCAGGGGGACATGGCGGCGGGGGCGAACCCCTGTCAAAGGAAGGGGGTTGCGAAAATAGGCGGGCTAGCGCAACTGATCGAACTGGTGGCCGCGGCGCGGCGTTTTGCCATCGCGCTTGGCGTGGGGGTCGTGGTGCTGATCGTTTGGCTTGCCACCCGCCGGGCCGGGCGCAAGGGTCTCGAGGCGGCGATACCGATGTGGGCAGCCGCAGCGATCCTGGTTTTCCTGGCCGCATTCGGGCCATTCGCGCCGCTGACGGATATCATCATGATCCTGGCGACAGCGGCGCTGATAGTGGTGTCCGTCGTCGCGCTGGTGATGCTCGGGTTGGCGCCCCAGCGCAAGAAACTGGCCAGGCATCGCACCCCACCCTGGGAGGGCAAGGGCTGGTAAGAGAACCTGTGCGCGCCGAAACACGAGCCCCAGAGCGTCTATCAAGACCTCGCCATTCTGTCACCCTGAGCGCTAGCGAAGGGTCTGTCTGTTCGTGAGCAAGGAATTGAACAGAGAGATTCTTCGCCCCGACTGCGTCGGGGCTCAGAATGACAGCGGGCGGGAGCAGAGGTACTGATAAACGCTGCTAGCGGGCTGCGGCGCGCGCGGCGATGGCGAGCACCAGGCGAGCGGCCATTTCCAACTGCTCGATGTCCGCTGATTCGCTGGTGGTGTGCGGGTTCTCAACTCCAATCGAAACGACAGCGGTGCGAATCCCGTGGGCGTTGAAGATGTTGCTGTCGCTGCCGCCGCCGGTCGGCTGGAAGCGCGGCTCTATGCCCAGGGAGCGCATCGCATCCGCAGCCATCGAAACAGGGGGCTGCTCTGGATCGAGTGAGTAGGATTCATACTCGCGGTTAACCCCTACTGTACATTCGCCGCCCAACCTGCGTGCCGCCCGCTGCAGCCTCCCGACCATGTGCCTTGTCTGGCGGCGCAGCTTGGCGATCTTGCGGCTGCGCGCCTCGGCCATAATCTCGACCCGATCCGGCACGATGTTGGATGCGCGGCCACCGGAGATGGTGCCCACGTTGCCTGTGGTTTCCTCGTCAATCCTGCCAAGGCGCATGCCTGCGATGGCATCGGCCGCGATCTTGATCGCGCTCACTCCCTTTTCCGGCTCCACCCCCGCGTGGGCCGCCCGGCCTGTGATGGTCGCGCGGATCGAGTCGTGCGAAGGCGCCGAAATGGTTATCGCCCCAACCGGGCCATCACCGTCGAGGACGAAGCCCAGGCCTGCGCTGATCAGCGAATAGTCCAGATGCTTAGCGCCCAGCAGCCCGATTTCTTCTGCAACCGTGAGAACGATTTCGATTGGGGGCCGCGGCGCGGCATTCTCGTTGAGCGCCCGCACAACTTCCAAGATCAACGCGAGTCCGGCCTTGTCATCGGCCCCGAGGATGGTTGTCCCATCGCTCGTTATCCTGGTCCCTGCAACGCGCGGCTTGACGCCCCTGCCCGGCTCCACGGTATCCATGTGCGCGTTGAGGAGCAGCGCCGGCGCGTCGCTTGTGCCGGGGAAACGGGCAATGAGGTTCCCTGATTGCCCTCCTATCGCAGACTCGGCCTGGTCTTCCACGAGCGAACAGCCCGCAGCCTCGAGTTCGCGGCGCACGGCTGCAGCAAGAGCACGTTCGCTGCGAGAAATGCTGTCAATGGTGACCAGACCGAGAAAGGTGTCGAGCAACCGCTGCCGGTTGATCATCTTCCCACGCATCCGTTCTGGCAGCATCGAGAATCTTGTTCCAACACCTTGCCTGAAAGAATACCCCTCCCCCCAGCGTGGGGGAGGGTTGGGGTGGGGGGCATTTCACCCCCACCTTCATCCTCTCCCTCTGGGACCCTGAAGGGTCCCATCGGGATACTGAAGGGCCCCATCGAGGGGGAGGAGAACGGTTCGGGATTCAGCGGCCAAGTTGATTATCGGGTCCCCCTACTCGCGCACGCGCGCCCCAACAGCCTCCACCACTGCCTTCTTGACTGCGCTCACTATCTCGTCCACCTCGGAGTCGGTGAGCGTGCGTTCCGCGTGCCTGAAGACCATGGAGTAGGCCAGGCTCTTGTGCCCGGCCGGGATCTGCTCGCCGCGATATACGTCGAACAGGTCGAGGGATTCCAGCATGTTGCCCGCGGCCTGGCGAATGGCATCGTTCACTCGCCGCGCGGGTTGCTCATCCGGCACCACCAGCGCAAGGTCGCGCCTGATGGCGGGGAACCGTGAAAGCGGCATCGCGCGCGGGGCAGGCTCTTGCTTGGCACAGCGCATCAGCGCTTCGAGGTCCAGTTCCATCAAGTAGCACGGCTCGCGCAGGTCGTGGTTGGCGAGCACCTCGCGCGCAGCCTCGCCCAGCACCCCGATTTCCTGGCTGTCCAATCTGACCACTGCGCAGCGGCCGGGATGAAACGACGGGTGGCTAGTGGGCTCGAACTGCAGGAACGTGCGCGTGAACTGGCGCACAAATTCCTCCGCGACCCCCTTTATCGCGTAGAAACCTGCACCATCGCGCACGCCCTCTGCGCTTCCCAGCCTGCCGCCCCGCAGGCCAGCCCCGGCCATGCGCTTCTCTTCCGGCGCCTGTCCCGCTGCGCCGCGAAGGAAGATGCGCCCGACCTCGAAGGCCCTCACCTCTCCGACTCCGCGCGCTGCGTTCGTCCGCGCGGTCTGCATTAGGTGCCCGAGCAGCGTGGTGCGCAGGATGGTGAAATCCTCGCTCTTGGGGTTCCTGACCGCTATTGCCCGGGTGCGCAGAGGGTGGTCGGCGGGAAGATTCAGCCGGTCGAATGCCGAGGGGTGATCCAGGGCGTAGTTCATGGTCTCGTTCAGGCCAAGGCCGGTCAGCGCGGCCCTGGCGCGCTCCTGCAGTTCCAGTTCCTGGCTCTGGCGGCCGCGCGCCGTGGATGGCGCCACGGTTTCGGGCACGCGGTTGTATCCATGCAGGCGAGCGACCTCCTCGATGAGATCCACCTCGGTGGTCAGGTCCGGCCGGAAGGTCGGCACGGTCACCATCAACCGCCGTCCCTCGGTTACCTCGAGGCCGAAACGCCGCAGCAGGCCGGCGATTTCCCCGCTCGGAATGCGCGTGCCCAACAACCGGTTCACGCGCGAAGGGCGGAGCGATATGCGGGCCACCTTCGGCGGCCGCGGGAAGACATCCAGCACTCCTTTGGCCACAGCCCCACCGCAGAACTGGACGATGAGGTCGGCGACCCGGTCGAGAGCGCGCACCGTGCCGCCAGGGTCAACGATGCGCTCGAAGCGGTAGGAGGCCTCGGTGCTCATGCCCAGCGCCCGCGCTGCGCGGCGAATGCAGACCCGGTCGAAGTGCGCGGATTCGAGCAGCACGTTTCTGGTAGCAAGCGAGATCTCGCTGCTGGCGCCCCCCATGACGCCTGCGAGCGCAACCGGGCCGCTGGGATCCGCGATGGCAAGCATCCCCCCAGAAAGATCTCTGGAAACGCCGTCGAGGCTGACGAGGGTTTCACCCTCTTTCGCGCGCCGCACGATGATGTGCGCGCGTCCGTCAGTCTTCGCCAGCCTGTCGCAATCGAAGGCGTGCAGCGGCTGGCCCAATTCGAGCATTACGAGGTTCGTGGCATCAACCACGGCATTGATTGGCCGGATCCCACATTGGACCAGCCTTGTCTGCGCCCAGAGCGGGGCGGCTCCGATGTTGATCCCCTGGACCACGCGCGCAGAATAGCGCGGGCAAAGATCCGCATCGAGGATGTCCACCAGCGCGAGGTCTTCCACCGCAGGCCCCTGCTCGGCCAGGTTGCACTCGGGCACGGTCAAGGCCCGGGCAAACATCGCCGCCGCCTCGCGCGCGACGCCCAGCACGGACAAGCAGTCCCCCCTGTTGGAGGTTACCTTGATGTCCAGCACTACCGCCCCGTTGACCTCCTGGATGTTCTCCACCTCAAGCCCCAGCATGGTGAGGTCGTCGGCGAGCTGCGGCGTGGGCGCCTCGAACGCCACGAACTCTTTCAACCAGTCAACAGGTACGAGCACGCTCTCTACCCCAGGAAATGCCAGTGCTGCTAGAACTGCTCCAGAAACCGCATATCGTTATCAACCAGCAGGCGGATGTCGTCAATGCCGAATCGCATCATCGCCAAACGGTCGGTCCCGAGGCCGAAGGCCCAGCCGCTCACCTTCTCGGGATCGTGCCCTGCGGCGCGCAACACGTTGGGGTGGATCATCCCCGAGCCACCGACCTCCAGCCAGCCGGTCTGCTTGCAGAGCGAGCAACCAGCGCCCTCGCAGAACATGCAGGTAAGGCTATACTCGGCGCTCGGCTCTGTGAACGGAAAGAAGTCGGGCCTGAAGCGGACCTGAGTCTTGGGGCCGAACAACTCACGCGCGAACAGGGCCAGGGTGCCCTTCAGGTCGGCAAGAGTGATCCCCTTGTCCACCACCAATGCTTCGCACTGATGAAAGATGAAAGAGGCGCGCGCGGAGAGCGGCTCGCGGCGAAAGCAGCGCCCGATGGTGCAGATGCGGAAGGGCGGCTTGCGATTCTCCATCTCGCGCACCTGGACAGCGCTGGTCTGCGTGCGCAGCAGCAACTCGTCATCCAGGTAGAATGAGTCCTGCTCGTCCATCGCAGGGTGGTCCGGCGGGTAATTGAGCACCTCGAAGTTGTAGCGGTAGGTCTCGATCTCGGGCCCTTCGACGATCTCGAAACCCATGCCCACGAAGATAGCCGTGAGTTCGTCGTGTATCAGCGTGAGCGGGTGACGCCGGCCGAGGCGATGCCAGCGCCCGGGCAATGTCACATCGAGAGCCTCCGATTCCAGCCGGTCCCTGCTCTCAGCGGCCTGCAGCCGGGCGCGGGCAGCCTCGATAGCTTCCACCAGCCGCTGGCGAAGGTCGTTGGCTGCTTTCCCTGCCCCAGGCCGCTGCTCATCTGAAAGGTCCCCAAGCCCACGCAGGATCATCGTGACCTCGCCCCTGCGCCCGAGGTACCTGACGCGGGCCTCCTCCAGCTCGCGCGCCGAACCTGCTGACCGGCATTCCCCTAGCGCACGCCGTTCCAGTTCTCTAAGACGATCAAGCATTGTCTTCCCATTTGGCAGAAAGCCCGACCCGCCCGCTGGCGAGCCAGGGCTTTCCCACCGCTTCTGGCCTGGCGTCCGATCGGTTAGCGATAGATGCAGATGCGGCCAGACGCGAGGTCGTACTCCACGCTAAAGTAGAGGGCGTCGCGGAAGAAGCGAAGCGGGACCATCGTGCGCGCCTTTTCGAGATAGGGCGCGAAATCCAACGCGATAGGCCGCTCGTCAACCATCGCCTGGGTCTTGCCTATCGTCAGTCTCATCTCGCGCGCCAGCAGTGAGGCCGACACGGTCTGCTTGGCTGCGTCCCATGCTACCGAGCCACCGCAGTGCTCAACTATCTGGCGGAAAGGACCGGCCGCGATGCCTGCCTTGAGGCCTAGCGCCGAGTCCATCTTCAGGGGCTGCCCGTCAATGTAGAGCAGCCGCTCTCCCGCGCGAAACGCGGGCAGCCTGACGGGCTGCGCAGCCGGCTGTGGAAGCGCCACCCTGGGGGCTACCGGCGCGATGCTGGTCACGCCCCCGATGGTCGGGGCAGGCCGCGCCTTGCTCCCCGCCGCGGCCGGGCTAGCGACAGGCGCTCGGCGCAGAGTGCTTCCGACTGCCCTCATCGCACCACCGGGCGTGCGGGTGCCGCCCGCAGCAGGCTGCGCGGGGAGTTCTACGGCGGGCCGGGTCTCCGGGAGGATGCTCGCTGCGAGCCGCTGACCGGCTGTCTTCATGGCAGGGGTGGATGCCCGGCCGCGAGCTACTGCTACTCCGGTAGCCGTAGGCGCAGCGGCACCTGCGGCTTGCAGCGCTGCGCGCTGCGGCGCAACGCCCTCGCTGCGGACAAACAGCTCCTGCGTATCTGCTATCTCCGGCTTCTCGCGCCTCTGCGGCGCGCTGACCTTTGCAGGCACGGGACTTGGCGCTCTGGCGGGCGCGCGCGCCGTCGTGTACCGAACAGGGTGGGCCGCGGTTGCAGGGCTCATTGGCCTGGTGTCAGCCATCAATACCATCTTGAGCTTCTCTGGGACGCCTTCCGCCGCAGGAGCAGGTGCGGGCCGTTGTTCTGGCAGCTTCCGCCCTTCAGGGGGCGGCGAAACCGTGTTGCGCACGGTAACCTGTACTGGTTGGGAAACAGCCTCCTGCCCTGCGCCGGCCTGCGCTCTTGCAGTGAGCGTGTGAACGCCGTCGGCAGCACGGCGCGTGTTCCAGAGATACTCGAATGGCGGCTTGTTGGTCATGAAAGCGAAGTAATCATCAACGAAGAGCATTACGTACTTGACCCCGGAGGGATGCTCCGCCCTCAACCTCACCTCGGTGGTGCCGGAGACTGTCGCCCCAGGCTTGGGTGCTTCGATGTCAATGCGGAACGCATCCTCCGACCCCTGCGGCCGCACCAGCAGCAGGTTCAACTCGGCGGTCATTGTCGCGCCCGTCGTGTCGCGCGCGATGACGCCCAGCGCGTGACTGCCGCCGTCGAATCCTGCAGCGTCCCACTGCAGGCTGCAGGCGCCGGATTTTGCCGCAGGCGAAATGACCCGGGAGGCGTGGGCATTCCCGTCCACGTGAAGTTCCACAAGATCAATCTTGCGCCCGGCAGGTGCGGCAAAGACCACCTTGACCGCCACGCTCTCATCGCTCACCGAGAGGCCCGGCTCCGGGGAGACTATCTTGACCCCGGCCTCCTGGCCTGCGGCCATGAGAGAAGCGCATATCAGCAGTATGACAGCGGTGAAGATCCACTTGAATCGCGCGCAATTCATTGGCGCTACCTCCCTGGGGATCGCCTGCCGAATCGAACGAAGGTTACCATAAATCCGCCGATCAGTCAACCGTTTCTTTGAGACCTCTAACCAGGAGCGGGGAAGACCTGGTGGCCTGCCTCTCCTGTCATTCCGAGTCCCGACCTGGTCGGCACGAGGAATCTCTGTGTTCATCAACAGAGAGACCCTTCGCCTCGCTCAGGGTGAGATCAAAGTAAGTTGCATGGTTCGCCTATCGCCGGGCCTGCTATTCCCTCTTCGGCCCGGAAAACTGCGGCAGAAACCCGGCGTGGGCGGCCAGCAGTTCATCGGCCAGACTGGTCGCGGTCTCGAGCGAATCCACCGCGCCATCGAGAACAAGCGCCTGGATGAACTTGTCGCGGCTGCCATCGAGAGCCGCTTCGACTACGGTTTCCACCCACGCGAGCCGCGTCGCAAGAGTCCCGACGATCCCTGCCGGCAGCGGCGGCTGCGATATCGCACGCAACCCGGAACCCTCTGCAATCGCAGGGCATTCGATAATCGCTTGCCCCGGCAGATTAGGAACCTGGCCGCGGTTCGGCAGGTTCGCGGAGTAAATCCGCCCCGCGTCCCGGCGGATGCTCTCGATGATTTCGATCACCTGCTCATGCTCCCCGCCGATGCGTCGAAAATAGTCCTCGGCGAGTGGCCTGTCGGAGAGCGCCAGCTCGCGCATTTCGTTGTAGGCTTGGTCGCCGTGGGCGATAGTGTCCTCGAAACTGTATGCGTCAACCCCAAGCGTCTTGCCGTAGTATCTCCCCCCGGCGAAAAACTGGGGGAAGAACTCCGTCACATGCCTGTCGAGCACCGCCGGGAACGCTCCCAACAGTTGGAAAAGGTGCCACGAAAACCGATTATCCTCCTCGGCCTGCAGCCTCTGCGAGGCGATTTCGTGCAGCCGCGGCATGGCGTCCTTGCCGTCCACGCGCACTTCTGTGAACCAGGTCAGATGATTCATCCCTGCAGCGGCGTATGCCATGCGCGAAGAATTGACGCCCAGCGTAGCGGCGAGATAGTTCGCAACGCCGAGCACACCATGGCATAGGCCGACGATCTCCGCCCCCGTCGCCTTGCGCACGGCCCGGCACACCGGCCCCATCGGGTTTCCATAGTTAAAGAAGAGCGCATTCGGGGCCAGGTCGAGCACGTCCTTCGCAATTGCAACCATGGGCGGGATCATTCTCAGCGCGCGCGATGTTCCGCCCGGCATCACGCTGTCGCCCACCGGCTGGAAGATGCCGTACTTGCGCGGTATGAAGACATCGGGCTCCCACGCCCGTCTGCCGCCGACGGCGATGGTGCAGATCACCGCCGTGGCGCGGGCCAGCGCCTCGCGGCGGTCGGTGGTCGCCATCAACTTTATTGGAGCGCCCCTCGCCTCGATCATCTTGCGCGAGAGCCCCCGCGCCACTGCGAGCGCCTCGGAGTCAATGTCCACCAGAGCCAGTTCCATCTCCTCGCTGCGCTGGACCATATCTGCCACCAGCCCCCTGGTGAACATGGCGCTCCCCGCGCCGATGAGAACCACTTTCTCTTTCATGCCCGTTCTGTCCCGAGCGATACCCGCTCAAGTTCGGGCGCGGCGCGTGGAGAACCTTCCGCAGTCTAGGAATGCAGCCAGCTGGGCGGGACAGTTACGGCATGGCCAGGCGGTAGTGGAGCGCGAGCCTGTCACTGCCTGCTTCCATCTCCACCGTGACAGGCAGGATCAGGCGCGCTTCCTTGAAGTAGCAGAGGCTCTCTTTCTTCTCCTGGCAATAGTAGATTACGAACTCCGCGCGCAGGGTGGCGCGCCCTTCGTGCGCGTGGGCGGTTACCGTGACGGGGAAATGCGGGCTGCGCAAGAGCTTCTCGGCCTGGCCGTCGAGACTGAGGGCTTTGCCGTCCGATGATGTTACGGCAATGGAGGAGGGGGCCTGGGGTGTCAGCTTGTAGCCATTCGGCAGGTCCAGTGACAAAGTCAACGTGGCCTCTCCCGGCTGGACGCGCTGTGCGGGCAAGTTGATGACCTGGCCGCGGAATGCCCGCGCGGTGGCGGGCCGCATGTGCTCGACGCCTTTGATCTCGATTGTCTCGACGCGCCGTGTCTTGAGGTCGGCGACGCGGATGACGTGGTTGTTCGTGTCGGCGATGTAGAGCCTGCCGTCCGCCACCGACAGGCCGCCCGGCTCGTAGAACTCCCCCTTGTCGCCGTCCTTCAGGCCGTCCCTTCCGTTGCCCAGGAAGGTCTCCACGGTGGCATCTCTGAGGGAAACGCGCCTGATCTTGTTGTTGTACGTGTCGGCCACGTACAGGAAGCCATCGTGGTAAGCCACGCCGAGGGGATGCTGAAAGCGCGCATCGAGGCCCTTGCCGTCCTGGCTGCCGAAATCGAACAGGTCGCCGCCGGCGATCGTCTCGACAGCACCGTTGGGGTTGAGGTCAGCGGACCTGACAGAACTGACCTCACTGTCGGCGAAGTACAGCCTGCTGTCGTCGGTCGCGATGCCGGAGGGCTGGGCGAGGGCGGCGGAAGCGAGCGGGCCGTCAGTGCGAGCCTCGCGGCCGCTTCCCGCATAAGGCGCGACCTCGCTGGTCTTGAGGTCCATGCGCCATATCTGATGAGAGCCGGCCATCGCGATGTAGAGTGCGCCGCGGTGCAAGACGAGGTCCCACGGAGAGTTCAGCGCGGTTTGCCTGCCGGGTCCGGAATCGTTGAAGCGGCGGGCCTGCTGGCCGGTGCCAGCAATGGTGGTCACCGCGCGCTTGTCGAGGTCAACGCGGCGGATGGCGTGGTTTTCAGTGTCGGCAACGTAGAGCGTGTTTCCGTCCAGGGCCATGCCCTGCGGGTGATTGAAAGCGGCCTGCTGGAAAGTGCCGTCCGCCATGCCGGCCTCGCCGCTGCCGATGATTGCCTTGACTGCTGCATCGGCGAGCGAAAGCATGACGAGCCGGTTGTGATTCGAGTCGGCGATGAAGAGCCGCTGGCCGTGCCCATCGGCGAGAACCTTGCCCGGGAACGACAGCAGCGATGCGTGAACGCGGTCGCGTTCAAGTTTGAGAGCGAGCGGGCGGCGGTCTATCTGGCCCTTCGCGTCGAACGTGCGCACGACCGCAGCAATCGCGATGTCTAAAGGCTCGTAGATGCCCTCGCCCGACATGGAGCGGACGATCTTGCCTGCGGGGTCTATCAGCACGAGGGTAGGCCACCCCTGCACCCCATACTCGCGCCACATGATCATCTCGTGGTCGTTGACGACGGGATGTTCGATCTCGTAGCGCAGAATCGCCTGCCGGATGTTCTCCGTCTGACGCTCTTCGGTGAACTTCGCGGAGTGCACGCCGACCACGACCAGTTCCTCAGCATACTTCTTTTCCAGGCGCTTGAGGTCGGGGATGATGTGCATGCAGTTGATACAGCAGTAGGTCCAGAAGTCGAGAAGCACGACCTTGCCGCGCAGGTCGGCAAGGCTCAGCGGGTGATCGGTGTTCAGCCACTGAAGCCCCTGCGGGAAGTCAGGCGCGCTGGCGCGCCCCTGGTACTCGGACATGGATGTGTTTCCTTTCCGGAGTAGGGGTCCGGGCCGCATGAGGGTGAATGCCGCGATTCCAAAGGCAAGGGCCCCAATAACCGCGACCGACACGGCGCCGCGCCCGGCCGACCCCACCTGGCTGATTTCCGTTCGGACAGCCGGACGGACGGGCCAAATGCGCCTAACCTGCGCGGCTGCCAACCGCGACATCGCTGCCTCCTTCTCCATCTGCATTCAACCACCAAGAGCGCGCCGTGTTCCGGGAACGCAGGACACGCGGATGTTGTTTACCAATCAAGGGCCGGCAGGCGCGACTGTCCGGGCCTGGAGGCGAACGGAGATGGCTGTCAACAACGTGAATCTGGAGCGGCTGAACCGCACTATCGAGGAAGCGAACGCCGACCCTGCGAAAGCCAAGCGCGTAACGCGCGTTGAGGGCCGCTGGAACCTCGAGGAGGGGCAGCCGCAGTTCAGCGGGGTGCTCAAGTTTGAGTCCGGGGAAGTCACCATCGAGGCCGACCAGCCCAGCGTGCTGGGCGGAGGCGGGCGCCTGCCCGGCCCACTTCACTATTGCGTCTATGGGATGGCCTCGTGCTTCGTGGGCACTTTCGCCAACATTGCAGCCATGATGGGCGTACGCTTGCGAAGCCTGCAAGTGACAGCCGAGGCCTACTTCAACTTCTCTCGCGCTTTCGGCCTCTCGGACGCCCCGGCACTCGAAAAGGTGCACATCACGCTCACCGTGGATTCCGACGCCGACCAGGCGAAACTCCAGGAACTCGAGGAACTGTCGCGGCAGCGCTGCCCAGCGGTCTATGTGCTCAGTCACGAAGTGCCACTGATCGCCGAAGTGAAAAAAGGGTGAGTACTCGCGAGCAGCCACAGCAAGGGAATCTCCCATGATCTACCTTGACCACAATGCAACCACCCCGGTTGATCCCGAAGTGCTGGATGCCATGTTGCCTTTCTTGCGCGACGAGTTCGGAAACCCATCGAGCAGCCATGCGCTGGGAAGGGGCGCGCGTGCCGCAGTTGAGCAGGCGCGAGAGCAGGTTGCCGGTCTGCTCAACTGCCACCCCGAGGAGATCGTATTCACCGGGGGAGGCAGTGAGGCCAACAACCTGGCGTTGAAGGGAGCAGCCGAGGTGCTCGCCGACCGCGGGAACCACATCATCACATCGGTTATCGAGCACCCCGCGATCATCAACCCATGCCGTTACCTGGAACGCAAGGGATTCCGCGTAACATATCTGGCGGTGGATGGCGCCGGCCTGGTGGCTCCGCAGGCGGTGCGGGAAGCAATCACCGACCGCACTGTTTTGATTTCCGTCATGCACGCGAACAACGAGGTGGGAACCATCGAGCCGATTGCTGAGATTGGCGCCATTGCCCGCGAGCGCGGGATCTGGTTCCACAGCGATGCGGCCCAGTCGGTGGGCAAGATCCCCACGCGGGTGGACGACCTGAATGTGGACTTGCTTTCGGTGGCGGGCCACAAACTCTACGCCCCCAAGGGGGTCGGCGCCCTCTATATGCGACGCGGCGTGCGGCTTGAACCGCTCATTCACGGCGCCGGCCATGAGCGCGGCGTGCGCGCCGGCACGGAGAACGTGGCTGGCATTGTTGGACTGGCCAAGGCTTGCGAGATTGCCGGCCGCGACCTTCAAGAAACCGCAAAGCGCGTGCAGGCCCTGCGCGACCTGCTGCACCGCCAACTCCAGCAGCGCGTATCCAGCACGCGCTTGAATGGCCATCCGGACAAACTGCTTCCTAATACCCTTAATGTCAGTTTCGAAGGCGTGGACAGCGACCGGCTGCTGGCCGGACTGCCGGAGATCGCCGCCTCAACCGGCGCAGCCTGCCACGCCCATTCACGCGAGCCTTCCGCGGTGCTTACCGCTATGGGCGTCCCGGCAGAAATGGCCCTGGGTGCCGTTAGATTCAGCCTGGGCAGGCGCACTGCAAGCGAAGAGATCGGCCGGGCGGTGGACCTCATAGCCAGTGCAGTCTCGCGATGGCACGCCGCCCGAGCCTCTGGGTCCTAGCAATTCCTCGCTGTCCAGGCGAAGCGCGAGATCTGGGGCTGCGATGGCGAACGTCGGTTGGCATTTGTTACTCTACTCCCGCTGCGGCCGTAGTCAAGGCCGCAAAAAAGTCCGCAGAGGGGTCTTGACACCGCGGGGAAACTGTGGCATACTATAATACTGGTAAGCCGCTTGGCAAAGTAGGGAATCGTGCCAATGCAAGACCTGTGCATTTGTATGTGCCGCTGAAACCGACTCCGCGCCGGGGCGATCAAGGCCCAGCGCGGCGGTAGCCGTAAGCACGCACACGGCTAGCAAGTCCCTTGTGAAGAGTCCGTTATCGAGGGATTAGCGTTTGACCAGATGATAGACGTGTTTTGAAAGCGACAAACTCGGCAAGGGAGACCAGAATGGCAAAAGTGAGCCTCGAAACAGCCAGCAGAGAGTCGGCAGGTCGTTCTGCTGAGAGCGCAGTGGCGTGGGCGGTCGAAACGTTCGGCGACCGAGTGGCCCTAGCCTCGAGCTTCGGCGCAGAAGACGTCGTCCTGGTGGACATGCTGGTTCGGGCAAGCGCGAAGCCCAGGGTATTCGCCATTGACACCGGTCGGCTCCACGAAGCGACCTACGAGGTCATGGAGCACATCCGCGAGCGCTATGGCCTGACACTTGAAGTTTACTATGCTGAGCGAGAGGCAGTGGAGGCCCTGGAGCGAGAGAACGGCTTCTACTCCTTCCGCAAGAGCCTTCAGGCCCGGCACGCGTGCTGCCACATCCGCAAGGTGGAGCCGCTCGGTCGCGCCTTGGCTGGGCTGGAGGCGTGGATCACGGGACTCCGCCGCGAGCAGAGCGTGACTCGGACCGAGGTCTCAGCGGTGGAGCGCGACGAGGCACACGGCGGGATCATCAAGATCAACCCGCTCGCCGAGTGGACAGCGGAACAGGTCTGGGAATACATCCGGCGCCGCGAGGTCCCCTATAACCGGCTTCACGACGAGGGCTTCCCAAGCATCGGCTGCGAGCCTTGCACGCGCGCAGTTGCCCCCGGGGAGCATCCGCGCTCAGGGCGCTGGTGGTGGGAGTCCCCGGAACACAAGGAGTGCGGGCTGCACGTCGAGCGCGCGAAGGCTCGGCAGTGAATGGAACGCGTCGGCAGACCTGACTTGAGGAGAGGCAACGAATGGTAAACTTGCTGTCGGCTCTCACAGGCGCGTCGTCAATTGGCCTGGCCCTGAACATCGGCGCAAACAACAGCGCAGCCGAAATGGGACCTGCCTACGGGGCTGGCATCAGGTCGCGCCGCCAGTCGCTCGTGCTGATCGCCGTCTTCTGCACGCTGGGGGCCAGCCTCGCCGGGCACCGCGTGCTGGAAACGGTCGGTCGCGGATTGGTGGGGAAGGGAACGCTCGCGGGTCACCCAGCGGGTGCGCTCGTCGTGGTCCTCACCGCGGTGTGTATGATCGGGCTGGCTAACGCGCTGCGGCTGCCCATCTCCACGGCGCACACAGTTGTCGGCGCGACGGTCGGGCTTGGCCTTTTTTATGGCACGGCCAATCTCTCTTTGCTGAGAGCACTAATAGGTTGGTGGGTGGTAACACCGGTGGTTTCGCTGGCCGTCTCGTACGCGTTGGGTCGCCTGGCCTACCCGCGGCTGGTGACAAACTTCGGGCGGCTGAGTAGCGAGAAAACGGCCTACCGGGTCATTGGCTGGTCTGTGACGCTATCGGGGTGCTGGATGGCCTTTTCGGCGGGATCGAACAGCCTGGCGAAGGCTCTTGGGCCAGCCGTCGGGGCAGGCGTATTTGGATCAACCACCGGGGCAATAATCGGCGGGCTGGCGATGGCTGCGGGGGCGCTGGTGCTGGGCGGCCGGGTGATGAAGACCGTGGGCAAGGAGATTACATCCGTGTGCCCGCTGTGCGCGATCCTGGTGGAGTTAATCTCCGCGAGCATCGTGTTTACCGCCTCGCGCTTCGGGATGCCCGTCTCCCTGACAGAAATCGTGACGTGCTCGGTAATCGGCTTCGGGCTGGCGGCGAACGGCGTGAGACGCACGACCGACAATCATCATGTGCGTCGCATCATGGTGCTCTGGCCTGCCGCTCCGGTAACGTCGGCGGCGATTGCCATGGGGCTGCAATCGGTGCTCAGGTGAGGTGGCGAAGATGGCGACATTCGGGGTTTGTGAGCAGACGATCGTAAAGACAGAGGGCTGCCAGCCCAGGCAAATCCCGGCGCACGGCGGCCGCCTGATCTGCAGGGTCGCGGCTGAAGAAGAAGGCCCGGGCTTGAGCGAGAGCGCGTGGCGTCTTCCACGCGTCAGGCTGACCGCCAGGCAACTATCGGACCTGGAACTCATCGCGGTGGGGGCTTTTAGCCCGCTGGAGGGGTTCATGGGCAAAGCAGATTATCACGGTGTGCTTCGCCACATGCGGCTCGCCAACGGGCTGCCGTGGACACTGCCAATCACCTTGGCCGTGGACAGGGAAGTCGCGGACGGCCTGGCTGCGGGGAGCGAAGTCGCACTGGCAACTGATGGCGATAAGCCGGTAGCCGTCCTGGCGCTGTCCGAGAAGTACGGCTACGACAAACGCGAGGAGGCAGCGCTGGTCTATGGGACGCAGGACGAGAAACACCCGGGCGTTGCGGCTCTATACGCTCAGGGCGATGTGCTGCTTGCGGGCGAAGTGACGGCATTTCGCCTGCCAGAGGCGGATGCATTCGGTGCGTTGCGCCTCCCACCCGCGGAAACGAGGCGCATCATGGCGCGGCGAGGCTGGCGCAGGGTCGTCGGCTTCCAGACGCGGAATCCAATCCACCGCGCCCACGAGTATCTTCAGAAGTGCGCGCTCGAGATGGCAGACGGTCTGTTGATACACCCGCTCGTCGGCGCAACCAAGGAAGACGACGTCTCCTCGGAGGTCCGCCTGCGGTGCTACCAAGCGCTGATCGAGCGCTACTATCCGCGGGAGCGAGTGCTGCTGGCCGTGTGGCCGGCCGCGATGCGGTACGCGGGGCCGCGCGAAGCCATTTTCCACGCCCTGGTGCGGAAGAACTACGGCTGCACGCACTTTATCGTGGGCCGCGATCATGCCGGGGTGGGCAACTACTATGGCCCCTATGACGCGCAGCACATTTTCGAAGAATTCGACGAGCAGGAGCTCGGCATCACGCCGCTATTCTTCGATCACGCGTTCTTCTGCCGGTCGTGCGGGGCGATGGCGACCACGAAGACGTGCCCCCACAGTGAGACGGACCGGGTGGCCTTGAGCGGCACGAGGGTGAGAGAGATGCTGGCTAGTGGCCAGGTGCCGCCCGAGGAGTTCACGCGTCCCGAGGTCGCGGAGATCCTGCTCGAGGCGACGGGAGCCAGGCTGACTGGCTAGTGCTTGACGAGATATTCATCATGCAGGCTGAGCGAACCAAAGAGAAAACTGCGCCGAAGCGCGCGGAGGACTTGAAGGCCGGCGGCTTCATACCCCAGCGGCAGAAGGGAAAGATCACGGTGCGCTGCAAGGCGCCGGGCGGCCGGGTCACCTCGGAACGGCTGGAGCGGATTGCGGCGGTGGCGCGCAAGTATGGGCAGGGGATCGTGCACCTGAGTGTGCGCATGTCCCCCGAGATACTGTATGTGAACCTCGAGGACCTCGACGCCGTGGTGGCTGAGCTGGCGGAGGTCGGGCAAGAGATTGCCTCGTGCGGGAAGCGGTTCCGAGTCACGACTGGCTGCGGCGGATGCGAGTACAACCCGAACGGCTGGACCGACACGCAGCGTCTTGCCCAGGCGGCCACGGAGCGATTCTTCGGCCAGGACACGCCGCACAAGTTCAAGACCTGCTTTACCGGCTGCGCCATTGACTGCATGCGCGCGCGGGAGATGGACCTGGGCTTTCAGGGGATGGTGGAGCCGGCACTGTTGGCAGAGAACTGCACGGGCTGCACCCTGTGCGTGAAGGCGTGCCAGGATGATGCGCTGCGGATGGGAGATGATGAACTGCCGGTGCGGGATTTGGACAACTGCATCTCGTGCGGAGATTGCGTCAAGGTCTGCGCCTTCGATGCCATGGTGCCGGCGCGGATCGGGCACGCAGTTTACGTGGGGGGCAAGCATGGCAAGCACCCGCACGTGGCCTATCCGGTGGCCCAGTTCGTGCCGGACGAACTGGTTTTTGACGTGATGCGGGTGACAATCGCCTGGTACCGGGAGCACGGCAAGAAAGGCGAGCGCATCGGCGATACCATAGACCGGGTAGGGATTGAGTCCTATCGCCGCGCGCTGAGAAACGTTGTGGGAGATGAGCTGCTGCTCACCGACGCCGACCTGAAAAAGCCCAGGTGGCGGAGCATTTTCTATCGCGGCTTAGCGGCGGCTTTTCCGGCCTACGGCGATGTGGAGGAGGGCGAGCAGGGCAATGGGACAAGAGCCTGATCGGAGAATGGATCTACGCGGGACGCCCTGCCCGATGAACTGGGTGAAGACGAAACTGGTTCTAGAAGGGATGGAACCCGGGGAGCGCTTGGAGGTCCTGCTGGACGATGGCGAGGCGATTCAGGGCGTTCCCAGAAGCGTGAGGGCCGAGGGCCACAGAGTGCTTCAGGTAACTCCCTTGGAAGGCGGCTTCCGGCTGTTGGTCGAGCGCGCCGCATCAGAACACGAATAACGGTGAGGCCGTGAGTGCTGCGAAGCAAATAGGCCGGACGAGACGATCAGGAGGTCCGTGTGGAGCAAGTGTACTTTGATCATGCCGCCACCACCCCGCCTCGACCTGAGGTCATCGAGGCAATGCTGCCATACCTCCGCGAGCGGTGGGGGAACCCCTCCAGTCTCCACGCAACCGGAGTGCGTGCGGCGGAGGGAATTGAGCGCGCGCGGGAGCATATCGCCGCGCTCTTGGGCGCGCAGCCTGATGAGATCGTCCTCACCGGCAGTGGCACGGAAGCCGACAACCACGCCTTGATCGGCGTCAGTCAGGCCCTGCGGGACAAGGGCGACCACATCATCACCTCGGCTGTCGAGCATCACGCCATCCTTCACACTGCTGCGTTCCTGGAGGAGTGTGGCTTGCGGGTCACCTACCTGCCAGTAGACGGCGCCGGCATGGTGGATCCACCGGATGTGAGAGACGCGATCACGGACAAGACGGTTCTCGTCTCCATCATGCACGCCAACAACGAGGTGGGCACGATTCAGCCCATCGCGGAGATCGGCGCCATCTGCCGCGAGCGAGAGGTGCTGTTCCACACCGATGCCGTGCAGACCGTGGGTCATGTCCCGATCAACCTCCGCGAGATCCACGTGGACCTGTTATCTCTATCGGCCCACAAGCTCTATGGCCCAAAGGGAGTCGGCGCCCTCTACATCCGAGAAGGCGCGTGCGTACGTTCCTACATGCACGGCGGAGGCCAGGAGCAAGGCCGGCGCGCCGGCACTGAGAACGTGGCCGGCATCGTCGGCCTGGGTGAAGCCGCGCGGCTGGCCCGCGAGGAGATGGCGTGGGAGATGAGCCACAATGCAGGACTCTGCTCCTTGCTCATCCGAGGGGTGCGCCAGCACGTGCCGGAGGTCACTGAGACGGGGCATCCCTGCCAGCGACTGCCCAATAACGCGAGCTTCTGTGTGGCTGGTGTGGAAGGCGAATCCATCCTCCTGAACCTCGATCTCGAGGGATTCGCAGTCTCGTCAGGCTCGGCTTGTACTTCCGGCGGCTTAGAGCCATCGCATGTCCTGCTGGCAATGGGGATCCCGCCTGAGATCGCTCGCGGTTCGCTCCGAGTCAGCGTTGGCCGTGACAACACTTTCGAACAGGTGGACCGATTCCTTGATGTCTTCCCACGGGTCGTGGAGCGGCTGCGCAGCATGTCCCCCATCGTTCGAGCCGCTTCTCAGTGAGGATAGCATGGCAACGCCTGACGCTGACAAGACCATAGACTTACGGGGGACTCGCTGTCCCCTGAACTGGGTGAAGACCAAGCTGAGGTTGGAGGAGATGCAGCCAGGCAAGGTGCTGGAGGTGGTTGTGGACGATGGCGGCCCGGCCCGCAATGTGCCACGCAGTGTCGAAGCCGAAGGGCACCGAGTGTTGGCCCTAACAAACGGCTCGGGGGGAGTTCACATCTTCATCGAACGGCAGTGACCCTAGTGCAGAGGCAAGGGTTCAATTGACGACATGACTGCATTCACCGAAGATCAGATCGAGCGCTACAGCCGCCACATTATTCTGCCCGAAGTGGGAGGCAAAGGGCAGCGCAAGCTGCTCGCGGCCAAGGTGCTGCTTGTAGGGGCGGGAGGCCTGGGCTCGCCCGCAGGGCTGTACCTTGCCGCCGCCGGCGTGGGCACCATCGGCGTGGTGGACTCGGATGCCGTTGAACTGAGCAATCTGCAGCGGCAGGTGCTGCACGCCACCGCTGACCTGGGGCGGCCCAAGTGCCTTTCTGCAAAGGAAGCGATGGAGGGCATCAACCCGGATGTCAGGGTCATCGCGCACGACCAGCGCCTTACCGCTCAGAACATTCTTGATATCATAGCGGACTACGATATCGTGCTGGACGGCAGCGACAACTTCCCCACCCGGTATCTGGTGAATGATGCCTGCGTCATGGCGGGCAAGCCGCTGTCGCACGGCAGCATCCTGCGCTTCGAGGGGCAAGCGACGACCATCCTGCCGGGGCAGGGGCCGTGCTACCGGTGCATCTACCCTGAGCCGCCACCGCCAGGGGCGATACCCAGCTGTCAGGAGGCGGGAGTCCTGGGAGTGACAGCCGGCATCGTGGGCCTGATTCAGGCAACCGAGGCGGTGAAGATGATCCTCGGCCTGGGGGGCCTGCTCGCAGGCCGCCTGCTTTTGTACAACGGCCTCAACATGACTTTTCGGGAACTGCGCGTTCGGCGGCGCGACGATTGCGCCGTTTGCAGCGAGCATCCGACGATCACCGAATTGATTGATTATGAAGAGTTTTGCGGCCTGCGAGCCTGACGGGAACTGCGCGAGTCTAGAAGCAGTTCTAGGGATTGTGAGTTTAGCGGTTGCGTCGGCTGAGGTAGGTGTAGGGTAGGTGCTGCCTGCAAAAAGAGGCGGGCATCTGGAATGCAATAATAGAGATGATCAATCGAAGGCGACGACTACCGGCAGTAATCATAGTGACGCTGTGGGTGCTCAGCGGGGTGCCCAACTTGACCGCATGCGAGGTGTGCTACGCAAGTCACAGCGGCACCGGCCCGGTAGTGTATCACGCTTGCTGCCAGCAAGCGGAACAGTGCTGCCAGAGCCACCAAACGGGCCAGACAGTGGGATCTGACAAGAGGCATTCAGCCTCGTGCATCTGCGGGGGACAGCAGCCCGAGCGGTCCGATGCGACGCTGCCCGCCACTGCAGGCGAAGCAAGGTCCAACGCATGGCATCACGCCGAAGCGCTGGCCGCCCCGGCTCCGAGTTATCCTGCCTTTCCAGCCGAGCGGGCACGTGAAGAGCCACCCCCACCCGGCTTCATGGTGCTTGTCACGACAAGCACTACCTCACGTTCTCCTCCCATTGCATAGTTGCCGCTGCACGGCGCTGGGCTAGCAGACGGTTGCCAGCCGCTCTCACTTGACCTGTGCAGGTCGAGGGAGTATGCTGCTCGGGGGTCTAGCATAGCAGCCGCGCACGCAGCCATTCCCCAATCATGCTCTGCCAGGCGACGAGGCAGAGTGGCGAGCAGTTTAGGCCGGAACGCGGGAAAGGAGGTCGGAGGCATGAAGCGGCTCTCGTCTCATCAAGCAACATGGTTCATAATGGCAGTTATCGGCCTGGCCGTGGCCGCGGTGCCAGCCCAGGCACGAGCAGGGTGCGAACTGTGCGGCGCCGCCCTGGACGACAAAGCGGTGGTGGTAACCGACTGGGAGACCAACCGCGAGCACCGCTACCATGACCTCTCGTGCGCAGTGCGCGAGATGGCGGCCAGATTCCCCTGGTCGCGCGCTGCCACGCAGTCGGCTGCCTCCGGTGAGCGCATCACTTTGACCCACATAAACACCACCTGGCGCGCCGAGCCGGAGCAGGCAGTGACCGTCATCGTGACCGGAAAGCAAGGGGATTGCCAGGCAACGTCCGTCTTCGCCAGCACCGAGGAATTCCAGGCATACCGCCAAAAGCACAAAGATGCTGTCCCCGCTGAAGTTCCCGCCATACCGCTGGATCAACTGCCCGCCCGTCTTACGGCGAGTGCTGCGGCTGGCGTCGCGGCACAGGGAGCACCTGCGGCAAAGACAGAGCAGCCTACGACGAAGGCGGAGCGAGGCCCATCGGGTTTCGCAGACGTGCCCGCTGACCATTGGGCAGCGAAGTTCGTCGAGAAAGTCAAGGCCCTTGGTTTGATGCAAGGGTATCCCGATGGCACATTCCGCGGGGACAAGCCCCTGAGCCGTTACGAGATGGCGGCAGTCTTGGCGATGCTTGCTGAAAGGGGCTTTTTGGGGCCGCAGGCAGCAGGCGGCCGCGCGCAGACCTCAATGGCCGAGCCTTCCGCTCCGAAGGAAGAGCGAGGCGCAATCACCGCCGAGCCTGAAGCGCAGCCTCGCAGAAGCCCGGCTGCCTCGGTAGAGGCTCCCACACCTTCACTGCTGGGGACCTCCGGGTTGTTGTCGGTGCCCAGCGCGCGGATTCGAGAGGCAGGAAGCGGAGCGTTCACTGTTGGTTCACTGAACGGCAGAATTGCGGCCGGGGGAACTCTTGGGCTCGGCAGTGGTTTCGAGGTCGGCGCAGCAACTGCGAGACTAAAAGACGAAGACAAGATTTTCCTGACCGGAAAGGTGCGCCTGGAGAGGGTGAGCAGGCCGGGGCTTGATGTTGCCGCCGGGTTGACCGGCATCGGCTCGGACACATCGGCATTCGCGGTTGTGACGAAGGAACTGCGAGCCGGCAGAGCCTCGGTGGATGCTACAGCGGGCATTGGCACGGGCGGGATCCTCGACGGGCCATTTGTCGGGGCGACGGTGCCCATAAACGCGAGGCTCTATCTTTATGGGGAAACCGCTGACCTGGGAGAGGGAAGAGAATTCAACTATGGGTTAGATCTTGCACTGCGCCCGAACCTTGCTGTGAGGGTGGGGCAGGTGGACGGGCGCTTTGCTGCAGCTCTTCTGACCGCCAGGGGGTTCTGAGATGAGACACTTCTTTGGGAAGAACTTATCACGGACAGTCGTAGCGCTGATAGCGGGGCTGGTGGTATGGGCTGGAGCAGAGCCTGTGAACGGGGAGGCGACTGCAGGTCCAGCACCGCTGCAACTCGACCGGCTGATCGAGATCACCCTGGAGGAGAACCCGCAACTTTCGGCCTTGCGCAGCAAGATCGCCGCCGACCGGGCAAAGGTGCCGCAGGCGCGCACACTGCCCGATCCGATGCTGGGGGTGCAGCCGGACAACCTGCTGCGGCCGGACGGCGGAGTCATGATCGAGGCGAGGCAGATGGTGATGTGGCCGGGGAAGCTGCGGTTGATGAGCCAGGCAGCGGCCTTCAGCGCCGACCGCACAGTTACGGACTACACGGAGAAAGCCTACGAGGTCGTGGCAGAGGTCAAGACGGCCTACTACGATCTGTACTTCATCGAGAAGAGCATTGAATTGGCGCTCGTCAACAAGTCGGTGCTGGCCGACTTTGTGAAGATTGCGGAGACCAAGTACTCCGTGGGCGCGGGGATACAGCAGGACGTTCTTCGCGCGCAGGTGGCCCAGTCTCGCATCCTCGATGAACTGCTGATGCTTCAGCAGCAGCAGGCCGCTGCGCGTGCGCGGCTCAACGCCCTCTTGAATCGCCCGCCGGATGCACCGCTTGGCCCGGCCAGCACCCTCACGCGCCACAAGGTAACAATCGGGCAGAGGGCGCTTGAGGAAGGCGCGCTGGAACATCGGGCGATGCTCAAGGGCATGCAGCTGATGGTCTCCGAGGCCAAGACCATGCACTCGCTCGCCAAACTGGATCTGAAGCCCAACTATGAACTTCGGCTGGGAGTGGCGCCCGGCAATGACATGGCAGCCGGCGGTAACAGGGTTACGGGGATGGTCATGTTCCAACTGCCACTCTACCGGCGCACAAAGCAGGACAAGGCAATCGAACAGCGAGCGGCGGAAGTGAAAGCGGCGCAGAGCGACTACGAGGCGCAGAAGACGATGGTCTTCTCGATGATCAAAGACACGCTGGCGATGCTCGAAAAGAGCGACCGCTCGGCTGCATTGCTGCACACCGGGATTATCCCGCAGGCGCAGCTCTCCCTGGAGTCGGCGCGTGCGGGATACCAGGTGAACAAAGTGGACTTCCTGGCTCTGCTGGACAACCAGGTATCGCTGTATGGCGATTTGCGCGAATACTACCGCGCGCTGACGGATTACGAGAAGGGGGTAGCTGAACTTGAGCGGACGATCGGCGCGCCGCTCGAGGCGAGCGAGGTGAATCCATGAAAGGACGACGCTGGCCATTGCTGTTGATTGCAGTTATAGTGGTGAGCGCGGCCGGGTTGTACCTTTACCAGGTCGGATATGTGTCGCGGCGCGAGGGGAAAACCGCACCGTCCAAGGTGCTTTACCACTGCCCGATGCACCCATCCTATACCTCCGACAAGCCGGGCGACTGCCCTATCTGCGGGATGAAACTGGTTCCCATCAAGAAGGAAGGGACAGCCAAAGGCGCTCAGGCCGCCGGAAACGTGGCCGAAGCCAGGCCGGGCATCAAGGGGCAGGCCGCTATCTACCTCTCGCCCGAGAAACAGCAGTTGATCGGGGTGCGCACCGACGTGGTCACTTACACCCCTCTCACGAAGGTCATCCGCGCGGTGGGACAGGTAACTGCAGACGAGACGCGCCTGAGCCACGTTCACACCAAGGTTGAGGGCTGGGTGGAGAACCTGTACGTCAATTTCACGGGGATGCTGGTGAAAAAGGGGCAGCCGCTTCTCTCAATCTACAGCCCTGAACTGGTGGCTACCCAGGAGGAATACCTGCTCGCGCTGCGCGCCCAGAAGCGACTGAAGCAGAGCCCGTTCAGCGAGGTAGCCGGCGGGGGCGACAGCCTGCTGGCCGCCAGCCGCCGCAGGTTGCAATTATGGGACGTTGCAGATAGCGAGATTCGGCGCATCGAGAAGGCAGGCCGGCCTTTCAAGGCCATCACGCTATACTCTCCCGCCAGCGGCTTCGTCATGGAGAAGAACGTGATAGCGGGCCAGAAGGTTGACTCCGCGACCGACCTGCTGGTGATCGCTGACCTGCGGGAGGTGTGGGTGGAGGTAGAGTTCTACGAACAGGACGTTGCGCTCGTTCGGCTGGGCGACCAGGCAAGACTCACCGTTGCATCCTACCCTCAGCGCACGTGGACCGGCAGAATAGATTACATCTACCCTTCCGTGGATCCACAGACGCGGACTTTGCGCGCGCGCCTTCGTTTCCCTAATCCCGGGCTGCTGCTGAAGCCGGGCATGTATGCGGAGGTCAAGATTGACAGGCCTCTCGGCCGCTGGCTCGCAGTGCCGGAGGAGGCAGTTCTCGATTCGGGGACGCGCAAGATCGTGTTCATCGCGCGCGGCGGCGGCCACTTCGAGCCGCGCGAGGTCAAAGTCGGCCTGCAGGCCGAGGGCCGCCGCGAGATTCTCTCCGGCCTCAAGGCGGGGGACCGCATCGTTACCAGCGGCAATTTCCTGATTGACTCGGAGAGCAGGCTGGAATCCGCCCTGGAACCAATGGCCGAGACCAAGCCGGTTCGTGTTGGCGAGGGTGCAGCCAAGGGGAAACCGCAAAAGCCGGCGGCCGCTGGTCATGCAGGCCATTCGATGCCGGGCATGCCCGGCATGTGAGCAGGCGATGATCGAGAAGATCATAGATTACTGCGCCAGAAACCAGTTCATCGTCTATCTGGGCGTGGTCTTCGCCGTAGTTGTGGGCCTCTGGGCCATCGGAGGGATTCCCCTCGACGCCATCCCGGACCTCACCGACACGCAAGTGATCATCTTCACCGAGTGGATGGGGCGCAGCCCGAACCTGGTGGAGGACCAGGTAACCTATCCTCTCGTTGCCTCCATGCTGTCGGCGCCCAGGGTCAAGGTGGTGCGGGGCCAGTCCATGTTCGGGATGTCCTTCGTTTACGTGATATTTGAAGACGGCACGAACATCTACTGGGCCCGCAGCCGAGTGCTCGAGTATCTGAGCCAGTTGCAGGGGAAGCTGCCCCCGGGGGTCACTCCGCAGTTGGGGCCGGATGCAACCGGGGTCGGTTGGGTGTACGAATACGCGCTGGTTGATGAGAGCGGCAAGCACGACCTGGCAGAACTGCGCGCGTTCCAGGACTGGCACCTGAGGTACTGGCTGGCGAGTGTCCCTGGCGTGGCCGAAGTGGCCAGCGTGGGCGGTTTTGAGAAGCAGTACCAGGTGGACCTGGATCCTGAGCGGCTGCTGGCCTTCAACCTGCCCATCAACCAGGTGATCGCTGCGATTCGTGCCGGCAATCTCGATGTGGGCGGGCGCAGCATCGAGATGAGCGGCAGGGAATACGTGGTGCGGGGGCGTGGCTACATCACCTCCGTGCGACAACTGGAGCAGGTAGCAGTAGGGCGCAAAGCAGACGGCACGCCCCTGCTTCTGGGAGATGTCTCCAACGTCCACCTGGGCCCGGAGATGCGGCGCGGGCTGACCGAACTGGACGGCAAGGGCGAAGTAGTGGGCGGCATCGTGGTGATGCGCTACGGCGAGAACGCGCTCAACGTGATTCGTCGGGTCAAGCAGAGGATCAAGGAGGTTTCGCCGGGCCTGCCAAAGGGCGTGAAGATCGTCACCACCTACGACCGCTCCGACCTGATCCGGCGGGCCATCGCGACCTTGAGACGCACGCTGGTCGAGGAAGCGATCATCGTGTCGGCCGTGATCATCATCTTCCTGCTGCACGTGCCGAGCGCGTTCCGGGCGATCATCACACTGCCCATCGCGGTCTTGCTGGCTTTCATTCCCATGCGGCTGATGGGGATTACGGCCAACATCATGTCGCTGGGCGGCATCGCGATTGCCGTCGGGGCGATGGTGGACGAAGCGGTGGTGATGATCGAGAACGTGCATAAGAAACTCGAGCACGCGCCGCCTGGCGCAGATCGCAAAGAGTTGACCATCGAGGCGTGCAAGGAAATCGGGCGGCCGCTTTTCTTCGCGCTGATGGTGATCACCGTCTCATTCCTGCCGGTCTTCACCCTGGAGGCGCAGGAAGGGCGGCTTTTCAAGCCGCTAGCCTACACCAAGACCTTCTCGATGTTCATGGCGGCAATCCTCTCGATCACACTCGCACCGGCGCTGATGGTCTTGCTGTCCAGGGGCAGAATAATCCCGGAGACCCGCCACCCCGTTAGCCGCACATTGCAGCGATTCTACCATCCCTGGATGAACGCCCTGATGCGGCGGAGGTTCCTGAGCATCAGCATTGCCGTCATTGCGGTGCTCTCGTGCGTCCCGGTTTACCGCCAGTTGGGCTCTGAGTTCATGCCCCCCCTGAATGAGCGAGACATATTGTACATGCCCAGCACGCTGCCGGGGGTTTCAATCACAGAGGCCAGCGCCATACTCCAGGTGCAGGACAAGTTGATCAAGGAAGTGCCGGAGGTGGAGCGCGTTTTCGGCAAGTCGGGGAAAGCCTGGACTGCGACCGACCCCGCTCCACTTGACATGATGGAGACGACGATACTGCTGAAGCCGGAGAGCGCGTGGCGCAAGGTTCCCCTCAAGCGGTGGTATTCAGGTTGGGCGCCCGAATGGCTGAAACGCGGTCTGCGGCACATCTGGCCGGGTCAGCGAACGATCACTTGGGAAGAACTGCGTGACATACTGGATGAGAGGCTGCAACTGCCAGGGGTGACAAATGCGTGGACGATGCCCATCAAGGCGCGCATTGACATGCTCACAACGGGAATTCGAACGCCAGTAGGTATCAAGATTCTCGGGCCAGACCTGAAGACGATCGAGGGGATAGGCCAGCAGCTCGAGGGAGTGCTGAGGAACGTAAACGGCACCCGCAGCGTTTACGCCGAGCGGACTACGGGAGGATATTACGTGGACATCATCCCCCGCCGCGAGCAGGCAGCCCGCTACGGTCTTTCGGTTCAGCAGGTGCAGGAGATCGTCGAGACCGCAATCGGGGGAACTCCCCTTTCCACCACGATCGAGGGGCGGGAGCGATTCACGATCAACGTGCGCTACGCGCGCGAACTGCGCGATAACCTGGACAAGCTGAGCCGCGTGCTGGTGCCCATCCCCTCCGCCGGCGCTGGATTGGAGATGGGCTCGGGCGCTGCGCCGATGGCCGGGGGAGGCGCGAGCGGCGGTGCTATGGGAGGGGGGAGCATGGGCGGTTCTGCGTCGAGCGTGGGGATCGGTACAGGGGAGATGGGTGCGGGAGCCTCTCTTCCCAGGGCCATGAGCCCCAACACGGGGGCTGTCGGTTCGTCAGCGGGAGCGCCGGAATGGCGCCGCGGGTATGGTGCTTCGAGAATCGGGGCGTCCGTGCCGCTCGGGCAGATAGCAGACATCGTGGTGAGCACGGGCCCGCCGATGATCAAGGACGAGAGCGGGTCGCTTACCGGCTGGGTGTACATTGACGTGACCGGTCGCGACATAGGCGGCTATGTGCAAGACGCGAAGAGAGCGGTGGCCTCGAGCATAGCCGTGCCCAGCGGATACTACCTGCAGTGGACCGGCCAATACGAGTTCATGGAGCGCATCCGGAACCGGCTGATGATCGTTGTCCCGATCACTCTCATGATCATCGTGGTGATGCTCTACCTGAACACCAGGTCGGTGGCGGCAACGCTAATCATCCTGCTATCGGTCCCGTTTGCTCTCACCGGCAGTTTCTGGATGCTGTACCTGCTCAAATATAACCTCAGTGTTGCAGTCTGGGTGGGCATCATCGCGCTCGCCGGGCTGGCCGCGGAGACGGGAATCGTGATGATCGTCTATCTGGAGGAAGCATATCACCGCTTCAAGGCTGAAGGCCGGATGAACACTCAGCACGACCTTTTCCATGCCATAACCTATGGCGCGGTGCAGCGCATCCGGCCGAAACTGATGACCGTGATGTGCATCCTGATGGGCCTGGTGCCGCTGATGTGGGCGCACGGGAGCGGAGCGGACGTCATGCGGCGCATCGCGGCCCCCATGATTGGCGGCGTGATTACTTCCAGCATCCTGACGCTGGAAATCGTGCCGGCCATTTATTCACTCTGGAGAGCAAAGTCGGTGACATGGGTCAAGGATGAGCCAGGGCAGGGAACCCCTGGAGCCGCAAATCGCTAGAGAAGAGAAAGGAGAATCCAATGAAACGCGTGTTGAGCGTAGTGACAGTTGGCGCAGCGCTGCTGCTTGGCAGCCTTTGGCTGACAGGGTGCGGCGGCAAGGAAACGCAGCGCGCACCAACAGGCGCACCGAGTGCTGTGGCGCCTTCCCCTGCCGCGCCGGCAAAGGGCGCTGTTGAGACTGCGAAGCCCTCAAAGGTGGTTTACACCTGCCCGATGCACCCGGAGGTTACGTCGGACAAGCCAGGCAAGTGCCCCAAGTGCGGCATGGACCTGGTGCCCAAGAAATAGCGCGCATCAGGTCTGGGCAGAAAAGGCCAGGATGAAACAATCGCCAAGAAAGGAGGCGAATTTATGAGACGTGTACTCGCAGCGATGACAGTAGTTGGACTGCTGCTGACGGGGGGACTCTGGACGAGTGGGTTGGGGTGGGCCAAGACTGACAAACCGACGGCGCAGAAGGCAGAAGCCGCAACGAAGGCGGCCAAGGCGAGCGCGCAGACAGTCTATGTCTGCCCGATGCATGGGCGGATAACCTCCAACCGGCCTGGCAAGTGCCCGAAGTGCGGGATGCAGTTGGTGGCGAAAAAGGCTACAAAGCCCATGAAGTCCAAGGCTCCCGCGAAGAAGGCCACGGCCGCGAAGAAGACGGCTTACATCTGCCCATGCGGAGGCTGCGCTGGCATCACATCGGATCGGGCTGGCAAGTGCCCGAAGTGCGGGATGGACCTGGCGCCCAAGAAGACCTAGTGCGCCGACCCGGTCGGCGAATGTGAAAAGCCGTGTGTTCGCACATACCTAGAATGGAGAAGGCAATGCATGTTCTCAGTGCCAGCCTGCGCTGCGGCGAGAGCGTGCTGCTTTCCCTGTTGGTGATGCTGGCCCTGGCAGCAGTTGCGGCCGGGGCCAACCCCCCGGCCGAACCTCCGCTGGCCGCCAACCGCGAGGTGATCCAGCGGGCGCACGCGAGCGTTGCCGAACTGGAACGGGATTTGGATCACGAGTCGAGCGAGGCCATCAGTCAACGCGTGCCGTCAGCCAGACCTGCGGAACAGGCTGATGAGGTGATGTCACAGGCGAAGCAGTTCTATAGCCGCCTGATGAGCCAGCCCTTGCATTTGAGCCCTGCTCCGGGAGGGCGAGATTCCTCGTCCGTCCGGCAAATCGCGGACGGACTCAGGATGACATCAAAGACAGACGCGTACCATCTGGTGCTGAGCCCTTCGGGTTCGCTCAGGCTAAACTCCGCGAAGGATCTCGTCCCCACCTCCGCGCAGCCGACCCGCGCCAGCCGCCTGGTGCTTGATCGCGCACTTGCCTATCGCGGGACGCCCTACCGCTGGGGCGGCGCAAACCGGGAGGGCCTCGATTGCTCCGGGCTGGTGCTCCGCGTTCTGTCGGACCTTGGGCGCAGGGTACCCCACTCGGCAGCGCTGCTGTTCGGGCTGGGGCAGCCCGTGGGGAATGGCGAACTCCATCCGGGGGACCTGGTTTTCTTCAGGGACACCTACAAGCCGGGCATCTCACATGTGGGCATCTTCGACGAGGGCTCACAGTTCGTCCATGCCTCCAACGCGGCCGGCCAGGTGACTGTCGGGGACATGAACCGCTCCTACTTTCGCCACCGATACGCCGGCGCGCGAAGACTTCTATCGGCCGACACCTCCAGCGCTCCCCGGCAATCTCTCACTTTCGCGGGAAAGGTGGTTACCGCGCCCCTCCTGCTCGGCGGGTTACGCCCAGGGGGGCGGGGAATCGAGTCCGGAGAACAGGCACCGCTGGGCCGCTGAACGCGATATGATCTCGGAGAGGTCGCCGAGATCTGCCCAAGCCACCTTCCGGATCTGATGGCGCGCCGCCTCGTAGATCTTGTCTATCGTGTAGGTTGCCTTCACTCCTTCCTTCAGGGGAGCAAAAGGCGTGGCGCCGCGGGTGATCGCCTCGTAAAGGTTGTCGTGCTTGCTCGGCACGTGGGCAGGCAGTTTCAGCGGGACGGTCGTGCCATCGCGGCGCTCGATGCGGCCCGAACCGAGGATTGCGGCCCCCTTCTCGCCGAACACCTTCACCCAGGTGATGCCCTTCTCTCCCGGGTTGCAGGTGGTAGCATAGAAGTACAATGTGGGCCGCGAGGGCCCATCGAGTTCTATCACCGCGCAGCCCAGATCCTCCATTTCGAGCGTCTCGACCGGATGGGCGCGATATAGGGCGGCGCGCGCTCCCTTTCCCGCCGAGAAAACGGGGCCGGGGCTCGTGTTCGCCAGCATGAGAGCGGCGGCCATTGTGTGGCTGGCCTGGTTGTAGATCACCCCGTCGCGGCACCACTTGCCGGCCACCTTTTTCCTGCCGACCCAGTCCGCACGCGTATAGTAGTCATCAGCGCGATACCAATTGACTACCGCGACAACGGCTTGTATCTCCCCCAGGTCTCCTCGTGCGATGTGATTCTTCAGACCGATGCACTCGGCGCCAGCCACCGGGCTGAAGCCGACGGTAACGACTTTCCGCGCCTTCTTCTGCGCCTCGACCATCTTGCGAGCATCTTCGACGGACGTCGTAGCCGGCTTCTCGACGAAAACGTGCATCCCGCGTTCCAGGGCCGCGACGGTCATGGGAGCGTGCCAGTGGTGCGGGGTGCATATGAAAGCAACGTCGGCCTCGAACTTGCGGAAGGCCACCCGGTAATCAGTGAAAAAAGGGATGCCAGCACTTTCGGCGGCGGCCATGCTCTCCCGCACATCCCGCCGCTCGGGATAGGCGTCACAGCAAGCAACCATCTGGTAGCGCTCGTTCTCCAACAGCCGCCGGCAATGCCCGTGACCGATTCCCCCGATACCCACTTGAATCACTCGAAGTTTTCTTGCCACGACCCGGATACCTCCTCTGCTCGATAACCGTTCTTCCGAAGCGAACGAATCCCTTCCCGGCGGGACGAAAGGCCCGCGGGAACAGTGACGACCTGCGGCGGCACAGTTGTGAGAGGATGGCCGCGGCCGGGAGCGAATAGGGCACCCGGGGTGATTGACAAGTGAAGGGAGAATCTCCTATGCGCAGGCTGACGAAATGGATTCTGCTGGCTTCGCTGCTCGTCGTCTGGCTGCAAGGGTGTGCGGCAGCCCAAGCCCCCGAGCGCACGTATGGCGCGCGCCTGGTGCGCATGGTGCGCATGCGAGACGGGGTCCGGCTGGCCACCGACATTTACCTGCCGCAGGGCCAGGGGCCGTGGCCTGCGGTATTCATGCGCACGCCATACAGTCGCACGGCAGCAGGCCCAGGGCTTGCAGGGCTGACGAAGGACGGCTATGCCGTCGTGGTTCAGGATGTGCGCGGGCGGTTCGATTCAGAGGGCGAGGCGATCGCTTTCTTCGACGATGGATGGGGCAAGCACCAGGACGGCTACGACACGATGGCATGGCTGGTCAAGCAGAAGTGGTGCAATGGAAAGATAGGGACAGTCGGCGGTTCGGCGATGGGCATCACCCAATACCTGCTGGCAGGCACGGAGCCGCGCGGCCTGGTATGCCAGAACATCGTCGTCGGAGCGCCGAGCATGTATCACCACGCGGTGCGGCCGGGCGGTGTTTACCTCGAGAACCTGATCACGGGCTGGATCGAGGCCACCAAGTTCGGCAGCGAGACACTGGAGATGATGCGCGGTCACGCCGCCTATGACGATTCGTGGAAAACGGTTGACTTGATTGCCAGGCTGCGCGAGATCCACAGGGTTGCGCCTGCGGTACACACCGGCGGATGGTACGACATCTTCAGCGCAGGGACGGTGGCAGGCTTTGCGGCAATGCAGGCCAAGGGCGGAAACCAGTGGCTGGTGATGGGGCCGTGGACGCACGGCGCGGGCAAGACCAAGGTCGGCGACCTGCAATTCCCTGAGAACGCAGCGAAGATGCCCCCAATCACTAACCCGAACGAGTGGCTCGCGCATTGGCTGAAGGGAGAACACAACGGCATCGAGCGCGAACCGCGAGTGAACTACTACGTGATGGGCGCCTGCGGCGAGCCCGGCGCGCCAGGCAACGAATGGCTGACTGCCGACCGCTGGCCGATCCCTGCAGAGGCGCGGTCGTGGTATCTGCGAGCCGACCGCAGGCTGACCGCCGAATCCCCGGGCGACGAGAAGGCGAGCATTTACCGGCATGACCCGAAGAACCCCGTGCCGACCATCGGCGGAAACAACCTGCTGCTCCCGGCCGGCCCGAAAGATCAGCGGGAGGCGGAGAAGCGAGATGATGTGCTAACCTTCACCAGCGATCCGCTTGAAGCTCCGCTCGAAGTGACCGGCGAGGTGGTTGTGCGGCTGTGTGTATCGAGCACGGCAAGTGACGCTCATTTCATGGCTAAACTGTGCGACGTCTATCCGGACGGGCGGTCAATGCTGGTACTCGACGGCGCGCGGGCGATGTCTTTCCGGGAGTCGTTCAGCCACCCGACGCCGATCAAGCCAGGCAAGATCTACGAGATTGCGGTCAACCTGGGCCCGACGAGCATTATCTTCAACAAGGGGCACCGCATCCGGCTGGACGTTGCGTCGAGCAATACGCCGCGCTTCGAGGTTTGCCCACGGGCTGCGAGCCAGACGGTCTTCCACGATAAGAAGCATCTGAGCGCACTCGTGCTCCCGGTTGTTGCGAGCCGCCCCAAATAGAACAGCCGAGTCAATAATAAGGAGATAATCATGCCAGACAAGTTCAAACCCATCAACCTGCGCGGAGGCTTCAATTCGCCGGCCAGGCTGCGTGCCAAGCCGCGCGGCAAGGCGCCGGCCTGGAACGCCGAGATCGAGCGTCAGCTCGCCAAACTGCCCCGCGGCAATCAGACCTACTGGGGAATTCCCTTCCGGTTGGGGCCGAAGGACCTTGCCCGCAAGGGGTTGGTCATCGTAGCAGGAGGACGACCACCGGTGGAGGTTCCTGTCCAGGGGCAAGCAACGCATCTCTGTGTGCTGCACTTCTGCGACATCCCGGAAAAAGCAGACGCCGCCGGCGGCGAGGCGGTGGCGGAATACGTGCTGCGATACGCAGATGGCACCGAGCACGTTCGGCCCATCCGGCGACGCTTTGAGATCAATCCGTTCATGGGCGGCTGGGGCAGCCAGACATTCGCGGCGATGTCCGCCAACATGCCGCAGAGCGCTCCAGATGACGCGACCAAGATCGGTTGGGGGCCAATGCAGACCGGCGTCGTGTGGCAAGGGCCTGGTTTCGGCTGCTGGGTTTACGCGCTTGAGAATCCGGCTCCCGACAAAGCGCTGAAGTCGGTGCTGCTCAGGTCAGTCAGCAAGATGCCGGCGGCAATCCTCGGAATGACGATGTACAACGGGCCGGGGCATCCGCTGCGGCACGTGCCTCGCCGGGTTTACAGGCTCATCTTGCCCGCCGGCGAGAAGGTGACGGCCAAGGAACTCGATGTGAATATTGACCTGGGAATCATCACGCGCGTTTACGCGGTTCCCGGGCTGACTCATGACCAGTGGCTGAAGGCAGCAGAAGCAGGGCTGGGCTTGCCTCGGCCCAAGGATCAGCCCCAGCGAGATTTCCTCGTCGAGGCAACCGGATCGGAGGGCGCGACCCTCACCGTGAAGGCAGGTAAGAAGGCCGAGCACGAGATTGATCTCGGGCAGGCGTGGAACAAGGGCAGCGCCCGCAGCGCGGACGGCAAGGCCCGGCTCGAACTCCTTCACCCAGGGAAGACATGGGTCCACGTGACCGTGGTTGACTCATCCACGGGCAAGCCGACGCCCACGCGCGCACATTTTCGCGGGACGAAGGGCGAGTATATCCCACCCTACGGACACCACGGCGTGGTGAACGAACGCTGGTTCGAGGATTACGGGGGGGATCTTCAGTTAGGCGACATGAGTTACGCCTATGTGCCGGGCCGGTTCCAGATCGAACTTCCCGTCGGCGAGGTTTACGTGGAACTGAGCAAGGGGTTCGAGTATGCGCCCATGCGCCGGAAACTGGAAATCCGCCCCGGCCAGCGAGAGCTCGAACTCAAAATTGACCGCACCATAGACCGGCGCAAGGAGGGCTGGGTGACGGCGGACACGCACGTCCACTTCATCAGCCCGGAGACTGCGTGGCTCGAGGGGCAGGCGGAAGGGCTGAACCTGATCAACCTGCTCGCATCGCAGTGGGGGCGGCTGTTCACCAATGTCGCCGACATCACCGGGGAGCTGTCCGGGGTTTCCAGGCAGGACACGCTGGTATGGGTCGGCACCGAGAACCGCAACCACCTGCTGGGGCACATCTCGATGCTGGGCACACACGGCGACCCCGTGTTCCCAATGTGCGACGGCGGCCCCGGCGAGGCCTATATCGGTGACCCCGAGATCATGACCCTGACAGAATGGGCCCAGACCTGCCGGGAACGCGATGGCGTGGTCATTCGCCCGCACTTCCCCTCGCCGGTCTGCGAGGAGCCGGTTTATTTCGCGCTCGGGCAACTGGACGGCGCAGAGTTGAGGCGATACGGCGACCCTGCCGAAAGCCTGGACGAGTTCTGCTACACGGAGTGGTACCGGTACCTCAACTGCGGCTACCGCGTCGCGGCCGTTGGCGGCACCGACAAGATGAGCGCCGGCATGCCGGTCGGCGGCGCCCGAACCTACGCGCGGCTCGACCCGAACGATGAGTTCAGCTTCGCCAACTGGGGCAAGGCTGTCCGCGCGGGCCGCACTTTCACCAGCTCGGGACCGATCGTGGACTTGCGCGTGGAGGGGCGCGAGCTGGGCGACTTGATACATTTGCCGTCAGGCGGCGGGACATTGGAGGTCGAGGCTGTAGCGGAGTGCATCTGGCCGATCCACGCGCTCGAACTCGTGATGAACGGCAAAGTGATCGGCAAGGCCAGCGATGCTGCAGGCGCCAAGAGGCTCAGGCTGAAGCAGCGAGTTCGCGTGCAGGGCAGTTCCTGGATTGCAGCCCGCTGCGGAAGCAAATTGGTGGTGCAGCACTGCTGGCCGATACACCTGGGCGCGCACACCTCCCCTGTTTACATCATTGCTGGCGGCGAAGAGCAGTTCAGCCCATCGGACGCGAGCTACATGTTGACGCTGATTGACGGCGGGATTACCTACCTCGAAACCCTTTCTGTTCGATTCGACGAGCAAAGGCACCGGGCCATGAAAGCCGTCTTCGAGCGCGCCAGGGCTAAACTCCACAGCCGCATGCACGCACACGGCCATTCGCACAGCCACGGGCGCTGACGATTCGCCTGTGGCCGACGACAACACTCTTAGCAGCGCTGGCGCAGGAAAAAATCCGAAAATAGGCTTGCAAACGCCGCCAGAATGTGGTATGCTACAAATGGCGGCGGTGGGCCGCCATAGAGACGGAAAGCTGTTGAACACCAGGCGAACACCCCGGTCAGTGCATGTGCCGACCTCCTCGCTTGCGGTTCTGGCTTTCAGAAAGGAGAACGGCATATGACAACTGGCAAGGTGAAGTGGTTCAACGAATCCAAGGGCTTCGGCTTCATCGAGACCGCGGAGGGTGATGTTTTCGTGCACCACTCTGTGATCGAGTCCAACGGGTTCCGAACCTTGCGCGAGGGTCAGCAAGTGGAGCTTGAAGTGGTCAAGGGCGAGAAGGGCCCGAAGGCTGCGAGAGTAAAGCCCCTCTAGGCTGACACCAAGGAGTAAGTCCGCAAAGGCCCTGGGACATGCACCGGGGCCTTTTGCTTTAGGTCCGGCTCCGATGATCTACCGGCGGGCCAGGTCGGCGGAGAGGCGAAAATAGGTTTCCACCGCCTCGGCGGGGACGTTCCACGGGATGTGGTTGCCGATGCACATGAAGTAGCCGCCGCAGATCTTCGCCGTCTCAACCATGCTGCGCACCATGGCTTCGATCTCGGCGGGATCGTTGCGCATCAGGATGCGGTTGTCGCCTTCGCCCGCCAGCAACTTGTCGGGATACTTGCGCGCGATTGCCTTCCAGTCAGCGAACGGCTCGCTCACGAAGCCGTCCGCGCCGCAGGCCGCGATGTCATCGGCAACCTTGTCAATATTGCCGTCCGACATGAAGATCACCCTCTTGCCGGCATCGTGCAGCATGGCCCAGAATTCTTCGTAGTAGGGATAGATGTATTCGCGAAGCCATGCGGGGGAGCACACCGGGCCTTGGGCCATGCAGATGTCGTCATGGCAGACCACGCAGTTCACCGGCAGGCGCGCGAAGGTGCGGAACACCTTGCGGTTGATCGCCGCGAAATCGGCGAGCAAGCGCTTCGTCTCTTGGGGGTGGGAACCGATCAATTCGAGGCACAGTGCCCAGCCGAAAGTCAAGAGCAGCCACATGAACATGGTGTTGTAGAATCCGGCGCTGGCGACCTCGCCCTCGGGCGGGGCAGCGCGCGGGTTCTTGCCCGCGTAGAGGCGGTAGAAAGCCTCGTCATCCAGCGAATAGTCTCGGTTCTCGACCACCTTGGCCTCGCGCAGATCGAGATGTTCGAGCGGCTGATAGGAGAGCACCTGCTCAATCGTTTTGAACGATGCGCCCCACTCCCACTGCGAGGTCAGCCCGTCGCCCCAGCGCACGCAGCGCTCACCCTTCTCGTTCAGGAATGAAGACTGGTCCTCGGGCAGGCGCGGGCGGGGCTTGTCCTCCGCCGGCACACCGGGGCCAAGGTCAATGTTGAAAATCCCCTTGAGCCGCTGGTACGCGCTTCTCGGCTTCTCGTACGGGTCAATGCCCGTAACATGCTGCACGAAGTCCGGATTGGACATGTGCTCCCAATGAGGGATGCGCTTCGGAGCCTTGCCCATCAATGCCAGGTACGCATCACTTGGCATTGAGCGCCTCCTACCCTTGTCCCATCGTCGGCCATGCCGCAATTATCAGTGCTGCCCTTCCTGGCCGTGGCGCACCTCGCGGAAGAAGAGCAGGAAAGCGATGGCGCAGGCTACGGTAATCCCGCAAGGCACCAGGAACACGCCCGCGTAGTTTATCGTCGCCTGTGCCGCAGTCTTTACGGTGAAGTAGTCTTGAATCCACCCGGCAAAGAACGCGCCCAGGAAATTGCCCAACCCCAGGGTGGTCAGCGTGAGCAGGCTCTGCGCCGATGCCCGGATATCGGTTGCCGCCACCGAGTTCACGTAGATCTGTCCCACGACGAAGAAGAATGTATAGCCCAGGCCGTGCAGCGAGAGAGCAGCCGCCACCAGCCACACCGGGTGCCCGAGAGCGAAGATCGCGTAGCGCATCGGCCAGGCGATGACGCCGATTGCCAGGCACCTGCGCGCGCCCAACTTCGGCAGCAGGATCGGCAGCATGAAAGCCATCGTGATGATCTCCGCCGCCTGCGCGATGGTCATCACCAGCGGCAACTTAGAGGACGCAATCCCGATATACTGCAAGAACGGAGCGGTCAGCACATAGTAGAACTGCAGCTCGGTGACGACGATGAAAGAGATCGCCATGAAGATGAGGAAATTGGGGGTCCTCAAGAGCGACAAGGCTTTCAGGAAAGCAAGCGGGTTCTCCGACTTGCTGGGCGGAGTGTGAGGCAGGGCTAGACTGAGCACCCCGAGCAGCACTGAAGCCACCGCCGCCAGCATCAGGGAATCGCTCACGTTCACCATCTTCATCAGGCCCGTCGAACGCCAGAGGGTCAGCAGTATCCCCGAGACAATCCAACCGATGGTGCCGAAGACGCGGATGCCTCCGAAGTCCTTCTCCGCGTTCCCAATGTGATGGAAGACGAGGCTGTTGGTGAGCGGAAGCGTCGGGGCATAGATCAGCGCGTAGATCAGCATCCAGTTGCGGAATTCGGTGAAGCCGGTCTTGTGCGCGACGACAAGCAGCGAAACGCCTCCAACGATATGCGCCGCGGCAAGGAACCACTGAGTCGGCACATATCGGTCCGCGATCTGGCCGCCGATGAACGGCGAGATGATGCAGGCGAGGGGCAGAAGGGCGTAGATGGCGCCCGTCTGCAGCCCGGTCATATGCAGCGTTTCCTGCAGGTAGCCCGACAACACCGGCGCCCACGCGCCCCAGATCGCGTACTGCAGGAACATCATTACGCTCAGTCGCAGTCGAAGTCCCCAGGCCATTCTTCCCTCCGGTGGGGTTTCAAGTTCTGCGGGGCGGAAAACTAACCTTCAGTCCCATCTCTCGCGAATGCAACGGCGGGCGCGCAACAGGAGCCCCAACGCATGCAACGGCACCCGCCGGAGGCGCGATTTCCTTCGGCAGCATCAGGGCAGGCTTCGCGGAGTTTATCTGAACCAACAAGGAGATTCTTCGCCCCGGTCCGCCGACTGGCGGACGGGGCTCAGAATGACAGGCAAAGGGATCAGACTGGCAAGAAGGGGCACGAGCAGCCAGACGGCGATACTATCCGGACAGCGCTTCTTTCGGCTCTTCGCTCGCCTCGCCGGGAGGCGCGCGTCGCTTCCGTTTTCCGCTGGGCCGGGGTTTGGCGGCTGTGCCTTTGATCTTGCGCACCAAGCGCACGCCGATCAGGGTGAGGGCGACTCCGGACAGGAAACCCTTGAGCCAGGCGCCGCCGGCCGGTGACGGTTGTTCTTCCGCTACTCCCGCGGGCGCGCGTTTCGCGACGCGCTCGACGGCGTCCGCCGGTCGCCTGGCCCCGGATTTCCTCTGCGCCGACGGAATCACTATCGCGGCCAGTATCGCCAGGATTGCGATAACAACCATCAACTCAACAAGGGTAAATCCGTGCCGCCCGTTGCGTCGCATCCGCTTCCCTCCCTGGAAGCCATTTCATAAGTCCGCAGCATGAATGAGTGGGATTCTTCGCCTTCGGCTCAGAATGACAGGCGAAGGGCTCAGAATGACAGGAAGGCCCTCTATTTGCCGATGTTGTCACCCTGAGCGCAGCGAAGGGTCCCACCCTAAAAGCTTTTGAAATGGCTTCTAGCCGCCAGATTGACAACCCGCTGCGGCCGCCTGCCTTAGGCCCGGCCGCAACTATGCACGCCCTGCCACGAACAGCATTGTCAGCTCACCCTCTCCGGTGTTCTTCACCGCGTGCTGTGCCCCTGCGGGCACATATACCACGCTGCCCTTGCGAATCTCATATGTCTCGTCGCCTACCTGATATTCGCCTTGCCCCTCGATTACGTAGAAGATGTGCCACGCGTTCTCGTGCGAGCCCAACTTCTGCCATCCACCTGAGGCGTAGTAGTGCAGGTCGGTGGCCGCCGGAGTGCCAGTCAGGCCCATCGCCTTGAATATCTGGCGCGAAGTCATCTTCTGGTGCGTGCCGCCAACATCTACCGCCGGTATGGTGTCCGTATCAATCGCATATCTGGGCGAATCCTTTCCACAACATTGCATCTGCTGGTCATCTCCTTTCTCTCATGCGGAGAATACCTCTGCTGAACATCGCACTGCCTCCCTTTGCTGGCTTACGCGATCTTCTCGGAGATCGCTTTCGCCTGGGTCAGCAAGAGCAGGTAGTCCCGGCCGCCGGCCTTGGAATCGGTCCCCGACATGTTGAAGCCGCCAAACGGGTGACCCCCGACGAGCGCGCCCGTGCACTTCCTGTTGAAATACAGGTTGCCGACGTGGAAGCGCTCCTTCGCCATTTCGATCTTGGAACGGTTCTTGGTGTACAGGGAGCCCGTGAGACCGTACTCGGTGTCATTGGCGATGTCCAGCGCGTCGTTGATGTCCTGCGCCCGTATCACAGCCAACACGGGGCCGAATATCTCTTCCTGCGCGATGGTTGCCTTGCGGTCAATGTCAACGAAAATCGTTGGCTCCACGAAGAAGCCGTGGTCGCCGATGCGCTTTCCTCCCAAGACCAACTTGCCTTCGCGGCAGCCCATCTCTATGTAGTTCAGGATCTGCGCCATCGCCCGCATGTTTATGACGGGGCCCGTAAAAACCCCTGGATCTCTGGCAGGCCCAACCTTCACGGTCTTCGTCTTCTCGATCAGCAGGCGCAGGAACTCGTCGTACGCGGCGCTGACCACGATTGCCCGCGAGCAGGCTGAGCACTTCTGCCCGGAATAGCCGAAGGCTGAGACCAGCACCCCCTGGGCTGCCTGGTCGAGGTCTGCTTCATCATCAACGATGATCGCGTTCTTGCCCCCCATCTCCGCTATCACGCGCTTGATCCAGATCTGGCCGGGCTGGTGGCGCGCAGCCATCTCATTGATGCGCAGGCCCACTTCCTTGGAGCCGGTAAAAGTGACGAAACGGGTGCGCGGGTGTGCCACGAGGGCTTCCCCCACATCGCCGCCAGGGCCGGTTACCAGATTCACGACCCCGGGCGGAAGCCCCGCCTGTTCGAGAATGCCGACGAATACCTTGGCGCAGGCGGGCGCGTCGCTGGAGGGCTTGAGGACTGCTGTGTTCCCGGCGGCGATGGTCCCTGCGGTCATCCCCGCCATGATCGCGATCGGGAAGTTCCAGGGAGGGATCACTGCACCGGCGCCCAGCGCGATATAGCGCAGTTCATTGTCCTCACTTGCGATCTCGGTTACCGGCTGCTCGCCCCCATAACGCAGCGCTTCGTGGCCATAGAACTCAACAAGGTCTATCGCCTCAGCGACGTCAGCATCAGCCTCGACCCACGACTTGCCCACCTCGAGCATCGCCCAGGCGTCCAACTCGAACCTGCGCTCGCGCATCATGTCCGCCACACGGAAGCAAAGCTCCGCGCGCTGCTGGGCCGGCGTGCGCGACCAGTTCCTGAATGCGTCCCACGCTGCCTCTATCGCGCGTGCGGCAATCTCTGCCGTCCCCTTCTGGAAAACCCCTACCACGCGATCGGGATCAGAGGGATCATGCGACATGAACTGGTCGGCAGCCTTGACGCGCTTCCCACCGATGATTATCGAGTACTCGCGCCCCAACTGCGATTCCACCTGGGCTATCGCCTGGTGCATCTTCTGGCGCACTTCCGGTTTTGAGAAATCGGAAAATGGCTCGTTGCGAAACTCCGGTCGCTCCATGCAGACATCCTCTCCTATCTAAGATGAAGGCAGCCCGCCGGCTGCCACCCCATCCTTCCTTTTCCGCAGCCGCCGCCGATCACCTTCCGGGATCGCTGCTGGCCTGCAGATGACAGATTGAGCCGGGAGGATTCTCGAGCGCTTCGACGAAGAGTCTGCCGCATGTTGGAATGGCGCGCTCGCCCCGCCGCTCTCAAGGCGAGGGAGGGAGTATGATCTCCCACAGAGAATTCAGAGACGCCCAGAAAAAGGCTGTCGAGTGTTTCGCACGAGCAGGCATCGCGCTCACGCCCCAGGAGAAGCGCGACATCGAGGTCGCGGATTTCGGCCTCGGCGATCTGAGAAACACGGGGCTTGGGATAGTGACCTATGTCAACACCGAGCGCTGCTGCGCAAAGGAACTCGTCCTGTTCCCCCGCCAGACCTGTCCCGAGCACCGACATCCACCGCTGTCCGGCGCGAACCCGGGCAAGGAAGAGACCTTCCGCTGCAGATGGGGCACCGTCTATCTATATGTGCCGGGCAAGAAGGCTGCAAGGCCGCGCGCCAGGCCGCCCAAGGGAAGCGAGCGCCACTACACCGTCTGGCACGAGGTGATCTTGCGACCAGGCCAGCAATACACGCTGCCACCTAACACCTTGCACTGGTTTCAGGCCGGCCCGCGGGGCGCAGTGGTGTCGGAGTTCTCCACCCAGAGCAGCGACGACACCGACCTTTTCACGAATCCGTCCATTCAGCGCTCCACGAGAATCAGGTAACATGGCGCGCTGGCTCTCATGGGACGGAGGATGCCGAGGCCAATGAAGGTGCTGTTTCTCTGCACGGCAAACTCCTGCCGCAGCCAGATGGCGGAGGCTTTCGCGCGGCACTACGGCAGCGGGATCGTCGAACCCTACAGCGCGGGTACGCACCCCACCAGGCTGCACCCCATGACCGTCGAGGTTCTCGCGGAGCGGGGCGTGAGCACATCGGGCCAACGAGCCAAGGGGCTGACAGAGGTTCCGCTTGAGACGGAGCTCGTGGTTACTGTCTGCGACCAGCAGGCGGAAGCCTGCCCCGTCTTTCCCGGCAATGTGAGGACTCTCCACTGGTCACTGCCCGACCCGGCGCGAGCGACAGGAACCCCAGAAGAGGTGAGAGCAGCCTTCCGCCGCGTGCGCGACGAGATCGAGGCGCGCGTTCGAGCCCTGATTGACGAACTGCGCACTGGCCGGGCCTGACTCAGCCACAACGTGTGATCCGGCCTACGTTCCACGTGCCCGCGTTCAGGCGAGTTGCTTGACCGCGCTCAGCACGGCATCGTAGTCCGGCTCGCTCGCTATTTCCTCGACCAGTTGGATATGGCGGATGGCGCCCTGCCGATCCACGACGAACACCGCCCTGGCCAGCAGCCTCAGTTCCCTGATCAGCACACCGTAGGCCGTGCCAAACGAAGCGTCGCGGTAGTCGGAGAGGTTCTGAACGCGAGTGACGGCCGCCGCGCCGCACCAGCGCTTTTGAGCGAACGGCAGGTCCATGCTGATGGTAAGTATCACCACGTCGGAGCTCAACCGCGCGGCCTCCTGATTGAACCTTCGCGTTTCCATATCGCAGACCGAAGTGTCCAGCGACGGCACCGAGGCAATAACGCAGACCTTGCCCCGAAACGATGAGAACTTGACCGGCGAAAGGTCGTTGGCAATGATTTCAAAGTCCGGCGCTTTCTGTCCAAGCCTGATCTCGCTGCCGACCAGGGTCAAGCGTTTGCCCTTCATTGTTACCATCCCCGTGCGCTCTTCCATCGCGCAATCCTCCCCTACCTCCAGGTTCCGGTTTTCGCCCCGGACAGCAGCGCCACCGGCCGCTGCCCGCGCGGCATGCTCTGGCCGGTCCAACTGCTCAAGGCCCGGCAAGGTTCCCTTTACCTCGCTCCGCGGCACCAATACGCATGGTGGGGCACTTTCCGAGACCGGCTGGCCTTTCCATGGCATGACTATTGCGCCATTTTTTGTCGGGGCAGCGACAGCGGCACTACCCAGCAAAGACAAGCCCGCACACGTGGAAAATTGGAAAACCTGGTAGACTTGCACAGCCACATACTTCCCGGGTGGTACGGCGAGGAACCTACGCTGCAGCAAGCATTGGAGATCGTCCGAGCCGCAGCAGAACACGGAGTTTCAGCCATCGTAGTCACTCCCAACGTGCGCACCGCAGAAGACGCCCATGACCGCGCGGTGGCTATTCCTCTGGTCGTGCGTTGGTTCCAGGAGGAAATTGACAGCCTGGAGATACCGGTGACGGTGTTCCCCGGGGCGGAACTGGAACCAGGACCACACGTCATCAGCGCGCTGAAAAGGCTCGCGCCCATTACCCTGGCGGCAACGGGCAGATACGTGCTGCTGGAAGCAGCTGGCAACAGATTCTCTTCGCTTGCCGAGCTCGCAAAGAGATTGTCCGCTACCGGTTTTCATGTCGTGCTTGGCAACCCGGAACGCGCGCAGGAAGTCCAGGATAAGCCCGCGATAATCTCGGATCTGGTGAACGCAGGCGCCCTGGTGCAGATTGCGGCGGCAAGCTTGGCTGCCCCAGGGAATGCGAGGGAGTGGTCGTCCGCCAGCATGCTCTTGGTGATGGGAATGGTGCATTTCATCTCGACAGCCGGGTACCCTTCCGACACACACTACGGCCATCTGGCGGAAGCGGTCCGCATAGCGGCACAGATCGTGGGCAAAGAGCAAGCGCTGCGGCTGGTAACTGAGAATCCCCGCAAGGTCCTGCAGGGCGAGCCCCTCGAGGGCGACCTCATACAGGCCGCACAGGCAGCCTCTTAGAAGCCGGCTGCAACCGCGCACCCAGGCGCTGCGGCGCTACTTGGATTCCCCCTTCTCTTCCTCTTCGCTGGGCGCTTCAGGCTTGGCTGGCTCTTGCCTGGGCTGCTCGCTCGAACCCCCCCGCCTGCCTCGACACCACCATGCGCCCGAAGCCCAAGAGGCCCCCGATCAAGGCAGCGATCGTGGCGTACACCACGCCGGAGATAAAGCAAATCCGGTAGGCGAAGAGGTCCCACCCCATCGCCTTCTCCTGCCTCCCGCGGCCTGTTCTGCGGTGGGTCCTGTTTTATCTTCCTGGCCGGGCGGCAATCATGGGCTAGCCCACCAGGAACACGGTGTCGCCCTCGCGGACGTGCTCGTCCACCCTCACCCCGATGCAATCGCCGGCCTTGGCGGACTGCACGCTCGCATGCTCGATCTGGATCGAAGCGATGGTCTGGGTTACGTCCGTGGTGTGACCTTTGATGTGGATGGTGTCCCCCACGCGCAGCGTATCGCTGAGATCTATGGCCGCGACGCTGATCTTGCCGAAATAGTGCGACACCTTTCCGATCGGGCGCTCCGGCCTTTCGGCCTGCTGTTCAGTCACGGCGCACCTCCCTTCTGGCCGCTGCCTGGTTTCGACGTGCTCACCTGCATCGCCTGCTGCCCAATTTCCCCCAGCGTGCCGCCGCCCCGATCGCGGCGACCAACAGGCAGGATGAAAAGGCTTGGAGCAGAACCTTACGAACTGCAAAGGGCCGGACTGCAGAATCATGCTGCGTTGCTTCGTGACAGCCGCGGTAGCTAGCCTGTTTCTTGGCGTCTGTGTCGCCGCTGCGCGGCCGCAGCACGCAGAGCCTCTCAGCCAGCCCGTCATCGTCACCAATTTCGGCTCGCCGCAGGCAACCGAAACGAAGTTCCCGGATGTGCGCCAGGCGATGCTCTCGATGGCAAAGGACATGCCAACATCGAGAGCCATCGCCGCGTGTCCGATGACCGGGCAGCAGGTGAGGTTAATACGAACCGGGGCCCGCTGGACGGCATTTCCGCGCGATGCAGTGTTCTTACTGCTTGGAAACGCCGAAGCCGGCCCCAACCTGGTCTTTGCGGGCCAGCAGCAGTACATACAATATCTCGCGCGCCACCCCGAGGCAGCGAAACAGCGCCCGAAACCGCTCCGCCTGCAAGCAGCGCTGAGCGAGATCCTGGCCCAGAAGACTGCGAATGCTACTCCACCCCGGGGAACTGCCGCAGGAACTCCTTGAACTCGTCCCAGTAACCCCCGAAGCAATACACGACGAACTCTGCCTGCACCGGGTTGTCGGCTACCTGGGAATAGACTTCTATCTCGCAAAGGTCAGCAGTTCCTGGCTCGTATTCAGGGACCGCCTGCGGCGCCGCGCTGTTCGGCGCCGCCGCTGAAGAGTCAACTGCCGGGGCCACGCCGGCAGGCCGCCGCGGGTAGAACCCCTGCCTGAAGCCTGCAACGGATTTCGGCGTCGCGCACATCAGGGCGATTCCCTGTTGCACATTGTTTGCGCTCGGCCCCAGCGCAACCCATGCATCGGGGACCCATGAGCCCCAATATTCCTTCCAGCCAAAATGAAGCGCCTTCGTATCGGGCTTCCAGCCGGTGTTCTCGCCCAGCGTCGTGAAGCCCGGATATATGCGCCTGATGTCATTGCGCAGCAGGCGAGTATTGAGCAGGGCGACGACCGTCTCGCCTTTATCCTTCCGGGGCCGCGCTGAGACACTGACGCGCAAGTATGGGGCCCCGGCGTAAATGCGCCACACCTGGCGGAACTTGATACGGCTGTCACTCCAGTTTGCTTCAACTGCGACCTCGGAGTCGTCGCGCCTCGCGAGCGACAGTTTGCCTATCTGATTCACCTGCGAGACAACCTTGTCGCCCAGGCGGTACTCCGAAACGAACGATCCTGCCCCGTAATCCACCTCGGCCCCGTCGTCGCGCTTTACAACAAACGAACGCACCGCACCGCCCATCGCCTCATCGAAGACGATGCGAAGTTTGTTGCTCTCCACCACAAAGGTGCCCTTGCCTGTGCCGAGGTTCTGAGCAGTCGCGCCCAGCGGCCCTCCGCCAGAGCGTAGCCCCTCGAGGGCGGACGCGGGGATTTCCCGCGCAGTGCAAACCGGCTGCCATCCCACAGGCGGCGCGACATCCATGAAGTTCCAGAATGTTGCCTGCCCCCCGTCGTATTTCACGCGCGCCCTGATCGTGCGAACTCCCCAGTCCAGCGCGTCGCTAGCTCTCAGCGTGAACCGGGCCTTCTTCTGCTCGTTCCCTTTCAGCGCGAAGGGAACCGATTCGGCACGCAATGACGGTGAGCCTACGATGGTGACGGTTCCGGTTTGATTGACGCTCGTCAAGTTTCTCAGCGTGACATCCACCGTGCGCGCTTGCCCTGCGGCGATATTGATTCGCGGCAATTCAACCCCGACCGGCGAATGCACGACCTCATACACCCCGCACCACTTGAGCCTTTCTCTAAGAGCACTCGCTTCACGGCTCGGAAGAACGTGGCGGCCGGCCACCCCGTCGCGCGTTAGCCTCGCGACCGACGCGAGCGGCTTGCCGTCGGACCGCGACAGCGACCGCAAGGGGACCTCGATCCTCTCCTCGCTGCCCGTCGCATTGCTGACAACCAGCAAGGTCGTGTCACCTGAGCGCAGCCTTGTCGCCAGAAAGCCCTCAGGCAGGCTCGCATTCCAGACCGGTTGCCGCGCCCAGCGGCCCAGAATCGTGCGCGTCATTTTCTCGTCCACCGCAAGCCCGCCTGTGCCGTTGTCGTACAGCACTTCGTTCTCGCCCACCGCAGCCAGCAGGAACTTCGGCGACCCATCCGCATAGCGAGCCAGCATGCTGGCCTGCGGTGCCTCGATCACGTCTTTCCAGGGCGTCGCCGGGATGCGAAATCGCGCGCCAGCCTCTTCTCCAAGTGCCGCGCTCGTGATAACTACCTCGTCTGTTGGCTGCGCTTGCTCGAACGGGTCGTTCTCATGGCCAACCGCGGCCACCTCGATCACATCCACCGCGATCCCGAGGGTCGAGGCATCATCGCCTTGCCTGACCTTCGCCGGAACCCACAAATCGTCGTGCTCCAGACGTAGGTAAGACTCCCCTCCAGTGCCAATCACCTCCTTCGGGATGTGGAACTCCAACTGTTTCACGCCGGATTCGCCGGCGAACTCCCCTACCGGCTTTTCGTTCACCAGGGCCTTGCCTTTGCAGGGGTAATGCCACACCGCTGCGATGCGCAGCAGATAATCGTGGCCCGCAACGGTTCGCAGCCTGGCGACCGAACGTTGGGCATTGCTCCAGCGTATGGTGCGGCGCTTGCCGTATCCCGGCTCTCCCGGTGCGCGCAGCCCCCAATCCTCCCTGCCCCGCCAGCCGCGGCCAAGGAACCCCTGATCCTGCTCTGTGCCGACATCCAACAGCCAGTGCAGCGGCGCCCGCTCCCCTGCCTGCTGCACGATCTTGAGCCCCAGCACTTGCGCTAGGTCGGGCGAACGCGTCAGCAGCAGCTTGCGCCCCTGGCCCGTTTTCGCCCACCTCACCAAGGCCTCCCCCACCGGCTCTCCGCGCTCGTTGAACCCAAATCCCTGCCCACAACTGGGCGCGATGATGACACGGAAATCGGCGAGCCTTTCGTCGGTCGCCAACCATTCTGGCAGCAGCACAAACTCCATGTCCAGCCGGCGCAGCATCGAGATCACGCCCCACACCTCCGCTGCCGGGCGGTTCATGAAGAACGGAACCCATTCATTGAAGATCACCGCCAGCGGCGCTTTCGTGTCTCGTTCAACCATGTCGGCCCAGCATTCGTCCAGGATGCTGCTGTAGAACTCGTTCTTCTCAACCCATTGCTTACCGAACTCGAGCGAAGGCTCGATGTTCGACCCCTCCCAGAACTCGTTCCACGATGGATGCTGCACCTTGGTTGACCGCTGAAGCAGAGCCATTGTGAACCAGCGATCGAATTTCACCGGCTCAGCGCTGTAGATGAACCCGGGAATGCGATGCACGCTGTCATTGTATTTGGCTTTGACGTGTGAGAAAGAGAGCCCCCCGAAGTGCTTCGCGGCCTGGGAGTATGCGTAACACGGCAGATCCCGCTGCTCCGGCTCAGCCATGTCGTTGTAGGTGTGTACGCCTCCGAAGATGCGAGTGATGTTGGTGAAGCCCGAAGGGCGCGAATCGAACGCCCCTATATCTGCGCACAACCGCACGCCCGGGAGGCCCGCCGCGCGCAACGCATCGTTCATGGCAGCGTACTGCTCAGCCATCTCGATCACTGAGAAGCGCAGCGATTCCGCGCGCAGCCAGCCCCCTGGAAAGAAGGGGTCATGCTCAATCGCGGCAAGATCCGCGTAGTTGGTCCCCCAGGCTTGGTTGAGCGACGATACGGACCCATAGCGCTCCTGCAGCCAGGCGCGGAACCCCTCCTTGTCCGTGGGGTGAACCGGTTCGCCGCATCGTCCGTAGATAACCAGGAATGGCTCCCCGTCCAGCTTTGCGAACACATCGGGGTATTGCGCGACGTATCTGCGCACCGCGTGTTCGAGCATTGCGCCCGGCTGGGCGTTGGATGCAAGGTCCTCGTACGAGAAATCCTTTTCAACATAGCATGTCAGCCATATCGCGTAGCCCTCGGCCTGCAGCGCCCGCGCCGCCCGCGCGTATGTCTCCACGATCTCGTCCTGCTGCTTCCCCCACCACGAAAGGCAAGCGGTGTTGAAACCCCACTCGGCGAGCGTTTTCAGTTCCCGATACGCGGTCGCGTGATCCTTTGAATCGTAGTAGCCGACCATCGGCGTTTCCAGCACACCGCCGTCCCATCCTGTGACGTGGCGCACGTCGTCTTTCCAATACCAGATGTAGAACATGGGCATGTTCACGTAGCCGGAGGGTGCAGAGTGTGCCGCGATTGCGGCCGAGCAACCCAGCGTCACCATGGCAATGGCTCCCGCTCGCAACAGGCGAATGCAGCGATGCATGACATCAACCTCCCACCTATTCGGCGCGGTGTCGTTTCTCAACACGCAACCGCCTCCCTTCCATGACACGGCACAGCGCGCAACAAATCGAAGTGAACGGTGAAAAAACTTTTGATGGCCTGTTGACAAGTTGTGAATTTCTGCTATACTATCGCACGACGACGGGCACGCAACTTACTCGCTCTGCCGTCAACACACGGGGCAAAGGAGGTGAACGGGCGTGCCGAAGGCAGGAGCTAAGAAGGCTGCAAAGAAACCGAAGAAGGCTGCAAAGAAGAAGAAATAGGTTAGCGTGTGAGTAGAGTGGCGAGGGCCCCGAACAGTCGGGGCCCTCGCGCTTTCCTGCCCCGACGCGGGGCGGGTGCAACTCTCCCGTTCGCTCCGCAGCTCATCTCTGCTGCTGCCAGGCTTCCGCCGCACCGGCATCCCATTTGTAGAATAGAACCCTGCGCAATCCCGCGCCCCGGAGCCTGCGGCGAAGTTCGCCCATGTAACCCGCCTGCCTGCCTGCAAGATATGAGTCGAACCCTCCGCTCCAGTAGCCTACCTTGACAGGAACCGAATCAATCCGCGTGGTCTCGCCCGGGTACGGTTTGCCTGCCAGCGAATAAGCGACGGCATCCAGGTACGGCACGATTTCCGGGGTAGGCCAGCACACGCAAAGTATCTTGGCCTCCGGCACGCGCTGCTTGATGGCTTTGACCATCGTGAGAAGGACATCCGCTGCCTTGTTCGTCTGCGGGTTCTTCGGGTCGCGTCGCACTTCGTCGCACACCTGCCACCAGATACGCTTAGCCACACCCTCGCGCGCCGCGATGCGCTGACAGCGCTCCACATATTCCGCAGCCGCTTGCGGGAAGTCACGATCCACGACCGTCCCCCCGGCGACCCGCCACGGCCCTCCTTTCGGCGTGGTGCGCAAGATGCCGTGGAATATGATGCACAGGTCCATGGCCACAACCTCATCAAAGGCACGGCCATTCTTCTCCGCAAAGTAGGACCGCAGCCGCTCTGCGGCGAGCTCGTCCGACAGCGCGCCGAAGTACAAGGTGGCTCCGTTCACGCGCGCGGCGCGAGCATCGTCCCAATCCTCCATCCGCGCATTCCACCAGGTTTGTATGCCGGCGCTCGCGCGACTGCGCTGCGCCCGGCCCAGCACGCTCCTACACAGGGTGCCGCCGACACAGAGCATGGCCGCTGCGATCGCCGCAATTGCAAGAGTGCGCCTCATGTCTTTCCTCCCTCAGCAAGTGATACGCATTAGTAAGCGTTCGCGCGAGGTTTTCGGTTCCCTGGTTCTCGGTCGCACGCGTAATCGCCTGCCATCCCGAAGCAAAAACGCCCCGACAGAGTCGGGGCGTTTGATAGAATCCCGGCAACGTCCTACTCTCCCCTCCGCCGCTTGACAGAGAGTACCATCGGCGCTGAGGGGCTTAACTTCTCTGTTCGGAATGGGAAGAGGTGTTTCCCCCTCGCCATGGTCACCGGGAAAAGCTAACATAGGGAAAGAGCCAGCGCCGAAATCCGCCCTTCGGCCCTTCAGGACCCCGAATGGGCCCTTCAGGGTCCCAGAGGGGCGACCCTGACGGGCCACCCTCAGGGTGGCCCCGGAAGGGCCGCAACCGAGTCAGAGAATTGGAGGGGTAAGCCCTCGGCCGATTAGTACTGGTCTGCTGAACCTCACGGTCTTGCACATCCAGCCTATCAAGCAGGTAATCTTCCTGCGGCCTTACTCCATGAAGGATGGGACGTCTCATCTTGGGAGGGGCTTCGCACTTAGATGCTTTCAGCGCTTATCCCTTCCGCACATGGCTACCCAGCGTTTGCCCCTGGCGGGACAACTGGCACACCAGAGGTGCGTCCACCGCGGTCTTCTCATACTGGCGGCAGCATCCCTCAAACGTCCTGCGCCCACGACGGATAGAGTCCGAACTGTCTCACGACGTTCTGAACCCAGCTCGCGTACCAGCTTTAATGGGCGAACAGCCCAACCCTTGGGACCTTATCCGGCCCCAGGATGCGACGAGCCGACATCGAGGTGCCAAGCGTCCCCGTAGATGTGAGCTCGTGGGGGACATAAGCCTGTTATCCCCGGGGTAGCTTTTATCCGTTTAGCGACCGCGCTTCCATTCGCGACGGCCGGATCACTAGGCCCGCCTTTCGGCTCTGCTTGACCTGTAAGTCTCGCAGTCAGGCTCCCTTATGCCCTTATACTCCGCGTGCGATTTCCGACCGCACTGAGGGAACCTTTGGACACCTCCGTTACCTTTTAGGAGGTGACCGCCCCAGTCAAACTACCCACCTGACACTTTCCCCCCACCAGCTAATGGTGGAGGTTAGGATGCCGAGATCTCGAGGGTGGTATTCCAAGGTTGCCTCCACCCCGACTAGCGTCGGGGCTTCGCAGGCTCCCACCTATCCTCTACACGACATCCCAAAATCCAATGCCAGGCTGTAGTAAAGCTCCACGGGGTCTTTTCGTCCTGTCGTGGGTACCCGGCATCTTCACCGGGACTACAATTTCGCCGAGTCCCTCGTCGAGACAGCGCCCAAGTCGTTACGCCTTTCGTGCAGGTCGGAACTTACCCGACAAGGAATTTCGCTACCTTAGGACCGTTATAGTTACGGCCGCCATTCACCAGGGCTTCGGTTCGCTGCTTCTCCCGGCTTGCGCCAGGATGACACCTCTCCTTAACCTTCTGGCATTGGGCAGGCGTCAGCCCCTATACCGCGCCTTTCGGCTTGGCAGAGACCTGTGTTTTTGTTAAACAGTCGCTTGGGCCATTTCACTGCGGCCCGGTCGCCCTCAGCCCGCAGGGGCTTCAAACGCCCGGGCACCCCTTCTCCCTAAGTTACGGGGTTATTTTGCCGAGTTCCTTGACGAGGGTTCTCTCGCGCGCCTTGGCATTCTATGCCCGCCTACCTGTGTCGGTTTGCGGTACGGTCATCGCGAGGCTCGCTAGAGGCTTTTCCTGGCAGCCAGGGCTTACCCGGTTGGGTTGGCCGAAGCCGCCTTTCCTCACGCCCCTCAGAGTTTGATGGCCGGACGGATTTGCCTGCCCAGCCCTCCTACAAGCATGAACGCACATCCAGCAGTGCGCCGGTTAACCCTTCTGCGTCACCCCATCGCGTCTTTGTCGCCTCGCTATGGCGCCGGAATATCAACCGGCTGTCCATCGCCTACGCCCTTCGGCCTCGGCTTAGGACCGGCTAAACTCAGGCGGACGAACCTTCCCTAAGAACCCTTAGGCTTTCGGCGAGAGAGATTCTCACTCCCTTTTTCGCTACTCATACCGGCATTCGCACTTCGGCACCGTCCAGGCCTCCTCTCGGTAGCCCTTCAACCTCATGCCGAACGCTCCCCTACCACCTGCGGCAACGGCCTTCCAAGCCGCCTTCCCGGCTTGCGCCGGGAACGTAGCCTCCCTACTACCGCAGATCCGCGGCTTCGGTGGCAGGCTTGAGCCCCGTTGGATTTTCGGCGCAGGACCACTCGACCAGTCCGATGTTACTCGTTGTTTAAAGGATGGCTGCTTCTAAGCCAACCTCCTGGCTGTTTGTGCGATCCCACATCCTTTCCCACTTAGCCTGCCTTGGGGACCTTAGCCGGCGGTCTGGCCTGTTTGCCTCTCGACAATGGGGCTTATCCCCCACTGTCCGACTCCCGGGCTGGACATGTCGGCATTCGGAGTTTGATTGGGTTCAGTAACGCGTCAGCGCCCCTAGCCCATTCAGTGCTCTACCTCCGACAAGCACCACCCGAGGCTAGCCCTAAGGCTATTTCGGGGAGAACCAGCTATCTCCAGGTTCGATTGGCATTTCACCTCTACCCACAGCTCATCCGAGCCGACTTCAACCGACACCGGTTCGGGCTTCCACCCCGTGTTAGCGGGGTTTCACCCTGGCCATGGGTAGGTCACCTGGTTTCGGGTCTGCGGCCGGCGACTGGTCGCCCTTTCAGACTCGGTTTCCCTGCGGCTTCTCCTTTTCGGATTAACCTTGCCACCGACCGCAACTCGCCGGTTCATTATGCAATAGGCACGCCGTCACGGAGCCGCTCGCTTACGCTCGCGACACCCCGCTCCGACCGCTTGTAGGCCCACGGTTTCAGGTTCTATTTCACTCCCCTCCCGGGGTGCTTTTCACTTTTCCCTCACGGTACTGGTTCACTATCGGTCCGCTGCAGTATTTAGCCTTGGGAGATGGTCCTCCCGGATTCGCACAGGGTTTCTCGTGTCCCGTGCTACTTGGGTAGTCCGCCCAGGCAGCCCGCGCCCTTTCACCTACAGGGCTTTCACCTCTTGCCGCGCGCCTTTCCATGCGACTTCGGCTAATAGCGCGAGTTTATCACTGCCCGGCCCCTTCACGGCAGGGCCCGGCGAACACCCACTACCCCGCCTCCGCAACGCCCGTGAGCTTGACATGGAGGCGGTTTAGACTGTTCCCTTTTCGCTCGCCGCTACTGGGGGAATCGCTGTTCGCTTTCTCTTCCTCTGGGTACTGAGATGTTTCAGTTCCCCAGGTTCCCTTTCCGGGCTTATGGATTGGGCCCGGAATGCCTGGCCATGACGCCAGACGGGTTTCCCCATTCGGACACCCCCGGATCAAAGCCTGCTTGCGGCTCCCCGGAGCATTTCGTCGCTTGCCACGTCCTTCTTCGGCTGCAGCAACCAAAGCATCCACCGTGAGCCCTTTGTAGCGTCCCCTCCAATTCTCAGACTCGACTGCGAGCCTGCAACTGGAGTTTACAAGAGTGGACTCCGGCATATGGCTCTTTCTCCTATATTCAGTTTCCAAGGTCAACCCTGCGCTTTCGCGCGCAGGGGCAGTCTTTACTTATAGCAGAACCCCACCGCCTTGTCAACCCTCACACATCTGGTGGCACAGGCCCCTACGCGATGCCGTTGGCACCCAACAGGATGCCAGAGGCATTTCCAACCCGTGCTGCTGGTGGAGGCGGGCGGATTCGAACCGCCGACCCTCTGGTTGCAAACCAGATGCTCTCCCACTGAGCTACGCCCCCACGCGCGACGCGACGGAGTAGATAGGACAAAGGAGACAGGTGATTACCGGATTCACCTTTCACCTCTCTACTCTCACCCCACTCAGTGGTGGGCGCAGGTGGGTTCGAACCACCGACCTCGGCCTTATCAGGGCCGCGCTCTAACCAACTGAGCTATGCGCCCGGGGTCTTGCGCACCTTCTCCGATTCCTGGTCGAGGTCAATGTGCGGGTCGAGGAACTTGAGGAACTCCGGCCAAGTCTTGCACCCCATCAGGCGGCGGCCACGCGCTTCTAGCCCTGGGGCTCTCTTCTTGGCTACCCTGAACTCCACGCGGTCCCCGAAGAAATGGAGGGCACACAGCTCCTCGCCTGCCTTCGTGACACTTAGCGCGACCTGCTCATCCTTCCCGCCCAGTTCGACACCCAGCGGAGCCACATTCTTACGCATACGCGCGTCCTCCTTCTCCCTAGCAGCAAACGCTACACCTCCACGCCCTCGCGCACGGCCTCGGCGACGATGGTGATCATCGAAGCCTTGCGCTCGAATTCGTCCGGCGTGTAACAAAGCGGCTCGAGGTCCGCATCGTGCTCCCACAGGTCATACAGCAGCACCGGGCGCTCGGTGAACGGCATTCCCGCGAACCGCTGCGAGACCACGATGAAGTCGTAATCGCTGTACTCCATGTGGTCTCCACGGGCGCGCGACCCGAACCAGATGATGCGCGCATCCGGCATCAGGGCGCGAACCTTGGCAGCGAACCGCGTTACGCGCTCGTCTGGCTCAACCGCTCGCGCACCCATTCCACTATCTCTTGCGCCGCCGCCAGGTGCACCTGGGCGCTGCGCTCACCAAACGCTTCCGCGGGCACTCCGTTCGCGGCATCGGGATAGCGCGTGGTAAGGAACTCGGGGTTGAGTTCCTCCAGCGCCTGCCGCAGCCTCGCAGGCGCCCCTACGCTTTCGCCGAGTCGGAAAAGATTGTGAGTCGGCGGGGGTAACTTTCTTTTCTTTTCAAGGTGCAATGCCTTCAAGGCTTTCTCTGCAGCCTGCTGACTGTGGAAGACGCTTGAGAAGAATACGCCCGCCTGGGCGATCTTCTCGGCGGCTTCCAGGTCCGCCAGGGCCTGCTTCCACCAATCCTCTGCTTCTCTGCGCACGGACTCCTCTCACACGCGAAGACAGCGGGGAATGGCCCCCGCTGTCCGCGTTTCCATTCCTCCGAAAGTTCGCGCTATGAAGTTAGCGTGCTCTAATCTCTACCATGTACTCGCTGTTGACACCCTCAAAACTGAACAGCGCGAGAAGGCCGACCGACCTGGGAGCGTGCAGCCCACCCGCGGGCGGGCTGAGTGCTCCGTAGAAAGGAGGTGATCCAGCCGCACCTTCCGGTACGGCTACCTTGTTACGACTTAGCGCCAATCGCCGACCGCACCTTCGGCACCTACCTCCCCGATTGTTATCGGGGTTGGCCCAGTGACTTCGGGTGCAGCCGACTCTCATCGCTTGACGGGCGGTGTGTACAAGGCCCGGGAACGTATTCACCGCCGCGTTGCTGATCGGCGGTTACTAGCGATTCCAGCTTCACGCAGTCGAGTTTCAGACTGCGATCCGAACTGGGGGCGGCTTTTTGGGATTTGCTCCACCTCGCGGTATCGCAGCCCTCTGTACCGCCCATTGTAGCATGTGTGTAGCCCAGGGCGTAAGGGGCATGCAGACTTGACGTCGTCCTCACCTTCCTCCCCGTTACCGGGGCAGTCTCGCCTGAGAGCATACCGATTGCTCGGCAGAGGCAACAGGCAACGAGGGTTGCGCTCGTTGCGGAACTTAACCCAACATCTCACGACACGAGCTGACGACAGCCATGCACCACCTGTGTTCCGGCTCCCTTGCGGGCACTCCCGCCTTTCGGCGGGATTCCGGACATGTCAAGCCCTGGTAAGGTTCTTCGCGTAGCGTCGAATTGAACCACATGCTCCACCGCTTGTGCGGGCCCCCGTCAATTCCTTTGAGTTTCAACCTTGCGGCCGTACTCCCCAGGCGGGTCACTTAGTGCGTTAGCTGCGGCACCGCAGGGGTCGATACCCGCGACACCTAGTGACCACCATTTACAGCCAGGACTACCGGGGTATCTAATCCCGTTCGCTCCCCTGGCTTTCGCGTCTCAACGTCAGTTGCTGTCCAGGAAGCCGCCTTCGCCACGGGTGTTCCGACCGGTATCTACGCATTTCACCGCTACACCGGTCGTTCCACTTCCCTCTCCAGCACTCAAGCCAAGCAGTTTCGGCGGACCTCCCCGAGTTAGGCCCGGGGCTTTCACCACCGACTTGCAAGGCCGCCTACACGCTCTTTACGCCCAGTGATTCCGGACAACGCTCGCTCCCTCCGTCTTACCGCGGCTGCTGGCACGGAGTTGGCCGGAGCTTCCTCAGGGGGTACCGTCTGTATCGTTCCCCCCAACAGGGCTTTACGACCCGAAGGCCTTCATCACCCACGCGGCGTCGCTGCGTCAGGCTTTCGCCCATTGCGCAATATTCCCAACTGCTGCCCCCCGTAGGAGTCTGGGCCGTGTCTCAGTCCCAGTGTGGCCGGCCGCCCTCTCAGGCCGGCTACCCGTCGTCGCCTTGGTGGGCCGTTACCTCACCAACTAGCTGATAGGCCACGAGCCCATCCTGCGGCAGCTCGATTGCTCGAACCTTTCCTCCCGCGGCCATGCGGCCACAGGATCGTGCCCGGTATTACTCCGCCTTTCGGCAGGCTATCCCGGTCCGCAGGGCAGGTTACTCACGTGTTACGCACCCGTTCGCCGCTATCCCGACAATCGGCTTGCGCCGATTGTCAGGACCGCTCGACTTGCATGTTTGAGGCACGCCGCCAGCGTTCGTCCTGAGCCAGGATCAAACTCTCCAAGAAATCTTGTCATCCCGATCCATCGGATCGAGACGGATGCCTCGCATCGCCTGCTTGTTCAGCAGGCCTGGCGCAAGCTGCAACCTTCTCTACGCTGTTCAGTTTTCAAGGTGCCACGAGAACCCCGGCCGACAGCAAATGAGCCCTCTCCGCAGGGGCTCATCGCTTTCCGACTGCCAAGGATCTCGACGTGTGTATGTAATATACCACTGCGGGCGACACATGTCAACCCCCCTGCAGGACTTTTTTCGTGCCTGCTTACGCCCCGCCAGCCGCGCGCCCAGGCCTCGCAGAGCCATGTGGCGCGTTCTCAGGGCATGCTGAGCGGCCCCTCGACTGCCCTGGGGCCCTTCTAGCGCGGCAGAAAGCCTGTCTGCTTCAGGGCCTCGCGCACCAGGCGTTCCTCCTGCATTTCGTGCCGAATCAGCGCCTCGCGCGGCAGCGGTCTCCCCTGTGCCATCGCCTCCGTCAGGGCGGGATCCGCGCTCTGCTGCTGTTGCTCACCTGCCGCCTGCAGCAAGGCTCTCAGCCGCTCCAAACGATCCTGCCTGTCGCGTACCGCCGCTGCTGCCGTGACATTGCCCGCCTCGCTGTAGGCTGCCTCCAGTTGGGCATCCACGATCCCATGCATCGCTGCGCCGATGGTGTCATCATCATCCGGATCGTTGGAGGCGGAGCAGCCGCCAACACTGCGCCGCCACAAAAGAGGGCCACGATTGCTACCCAGCACGCTTTCACTGCAATTCCTCCGTCGTCTGTATTGGGTTATCTCGCCCACAATAAAGAGTCCGGAGCGCCAGGCTTTTGTCTGGGCCTGCGTGCTATGCTTCCAGGGCCAGCACCCAGTCCTCGCGGCTGGGCTTCTGCGGGACGCGCCAGGTGCCATCCGGGCCAGGCTGCACTGGCCCAACAGTGATCTCGGCCCCGGTGCGCGGATTGATAAACGCGGCCCGGTAGCGCGCCCCTGGCTCAACCCGGAATGACTTGCCCATGTAGCCGTGAAACTTGCGTTCCATGCCATCAGAGGGAAGGTACATCACCCACACCACGCCCGGGATGCCAGCAGCGAAGGGCAGGATGCGTTCCGACTCATCCCATTCCGGCTCGCGGCGCGGCTGGAATCGCCGCCATTCGTAGCGCTCGAGCAACCGCTTGCCCACGCCCACATGGGCAGAGCCCGGCAAGTGCGAGGCCTCCTCCCAGGTCGTATCTCCCCACGACCCGCTGATGGCCACACACGGCTCCTCGGGCGTGCTCATCTGCCAGATGCCGTTGGCGCCATAAGTGTGCCCGGCTGAACCGGAGAGCATGCTCGTCCAGAAACAGAAGCGCTGCATGTCCTGCCAGCAGGCGCCCATGATGCCTTCGTACATCACCTCGCCGTTGACCACCGGCAGCGGCGGCTCTGCCGCGATGCACTGCGCGACTGCGCGCACCGTATGCTCTGCCGCCAGTTGGGAATGGCCGGTCTGCAGCATGTCCACATCCAGCAGCGAGGCGTCGTTGACCATCGCGCGCGAATCCGGCCCGGTAGGATGGACGGTGATCGGGTTATGGTAAGGATCAATGCTTCTCAGGTAGCGAGTAACATCGGTCCAGCCCTCGCGCGCGCGGGCTTCGTGATCGGGACCGAAGTTCTCCGTGTAGAAGTGCATCACCGCCTCCCCCGCCACGCACCACGCCACGGGATAGGCGCCATACCGGGCCACCAGATTCCGCCAGTGCTTCTTCATCCCCTCCGGGCCCAGGTATCTTATATAAAAACCCCACGCGCCCACGATGCACGGTACGATGCCGGAGCGCACCAGCCATTCAAACCGAAGGTCCGCGGCGTCGAAGTATGCCGGATTGATCGCCTTGTAGCCCTCAGTCCACGGGAAACCGCCTTCGTTCGCGCCGCGCTTGTCGAACTGGTAAACGTCCGGATACAGGCCTGCAACGATCTGCACCAAAGTGAAACCCTTGGCCACCCGGTCAGCAGTGAGCCGCTGGAAACCCCCCGGCCAGGTCAGCCTGCTTGCCAGCCCAAACCACCAGGTGTCGCCCAGCCAGAAGAACGGCGTGCCGTCCTGATGTTCCAGGTGGCGCATGTCCGCAGCCACCCGGATCCGCCCGTGCTGCGTCAGCGGGTTGCTGCCCTCATAGGGCACCACTTCCAGTGTGCCCTCTTGGCCGTGCAGCCCGGCATCTGTCGAGTCGGAGGACCTGGTCTGGTAGCGGTGCACGCCCCGCTTCGGCGATGCGTAGCGCACGCGCCAGTTCGTTCCCCCGCCCCAGAAGCCGGGCACCACGCGCTCCTCGCCGTCCGGATCGGTGAACACAACATCCAACTGCACCTCGTTGAACGGGTCGGCCCTCTGCTTATCCGACTTGAGCGATAACTCAGTCACGCAATTCTGCTGAACCTGTCTCATAGCGTCAGGATTATAGGGGTCCGGAGTGCGAATGGCAACAGGTGGCAACATAGTAACTGCTAAAAGCGGGTGGGAAGGGTCTGACGGCGCGCGTGGTTGTCGGGCGCGGCTTCTCCTGAAGCCGCGCAGGCGCGCCAGCTACCCCTTCGCGCTGGCCTCGGCAAGCGCCGCCACGACCAACTGGTTGAGGCTCGTGCCTTCGGCGCGGGCGCGCTCCGCAAGGGCACGATGAAGGCTTCTGGGGACGCGCACTACGAACCGGCCGCTGTGCGCCGGCTCGGGCTTCGGCTCCGGAATTCGCAGCCCTCGCTCAATGGCGACCTCAAGCCACGAACGCATCGCGTCCTCAAGCATCTCGAGCGCCTCGGCCTGAGTGTCTCCTTCCGTCATGCAGCCGGGCAGATCGCGCACGCACGCGAACCACGTGCCGTCGTCATTGCGCCGCAGTTCATACGTGTAAGGGAGCGCCATGTAGTGGACAACATCGCGCCCAGTCCTTTTCGTCGTTGGCCTTGTGCGCTCCATCATTCCTCAATCGTCGCCGGCCGCGTCTTGCTCGTCAACCTCGTCCAGAATCCTCAACACTTCTCTAACGTATTGAGCACCCACGTGCAGCCTCTGGTATGGTAGCGTTACCACCCACTTGTCGCGAACGTAGACATAGTGGAGCACGCCCATGTGTACTGGCCTTCGTTCGAAGCCGTAGGATAGTAGCAGCCTGTCCAGTTCTGCGAAAGGGACAATCTCCGGGTGAGCCTCGACAAGCCTTCTGAGCGCCCTGCGGCCCTGCATCCATGCCTCCTCTCAGCGACAGCGCTGAAGGATCATTATTCCATGACTCTGCTGGGGCGTCTTCCGGCCACTCGGGAACCCCTGCCCATACCCCCAGCAGGAACTTCTTGCTTGTCAAAGATACCGACGACATGGAATTATGATACCATATCCAGTATCACATGTCAAGAGGGGCTGAAGGGCTTTTTGAGGCATCTGGTGCCAGGCAGACGCGCGGGACGGCTGGTCGGTCCGCGGTCACAGGCCGAGGCCGCTAGCCGCCCGGCGCTTCTTCCGCCTCTTCCCTTTTGCGGTGCCCGCGTTCCATGATTTTGACGACCCCGATGGTGCCCAGGTAGAGGCCAACCATCGGCAGCGCGCACACGGTCATCGTTATCGGGTCCCAGGTGGGAGTGATGATCGCCGCAACCACGAAGATGCCAACAGCCGCCTCCCGCCAGCGGCGGCCCAGCATCCGGGAGTTTACGATGCCCAGCTTGGCCAGCAGCACGATCACGATTGGAAGCTGGAAGCTGATGCCGAAGGCGAGATAGAACTTGAGTATCAGCAACAGGGTGTCGTTGAGGGTGAGCAGCGCGCGAGAATCTGGCGGGACGTAGGCCAGCAGCCACCGCACCGACGGGCCGGTTATCAAATATCCGAGCGCGACCCCCATGAAGAAGAGGATGCCGGAGACAGGGATAAGCGGCCGGACGGCGCGCCGTTCGCTCTGCGTCAGGCCCGGGGCAATGAACGCCCACACTTCCCAGTAGATGAAGGGCGCGGCGATTATCATGCCTCCTATCAGCGCGATCTCGCATTTGATCATGAAGCCTTCGAGTATTCCGCGCACAGCCAGCTCGCCCCCCACCTTGCTCAGCGGCTCGCTAATAGGGCGGATCAAGAACGTGTAGATCGGCTTGAAGAAGAACCACACCACCGCTGCGCCCAGCATGGCGTAGCCGATCGTGCGCAACAGACGCGTACGCAGCTCCGTGAGGTGAGATATGAAATCGGCGCGCTGGTCCTCTCTCATCATTCAGCCTAATTCTACCCTGCCTTGCCCCGGACGGGAAGCACCTGCCCGGGCAAGCAAGGCCGAATTGCTCGTTGAAGGGTCGGCGCGGCCGTCGGGGTCCATCGGAATGTGCCCCTACAGCCGGACTTCCAACGTCCAGTCCACGATATCCAACGAGGGATCGGGCACGTCGCCGGCCGATTCGGGGACCAGAGAGGTTGCGTTGCTGTAGCGGGCGCTCTGCAAAATGGAAAGCCCGGCCAGGTAGCTGTTCCCGGTCGGCCCCAGGCCGTCGGTCTCAATCGGCGCCAAGGGGTCATCGGGCGGGATCAGCCGGTCGGCGGTGATGAAGTTGATGTCGAGCGCGGATGCCGTGGTGCTGACCTGATCGAGATCGAGCGTGACGGTGAACGACCTGCGGTCGGCCGCGATCTGCGCGGTGAAGGGTGGGCCGATGAACACCTGGTTGCGGTATTGCCTGAACACTCCATTGCTCAACCACACCACGAACGCAGGGGGGATGTCCGAATCAGAGATGATCACCGGGAAGCGCGTCAACGGCATCGGGATCGAGGGAGTCATGATCAGCGGCACCGGCCCGTCGGCGGGATTCCCGTTGGTGTCAATCGCGATGAAGTAGTTGTATGCGGGGTTGATGGCCGCGTCGAGCGCGATGGTGACAATCATTTGCCTGCGCGGGCCGGGCGGCGATCCCAGGCCCGGGGACCGCGCGCATCCTGCGCAGACCAGAGCCCCCAGCACCACAGCCAGCAGTCGCTTCACAACGCGCACATTATACCCCGCACCTCCTCCCCCGTCCATTGGCATCCGCCGGACTTCGCGCAACAGGCTTGGTCTCTCCTCCCCCTTGATGGGGAAAGACGAAGGTGGGAGTGAACGACCAGTTCCTATGGGTGACGGGCCGGCCGCCCCTCCGACGGCAGGGCGATCACCCTTCGGCTTCTCTCAGGGCAAGCAAGTATCACCCCTACCGGTGCTCGCCCGTCTCTGATAACATACGCCCGAGGCCGTGAAAGTAATCCCGAGCGAGCTGTCCTGCGAAGCCTTCAGCCTTCGTAGCCGTAGGCAACTACGGCGAAGTGGGCTTGGCGAAGCGGGAAGCGAAGAATCTGTGAAAAAACCAACTGCCTGGATTGCCGTCCTCGCGCTGTGTGGCTTCTCAGGCCTGCTCGGCGCGGCGAGTTTCGCGCCGCTTCGGGCATGGCCCGCGGCGTGGGTCGCCCTGGCGCCGATGTTCTGGGTGGTGTTCACCCGCCGCCCGGGACAGGCGATTGTAGGCGCATGGCTGGGCGGGAGCGTCCTCATCGCCGGCGTCATGTATTGGGTCGCGCGCTTCGGGTACCTGCCCTGGCTGCTGCTGGCAGCAATCGAGGGCCTCGCGGCAGCGGGCGCAGCGGCGAGCATCATCATCGCGCGTCCCGCGCCAGGATGGAGGCGCGTGGCGTTCGCCGCGCTCGCATGGACGGCGTGGGACTGGCTGCGCACGCTCGGGCCCTTCGGCGTTCCTTGGGCGCAACTGGGGCACAGCCAGATCATGTTTCTTCCCGTCGCCCAGATCGCGGCGGTTGCTGGCGTTGACGGCGTGACTTTACTGCTGGCGCTTTTCAGCGCGGCTGTCGCAGACGCGGTCGCGCGCTGCGCTGCACAGCCGGGGGCGGCCCTTCGGGGACACCCTGAGGGTGACCCCTCAGGGTCGCCCGAACGGGCGGCTGTGCCACATTCGGGGATCTCTTTGGGAAACTGGCGGCCGGCCATTATCCTTGCGGCGCTTGCGGCGATTGCTGTCGGATGGGGCGATTTCCGCGTCATTCTGATCGAGCGTGCCGAGCGCCGCCACCGCCCGGTTCGCGTTGCCATGATCCAGGCGAGCGTGGAACCTGATCTGGCCGCGCGCGATGTTAACCGCCCCCTGACCCTGCGAGAACGCGAACTCTACCTGACCCTGCACGAATCCCTCACCGCGTCGGCGGCCAAAAGACACCCCCGGCTGATCATCTGGCCCGAGTCAGCCTTGCCCGGCGATCCCATGGCTGAGACAGACATCATGGCTCGGCTCTCCGGTCTTGCCCGCAAGACAAGCGCATGGTTGATTGTCGGGGGCCACGCCTGGAAAGAGGAGAGAGAATACAATTCAGCCTTTCTCATCGCGCCCGATGGCACCCTGCGTGGCCGCTACGACAAGGTCCACCTGGTCCCCTTCGGGGAGTACGTGCCCGGGCGCCACTGGCTTCCTCTGCTGCAGCATTACCAGGTGCTTGCTAGTGACATCGCGGCCGGCCGCGAATTCGTTACCTGGCAGTGCGGCGTGAGGGCGGGGCCGATGATCTGCTTCGAGTCTGCCTTCCCTCACATTTCCCGGAGGTTGCGGCGCATAGGCGCACAGGTTCTGGTAGTAATGACCAACGACGCCTGGTTCGGAAGAACTGCCGCCGCCGAGCAGCACATGCAGATCGGGCGCTTCCGCGCTATTGAGCAGGGGGTGAGCGTGGTGCGGGCGGCTGCCAGCGGAGTCTCCTGCGCAATCACGCCCGCAGGGCGAGTGATATCGCGCACCAGGCTTGCAGAGCGAAGGCCGCTGGTTGCAGACGTGCCGACGACCACATTTCGGACGGTCTATGGCGCGGCCGGGCCGGCACTGCCTGTTGTCTGCTGGCTGACTATCTTGTTGGTGATGGCTCTGCGGGTCGTCCGGGCGGGCAGCCACGGGGGGCCGCCCCTACAGGCTGGCCCCCGGCGTTGACGACAAGAGTTCCGCCGCGTAAGCGCCCGCCGCGCAGGAAGCCAGGAAGAACTCCGGGTCCTGCTCGACACTCCTGCCCATGCTCTCGACTTGCACACCCCGGCGTCGCAGTTCTTGCAAGCCCTGCTCGCCGTCGCGCACGACCACCTCGTGCTTCTTGTCTATCCCCGCCGCGCGAACGCGCGCCATCACTTGGGCCATCCGGCCCTCAGCCATCTCGGGCAACACCAACACTGCGCGCGCAATGGCAGCCACCGCGAGCGCGGTTGCGGTATGATGGCTCAGGGCCTGATGCCTTTCTCTCTTGTCGGCGAAACTCACTCTCGCCACCGCGACCGGCCTTCCTCCCAGGGCGGAAGCAGCGTTGATTATTTCGCCTTGCTCTAGCCCGCTGAAGCCCAGGGGCGTATCTGTGCCCACGTTGCCCGGCCCCTGGCAGACGATAGCCATGTCCGCGCGGGCCACTGCCCTGGCCGCGATCAGCGCGCTGAAAAGGTTCACCGCCTCAAGATCGCCCCCGAATGCCTGGCCGCAGGTTATCGTAGCATCGAGCAGACTCTTAGCACGCAGGTCAGCCACCAATCTGCTCAAGGCCAGAGGGAGCGCAGCGCGATCTGTCATCACGTAGGCGATGCGCACCTGCCGCATCGCCTTCGCGCCCGCAGCCGCGCCCGCAATCATGCTGTGCAGCCCGCAGGCAACCACGGGCATGCCCGAGAGGTCCAGCGTCGAACACATCGGGTCGTGATGGGGACTCTCCTGCTCCTCTGCCGCCAGGCACGAGAACTGCCATGGCGTGTAACGCAGTTTGACGATGTGGCCGGCCTCTCTCGCCGCTCGTGGCTCGTCCAGGCGCGCCATCACGATATGCTTGCCCCCTGTTCCAAGCCCGAGTTCGACGGCCGTCGTATTGACGACCACCTTATCACCCACGCTCAACTCCCCAGTCAGGCGCGGGTAGTTTATCGCTGCCTCCCGGCGGCCGGCCAGGTCAACGATAACCTCCTCCAGTGCCTGACCGCGAGAGGTCACCTGCACCACGACCGCAACTGCCGCAGAAAGTGCCATCACCTCACCTGCCGAGAACTATAATTCCAGCGGGAGGCTGACCTCGCCCAGGATCTGCTTAGCTGCGGCCACGCTGCGCTCGAAGCGCTCCTCGCACGCCAATGCCTCAAGATCCCTGCCTGAGCAAGAGCGCGCAATCCTGAGCACAGCAGCCAGGTCTTGCGGCGTGCGGTCGGTGAAGGCATCGAGGAAATCACCTTCAAGGCAGGGAACCTCGATCGTCTCCGTGGGAGTCTCGATCGCAACATGCGCAGCCGGGTTGTTGTTGAACACCGCCTTGAGCGCCCTGGCAATCGCCACATTCCCCTGCCCAATGGGGCAGTTGACGAGAGCCACTCCGGCCGCTGTTGGCATCACTCGGCAGTCCTTCAAGTGCACGGTCAGCGTGTGGGGGGCCAGCAACTCAGCCGCCACCGCTGGGTCCTCCATTACAGCGAGCGGGTTGCTGGTGTCGAGGCAAAAACCCACCTGGTCGTCCTGCACGGCGGCCAGAAAGCGCAGCAATTCTCCGCTGGTCAGGTCGCGGTTGTTCTCAATCGCCAGCCAAACCCCATAGCGCCTCGCCCTGACGGCCGCGCGCTGCAGCACATCCACCGCCGCGCGCAGCCGCGCCTCGAATTCGTCAGGGTCCGGCGGCCTGCCCGTGCCCAGCGCAATGGCGAGCACCCTGGCGCCAAGAGCATGCGCCGTGCGGATCATGAGCGCCAGGGGCTCCAGCTCCATGCTGCTGCCGTGCATCTCGAGCAACAGGCCGCGCTCTTCTGCCTGTGCACGCAGTGCATAGAGGGCCGAAATGTCATCCTGCGGCAAGTGCTCCGCCCCGAACTGCACGCCGCGAAGCCCCGCCTGGGCAGCCCGGTCCAGGAACCAAGCCGGGCGCCTGGGTCCAAGGTCCTTGAAACTGTCACTATGTAAGCCGAGCAACATCTCCGCGGCGCCGCCGCAGTTTACCGCGGCTCGCGCTCGCTGTCAACGCAGCAGCAGCCGCGCCCCCATCACCACCAGCACCGCTCCCACCACCGGCGTGAAAAGCCGCACCTCGGCCCGCGGAACCATGCTCGCCGCCACCGCTCCAACGAACACCGCGAACGCCAGCCGCAGGATGTCCTCCGACATGCGCTGCGCAAGTGCGGCGCCAATGCCCACCACGATCACCGAGCCCGCCCCGAATGCCAGCGCCGCAGGAATGTTAACGTCTTGATGGCGCGCATAATGCGCCGCCCCCACCAACGCCGTCAACACGATTATCGCCAGGCTCGTTCCCTGCGCCTCGTGCTGCGAGAAGTGGAACAGCAGCGCAAGCACTGGCACCGCCAGCACCCCCCCGCCAACCCCCAGGAAGCCGCTCAGGAAGCCAACCCCGGCGCCCAGGCCCCCCATCGCCAGATAATGCCACAGTGACAGGTTCATCCTCATCTCCTATTCAAAGGTTTGCCCCGGAGAGCAACTGCACCCTTGCCCGCCCGGCAGCCAATCGGCTGGCCTACAGGGCACCCCAAAGGGTCCTTGACAGGTTTTCCGCATCATGATATTATGACCCAGTAATCTGACGCATGACTGGCTATTGCAGGGGCTGTGCCCCAGCAGGGACCCAGCCTATACCACGGAAGGGAGTAACGCAACGTGAAGGCGCTCACCATTATCGTTGGGCTGATTCTCCTGGTTGTGGGTATCGCTCTCTGGATCGGGCCATTGCGCGACCAGGCATGGACTGCCGTCCTCGGAGGCATTGTCGTTGGCCTAATACTGGTCGGCCTTGGCGCTCTGATGATTGGCATCAGCGAGATTCGCAGCGCCGCCGAGGAAAAGCGCTTGACCGCCGAACTCGCTGCCTCCGCTCCGCAGCAAGAGCCTCCTTCCGGCGGAACCGGCGGCCAGCCAACTGGCGGCCAATCCTAACGACGGCCCGGCAACCCCGGAATCAGGCGCTGACCCGCTGCCTGGCGGTCGCCACCAACTGCTCAAACGCCTGAGGATCTCGCGCCGCGAGCTCAGCCAGCACTTTGCGGTTCAGGCCAACCCCAGCCTTGCGCAAGTCTGCAGCAAGCGCGCTGTAACGCGTGCCGGATGCGCGCGCCGCCGCGCTCACCCGCGCGATCCATAACCGGCGGAACGCCCTCTTGCGCGCGCGCCGGTCCCGGTAAGCGTAGCGCAGCGCGCGCAGCCTGGTCTCATTCGCCGGCCGGAACCAGCGATGGCGCGCCCCCCAGTATCCCTTCGCCTCCTTCAAAACGGCGCGGTGGCGTCGTCTCGCTGTCGTTCCTCTCTTTATACGCGGCATCGCTTCATCGCCTCATGGCCTCAGCGGGTAGTCCGACCTCACACTCCCAGCGCCCGTCTTATCTTCTTCGCTTCCCCGGCCGGCAGCACGCCCGGCATCGCCAGGCGCCGCTTTCGCTCGGCGCTTTTCTTGGTCAGAAAGTGGCTGCGGCCAGCCTTGCGGTAGATTATCTTCCCTCTGCCGCTCACTTTGAACCGCTTCGCAGCGGATTTCCTCGTGCGCATTTTCGGCATTGTGATCCCCTACCTCATTTCACTTCGGGGCCAGGATGATCGTCATCATGCGCCCCTCCGTCATCGTGGGCCGATCAACCTGGGCAACATCACTGGTTGCCGCCACCATCCGCTGCAGCAGTTGGCGGCCGAGTTCCGGGTGCGGCATTTCGCGCATGCGGAAGACCAAGTTGACCCTGACCTTGTCTCCATCTGCCAGCAGGCGTCTCACCAGTTTCAATTTCACCTCAAAGTCATGGTCACCTATCAGCGGCCGCATCTTCACCATTCGCAACTCGGCCTGTTTGTGCTTCTTCCTGGCCTCCTTCTCGCGCTTCTGCTGCAAGTACTTGTACTTGCCGTAATCCATGATCCGGCAGACAGGCGGATTCGCGCTGGGAGCCACCTCGATCAAGTCGAACGAACGTTCCCTTGCTGCCGCCAGGGCCTGCTGGATCGGCACTACACCGACCTGTACGCCGTTTTCATCAATCAGCCGCACCTGCGAAGCGCGGATGCGCTCATTGATGCGATACTCTTTTTCGATCCCTGAAACCTCCGTGCGTCAAGGCGAGGTCGCTACTGGCGGCCAAGTATAGCAGCGGCGGGCTGCAATGTCAATCACCCGCTTCCGCCGACACATTGCAGTACGCCGCCACCTCCTCGATGAACTGTTGCAGCGCCACCGTCCCCTGGTCCCCCTCGCCGCGCTTCCTGACTGCGACCGTGTTGTTCTTCTGTTCGCGGTCGCCCGCCACCAGCAGATACGGCACCTTCTCCATCTCGGCTTCCCTGATCCTATACGAGACGGTCTCGCTCCTGGTGTCAGCGTGCGCTCGCATGCCTGCCGCCTGCAATCGCTCCACCACCTGCTGCGCATACGCATGATGCCTTTCTGCAATCGGCAGCACCACAGCCTGAACCGGCGCCAGCCAGAGCGGAAAGGCCCCGCCGTAGTACTCTATCAACGCCGCAAAGAATCGGTCTATCGAGCCCAGCAGCGCCCGGTGGATCATCAGCGGCGTGTGTGTCTGTCCGTCCGCTCCTGTATACTCGAGCCCGAAGCGGCTGGGCAGGTTGAAGTCGAACTGGATCGTCGGCCCCTGCGCGAGTTTGGCGGGCACGCCCTTCAGTTTGGTGTCAATCTTAGGACCGTAGAACACGGCCTCTCCCGGCACGCGCCGGTACTCGACGTCTCTGCTTTCCAGCGCTTCGCAGAGGCACTGCTCAGCCATTTCCCAGTTTGCGTCGGATCCCATGTACTTGCTGCGGTCCTCATCAGACCTCACGCTCAAATCAACCTGCAGGTCCTCGTAGCCGAAGGCGCGCATCATGTAAAGTACGAAGTCGAGCGCCGCCTTCACCTCGTCGCCGATTTGCTCGGGGGTGCAGATGATGTGCGCATCATCCTGCGTGAAGCCGCGCACGCGCAGCAGGCCGTGCAGCACTCCTGATCTCTCATACCGATACACCGTCCCAAGCTCGCAATAGCGAATGGGCAGATCGCGGTAACTGCGCTGCCGCGACTTGTAGATCAGCATGTGGAACGGGCAGTTCATGGGCTTGATGCGGTATTCCTCATCCTCGATCATCATCGGCCCATACATGCCCTCGGCGTAGAAATCGAGGTGCCCGCTTATCTCCCACAGCCTGCGGTGCGCTATGTGAGGGGTGAACACCAACTGGTATCCGCGCTTCATGTGCTCGCGGCGCCAGAACTCCTCAATGAGGTACCGCACGAATGCGCCCTTCGGATGCCACAACGCCAGCCCCCCTCCAGCCACCTCGGGCAGGCTGAAAAGGTCGAGTTCCTTGCCCAGCCTGCGATGATCGCGGCGCAGCGCCTCCTCGCGCTGGCGGAGATACTCCTGCAACTGCTGCTCGGCCGGAAAAGCGGTCCCATAGATGCGCTGCAGCATCGGGCGCCGCTCGTCGCCGCGCCAGTAAGCCCCTGCGGCGCTCAGCAACTTGAAGGCCTTTATCAACCCCGTGCTGGGAAGATGGGGCCCGCGGCAAAGGTCCGTGAACTCGCCCTGCTGGTAGCAGGAGACGGTCTCGTCTGGGATCTCGTTCAGCAGCTCCACCTTGTAAGGCTCGCCGCGCTGCTCGAAGAAAGCAATCGCTTGCTTCCTGTTCATCTCCAGCCGCTTCACTGGCAGGTCGGCGGCGATGATGGAGGCCATCTCCGCCTCGATCCGCTGCAGCTCCTCCGCGGTGAATGCAGCCGGGCAGTCGAAATCGTAGTAGAATCCCTCCTCGATCGCAGGCCCGATAGCCAGCCTCGCTTCAGGGTGCAGGCGTTTGACCGCCTGCGCCATCACGTGCGATGCGGTATGCCGATACGCCTCCCGGCCTTCGTCGTCATCGAACGTCAGCACCTCCAGCCGCTCAACATCGGGCACCGGGGCCGAAAGGTCGAGCAACCTGCCGCCGGCCTTGGCAGCCAGGCCGTCGCCAAGCCCATGCTTGGCTGCCAATTCGGCGATTGAGCCCGAACCGACGTCGGATGGCTGCAGTTTGATGACGTTTCCCATCGTTACGCTAGTGCGATCGCACGGGCGACCAGCCTCGCCGCGCCCCTATGTCATGCTGAGCGCAGCGAAGCATCTCGCCTCGAAAGAAGAGATTCTTCACTTCGTTCAGAATGACACTCTGCCTGCACCGAGGGTTTTCGGATACGAGATAAGCGCCCCGCTCGCGCGGGACGCCGGTTTACATGGTGGGCCGTGTAGGAATCGCACCTACGACCTTCTGGATGTCAACCAGATGTTCTCCTACTGAACTAACGGCCCCTGTCGCTGTATGATCATACCAGATACTCCGGCTGTGCACAATACCGTGGAAGCCTCGTCCCCTAGGCGATTGGTGGAGGACCTTTCGGCCGGGGCTCGCACAGACGCCTCCTCTGGAGTGCGGGAGTGCGCTCCCGCTTCTGGCTCCGGCAGCAAGCCACCGAAGCAACCCGCAGGTTATGTAGCCGCAGGCTTCCCTGCCCTGAGCCGAGCCGAAGGGAGCCCGCGCACCGCCCGCGGCTGGCCGCGCACTTCGGCGCAGCCTGAAGGCTGCGGCTACAGGTTCCCGGAAGGAACTTTTCCGGCGGCGGCGCAGTCAAATGGCTGAATATCTCTGATGGAGGGGAGAAAATGAAGAAGACCGCAGTCGTCGCATGCGCATTGCTGGCCCTCTGCGCCCTGGGCACCGCCGAAGAGCGCGCCAGGCAGGCTTCCGACAGGCAGAAGGTTCAACTCACCGTCTATAACCAGAACTTCGCTCTGGTGCGCGAGCAGCGGGCGATCGAACTGGAGAGGGGCGTCAACTTCGTGCGCGTCGAGGACGTTGCCGCCCAGATTGACCCGACTTCGATTCACTTCCTCTCGCTCACCGACCCCGAAAGCGTGGTCGTGCGCGAGCAGGAATACCAGTATGACCTGCTCACCATGGAGAACATCCTGAATAAATCGGTGGGCAAGCGCGTTCGCCTGCGCCGCGCCACCCCTCAGGGCGTTGACATTATCGAGGGCACTCTGCTGACTCCGGCAACGGTGGTTGTGCCGCCCAGCGAAACGGGGGGCGGCGGCATGCAGCGCCTGAGCCTGGCCATCAAGACCGACAAGGGCGTCGTCCTTAATCCCCAGGGCGAATGGACCCTCGACGAACTGCCCGCCGGGCTTCTCGCCAAGCCGACCCTGCTGTGGAAACTCGAGACGACGAAAGCAGGAAAGCACAACGGCCAGGTCTCGTACATCACCGACCAGATAAACTGGAAGGCCGACTACGTTGCAGTCGCCAATGCGACCGATGACAAGGTTGACCTCAACGGGTGGGTGACGATTGACAATCACTCCGGCGCGCGCTACCCGGACGCAACCCTGCAACTGATGGCGGGCGACGTGCGGCGCGTGCAGCCGGAGCGGTACGTCGCAAGAAAGACCTATGCGATGGCCGAGGCAGCGGGAGCCCCCGCCCCCCAGTTCGAGGAAAAGGCATTCTTCGAGTATCACCTCTACACTCTGGCAGGAACCACGACCATCGAGGACAACTCGACGAAGCAACTCAGCCTGCTCTCCGCCGCGAGCGTCCCGGTGAAGAAGATTTACATCTTCGACCCCATGCGCAGCTACTGGTTCAACTGGTTCCCGGGGCAGGGGCAGCCCGGCGCGGGCGAGGACACGCAGAAGGGCAAGGTCAACGTGATGCTGGAGCTGACCAACAGCAAGGAGAATCACCTCGGCATGCCCCTGCCGAAGGGTAAGATGCGCATCTACAAGGCCGATGACAAGGGGCGCCTGCAGTTCGTCGGCGAGGACCAGATTGACCACACCCCCAAGGACGAGAAAATCCGCCTGTGGGTGGGCGATGCCTTCGATATCGTGGGCGAGAGAAAGAGAACCGCATTCGAGCGCATTTCCGACCGGGTTGAGGAGGATGAATACTCGATCACGCTTCGCAATCACAAGGACGCGGCGGTCGAGATACTCGTCGTCGAGCGCCTGGCCGGCGACTGGAAGGTCCTCTCCAAGACGCATGCCTTCAACCAGAAGGATGCCCACACGATCGAATTCCCGGTGCAGGTGCCCAAGGACGGCGCAGTAACCGTAACCTACCGCGTCCGCATCCAGTGGTAGCGGGGCACCCTGCCCATCCCCGCGAATCCCGAGGTCACCGTAGGGGCGGTTCGCGAACCGCCCCTACACACGTTGATCCGAGATTGACAGCGCCCCCGATGGCAGGGGATGGCTGGGTGCCGGCCGATCCCCGCCCGCTGACCGGCGCGCCCGGTCTCGTTTGTGCGCATGCGCCATTGGCAATTCCCCCGCCCCGCAGGGGAGGGACGAGGCTGCACAGGCGCGAGCGGTTGGGGTAGATGGGATTCTTCGCCTGCGCCCCCTTCGGCCTGAGGCTCAGGGCGGAGGCAGAATGACAAGAACCCGGCGGGCCTGGGCACGCCCGCCCTACGGGGGGCAGCGGGCGCAGCAACGCTGCGCCCCTACGTCAGAAACGGCGGGAGATGGAACCCCCGCCCTACACGGGGTCAGCGCAGGAGGGATGAGAGGGCTTCGTCCTGGGTTGGGTGGGCAAGGGCAAAGAGGGTGCGGCCGCGGTAGCGCAGGCGGCGCAGGAACCGCGCGGCGCGCGCTTTTTCGAGCAGCGCGGAAAGTTGCAGGGGAGGAAGGAGAAACAGCCTGGCGAGGCTGCATTGTTGGACGTGGTGCACCGCGAACCCGGCGCGCTGCCGGGCGGGAAGCTCTTCGTAGAGCAGCAGGACGAAGGCCGGGACGGTGAGCGAGTGAGGAGCGACGGCGAAGCCGATTGTTGTTGGGCGCTCGCTCACAACTACCTGGTCAATGAGCCCGGCCTGGCGAAGGATGCGGAGGGCGCGCAGGATACTGGCGCGGCTGCGGTAGTTCCAGGCACGGGCGGCATACTCGATGACAAATTGCCGCGTGACCACAGAATCCACTTCAAAGAGCGCGGCGGTGTTCATGATGCGGAACTGCTGGGCTGAAAGGCCCTTGGGCGCGGAACGTTCGATGAGGACCGGATAGAGCACCTCGCAGGCGAGGGCAGCGACTATGGCATCGGTGCGCGCCGTGCGATAGAAGATGATCTCGCGCGCGGCCTGCAGGTCCTTGGTTTCGGCGAGAAAGCGAAGAAACGGCGTGGCCTGCACCGCGCCGCGTTGAATCGGCACCAGCCGCTGGACCAGTTTCTCTGCGATGCGCAGCCGGGTAGTTGGAGACTCTTGAGGGAGCTTTTCTACCAGGGCTTTCGTGAGAGCGATCCGCTTATCGAGGCCGGCTGCGAGACGCGCAGCCAGGAGGGATTCCTCGAAGTGCAATTCCTGGCCGAGAGTGGTAAGGGGACCGATGTTCATTGCGACTGCCCCAGCGCCGCCGAATGTTAGCAGCGGCGGCGCGTGATGTCAACGCTCGTGCGCTGACCGGTGCCGGCCCCGTCGTATGCGCCGGTGGCGATCTTACCCCCCACCTCAATCCTCCCCCACAAGGGGGGAGGAAGCAGATGCGGCAGGCGGATACCCCTCGGCTTGCTCAGGGTGGAGAGCGCAGGGAGAGGGGTAAAATAGTAGAAGATTACGGGGATGAGCGTTCGGCTCTTATCACTCTTGGCAGCCACGTTGTGCGTCCTGGGCGCAGGCGCCTGGGCGGCTGGGCCAGAGGCCAGGCAGGAGTTCGACCAGTACGGCGGGTGGACCAGGCTGTGGGTGCCACCGACGGGCTACTTCCACATCAAGGTTGTGCAGGGCAGGTTGTGGCTGGTTGACCCGCTGGGCAATGCGTTTCTGTGGCGCGGGGTGAGCAGGCTGCCTGCCACGAAGGCGCCCGATGAGGCAGTGGCGGACATCAAGTCCCTTGGTTTCAACGGCGCAGGGCCCTTTGCATCGCTGCTTCCCGGGCGCTCGGGAATCGCCTACCTGGCCTTTCTCGATATCGCCGGCGCTTACAGCCGGATCACGGGTGAGAAGGCGGGCCAGTTCCCCGATGTCTTCGACCCGGCATTTGAGCGAGCGGCAGATGAGGCCGCCAGACTGCAGTGCGGCGGGCGCGCGAATGACCCGTGGCTCGTTGCTCACGTGACTGACGCCGGTTTGGCCTGGGAGCGCGCGTTGTCCGATTACTGGCGCTTGCCTTTCTTGTCACCTAGCAAGCAGGCGTTAGCCAAGATGCTGAAGGAGCGTTACCAGGGACAGCCAGAGAAATTCCGGGCAGCGTGGAAGATCGAGGTTGGTGACTTTGATTCCCTGCTCAAGTTGGACCGCCTCGAGCCCGGGCCGGGGTCAGACAAGGAGCTGGTTGAAGGGGACCGCGAGGCGCTGGTGTCCGCGGTAGCGGAGCGTTATTTCGAGGTCTCGGTGGGTGCCATCAGGCGCTATGATGCGAACCACATGATATTCGGGCCTCAGTTCGCCGGGCGCGTTCCGCGCGAGGTGGCGTTGGTGATGCCGGGCCGGTGCAGCGCAATCTGGCTGAAGCCGCAGATGGCCCGTATTCCGGCGCACCTGATCTCGCAGTTGTATCGCGACACCGGGCTGGCCGTCCTGCTCGCTGAGCCCGACGAGGGACAGGAGGCGGAAAAGCTTCAGGGCTTCGTCGCGACGGCTGCCAGGCTGCCATATGTCATAGGTTACGCATGGCCTGTCGAATGGAGCGCGAGCGAGGCGGGGATTACGCAATCATCAGCCGGCGAGTTGCCAGGGGTGAACTCCGGGTATTTTCGTTCCGCGGCGCGGGCTTACATCCCGGCCGGCGCGAGGACCCAAGTACCCCGCTACGATGTGCACCAAGCGCTCCGGCCGCCGACTACGGACGGGTACCTCAATGACTGGGGTGGTGCGGACTGGCTGCCTTTGCAAGTGTCGCCGTACGTCTCGGAGGAGAGCCCGTTGGATGCCTCGGTGGCGCTGATGTGGGATCAGGGCCACATTTACATCTCCGGGCGCGTGATTGACCGGCGGCGGCAGGGCAAGACGCTTACGGCGTTCGTGGGAGAGGATACCATCGAACTGATCGCGGCGAACCGCCGCTACCTTGCGACACTGCGACCGGGGCACCAGGTGGTTTCGAGGCTCGACCGGCCCGAGGAGACAACGCCGACGCCAGTCTCCGTTCGGCCCATCGAGGAGAACGGTGAGCTAGTGGGTTACACTTTCGAGACCGGGGTCAGTGTTCCAGTGCTCGTGGGGCCCGGATTCATTGTCCGCTCGGGCCTGCGATTCCACGCCAGGGCAGCCGGGAAAGGGGAATCAACGGTAGTTTCCTTTCCCGCTGACCTGATTCCAGAGCGGGAAAAGACTTACGGCGAGTTCGCACTGGAAGGGCCGAAGCAGGGGCGTGAATAAAGCGGGAATTCGCCCGCCGCCCATCCCTCCCGCGCAACGCGGGAAGGGGCATCATTAGAGTTGAGCCGGGCTGAAGGCGGGGTTGGAGCGGCTCCCGGCTTCTGGCTGAAAAACAGAACGGCCCCACGGCATGTGCCAAGCGGCAGGAGGGCAAGTTTGCCCGCCGAATCAACCCGCCATGCGCTCGCGCGAAGAACGTCGGCGCATCTCCCCACGCGATTTCGGCGTAACGGGCCGAGTGATTGTGCTCGGCCTGATCCTGATGCCGCTGAACTGCTACTGGGTGCTGCAGATGGAGATCGTGTGGTACTGCGGCCAACCCACCACGGTCGCGCTTTATTTCCACGTTGTTTTCACGCTGCTGGTGCTGCTGCTGGCGAACGCCGCTGTGCGCAGGTATCGTCCGTCGTGGGCCCTGGATACACGGGAGTTGCTGGTGTTATACGTGATGCTTGCAGTGGCGACATCGGTGTGCAGCCACGACCAGGTGGAGATCCTGGTTTCGATGCTCGGGGAGAGCACGTGGTATGCGACCCCGGAGAACAAGTGGACGGAGCGCTTCGACCGTTTCGTGCCAGACTACCTGGTGATGAAGAACAAGGGTGTGCTGGCTGGGTTTTACCAAGGCAACTCGACCCTCTACACGCGCGAGCGGCTGCTGGCATGGGCGGTGCCGGCAGGGATCTGGATCGCATTCATCGCGGTGCTCGTGTTCACTTGTCTTTGCATCAACGCGATCGTGCGGAAGCAGTGGACGGAACGGGAGCGGCTCGCGTATCCCATCGCTCAAATCCCGCTGGAGCTCACCGACCCGAAGACGGACTTGTGGCGCAACAGATTGTTCTGGATCGGATTCGCGACTGCAGTGGGGATCAACGTGCTCAACGGGCTGAACTACCTGTATCCGAGCATCCCGGCAATCCCGACGCGCGGCAAGCCATTCAATAACATCGGGCGGTTCTTCGTTAGCTGGCCGTGGAACATGTGGGGCGGGGTCAACTTCAATTTCTATCCCTTTGCGATCGGGCTAGGCTATCTGCTGCCTGTAGATCTGCTATTCGCGAGTTGGTTCTTCTTCTGGTACTGGCAGACGGAGTTGGTGGTCGCCGCGCAGTACGGCTGGCTGGGCCGACCGCGCGCCCCGTACATAATCGAGCAGAGCTTTGGGGCTTACATGGGGCTTTTCGTTTTTGCGGTGTGGGTCGGGCGCAGGAATCTGGCCCAAGTGCTGGAGCAGACCTTCAGCCGCAGAAAAGTGATTGACGATTCTCGCGAGCCGCTGGGCTACCGCTGGGCGGTGATCGGTGCGGGGGCGGGCTTCGCGGCCCTAGTGGGTTTTTCCTGGCACAACGGGATGCCGATGTGGGTTGCGATAGCCTTCTTTGTCATCCAGTTCGCGCTGCTGACGGCAGTCACGCGCGTGCGCGCGGAATTGGGGCCGCCGGCGCACGACCTTCACTATGGCGGGCCGGACGAGATGATGACCGCAGTGATGGGCTCGCAGGCCATCGGGCCGGGGGGACTTGCGATGTTCAATATCTTCTGGTGGCTGACGCGAGCCTATCGAAGCCACCCAATGCCGCACGAGTTGGAGGGGTTCAAGATAGCGGAGCGGCGCAACATGGCAATGCGGCCGCTGTTCTGGGCGATGCTGTTTGCGGGGGTAGTTGGGGCGGTGGCGGGGTTCTGGGGGATGCTGCACATCGGATATCGCTACGGCATGGGGACAGCGAAGGTGGGCCTGGCAGCGCACGCTTTTGCCACGGAGCCGTGGGACCGGCTGAACCGCTGGCTCGAAGTGCCGCAGCCTGCGAACCGGGAAAGCGAGATGGCGATTGTCGCCGGTTTTCTTTTCAGCCTGTTTCTGCTTCTGATGCGCACCCGGTTCGCATGGTGGCCTTTTCATCCGGTGGGCTACGCGGTTTCCAGTTCGTGGTCAATGGGGCTGCTGTGGGGGCCGCTGCTGATCGCGTGGGTGATCAAGATCCTGGTCTTGCGCTGGGGAGGGCTCAGGCTGTATCGAAGGGGCCTGCCGCTGTTCCTGGGCTTGATCATCGGGGAGTGCGTCGCGGGGGCTCTCTGGAGCCTGATCGGGGTGGGCTTCCAGATGAAGACGTACGTCTTCTGGCCGTACTGACGGATTGTGGGAAAGACAGGGTACCAGCCTATCGTGCCGGACTTTCAGTAGCCGCCGAAGCCGCGATGCTGTCCGCCTCTGCGCGGATCCGCGCTATCGCTGCGCGTACGCGCTCTTGCTGTCTGTCGCAGTGGCCCACGTAGTCTTCTTCAGCCCCACTGAACCAGTTGAGATTGCCACTCTCAAAGACGATGAACTCGATGACCCGCGCGACATGCTTGAAGATGTCTCCAGACCCACGTGTGAAGATGCTCCAGCCCTTGGGAACGAAGTGCTGAAACTCATTGCGGAAGCTATCCGCAATCTTCTCAATTGCCTTCTTCTCGTCCTGCGACAGCACAAGTGTCTTGCCAGGGTGCGTCCAGGAATGGTCCTGTGCCCGCTTGAGCGCCTCCCACAAGCTGATGAGCCTGCCTCGCTTGTCTGTTACCCTATCGGGATCCGTGCCTTTGATGGCGCATATCAGGAAGCCGTAGAGCGCATGGTGAAGGCCCAGCACCGTCCACTTGAACCAAGTAGCCAACTCCGCGCGCCGCTCGAGGAACTCTGCCGCACGTTCGAGTGAATCGAGCGCGTTCTCCTCCTCGTCAATGCGGAATACCAGCGCTTCCCCGCCCATCGTCTACCCTCCAATTGCTTCTTCGACCAGCAGGGAAACTGCCCATACGGCATCTCGAGCCCGTAGGGCAGAACCTTGCGTTCTGCCACTGATTCCTGCCCTGAGTGACGGCGTCTCATGGGCAGGAGGCAAGCTCCTGCCCTACGATACCGGGACCCCTTCTCGGCGGACGTTCAGCAGCAGCGGACTTTCTTCGCTTTCGAACTGCTCGCGCGAGACGAAGAAGCAGGCAATTGACACATTGTGATCAAGCGAGAGAGCGGCCACGTCGAACTCGGTGCGTGCGATTTCTTCGGACGGGCTCGCTGGCCCCTCAAGGACCACCATGACATCAATGTCAGAGCCATCTTCGGCGTCGCCGCGCGCCTGGGAGCCGTAGAGCACCATGTTCACCAGGCGCTCGCCGTAAAGGCGTTCGAAGCGGCTTCGCAACTCCTTCAGAATCAGTGGCAGTTGCCTGTTCACAAACGCGCCCACCTCTCGCCGGCAGCAATACTCCCGGCACAGCCGCAAGATTGGCCCTTTTGCTGGAGCGTGTCAAGCGCTAACCAGCGATGCGATCCAGCGGCTCGCAGAGATGGGATTCTTCGCTTCGCTCAGAATGACGGAGTGCGAAGGGCTCGGAATGACAGGAGGGCGGCGGGCCTAGGCAGGCCCGCCCTACAGGGGGGAGGAGGCAAGTGGGCGACGTGCCATAGGAGTGCAGGGCGGGCACGGGGGTCCGCCCCTACTTTGTCGCGTAGGAGTTGAGGGGGCGGACTTCGAAGCCGTGGTGCTTGCTGACGGAAGAAAGGGCGAGCAGCAGCGCGCGCGTGGTGTCCAACGATGTGAGGCAGGGGACGGCATGTTCCACGGAGGCGCGGCGGATGCGCGCGCCCTCGCGCGCGGGCCCGCGGTCCTTGGAGATGGTGTTGATCATGATGTCAATCTTCCCGCTCTGTATCAGGTCCAAGATGTGGGGACTGCCCTCGTGGATTTTCTTCACGCGGATCGCACCGACGCCCTTTGCGCGCAGGAAGCGGGCAGTGCCAGTGGTGGCGTAGATGCGGTATCCGAGCGAGGCGAACTGGCGGATGAGCGGCAGGGCCTCCTCTTTGTCGCGGTCGGCGATAGTTGCGATCAATGAACCCTTGGGCGGGATGCTGACCCCGGAAGCCACCATGGCTTTGTAAAGGGCGCGCGAGTAGTCGGGGTCAACACCCATGATCTCGCCCGTGGACTTCATCTCGGGGCCCAGCGCAATATCAACCTCGGTCAACTTGGCAAATGAGAACACGGGGGCCTTCACCGCGTAATGCGGCTGCTCCGGGCAGAGGCCAGGCTGGTAGCCCTGCTCGCGCAGGCTCTTGCCGAGCATCGCCTTCACCGCCACCTTGACCATCGGGATTCCCGTCACCTTGCTCAGGTAGGGCACCGTCCGGCTTGCCCGGGGGTTCACCTCGAGCACATAGACCGTGCCATTCTCGATCACGTATTGCACGTTGACCAGCCCGCGCACCTTGAGCGCGCGGCTCAGGCGCGAGGCGTAGTCAACGATCGTGTCCTTCTCGTGCTGGGTGAGGGTGGTAGGAGGATAAACGGCCATGCTGTCCCCCGAGTGCACGCCCGCGCGCTCGATGTGTTCCATGATGCCGGGGATCAGGATTTCTTCCCCATCACAGATAGCATCAACTTCGGCTTCCTTGCCCATCACGTATTTGTCAACCAGAACCGGGTGGCGCGGGGAAACGTCCACCGCGAGGCGCATGTATGAGAGCAGCTCGTCCTCGCTGAAAACGATCTCCATCGCGCGACCGCCCAGGACGTATGAGGGCCGCACCAGCACAGGGAACTCAATCTCCCGCGCGACGACTAGCGCTTCATCGTTCGAGGTAACGGCGCGGCCGGCGGGCTTCGGGATCCCCAGTTCGCGCAAAAGCCGCTCGAAGCGGTCCCGGTCCTCGGCCATGTCTATCGAATCGAAACTGGTGCCCAGGATCGGCACACCCTCGGCGTGAAGCGCCCCGGCCAGGTTGAGGGGCGTCTGCCCGCCAAACTGCACGACCACGCCGTCGGGCCGTTCCTCGGTGATGATGTTCAGCACATCCTCTTCCGTCAGCGGCTCGAAATAAAGCGTGTCCGAGGTGTCGAAGTCGGTGCTCACCGTTTCAGGGTTATTGTTGATGATTATGGATTCATAGCCCTCCTCGCGCAGTGCCCAGGCAGCGTGCACGCTGCAGTAATCGAACTCGATCCCCTGGCCGATCCTGATCGGCCCGCCCCCGATCACAACCGCTTTCTTGCCGTTGCGGACCCTTGCTTCGTCCTCCATTTCGTAGCAGGAGTAGTAGTAGGGGGTGACAGCCTCGAACTCCGCCGCGCAGGTGTCCACCATCTTGAAGCACGGCATGATGCCGGCCTCGCGCCTGGCCTTCCTGACCGCGGCTTCATCGGTACTCAGCAATTGAGCTAGGTAGGCATCGCCAAAGCCGCGCGCCTTGGCCTTTGCCAGAACCTGCGGATCGAGGCGCATCTCTTTTTCCATCTCCACCAGGTTGCGGATCTTGCGCAGGAACCAGGGATCCACCGCCGTCAGCGCCGCGACCTCGGTGACGGTCATGCCGCGCCTGAAGGCCTCGAAGAGCGCAAAGATGCGTTCATCGGTCGGGTTGCGCAGGCGCTCCTCGAGTTGCATGTCGCCCCACTGACTGGCGCCCGGGAGCCGCGAGCCCACAACCCCGATCTCCAGGGAGCGCAGGGCCTTCATCAGCGCGGCTTCGAAGGTGCGATCAATGGCCATCACCTCGCCCGTGGCCTTCATCTGCGTGCCCACGCGCCGGTCCGCGAGGCTGAACTTGTCGAAAGGCCATCGGGGTATCTTCACCACCACGTAATCCAACGCCGGCTCGAAGCACGCAAGCGTCTTGCGGGTGACGGCATTGGGGATCTCGTCCAGGCGCAGCCCGACGGCGATCTTGGCCGCCACGCGCGCGATCGGGTAACCGGTGGCCTTGGAGGCCAGGGCGCTGGAACGGCTGACGCGGGGGTTGACTTCGATAACGTAATAACGGTCGCTCTTCGGATCGAGAGCATATTGGATATTGCACCCGCCCTCGATGCCGAGCGCGCGGATGACTTTCAGCGAAGCGGTGCGCAGCATCTGGTACTGCTTGTCATTGAGCGTCTGGCTGGGAGCGATGACGATGGAGTCACCGGTGTGTATGCCCATCGGGTCGAGGTTCTCCATGTTGCACACGGTGATGCAGTTATTGGCCCCGTCCCGCATCACCTCGTACTCGATCTCCTTCCAGCCCAGCACGCACTGCTCGATGAGCAACTGGCGGATCATGCTCATGCTGAACCCGCGCGAGGCAATCTCGATGAGGTCTCGCTCGTTGTGCGCGATGCCTCCGCCCGTGCCGCCAAGGGTATATGCCGGCCGCACAATGATCGGGAAGCCGATCTCCTTGGCGAAGGCGCGCGTCTCGGCGATCGTGGTAACGATGCGGCTGTCGGGTATCGGCTCGCCGATCTCCTGCATCGTGCGCTTGAATGCCTCGCGGTCCTCGGCGCGCTCGATTGCCTCAAGCGGAGTGCCCAGCAGGCGCACATTGTATTTGTCCAGGATGCCCTGCTTCGCTAGTTGGAAGGCGAGGTTAAGGCCGGTCTGCCCGCCCAGCGTGGGAAGCAGCCCCTGCGGCCTCTCGGCGGCGATTATCAGCTCCGCGAAATCAACGGTGAGCGGCTCGATGTAAACGCGGTCGGCGATCTCGGTGTCGGTCATGATGGTGGCCGGGTTGCTGTTGACGAGCACGACCTGCATGCCCTCTTCGCGCAGGGACTTACAGGCCTGAGTGCCGGCGTAGTCGAACTCGGCCGCCTGCCCGATCACGATCGGGCCTGAGCCGATCACCATCACCTTTTTCAGGTCCTCATGCTTCGGCATTTCCGCTCGGGTCTGCCTTCACTCGTTCACTGCCGCTTCAACTGCTGCACGAATCTCTCGAAAAGGTAGCCGTTGTCCAGAGGCCCGGGGCTTGCCTCCGGGTGATACTGGATTGACCATGCGACCAGTTCCTCGTGCCGCAGGCCTTCAACCGTCCCATCATTCAAGTTGATTTGGGTGACCTGGGTCCCGCTGCCCTTGAGGCTGTCGGGGTCAACTGTATATCCGTGGTTCTGGGATGTGATGTAAACGCGGCCGCTGGCCAGGTCCTTCACCGGGTGGTTTGCTCCGCGGTGACCGAATTTCAGTTTGAAGGTCCTGCCGCCCACAGCCCATCCCATCAACTGGTGGCCGAGGCATACGCCCATCACCGGGCGCCTGCCAAGCAAGCCTCGTAAAGCGTCTATCGCATAACCCAGAAGCGCAGGATCGCCCGGCCCGGGCGACAACACTACCCCATCCGGGTTGAGCGCCAGCACCTGCTGGGCGCTGCTGCTGGCAGGCACAACGACAACCTCGCAGCCCAGCCGCAGCAGGCTGCGCAGGATATTGCGCTTGACGCCGTAGTCAACCACCACCACGCGCGGGCCTTCGGCGAAGCGCAGCTCGGTCTGGACGTTGCCCTTCTCGTAGTCAGCAGTGAATTGATAGGGCCGTGGGGTGGTGACTTCGGCGACGAAGTCAATCTCACCATAGTTTGGCGCCTGGCGCAGCAGATCGGCCAGTTCCTGGGGGCTATCCTGGGTGGAGATGGCGCCCATCATCACCCCGCGCACGCGCAGTATCCTGGTGAGCGCCCGCGTATCAACGCCCGCGATGCCGATCACGCCCTGTTTGCGCAGGAACTCCCACGCGCCCGACTCGGAACGCCAGTTGCTGGGCGCGTCGCACAGCTCTCTGACCACGATGCCCTGAACCTGAGCGCGATCGGACTCGAAATCCCCGCTGGCCGTTCCGTAGTTGCCAATCAACGGGTAGGTGAAGGTGAGGATCTGTCCGCGGTATGACGGGTCGGTAATCATCTCCTGGTAGCCCGTCATGGCGGTGCTGAAGACTGCCTCGCCGATGCACCGGCCAGGGCAACCGATGCTCTCACCCTCGAAGCAGGTCCCGTCCTCTAGCAGAAGAATGGCTTTCACTTTCAGGCCACCAGCTCCCCCTCGCGCATGACCCACTTTCCCCCGACAATTGTGCCCACGGCTTTGCCCTTCAGCCGCCAGCCGGCGAACGGGCAGTTGCGCCCCTTGGACTGGAACCGGCCGGGGTCAACCACCCACTCTTTCTGCGCGTCAACGATACTGATATCCGCGGCCGCGCCCACGCGCAAAGCGCCCGCCTGAAGGCCCAGGATGCGCGCTGGATTGCAGGTCATGGCGGCAATCGCCTCATCCAGCCCCAGCTTGCCCCGATGAACAAGGTAGGTAAGGATAACGCCCAGCGCAGTTTCCAGGCCGATCAAACCGAACGGCGCCTTTTCCCAGCCCATCGCTTTTTCGTCGGGTGCGTGGGGCGCGTGGTCCGTAGCAATCACCTGGATGACACCATCGCTGAGAGCCTTCTGCAGCGCCTCAACGTCCTGGCGGGTTCGCAAGGGCGGGTTGGTCTTCCAGTTCGCGTCCTCATCGGGCACCATATCGGCCGAGAGGACGAGATGATGTGGCGTGACCTCTCCAGATACCTTGGCGCCCTTCTCCTTGCTGGTTGCCAGAAAGAGCGCCGCCTCGCGCATGCTGAGGTGCGAGATGTGCAGTCTAGCGCCAGTGCGCTCCGCGAGCATCAGGTCGCGCCACGCGAGCCCGGCCTCGCGTTCGTACTGGGCGGCCCCGGCGCCTGAGGTCCCCGAACGCGCAGATTCCTCACAGTGCGGGGTGACGAGGATGTCGTGCGCGCGTGCGGACTCAAGCACGCGCTGCATCACCCGCGCGTCCTCCACCGGCTCGCCGTCATCGCTCAGCGCGGCAGCTCCTGCCTGCTTGACCTTCTCCACATTCACCAGCCGCTTGCCGCGCTGCGCCTTGGTGATGCAGCACTTGAAATGCGTGTGCACCACTGCGTCCCTGGCCGCAATCTCGCGCGCCAGCGCGAGGTCTTTCTCGTCGTCTATGGGCGGCCTCGTGTTGGGCTCGCAGACCACGCGCGTGAACCCGCCCATCGCCGCGGCGCGCGAGCCTGTCGCGATCGTTTCCTTGCGCTCGTAGCCGGGCTGGCGGAAGTGCACGTGCATATCAATCAGGCCAGGGCAGACAAGGAGCCCGCGCGCGTCGAAAACTTCGGCCTCCATGGGCACATCTCCCGGCCCGATGCGCGCGATTCTCCCCTGCTCTATCATCAGGTCAGCCACTTCGTCCGCGCCCGAGAGCGGGTCAATCAGCCGGCCGCCCCGCAGCATGATCGTCATCAGTGAATCCCCTCCACGGGACGCTCGCAATAGCCGCACAGGACCATATCGCCGTGTTGCTCGCGCACGAATTTGGGCGCCGCATAGCGCTCGTTGGTGGAAACGCACCGGGGATTTGAGCACTTGCCGTCCCAGGGCACGGCCTCAAGCGGCCGTCCGTGCCAGGCCGGATCCTCGACGGGCTTGGCGGCCTTTCCCAGAATCGCGGCCAGCAGGGCCATGCGCATGGGGACTCCATAACCCGCCTGGCGAAAGTAGGTCGCTCTCGGATCGGCGTCAATTCCGTAGTCCAGTTCGTCCACGCGCGGCAGAGGATGCATGATCAGCGTGTCGGAGCGCGTGCGCTTGAGAACCTCCACCGTGATCGCGTAGGAACTCTTCACGGCCTCGAAAGCCTGTGCCGAGTGGAAGCGCTCCTTCTGCACCCGCGTGACGTAGATCGCGTCGAACAGCGCCATCGCATCCGATGCGCCGCCTCTGGCGGCTCCGCGGCCGGCTCCTGCGCCGGCAATCGCCGCGCGCAATTCATCATCCGCAGCCAATGCCTCCATGCTGGGGTATTGCCGTACCGGCGACCCCAATTGAGCCAATCGCTCTGCCGTCCGCGCTTCCATCTCGAGGCCCTGCGGCGCGACACAGATAATCTGGGCCCCGAATCTCGCCAGCCCATATGCGAAAGAGCGCGCTGCGCGCCCGTATTTCAGGTCCCCGACCAGCAGCACCCTGGCGCCCCTGATTCCGCCGTGCTCCTTGCGCAGCGTGTAAAGATCGAGAAGCGTTTGGGTCGGATGTTCGTGCGCGCCGTCGCCGCCGTTGATCACGGGCGCCCGGGCATACTCGGCCGCAAGCGCAGCCGAGCCCTCGAGCGGGTGCCTCATCACGATCACGTCGGCGTAACACTCCACGATGCGAACCGTGTCGGCAAGCGATTCGCCCTTGGCGGCCGACGTGGTGCCCGCCTCGGCGCAGGTTATGACCCCACCGCCGAGACGCTGCATGGCGGCCTCGAACGAAAAGCGCGTGCGCGTGCTCGGCTCGTAGAAGAGGGCGGCCATAATCTTGCCCGCGCACGCATCGGTGCGCGAGCGCGCGAACTTCTCCATCTCGTCCGCCAGGTTCATCAGTTGCTCGATCTCGGCGTTGCTCAGATCGAAGACCGAGATAACGTCCCTGCCTGCTAGGCCCATGGCATTCCCCTCATGCATGCTCCAGAATCACCACATCCTGCCCGTCGGGTTCTTTGAGCCGCACAGTGACGCGCTCCCGGCGGCTCGTGGGGACGTTCTTGCCCACATAATCGGGCCGGATTGGCAGTTCACGGTGCCCCCTGTCAATGAGCACTGCCAACTGGATGACGGCAGGCCGGCCCAGTTCGATCAGCGCATCCATCGCGGCGCGCACCGTCCGGCCTGTGTAGATTACCTCGTCAACCAGCACTACGCGCTTGCCCGTAACATCGAACGGCACCTCCGTGTTGTTAGTCCCGGGCGCGCCCTGGGGCCGATCATCACGATGCGCGGTTGCATCCAAGAAGCCCACCGGAACGCTCAGTCCCTCGGTCCGCTCGATAACCGCGGCGAGGCGCGCCGCCAGCGGAGCACCGCGGGTGCGAATCCCTATCAACGCCAGGTTCTCGGCACCCCGATTGCGCTCGACTATTTCGTGCGCGATTCGCGTTACAGCGCGCCGGATGTCATGCTCATCCATCAGCCGTGGATCGTTCGCCATTTCCTTCCCTTCACTACAAAGCGGCCCTCCCGTGATCCGGAAGGGCCGCTTACCCTGTACGCCGACTCCCTTCCTGGCCTCGCGGGACCAAGTTAAAGGGCTGCTCTATTGATTGATTGCTGCGAAATGATACCAGATTTCGAGGCGGCGGTCAATACCCGCCGCATCGCCGCTGACCGGCGCTGCTTCGGTGGTTGGGCAGGGGCACCTTAGAGGGCAGGGGCCGCCCCGAGGATTCGGGGCGGCCCCGATTCGCCCAGTTAGCCGGGCCGCGGTTACTTGAGTCTCACGTCCACCCACTTGTCCAGCAATCCACCGTAAATCAACGCATGGATACGGTAAAGTCCGGGCAGCAGGGTCTTGGTTCTCAGGTTGAAGATGTACTGGTGATCTGCGGTGTCGTAGCGGAACGTGTTGCCGCTGTCCTCGAGAGCCTGGTTGAACTCTTCATTGATCGCAACTGCTGCGGCGTCATCGCCCAGGTAGTCAAGGCCGATCGTCGCCGTCGCGTTGTCTATGATCTGCTGGGTGAAGAAGGTCCTGAGCCTGAACTTGACGGGGATGGTGCTGCCCGCCTTGAACACGCTCATCGTCTGCGGAGGCATGTTGATCGGCTGGAGGAATCCCTCGAACCTCGGAGGCGCGCCGATCGCGAACACCGAGAGATGGCTCACGTCACCGCATACTGTGTGGTTGACTGTGTCCAGGTGGGTTGGAAGGACCTGCACCCAGTCCGGCGGCACCAGCAGCGTATCCCAGTGCCACAACTGCAGGTTGGCTGCATCCGCGTCCGATATGGCGGGGTCGTACGGGATACATACTGTTATGCTGCCAGTGAATGTGCAGGAGGTGTTGATGTCATAGTACAGCCCTGCCCCTCCTTGCGGTGCCAGCTCGAAGTTGCCAGGGCCGGGCGCGGGGGCGGTGGTGCTGGTTGTGACTTCAGTGGCGCCGTGCGTTTGCACATCCGTGAAGGTAAGGCCAACCCCCTCTGGCGTGGTCACTGGGACGTCGTGCCCCGTCGGCGTGTTGACCGGCGGAGCAGGCGTGGCCTGCAAGTAGAAGTCATCGAACAGCCCTGAGTGACCTGACTCCTGCCAAAGCGCGACAGCGCCCATGTTGATGAGCCTGTAGCCCAGGTGGAATTGGTCCTGACGTGCGAAACCGAAACTCGGGTTCTCGGGCTTCGGGTAGCCGCGCGGCCACATCGAGAGGCTGAAGTAGGCAGCGCCGCTCAGTGCCGGAACGCCGCCTCCCAACTCGAAGTTATACCAGCCAATGGCAGCCGGAAAGCTGCCCTCCCCAAACACCGTAGGTGTGCCGTTCAGTTTCTCCACCACTCGCACGTAGAGGCTATCCCCGACGCGCCAAAATTGTATCTGCAACCCCGTGTCGGCCGAGCCGAACCAGATTCCCCCATTGAATGCCGCATCTATGTAAAACGCAGCCCTGATGGTGAACGCATCGGCGAAGTACAATCCGCCTTGGCCGGCTAGGAGAGCCGCAGGAACTCCGGCTGGCGGCGCAGTCACCCGGACCGCCTGGCTGCCGGCTGAAGGCTCGAAACCCACGGTGGGGCTGTTGAACTGCACCCAGTTGTCCAGGGTCCAGGTGGAGTTCTCGAAGTCGTCCTGGAAGACTTCCGCTGGTGGCGTCGCCAGAGCGTCGAAGACGAAGTTGTCAACCAAGACGGTGCTGGGGCTGGGCGGGTACTCGTTCTCGGCATAGACACCGCACATTCCCCGCACGTGGCTTTGGTAGCCCGGGTGTTTCTGGTCTTGTGGGACGTCAAAGATCTTCTGGAGCGTCTGGCCGCGCTCGTTGAACCAGACCTCGAAGTTCGTCCCCGTGGACACGATCTTCACCGTGTACCACTTGTTCAAATCCAAGTCCCACGACGCGCTCCCCACCACCCAGTCACCCGATCGGAATGGTTCCTCGCAGATCTGGATAACGTCATAACTCGGAGAGACGGCCAGATAGTACTCGTTCCCCACTGCCCCCTCGTACCCCCAGAAGATTCCTCCGCCGCCTCCGGACTGGATGTTGATGTCCACCTGCATACTCATGTTGTCAACGAAGTACCACTGCCCGTTCTTGCACAGGGCGCCGGCTTCCGGCCCACCGCTCGGGGAAGCCGGGCCTGCGACCATTTGGAATACCTGGTTCTGTGCGTTCTCCGGGTCGCTAACGAACGAGTAGTTCTCCGCCGGGACGTACTGGGTAAGGAATAAGTACCAGTTCGCCTGCGACCATGCCGCGTTCTCGAAGTTGTCCTGGAACAGCGCTGCGTACGCTCCGGATGCGAGCGCACACAGCATCACCGCCACAACCAAAACCACCATCTTTCTCACGAATCTGTCTCCTTTGAGTAAAGATTGCCGCGATGACCTGCTAACGAAAAGATTCCCCGCGCGTCACCTCCTTTCGGCACGCCCCGCACACCCGTGATCGCGGGTGTACGCACCCAACAAGTTGGCAGGGGACGGTCAACAAAAGGAAGAGAAAGGCCGGCGTCAATGAGTCCCGCTTTTGCCCCCTGTTCAGCGCAACCTCCCCAGCAAGCGTAAGGTTGGTTATTATACCGCCCGTCTTCCCTTCTGTCAACAGGCTCTTCTGACAAAACCGCGCATCGCGTTTTCGGCAAACGGGGAAAGGAATGGGGTCAGCCGGACGCGCGTCGCATCTTATCCTCGATTGTGCGTTGCTGAGGTGAAAACCGCTTTGGCGGCGACGAACGCGACGACAGCGGTTTGATGTGGGAGAAGGTAACCGTCGCCAAGTAACCTGGCCGAGCGTTGGCAATTACGCGTCGGGGCGGGCTTGTGAAGGGCGAAATGGTCTGATAGAATCAATGCAGAGGAAAGGGTGTGAAGTGAGCCAGAGAGCCGGGCAAGGCGTGGTCAAGACGTTCGGGACGGTGTTCTTCCTGTTAGGAGGGGCAGCCCTGGTGGCAGTGTTCTTCCTGGCGTACAGTGTTTTCAAGCATCCGCTGCCGCAGGCAGTTCACGATTCCAACGGCAGCGGCCTCGCCTGGTCGGGCGTGGCGGCCGCTGTGCGACTGGTGGCCTGCTTTGCGATGGCCTACGCCGGGTGGCTTCTTTGCGGCAGGGGGATTCAACTCTACGGGGCTGGGCGGCGCGGCTGATTTATGACCTCGCTTCTGGCAGTTGACGCAGGTAACAGCACTACCAAGGTCGGCTGGTTTCAAGGAGCATCGCTCAAGTTCCACCTGGTCTTCCCCACGGCGTCATCATCGCAGCAGCGCGTTCAGGCTGTTCTCGACAGCGCCATCGGGCGCGTCAGGAAACGCGGGGATCGGCTGCCGGAGGTTGCGGTTTGCAGCGTTGTGCCGGCTGCGACAAGGGCGTGGGTGAAGGCCGCTCGCCGTGCGCGGATGCAGGCTCTAGTGATACGGGGCGAAACGCCAGCGCCGATAGGGAACGCCTACCGCCAGCGCAAGAACCTGGGCCCCGACAGGCTGGCAACCGCGGTGGCGGCAGCAGCGCTGCACCGGCCCGTCATCGCGGTGAACTTCGGGACAGCAACTACAATTGACGCGGTCAGCGCGGACGGCCGTTTCCTTGGCGGCGCCATCTGCCCGGGGATTGGGACGGCGCTGGAATCGCTGGCGCGCGCAACGGCGCTGTTGCCCGGAGTTGCGCCGCGCAAGCCCTCGGGGCCGATAGGGCGAGATACTCGCGCCTGCCTGCTCGCGGGGGCCTACCTCGGAACGATCGGCCAAGTGAACGAAATAGTGAGACGCCAGCGCGCGGTCCTCGGCGATGCGCCGGTAGTCGTTACGGGAGGCCATGCAAGGCTGGTAGCAAGAGAGATGGTTGGTTGCATAGCGGTGCGGCCTTGGCTCACACTGGAGGGAATCAGGCTGATCTGGCTGCACAATCGTAAGGAAGATAGGGCGTGAAGCGCGTCATCAGCGTGAGCCTGGAATCCTCGGCGCGCGACAAGAAGGTGGACATTCGCGTGGCCGGGCATGAAGTGCACATCGAGCGCATCGGCACGGACGGCGACCTGGGCTGCGCGCTGGAGATGATAGGGGAACTGGCGCCGGGCGCCGACTGCATCGGGATCGGAGGCACCGACCGCTACCTGGTCACCAGCAAGCGGCGCTACGAGCGGCGCGAGGCGGCGGCGATGGTGCGCGCGGCGGGAAACACGCCGGTTGCGGACGGGAGCGGATTCAAGCAATATGTGGAGCCGGCAGTGCTGCGCATGCTGGCAGAGAACGGAACGGTGGCGTTCGCCGGGAAGGAGGCCTTGCTCGTGAGCGCGGTGGACCGCTTCGGCATGGCTCTCGAACTGGCGAGGCTTGGCGCGAGGGTGACTTACGGCGACCTGATTTTCGGCCTGGGTCTCCCGATTCCGGTGCGGAGCACCCAGACGATAGACATCCTCGGTGCGCTGCTGCTCCCCTTCCTGTGCCAAGTGCCCATCTCATGGCTGTATCCGAGCGGCGGCAGCCAGAAGGCCCCCTCAACGCGCACCCTGAAATACTTCCAACGCGCGGAGATCATCGCGGGCGATTTCCATTTCATCAGGCAGCACATGCCCGATGACCTTGGCGGCAAGACGGTGATCACCAACACCACGACTGAGAGCGATGTTGCCGCGCTGCGGCAGCGCGGGCTGCAGATGCTCGTGACGACCACGCCCGCGATTCAGGGCCGCTCGTTCGGCACCAATGTCTGGGAGGGGGTGCTGGTGGCAATCTCGGGCAAGAGACCGGAGCAGTTGAGGGAAGAAGATTATCTGAGGTTTCTGCACGAGGCTGGATGGCGGCCGAATGTGATAGTGCTGAACGAAGGGTAGGGCGAATGGGCCGTTTCGGATTCATAATCCACCCGCTGTCGGCGCGCGAGGATGTTGCGCGGCGCTATCCGATCGCGCGTTTCGTTCCCCAGAGGGTGATCGAGTGGCGGCTGAAGAGCATGAAGCCGCAACTGATTTCTCACATCACGGGAGTAGAAGGTGCGGATGGCGCGCGCGCGGAGGGGTGGTTCGGGGGCTGCCCGCTGACTGCGCGGCAGATGCTGTCCCTGGATGAGCGGTTCGTGATTGACAGGATCATCAAGACGGGCCGACTGCTGCAAGAGGCGGGCGCGCGCGTGATCGGCCTGGGGGCATTTACCTCGGTGGTGGGAGATGCGGGGGTCTCGATCAGCCGGGCGCTCGATGCGGCTGTGACTACCGGCAACAGCTACACCGTTGCGACCGCGGTGGAGGGAGCACTCCAGGCTGCCAGACGGATGGGGCACGACCCGCCACAGTCCACGGCCGCAGTGGTCGGCGCTTCGGGTTCCATCGGGCGCGTGTGCGCGCAGATGCTCTCTGAGGTCGTTGCTTCGCTGATCCTGGTCGGCCTGCAGACCGATCGCCTCGAGGAGGTGGCAGCGGAACTGCCCGGCAAGGCAAGAGCGACCGTGTCCAGAGACCCCGACGCAGCGCTTCCTTCAGCGGATATTCTGGTGACGGTAACCAGCGCGGTGGATGCCGTGATACGCCCTGAGCACCTGAAACCCGGGGCAGTGGTTTGCGATGTCGCCAGGCCGCGCGACGTTTCCAGGCAGGTGGCCAGGCAGCGAAAGGATGTGCTGGTTATCGAGGGGGGCGTGGTGAGCGTCCCCGGGGAGGTGGATTTCGGGTTTGATTTCGGCTTCCCACCCAAGACCAGTTACGCCTGCATGGCGGAAACGATCATCCTGGCGCTCGAGGATCGCTACGAGCCTTTCAGCCTGGGGCGCGATCTCAGCCTGGCGAAGGTGCGCGAGATAAGCGCGCTGGCCGAGAAGCACGGGTTTCGCATCGCCGGCTTCCGATCCTTCGAGCGTGCCGTAACCGAGCAACAAATAGAAACGGCGCGCAGGCTTGCCGCGCGGGCGGGGTAAACCCTTCGCCTGTCATTCTGAGTCCCGATTACATCGGGACGAAGAATCTCTCCATCAAACCGTAGGGGCGGGTTTGAAACCCGCCCCTACCCCATGTTGTCATTCCCTGCCCGGCCAGGGAATGACAGGAGTGGCCGGCCATCAGACTTGTCGCGCCGCCGGTTAGCGATTACGCCCCCCGTCAGCCTTTTCAGCCCTTTGTGTAGAAATGCGACAACTTGTGGAATACACGTTGGGCTGCCGATGGCCTGTAGCGTAGGCAGCCGATCCCAAGTTTGCGGCCGGGCGCGACTGATGGGGGCGCGAATGAACGCCGCACAAAACAACCTGGCGAGCCTGAGACCTGCCGTGGGAGCGCAAGATTACGCTCCGGACAGCAGAAGGAAGCACGTACTTTGGGTGGCGCTGTCCATCATCGGCTTTCTGGGGCTGGCGCTGGTTCTGCTCGTATGTTACGGCACGGAAGCAATAACCAGCGACTACAGCGAGCCGATGCTGTTGGTTGGGCTGCTGGCCGGCAACCTGAACATCGACCGTATCTCCGATCTGGTAGTAGAGGCGCTGGTGGCGCAGGTCCACGCAGATGCTGCCTCGCTCGTGCTGCTGGACAAGGCCAAAGGCGAGTATTTTCACAGGCACAGCACCGGGCCCCTCGCTGAAGCGGCAGATGGGCCCGGCCTACCAGAGCAGATTGCAAGGGCAGCGGCGGATGGTGAGCCTGCGATCCGCATGCTGAATCCCGATGATCTTGTCGCCCGGCAACTTGAGGCCTGGGGCAAGATGCGCGCTGCAATCAGTGCCCCCATCCACGCATCAGAGCTGATCGGCGGCACATTGGCCGCGATTCGCGAGCCCAGTTTCAGCACAGAGGATCTCAACGTGTTGACAACCCTCGCCAACATGGCCGGCAAGGCCATCGAGAGCGCAGAGCTGCACGAGCAGTTGAGGCAAAACTACTTCAGGACCCTGCACGTCCTTGCGCGTTCCCTCAGCGCGCGGGACCCATATAGCGCCGCCCACGGCGAAGCGGTCACCGTGTTGGCAGTCGGCATCGCCGAAAAGCTTGGCCTGAGCGGCGAGGTCACAGAGGCCCTGCGCGCCTACGGGCCTCTGCACGACCTGGGCAAGATCGGGATTCCCGACTCGGTGCTGCTCAAACGAGGGCCGTTGACCGACGAGGAGCTTGAATTGTGCCGCCAGCATACGGTGATCGGAGAGAGCATCATTCGGCCGTTGAAACCCGGCCCTGTCGTGCTGGCCATGATCCGCAACCACCACGAGCGATGGGACGGCGGCGGCTATCCCGACGGGCTGCGCGGGGGGCAGATACCGATCGTGGCTCGCGTCGTCGCGGCGGCCGATGCCTTCCACGCCATAGTATCGCACCGGTCCTACAGGGCGGGCGCAATTCCCTTCGATGCAGTGCGCGAGATAAAGACCCTCGCCGGGGCTCAATTCGACCCGGGCGTCGTGCAGGCTTTGGTCGAACTCTGGGATATTGGCGAACTCGCCGATTTCGGCATCCAGGTGAGTGAGCCCGTCGAGCTGGACAACATCTCCGCCCTGCCCGCGTCGCTGTGCGCGCCCCCTGCTTATGTCCATTAGAGGCGGACGCCCGCACCCGGCACCAACATTCCGCAGCGCGCTGCGCCGCGCGGCCTTCAAGGGCCCCTTCGCCCAGGCAGCGGGGCCGGGGGACCTAGCAGAAATGGCCGCGATCATGGAATAAGCGCGCTGGCAGCCGGAGGCCGGGATGGCGGCCAACTGGTCCACGCCTGCCAAATTCTTCGCGGAGGGGACGCGGATGGCAGACAAGGATTCGCACGCTCGCAAACCTCTCGCCCGGGAGAAAGACTTCGCCCCGGACGAGCGCAGGAAGCATCTCACTTGGCTAGCGCTTTCACTCATCGCCCTGCTTGGGCTGGCCTTCGTTATCGTGATATCGTACGGTTACGAGGCCGTGGGCGACTATTTCACCGAGTCGCTGTTGCTGATAGGTCTGCTCGCGTTTCTGACCTGCACGGTTGCCTATTTCGCGGACAACGAGCGTGACCAGCGCGCCGAGAACCGGAAGCTCATCCAGCAACTGAAGGAAACAGCCGAGGCGCTCGACGCACGCGTGGTCCGGTTGAACAAGCTCTGCGAAACGAGCACACATTTGGCGGGGAACCTCGATATCGAGCGCATCTCCGAACTGGTGGTTGAAGCCTTGGTCGCACAAGTTAGCGCTAATGCGGCCTCGCTGGTGCTGGTGGACAAGGCGAGAGGCAAGTGCCTGCACACGTGCAGCGTGAGCCCGCTGGGTGAGGTGCAAGTGGCGGCCGACGCGCCCACAGAGATTGCCGAAGCCGCCCTTGGCGAGCCCGAGGCTGCGGTGGAAGTTCTCGATGATGGCCCGGACGTGTCCAGGCTGCTTAACGCATGGAACAGAACCCGCGACGCAATCTCCGCCCCGCTCAGGGTGTCCGATGTGGTTGGCGGAGCATTGGCGGCAATCCGGGAGGATAGTTTCAGCACCGAGGAATTCAACCTGCTCAGGACGCTGGCCAACATGGCGAGCAAGGCCATCGAAAGCGCCGAGCTGCACGAGGAGTTGGAGAAATCATACATGCGCCTGAGGCAGTCGTATTTTAACACGCTGCACGTCCTCGCTGGTTTCCTGGCGGCCCGGGATCCATATACCGCTGCACACGGCGAGATCGTCACCTCGCTGGCAACATGCCTCGCCGAAAGGCTGGCTCTCGGAGCAGACGCGATCCAGGCGCTGCGCGCGTATGGCCCCCTTCACGACGTGGGGAAGATCGGCATTCCGGATGCGGTGCTCCTGAAAAAGGAGCCGCTCACCGAGGCGGAGCTTGAACTGTGCCACCAGCACACATTGATCGGCGAGGAGATCATCCGGCCGCTGGATGCGAGCCCTGCCGTGCTGTCCATCATCCGCAGCCACCACGAGCGATGGGACGGACGCGGCTATCCGGACAGGCTGAAGGGCGAGCAGATTCCGATCTTGGCTCGCGTGGTGGCGGTGGCAGATGTTTTCCACGACATGGTGTCGGCCCGGGCCTACAAAGGCGGCACAATCCCATCGCTGGCAGTGCGTGAGATCAAGGATCATGCCGGGTCTCAATTCGACCCGACGGTCGTGCAGTTGCTGGTGGACTTGTGGGACAGTGGCGAACTGGCGAACGTCATCAAACGGCCGCCCGACGCCGCCGACGCCAGCCTCCTCGCCGCGTCGGTGCCCGAGCTTGTGTGGGGCTAACGTGGCGACAGATTCGCGCCCTGCATCAGTTCGTTGGCCTCGATCACGGCGCGGGCGACATCGCCAAGCTTGCGGTTCGTGTCGCGGGCTCTCTTCTGAAGGCGCTTGAAGGCATCCCCTTCGCTCAACCCAAGCCTGTCCATCAAGATTCCCTTGGCGCGTTCCACCAGCTTGCGCACCTCAAGCGCCTGCTTGAGGTTCTCGACCTCGCTGCGCAGCGTCTCGAGTTCCTGGAAGCGCGCGAGCGCGATCTTGGTGGCGGCCTTCAACTGCTTAGCTATGGCGGGCTTCAACAGGTAAGCGAGAACCCCCGCATGGTCGGCCTGCTCGACGAATTCCTCGTCATCGAAAGCGGTCAGCATAATGACCGGGAGGCGGTCGTGCTCGGTGATCCCGCGCGCGGCCTCGAGCCCGTCGCCATCTGGCATCTTCACGTCAAGGATTGCGAGGTCCGGCTTCAATCTTGCTGCCAGATCCAGCGCCTGCTTCCCGCTCGCAGCCTCCCCAATCACCTGATAGCCCAAGGTTTCGACCTGGACTTTCAGCGATTGCCTGTCCAGCGGATTGTCATCAGCGATCAAGACGCGCAACTGCTCCATTCGGGGTCCCCTCACCGGCCGCGAAGTGGCACACCGCTCTGCCGCCGTGTTTGACAAGGCGGCACGGAAGGTGCAGCTGAGCGACGGTGCCTTGTCCGGACGCTCCGGAGCGTATCGAGAACCTGCCCCCCAACTGGTGCCCTGCGATCTGTCTGACCATGCGCAGCCCCATCCCGCGATCGGCAATTTCCTGCTTCCCGTGCCGCACTCCCACGCCATCATCTGCGACCTCGATGTGGAGGCCGTCGGGCGTGACGGCGGAGCGCACCACGATCGCACCGCCCCGCGCGCCGGGAAAGGCGTGCTCGGCAGCGTTCAAGACGAGCTCGCAGAGCACCATCCCGATGCACGCGGCTGCGTGCGGGGTGAGTCCCACGGGCTGCACGTCGCTGGAGAATGCTATCGGCCGCCCGGCCAGCACCACGGGCACAATCTCCTGCCCCAGGCGCTGCACAAGGGCAGCCAGGTCGGTGTCCTTCTGAGCCGAGAGACGCTGCACAGCAGCGGCGCCATTGAGCAGGCAAGTGGCTTGTTCCAACGCGCCCCCCGTGCAGCGGCCGCCGCAGCGCAGGCGCATCAGGGCTGCCACGTCGTTCAAGATGGTCGCAAGGCTGTGGCGCGTCTCGGCCATGCTCAGCTTGGCGAGGTGCGCGGAACGCAGGAGCGCAAAGACCAGGTCGCCCTGACGCGCGCTTAGAGCAGCCAACATCACCCGCTCGTCCGCGAACGCCCCAACCAATACGTCCCCCTTCCCGCCCTTCGGCCTACACCTTCAGCCGCTGATTGCAGCCCTTGACTGGTGTATTGGCCTTGTTCTGGCGACCCACACAAGCCCGCCGGCCGTATGCCGGGGGCAAGATAAGATTCACCTCCTGGGTTTCAAGATCACGTCCAGCGTTGTCTTCACGATCGCCGCGAATCCCTTGGGATCAAGACTCGCTCCACCGACGAGCGCACCATCAATATCCTGGTATTCCATCAAGCCTGCGATGTTCTCGGCTTTCACAGTTCCGCCATAGAGTATACACAGGTTTTCCGCAGTGTCAATACCAAACAAGTCGGAAACCACCGCGCGAATGTCACGAATTACCGCCAGGGCCTGGTCCGGCTGGCAGGCCGTCCCGGCGCCGATCGCCCAGACAGGCTCGTAGGCTAGCACTAGATCGCTCGCCTGGCAAGCACTTATCCCGCTCAGACCCTTTCTGAGCTGTTTTTCCACCACTTCGCGCGTCTGCCCGGCGTCCCGTTCTTGTGCGGTTTCCCCCACGCAAACGATGGGCACAAGCCCGTGCCCCAGCGCGGCCTTCGTCTTGGCATTCACCGCCTCATCGTTGTCGGCCAGCGTAGCCAGTTGCTCCGGGGGCGGCACTTCCTTTCGCGGGCCCAGCCGGCCGCGCTTCTCCGAGTGGCCGATGATCGCGTGACTGCAGCCGATCGCAGGATCAACCAGCATCGCGGGGGAAATCTGGCCGGTGTAGGCGTCATCGTCTTTCCAAAAACAGTCCTGCGCGCCGAGCGCCACCCGGGAGCCTGCCTGCCGCAGCGCCCGCCCCACATCAATAAGGCAGGTGAAGGGCGGGCAGATGGCGATGTCAACTCCCTGCAGCCCCTCGACCAATCCCAGGAAGCCATCGAGGAATGCGGCCGCTTCGGCCGTGGTCTTGAACATCTTCCAATTGGCAACCACCAGCGGTTTGCGCATCTTCGCTTACTTGTCCTCCAGCACCGCCACCCCGGGGAGCACCTTGCCCTCGAGGAACTCGAGGCTGGCGCCGCCGCCGGTGGAGACGTGGGTCATCTTCTCGGCGAAGCCCATCTGTTCAACTGCCTCCGCTGTCTCGCCGCCTCCGATGATGGTCGTGGCGCTCGACTTCGCCAGAGCCTCAGCCATCGCGCGCGTGCCCGCAGCAAAGGGCTTCCATTCGAAAGCACCGACCGGGCCGTTCCAGATAACGGTCTTCGCCTGCATGATGGCCTGGGCGAAAGCTTTCCTGGTCTCGGGCCCGATATCTGCGCCCATCTGGTCGGCCGGCATCTTGTCGGCGGAGACAACTCGCACGGGAGTGTCCTCCTCAAGTGCCGCGCCGACGACAACATCGCGCGGCAGCTCCAGCGCGACCCCACGGCCTTGCGCGTGGGCCATCAGGTCTGCAGCAAGGGAGATCTTGTCCTTATCGAGCAAGGATTTGCCCACCTCGTAACCTTTGGCCTTCAGGAAAGTGAAGGCCATTCCGCCGCCGATCAGGAGCGTGTCAACCTTGTCCAGCAGGTTCTCGATGACAGGGATCTTGTCGGAGATCTTCGCGCCCCCCAGCAGGGCTGCAAAGGGCCGCTGCGGAGACGCCAACGCGCCGCCGAGCACGGCCAACTCCTTCTCCATCAGGAAGCCCGCCACCGCCGGGTGCAGCAGGTGGGCAACGCCCTCGGTGGAGGCGTTGGCCCGGTGCGCGGTGGCGAAAGCATCGCTGGCGTACATGTCGCCGAGGCGCGCCAGTTTCCCCGCGAACTCGGGGTCGTTCTTTTCCTCTTCGGGATAGAAGCGCACGTTCTCGAGCAGCACCACATCGCCGTCCCTCATTGCTGCCACGGTGGATTCAACCTCGGGGCCGATGCAGTCGGGCAGAAGAGGCACGGGCTTGCCGAGCAAGCGCGTGAGCGCCTCCGCCACAGGCCGCAGCGTCAGTTTCTGATCGCGGCCCTTCGGCCTGCCCAGGTGCGACATCAATATCACGCGCCCACCGTGCTCCGCCACGTAACGGATGGTGGGCAGCGAGGATTCTATCCTGCGCGCGTCCCTGATGCGGCCCTGCTCGTCGAGCGGGACGTTGAAATCGCAGCGCATCAGGACGCGCTTGCCGGAAGCATCGACATCGCGAACGGTTTTCTTCATAGGGCCCTCCTCGCTGCTCTACATCTTGGCCGCCACAAAGAGCGCCAGATCCGCAAGCCGCACCGAGTATGCCCACTCGTTGTCGTACCAGGCCAGCACCTTGACCTGCCTGTCGCCCAGAACGGAGGTCAAGAGGGCGTCGAAAACGGCAGACGATTCATCGCCCCTGATGTCGGAAGATACCAGTGGCTCCTCGCTGTATTCGAGGATCCCCTTGAGTTCTCCCTCGGCCTCTTTGCGGAAGGCCGCGTTCACCGCCGCAGCCTTTTCCTTGGCATCCTTGCCTGGGATGGGCTTTTCAACCGTCGCCACCAGGTCAACTATGGAAACGGTGGGGATGGGCACGCGCAGTGCGATCCCGTCCATCTTCCCCTTCAGCTCGGGCAGCACGAGGTAAATGGCCTTCGCAGCACCGGTGGTCGTGGGCACGATGTTGCCCGCCGCGGCGCGCGCTCTCCTCAGGTCCTTGTGGGGCAGATCGAGGATGCGCTGGTCGTTGGTGTACGCGTGAACGGTGGTCATGAAGCCCTGCTGGATGCCGAAGTGCTTTTGCAGCACGTAGGCCACCGGGGCAAGGCAGTTGGTGGTGCAGGATGCGTTGGAGATGACGTTATGCTTGCTGGGGTCAAACGTCTTGTCGTTCACGCCCATCACGATGGTGGCGTCCTCGCCTTTGGCAGGAGCGCTGATGATTACCTTTTTGGCGCCCGCGGCGATGTGGCAGTAAGCCTTCTTGCCGTCCACCTCTACGCTCGACTTCTCGAGATCGGTGAAAAGGCCGGTGCATTCGAGCACCAGTTCAACGTTCATGTCCCTCCACGGCAGTTTCGCAGGATCCTTCTGGGCCAGCACTGCCACGCGATGGCCGTTCACTACCAGCGCGTCACCCGCCACCTCGATGGTGCCCTTGAACTTGCCATAGGTGCTGTCGTACTTCAAGAGGTGAGCATTGGTCTGGACGTCGGTGATGTCGTTGACGGCGACCACGTCGAGTTCGCGGTACTTCTCAGGGTTCTCCATGATGGCCTTGAATGTTTGCCGCCCCACGCGGCCAAAGCCGTTGATGGCGATCCTGTGTGGCATTACCGGTCCTCCTTCTCGTTTCTTATTTTGATCGAGCGGGCGCCCGCCGATTTTTCGCCCGCAAACATGGCCCCTCCTGCCGGCCGCAAGCAATATCGGCCGGCGGGGGAGCAGATTCTCATTGGATTGCCAACCAAAGCAGCCGCTGGACTCACTTCTTGGGCGCGGGTGCTCTGGGTTTCATCAGCTTCATGAGGTCCACGCGCCAACCTTTCTCTTCCCTTACCATGGGCAGATTGAAGGGCCGCCCCGGGAATAGCGCGCCCGGATGGGCGGGCGACTCTGCCATCTCGACGGCGACGCCGACGCGTACGATCGCCTCCTTGCCCTTGACCCCGGCCCCAAGCACTGAAAAACGGACTTTTCCGTAGGATGGCGAGGGAAACAGCCCCGCAAGTTCGGCCCGTCCCACCGATTGCTTGGCGGGCGAAGAGATCAAGGCGTACATCCCTTGCAGGTCGCCGCGCTCCCTGGCGCGCAGGAAGGCCTCTGCAACGCCGGCAGGTGACCCGCGCCTGAGCAGGGTGTAAGTGCCCAGGAAAATGCCGCAGGCTGCCGCCACCAGGAATAGCACGATAAGCGGCCTGCGGTTCGGCCGCACCAGGGCGCTGAAGCGCCCCCACTGCGGGCGGAATTCCTCCTCGAGCGGCACGTGGCAGCGCCAGCAAAAGCGCTCCTCCGGCGGGTTCTCAGTTTTGCAGTTCGGGCATTTCATTCCGACGTGGCAACCTGCAAACCCGTGCGCGAGATGCGGAACGGAAGGTGCCTGGCACCCGCCTGCTCCAGAGCCTGGGCGACCTTTTTTTTCACGCCGCTTTCCACTGCGGTAATCATACATCCGCCGCCCCCCGCGCCGCAGATCTTGCTGGCGAGCGCGCCCGCATCCTTAGCCACCTGCATCAGCCGGTCAATCTGCGAGGTGGTTACGCCCTCAGCCAGTTGCTTCCGGTTCTGCCACTCCCTATCCACCAGCGCGGCAAACTGGCTCAGGTCGCGGGCCAGGACCGCATCGCGCATCGCAAACGCGGTCTCCTTGATGGCCTGCATGCAGGCGCGATTGTTCCCCAGGCTCTCGACGTGGGCCTTGAGCATGTTCCAGTTGCTGGTGCCCGAGAAGTGGCTTTCCCCTGTGAACGTGAGCACGACTCGCTCTTCAAGCCAGGCCAGGGCTTCTTCACTGTCCGCCAGGGGCTCGACACGGTTGCCCTTGACCTCGAACCAGATAGCGTTCACGCGCCCGTACAGGGCCGCGTAGTAGTCCTGCTTGCCGGTGGGGATGCCTATACACTGGGCCTCGACATTGGCACCCCAGTCAACGAACTCCTGATACGAATACTGCGTGCCGTTAAGCGCATTCAGCGCCCCGCTGAGCGCGATCAGAAGCGATGACGAGGCGCCCAGCCCCGATCCGTGGGGGACAGTATTCTGGGTGATAATCGTTACCGGGCATTCTGGCGGGTAGAACCTGACCACACGGGCGACCAGGCCGAGCGGCCCTCCCATCGAGAGCGCGTCAACACTGTCGGCCTGCGCTTCCGCTCCGGTGTCAAGGGAGCGAAGCACTGTCGGGCCCGTCCGTTTCGTCTCGACCGTGACCTTGCTCACCAGGTCAATGCCGGCGTTGACCGTGATGCCGCCTTCCAGGAAAAGGTAAAGGGGATAAATGTCCAGCGTGCCGCCGGCGAGGTCAATCCTGGTTGGTGCTGTTGCTTCTATGCGCATGCGACCCAAGGAAGTATAGCCGAGAGGGTTGCCACAGTCAACTGTGGTTGCCGGCGTTTCGCGGCGAGGGGTATAATGCCTGGGGTCCGGTGCGAGGACACCTGGATGCAGGCGCTAGCGGAAAAATTAAGGCTTCAGTTGGTGAGGGTGCCCGCGGACGGCAAATCACTCCTCGATCACGTTCACGTCGACACGGAAGAGATCATCACCGCGACGTGCCAGGCCATGTACCGCCGTTGGGCTGTCGAAGATAAGCGTGCTGCCGAGCAGGAAGTCGTCATATTCCTTGCCCTCCGCGCCGTCGACGACGATAAGCCGCTTGTCGCCCCGCGCGGCCACGTAAGCCACTCGCCTGCTGTCGGGACTGAACGCAACGCTGCGCCGGCGGGGATACTCCAGGTCTTGCTGGAAATCGCGGAGGGGGGCCGACCGAAGGCCGTAGTGCTCCTTAACGTACCTGAACTCCTCGAGATCCATCCCACCGGTCCATGAGAGGGAGCTCAGTGCCTCGCGGAAGCCGCGGTACTCGTTGCCCTCGACCCCGTCCACGACGACAAACGCCTTGCCGCTGCGCTGGACCAGATACGCCAGTCGGGTGCTGTCGGGACTGAAGACTGGAGCGCCGAGAGAATCGTATTCTTTGCCCTCCACTCCGTCCACGACAAGAAACTGTTTGCCACCTTGCCGGGCCACGTAAGCCACTCGCCGACTGTCGGGGCTGAACAGAATGCGGTGCCACACGTATCTGCCGTCGTATTCCTTGCCTTCCACTCTATCCACCACGACAAACATCTTGCCGCCCCGGTAGCCGTCATAAGCCACTCGCGTGCTGTCGGGACTGAAGACTGGGGCGCCGAGAAAATCGTATTCTTTGCCCTTCATTTCGTCCACGACAACAAACTGTTTGCCACCTTGCC